>Ga0114970_10000968_pt1 | contig 21640 bp, 20 predicted proteins | sample M_140205_XF_Meta_FD_87030 | JGI IMG/M metagenome (GOLD analysis project Ga0114970, IMG submission 87030) | Freshwater microbial communities from Lake Montjoie, Canada to study carbon cycling - M_140205_XF_MetaG | ecosystem: Environmental > Aquatic > Freshwater > Lake | place: Lake Montjoie...
AACAGCGCCGGCGGCAGATGGCGGCGCCAGTGCAGACGGTTCCCCATCGCCTCGCGCACGATCGATAGGCTGGCAAAGCGCAGCGCCAGTTGCTTCTTGCGCCGGAGCAGCCACCAGTAGGCGGCGATCAGCAGCGGCAACAGCAGCAGCAGCCACAGGAACTGCGGCCAGAGGAAGTTCAGCGGAAGGGTCATCGTTCTGCCTCGGTTGGTCGAACGCGGCTTGCGCGCGCTGGCGCTATGCCCCCGCGCGCAGATGCGCCGGCATCGCGCGCGCACCGGCGAGTCGGCTGCGTCGCTTGCGCAGGTCGGTAAATCGCAGCAGCGATTGCAGCAGGTCGTCGTCGGTGCCTAGCTCGAGCGCGTCGACACCGGCGCGGGTGAACGCCGCACGCAGTTGCGCGTCGCGCTGCTGCGCGAGCTGGGCGAAACGGCTGCGAAAGCCGGCGTCGTGGGTGTCGACCATCAGCAACTCGCCGGATTCGGCGTCGCGCATCGGTATCAGGCCGAGGTCGGGCAGCGCGCGCTCCATCGGATCGATCAGCCGCACCGCGATGACCTCGTGGCGCTGCGCGAGCATGCCCAGCGGCTGCTCCCAGCCCGGCTCGCTGACGAAGTCCGACACCACGAAGACGGTCGATCGCCGGCGCACCACCGCGGCTGCGGCGTGCAGCAGCTCGTGCAGCCGGGTGCTGCCCGACGCGCCGGCGGGCGGCTGCTGTGCATGCTGCGCGATGGCGTGCAGCAACTGCAGCACCTGCATGCGCCCGCCGCGCGCCGGCAGCACCCGGTCCACCCCCGTGCGGTACAGCAGCGCGCCGACCCGGTTGCCGTGGCGGGTGAGCAGCCGTGCCAAAACGGCGACGAATTCGGCCGACACCGTGCGCTTGCGCTGCGCGCCCGAGCCGAAGTCGACCGATGCGCTCAGGTCCAGCAGGAACCAGGCCGCCATTTCGCGGTCTTCGGTGAACACCCGCACATGCGGAACGCCCAGGCGCGCGCTCACATTCCAGTCGATATGGCGCACGTCGTCGTGCTGCTGGTATTCGCGCAGGTCGGCCAGGTCCAGCCCGGCGCCGCGCAGCAGCGTGCGGTAATCACCCTGCAGCAGCCCGTCAAGGCGCCGGATCGTTCCCCACTCGAGCCGGCGCAGCATCTGCTCGGCGCCCGCCGTCGGCAGCGCCGGCGGGTCGCTGGCGGGCGTTGGGGTGGCCTTGGGTTTGAAGAACCGCAGCATCGACGGGTCCTGGGCTTCGGCGGCTGGCGGGCCGGGTCTCAGGCCGGCGCCGGAACATGCTCCAGCGGCCGCGCCGGCATGGCAATCTTGGCCATGATGGTGGCGATCAGGTCGTCCGCGCTCAGCCCTTCGGACAGCGCTTCGTAGGACAGCACCAGCCGGTGGCGCAGCACATCGGGAACCAGGTCGGCCATGTCCTCGGGCAGCACGTAGCCGCGCCCGCGCAACATCGCCAGCGCGCGTGCGGCCTCGGTGAGGTTGATCGTCGCGCGCGGACTCGCCCCGTAGCTGATCAGACGGCGCAGGTCCTTGAGGTCGTGCCGTTCAGGGTCGCGCGTCGCGGCTACGAGGCGCACCGCGTATTGCACCAGCGAAGGGTCGACATACACGTCGCGGCAGGCGCGTTGCAGTTGCGCCAGCTGCTCGGTCGTTGCCACCGCGCTGACCGCCACCGCCGGGCCGGTGACGCGCTGCACGATGACGAACTCCTCTTCTTCGCTGGGGTAGTCGACCAGCACCTTCATCATGAAGCGGTCGACCTGCGCCTCGGGCAGCGGGTAGGTGCCTTCGGTCTCGATCGGGTTTTGCGTCGCCATCACCAGAAAAGGCAATGGCACAGGGTGCGAAACGCCGGCGATCGTCACCTGGCGCTCCTGCATCACTTCGAGCAGCGCGCTTTGCACCTTGGCCGGCGCACGGTTGATCTCGTCGGCCAGCAGCAGGTTGGTGAATACCGGTCCCAGCGCGGTGCCGAACTCGCCGGTCTTCTGGTTGTAGAAACGCGTTCCCACCAGATCGGCCGGCACCAGATCGGGCGTGAACTGGATGCGCTTGAAGCTGCCGCGAACCGTGTTGGCCAGCGTCTTGATGGTCAGCGTTTTGGCCAGCCCGGGAACGCCTTCGACCAGCAGGTGGCCCTGCGCCAGCATGGCGACCATCACCCGTTCAAGAAAGCGGTCCTGGCCGACGACGACGCGCTTGACCTCGTAGAGTATCTGCTCCATCAGCTGGGCGGTGTCGCGCGTCGCGGGGCGGGTGTCCATGGCCTTCCTTTCGGCTGGTAGGGGGTTTAAAACGGATGCATTCCGACCGCCAGGGCCGCGCTTTCGATCGGCACCGCGAAGCCGATGCCGATGAAGGTGCGCTGCTGACCGGGGTTCAGGATCGCGGTGACGATGCCCACCACCTGGCCATCCATGGTGACCAGCGGCCCCCCTGAATTGCCCGGGTTGGCCGCTGCGTCGAACTGGATCAGGTTGCCGATTTGGTGGCCGCCGTCGGGCGAGCGAAACGAGCGCTTGAGGCCCGACACCACGCCGGCGGACGCGGAGGGGCCGATGCCGAAGGGAAAGCCGACTGCGAGCACCTGGTCGCCGCTTTGCAGGTCGTGCGTTGATCGCATCGTGGCGGCGATCAGGTCGTCCGGTATCCGGTGCGCCTGCAGCACCGCCAGGTCATTCTCCGGCTGCACGCTCTTGATCGACGCCGTGGTCTCGAGGCCGTCGGCGAATACCAGCCTGATCGTCTCCGCGCCCTGCACCACATGCAGGTTGGTCAGGATGATGCCTTTGTCGACGATGACCACGCCGGTGCCGACGCCGTGCTCCACCTCGTTGCGCCCGCTGGGTCCCGCCACGTAGCTGGTCACCCGCACCACCGAGGGCGCTATCTGGCCATAAGCGGCTGCGGCGGCAGAGGGCAGCGGGTTGGTCTCGAGGGTCTTGAGCACCGCGGCGTCGATGTCGTCCTGCGTCAGCTTGCGCGGCGCCTGGGCCAGCAGCAGTGCGACGGCCAGCAGCAGCGCGAGCGCGAGCAATCCGATCGCCGACCACAGCAGCCGCGGGTCGGATGGCGCCGGCCAGCGCCGGCGCTTGGGCGCGGCGGGCTGCGTGGGCGCCGCAGGAGCGCGTTGGCCTGCGGGGCTGGATCGGCTGTAGCGAGCAGGGCTGCGCATCGGTTCAACAGACTGGTGGGCGTGGTGGTTGGACGGGGCTTTCCCCCAACCTTAGCACGGCTGCGCCGGCTCAGCCGCGCGCGGGGCATCGGACCGGACGCGCGCAGGTGCCGAACCGGCATTGTGGACAATCGCGCTGCGCGCCGGGCATGGCCTATGCGCGCTTGCCGCCACCAAGTTAATAAGGGGCTTTTCGCGATGGACTGCTGGATCGACACCCACTGCCACCTGGACGCGCCGGAATTCGCCGCCGACGCGCCCGCCGTTCGCGCGCGCGCCGCTGCGGCGGGCGTTGCCCACTGCGTCATTCCGGCGGTGGCAGTGGCGCATTTTGACGCGGTGCGCGCGCTCGCGCATGGCCACGGCGACAGCTATGCGCTGGGAATCCATCCGCTGTGCGTCGCGCAGTCGCGCGAGCAGGATCTGCAGGCGCTTGACCGCGCGCTCGGCGCGCATCGCGACGACCCCCGGCTGGTGGCGGTCGGTGAAATCGGCCTGGATTTCTTCGTTCCCGCGCTGTGCCAGAGCCCGCTGCGCGAACGCCAGGAATATTTTTATGCCGAGCAGCTCAAGCTCGCGCGCAAGCACGCACTGCCGGTGATCCTGCACGTGCGCCGCTCCGCCGACCGGCTACTGCGCGCGCTGCGCGCGCTGCAGCCGGCGGGGGGCTGGAGCGGCATTGCCCACGCCTTCGCCGGCAGCGCGCAGCAGGCCGACGCTTTTGTGCAGGCCGGCTTCAAGCTCGGCTTTGGCGGCGCGCTCACCTTCGAGCGCGCCTTGGCGCTGCGCCGGCTCGCGGTCTCGCTGCCGCTGTCGGCGCTGGTGCTCGAGACCGATGCCCCCGACATCGCGCCGCACTGGCTTTACCGCACGGCGGCCGAGCGCGCAGCCGGACAGCCGCAGGGCCGCAACGAGCCTGCCGAGCTGGTGCGCATCGGCGCCCTGATGGCGGGTCTGCGCGGCATCGATGCGCAGGCGCTGGCGGCTGCCACCCGCGCCAACGCCTGTGCCGCGCTGCCGCGGCTGGCGGGCCTGCTGGTATAAATCCCCATGTCCCTGAACGCCAAAGTCCCGCTTGCCGACGTCCATTTTTCTGACCAGGGGCCGGTGCGCCACCTGCATCTGGACTCGGTCTGGATCCAGGGCTCGATGCTGATCGACTCGCCGCAGGTGCTGGTTCACCAGTACATCCAGCGCATGATGGCCTGGCTGCTGTTTGTCGATCCGGCCAGCGTGGCGGCGCGGCGCGCGATGCAGCTCGGTCTTGGCGCCGGGTCGCTGACCAAGTATTGCCACAAGGTGCTGAAAATGCGCACCACCGCCATCGAGATCAACCCCAAGGTGCTGCTCGCCTGCCGCGGCTGGTTCAAGCTGCCGCCCGACAATGCGCGCATGCAGGTGGTGCTGGCCGACGCCGAGCGGGAAATTCAGGACCCCAAGTGGTGGGGCCAGATCGACGCGCTGCAGGTCGACCTGTACGACCACGACGCTGCGGCACCGGTGCTCGACAGCGAGGCTTTTTACGCCAACTGTCGCCGCCTGCTGACCCAAGACGGCTGCATGAGCGTCAACCTGTTTGGCCGATCGTCGAGTTACGCCCGCAGCGTGCAGAAGATCGCCGCCGCTTTCGGCACCGACGCCGTATGGCCCTTCAAGGCGACGCGCGAGGGCAACACCGTCGTGCTGGCGCAGAGAAGCGCCTCGCGGCCCGCGCGCGCGCTGCTCACCGCCCGGGCCGAATCCGTCGCCGGGCAATGGGGGCTTCCCGCTGAGCAGTGGGTGCGGGTTCTCAAGCCGCTGGCCTGAACCCGGGTGCTTGGCCTTCCTGCGCGGGCCAGGGCTGCGCGGCGCCTAGGTGTAATCCACAACATGAGTTCTGGAAAAATCCGGGCACAATGCGGGGGATCAAGAAAACCGTCTGAGGAGACAAGGAATGAATATCAAGAGTCAGAAGGACTTTTTCTCGGGGCTGATGTTCATGGCCGTCGGGCTCGCCTTCGCATGGGGTGCGACCAGCTACAAGATCGGCGATGCCGCACGCATGGGGCCGGGCTACTTCCCGCTGCTGCTCGGCGTGCTGATGGCGATCCTGGGCGGGGTCATCACCTTCAAGTCGCTGGTGGTCGAGACCGAGGATGGCGACAAGATCGGCAGCTGGGCCTGGAAGCCGGTGGTGTTCATCATCGCCGGCAATCTGGCTTTTGGCATCCTGCTCGGGGGTCTGCCGAGCATCAAGCTGCCGGCGATGGGGCTGATAGCCGGCATCTACGCGCTGACGCTGATTGCGGCGAATGCCGGCGACGAGTTTGACCTGAAGGAGGTGCTGGTGCTGGCGACGGTTTTGTCGGTCATCTGCTACTTCACCTTCATCAAGCTGCTCAACCTGCAGTTCCCGGTCTGGCCTGCATTCATCACCGGTTAAGGACTAGAAAATGGACCTGATTGCCAACCTTTCGCTCGGCTTCGGCGTGGCCTTCACGCCGATCAACCTGATGTACGGTTTCATCGGCTGCATGCTCGGAACGCTGATCGGCGTGCTGCCGGGTATCGGCCCGCTGGCGACCATCGCGATGCTGCTTCCTGCCACCTACGCGCTGCCACCGGTGTCGGCGCTGATCATGCTCGCAGGCATCTACTACGGCGCGCAGTACGGCGGCTCGACGACCGCGATTCTGGTCAACCTGCCGGGCGAGTCGTCGTCGGTGGTGACCGTGATCGATGGCTACCAGATGGCGCGCCAAGGCAGGGCGGGCCCGGCGCTGGCTGCCGCAGGTCTGGGCTCCTTTTTCGCCGGCTGTGTCGGCACCCTGGTGCTGGCGGCCTTTGCCGTGCCGCTGACCGAAGTCGCTTTCAAGTTCGGCCCGGCAGAGTACTTCTCGCTGATGGTGCTGGGCCTGATCGGCGCGGTGGTGCTGGCGTCGGGCTCGCTGCTCAAGGCGGTTGGCATGATCCTGTTGGGACTGCTGATGGGGCTGGTCGGGACCGATGTGAACTCGGGCGTCGCGCGCTATAGCTTTGACATACCGGAGCTGACCGACGGCATCGGCTTTATCGTCGTCGGCATGGGGGTTTTCGGTTATGGCGAGATCATCAGCAACCTGGGCAAGCATGAGAGCGAGCGCGAGGTGTTCACCGCGAAGGTGGAGGGCCTGTTCCCGACCAAGGCCGACTTCCTGAACATGATCCCCGCCGTTTTGCGCGGAACTGTATTGGGGTCGATGCTCGGCATTCTGCCCGGCGGCGGCGCGGTGATGGCGGCATTCGCTGCTTACACGCTGGAAAAGAAAACGCCGCTCAGGCCCGGCGAGATACCTTTTGGCAAGGGCAACATCCGCGGCGTCGCGGCGCCCGAGTCGGCCAACAACGCGGCCGCGCAGACCTCCTTCATACCGCTGCTGACGCTGGGCATTCCGCCCAACGCGGTGATGGCGCTGATGGTCGGCGCGATGACGATCCACAACATACAGCCCGGCCCGCAGGTGATGACCAGCAACCCGGAGCTGTTCTGGGGTCTGATCGCGTCGATGTGGATCGGCAACGCGATGCTGATCGTGCTGAACCTGCCGCTGATCGGCATCTGGATCAAGTTGCTGACGGTTCCCTACCGCTGGCTGTACCCGGCGATCGTGCTGTTTTGCGCCATCGGCGTCTACTCGACCAACAACAACACCTTCGATATCTGGTTGGTGGGCCTGTTCGGTGCCATCGGCTACCTGTTCGTCAAGCTCGGAACCGAGCCTGCGCCGCTGCTGCTGGGCTTTATCCTGGGGCCGATGATGGAAGAAAACCTGCGCCGCGCGCTGCTGCTGTCGCGCGGCGACTGGAGCGTCTTCGTCACCCGCGGCTTGTCGGCGAGTCTGCTGGCGGTGGCGGTGTTCCTGCTGGTGATCGTGATGCTGCCGGCGGTGAAGAAAAGCCGCGAAGAGGCTTTTGTCGAAGACTGAGCCTGCCCGGCCCCCGCACGCGGCGCCGAGGCTGCCGCGTTGCGTATGCGGCAGCCTCGGGTGCCGTTGCGACTTCTTAATGCGAGACTCCGATGAAGTTCCTGCCCATCAGCGCCGCTCTCATCGCCGCAGCGGCACTCGTCCCGCATGCGGCGCAGGCCCAGAGCGACTGGCCGAGCAAACCGGTGCGCATCGTCGTTCCCTATTCGCCCGGCGGCAGCGCCGACACCTTGGGCCGTTTCATCGCCAAGCACCTGGGCGAGGCCTTCAAGCAAAGCTTTGTCGTCGACAACAAAGCCGGCGCCGGTGGCATCATCGGCTCGCAACTGGTCGCCAAGGCGCCGCCAGATGGCTACACGCTGGTCGTGTCGGGCATCGGCTCGCATGTGATTGCGCCGATCGAGACGCCCAACTCTTTTGACCCGATGAAGGACTTCACCCACATCGCGATACTGGGCGGCCCGCCGCTGGCGGTGATCGTCAACGCCGAGGTTCCGGTCAAGGACTTCAAGGCGCTCACGCCGTACATCAACGCCATGCCCAAAGGCCTGAGTTGGGGCTCGCCTGGAGCCGGTACCCACGGCCATCTGACCGGTGAGCTGTTTCGCGCCGCTGGCGGACTGAACATGGTTCACATCAACTACAAGGGCGCCGGGCCGGCGGTCGCCGACCTGCTGGGCAACCAGATCCAGGCGGCGGTGATGACGCTGAGCTCGGCCAACGCGCATGTGCAAAGCGGCAAGCTGCGCCTGCTCGCGCTGTCGTCGCCCAAGCGGCTGCCCGAGTACCCGACGACGCCGACGCTGGCCGAACTCGGCTATCCGGGCCTGACCGGAACCACCTGGTTCTCGCTGTCGGGTCCGCCGGGCATGGCGCCGGCGCTGGTCGACAAAATCAACGCCGAGGTGCGACGCGGCATGCAGAGCGCCGCCGCGCGCACCCTGATGGCCAACGAGAGCATGGAAACCGCCGACTACGATGCGCCGGCGTTCAGCCGCTATGTGGCGTCCGAAATCGAGCGCTGGTCACCGGCGGTGCGCTCGCTGAGCAAGCCGGCGAAGTAGGGCTTGCGCCGGCGGCCGGCTGCGGCCGAGCGCTGCGATTGCCTAGAACTCGATCGACACCAAGCCGTCGGCGTCGATCATGGTGCGGTAGGTCTTCAGCGGGATCATGCACGGCGGCTCGACGACCGCGCCGGTGCGGATGTTGAAGGCGCCATTGTGGAAGTCGCACTCGACCACTTCGCCGGTGATGCAGCCCTCCGACAGCGAGCCCGGTCCGTGGGTACAGGCGTCGTCGGTGACCAGAAACTCGCCTTCCAGGTTGAACACCGCCAGCGTCAGTTCGCCGCGCTCGACGCGGATGGCGCACCCGGGCGCCACTTCTTCGGGTTTGCACAGGGCGATGCGGCTGCAGGGTTCCGTCATAAAACTCAGGCTCCAGGTTGACAGGGGACGAGCCCGAATGGTATCCTGTCTTGGCTGGAGGAACACCGTTCTTTCATGAGGAACAATCTGCGCGCCCCCGGGGCCGCAGCACCAAGCGGCGCCGAAGATGCTCAAACCCGAACAGAACGACCTCCTGACCCAGACCGGCCCCGGCACCCCGATGGGCCAGCTTTTTCGGCGCTACTGGCAGCCCGCGCTGCTGTCCGAGGAACTTGCGCTTGCGGACGGCGCGCCAGTGCGTCTGCAGCTGCTGTCCGAGCGCATGATTGCCTTTCGCGACAGCGCCGGACGCCTGGGCGTGATCGACGAGTTCTGCGCGCACCGGGGTGTGTCGCTGTGGTTCGGCCGCAATGAAGAGGGCGGCATCCGCTGCCCCTACCACGGCTGGAAATACGACGTGAACGGCCAGTGCCTGGAGGTTCCGTCGGAGTCGCCCGAAAGCGGTTTTTGCAATCGGGTGAAGCTCAAGTCCTACCCGCTGGTCGAGCGCGGCGGCGTGATCTGGATTTATATGGGGCCGCCCGAACTGCAGCCGGCCTTGCCCGAATGGGAATTCGCCACCGTTGCGGCAAACCAGAGCTTCACCAGCAAGCGGCTGCAGGAGTGCAACTGGCTGCAGGCGATGGAGGGCGGTATCGACTCGAGCCATGTGTCGTTCCTGCACAGCGGTGCGCTCCATTCCGACCCGCTGTTCAAGGGCGCCAAAGGCAACCAGTACAACCAGAACGACAAGCGGCCGGTGTTCGACGTGGTGCCGTCGGACGGCGGCCTGTACGTCGGCGCCCGGCGCAACGCCGAAGAAGGCAACTACTACTGGCGCGTGACGCCCTGGGTGATGCCGAGCTTCACCATGGTGCCGCCGCGCGGCGACCATCCGCTGCATGGGCATTTCTGGGTGCCGATCGACGACCACAACAACTGGGCCTGGAGCTTTGACTACCACCCGACGCGCGCGCTCAGCGCGACCGAGGTGCAGGCGATGCAGGACGGCAAGGGCGTGCATGTGCGCTACGTTCCCGGCAGCTACCGCCCGCTGCAGAACAAGGACAACGACTACCTGATGGATCGCGCCGCGCAAAAGGCGGGAACCGCCTACAGCGGCATCGAGGGCATTGGGATGCAGGACGCGTCGCTGCAGGAAAGCATGGGCGCGATACAGGACCGTACGCGCGAAAACCTGGTGTCGACCGACAACGGCATCATCATGGCGCGCCAGCGCCTGATGAAGGCCGCGCGCGCGCTCGCCGACAAGGGAACGCCGCCGCCCGGGCTCGACGGCGACAGCCAGCGCATCCGATCGACCGCGATCGTCCTGCCGGCGGCGCAGCGCTTCGAGGAAGCGGCGCGCGAGGCGATGCGCGCCGAGCCCGGCAAGCGCCACCAGTCGGTATGAGCCGGCGCGAGCGGCTCTGCGAGCGCTGCCATGCTGGGCCATTTGCGCAACGCAGCGCTGCGCGACAGCCAGACGCAGGCGCTGGAGCGGCTGCAGGACTGGACCCGCACGCGCTTCGCGCTCGACGCCGGGCAGGTGGTGATGGCCGCCGAGCTGCGCTGCGCGCTGCCGGGCTGCCCGCCGCTGGAAACCGTGGTGGTTTTCTGGACCGCGCCCGACGCGCGCCACCAGTTCAAGCTGTTCAAGCCGGCGCAGCAGGTGCAGCCCGAGGACCTGCCCTACGCCTGGCAGAAGAACGGGCTGCGCGTCGATGCCGGCACGGGCTGCGACTGCTGCTAAGCGCCGCACCGACCCTCTTTTTTGCACAGGAGACCCGACTATGAGCGAGCGCAGGCTCAGGACCGTCACCCGCACCCAGGGCAACAACCAGGCGCTCAAGGACGGCAGCGTGGTTCCGAATGGCTTCTCCTTCGCGTTCGAGGAGGTGCCGGTGCTGGTCGACGCTTTCAGGCGCATGGTGCGTGGCATGGAGTTCGACGTCTGCGAGATGGCCCTGACCACCTACATCTGCGCGCGGGCGCACGGCAAGCGCTTCACCGCGCTGCCGGTGTTTCTGGTGCGGGCTTTTCACCACGGCGCCATCCTGGTCAACACCCGCAGCGGCATCCGTACGCCCAAGGACCTGGAAGGGCGGCGCGTCGGCGTCAACCGCGGCTACACCGTCACCACCGGCCTGTGGGCGCGCAGCGTGCTGCAAGACGAATATCAGGTGGACCTGAGCAAGATTACCTGGGTGCTGTCGGGTGACGAGCATGTGGCCGAATACCGGCCACCGTCCAACGTGGTTCCGATAGCGCCCGGTCGCACGATGGCCGAGATGCTGGCCAGCGGCGAACTGGCGGCTGCGATCGGCGTCGAGTCCGAGCATGCCGACGTCGCGCCCCTGATCGCCAACGCGCAGGACGCCGGCTTGGCGGCGCTGCGCGCGCGCGGCCATTACCCGATCAACCATCTGGTGGTGGTGCGCGATGAACTGCTGCAGGCCGAGCCGGCGCTGGCCGGTGCGGTCTTTGACAGCTTCGTGCGCTCCAAGCGGATCTATCTCGAGCGCCTGAAGGCAGGCACGCTGGAAAAGCCGAGTGCCGTCGACGCGCTGCACCAGCGGGTGATGGCGATCACCGGCGACCCGCTGCCCTACGGCATCGCGCCCAACCGGGCGGTGCTCGACGACATCGTCGGGCATTGCCTGCGCCAGGGAATCATCCAGACGCCGGTCCGGGTCGAGGACCTGTTCGCCCCGGCCACCCACGGGCTCAGCGGGTGAGCCGTCGGCCGGGCGACGGCGGGTCGCGCGCAGATGGCGCGGCTGCGGCGGCGCACAGTAAGCACAGGAAAATCCATGGACAACAATGACAGCGTGGTGAGCGTACCCCTGCTCCAGCAGATGAAGCGCGACGGCCGCAAGATCGTGGCGATGGTGGTCTGGGACACGCAGCTCGCGCGCATCGCCGACCGCGCCGGCGTCGACATCGTGTCGGTGGGCGACACCGTCGGTATCAACCTGTGGGGCCACACCAACCCGCTTGAGATCACGATGGACGAGATGCTCGTCGTCTGCAAGGCGGTGCGCCGCGGCGTCTCGCGTGCGTTGCTCAGCGTCGACTTTCCCTTCGGCCCGCTGCAGCAGGGCAGCGATGCCGCGCTGCAGGCCGCGATCCGCTTCGTCAAGGAGGGCGGCGCCGACATGGTCAAGCTCGACGGCGCGGCCGATTTTCCCGAGGCGGTGCGCGCCATCGCGCGCGCCGGAATCCCGGTCTTTGCGCAGCTCGGCATCACGCCGCAGACCGCGCTCAAGCTGGGCATCGACTACAAAACCATGCTCAAGAGCGGCGCGCAGCTCGCGCCCGCCGCCACCGCCGAACTGGTCGCGCAGGCGCTGCGCATGCAGGAAGCCGGCGCCTCGCTGATCGACTTCCAGCATTCGGGGCCGGTGGCCGGCCCGGCCGTCGTCGCTGCGCTCGATATACCGGTGCTCGGTGGCCTGGGCGGCGGACCCTGGCTCGACGGGCGGCTGCGTATGGGGCACGCGGCCATCGGCTACGGCGCCGCGCAACTCGACGCGCCGAGCGAGACCTACGCCAACGTCGCGCGCATCGCCTTCGACGCGATCAGCGCCTACGCCGACGACGTGCGCGGCGCGCGCCAGATCCGGGGCGGAATCCCGCTCAAGGCCGCAGGCTGAGCATGGCCAGTGCGCTGATCGACGGCATCGCCACGCGCTACGAGCTGATCGGCGCGGGCGAGCCGCTGCTGATGTTTTCGCCCGGGGGCTTCGACGCGACGCTCGACAAATGGAGCACGCTGGGCATCTACGCCAAGACCCGGCCGCTGGCGCACCTGTCGGCGCGCTACACCTGCATCGTCTTCGACCGCCGCGAGACCGGCGAGTCGGGCGGGCGGCTCGAGCGGGTGGGCTGGGCCGACTATGTGGCGCAGGGCAAGGGGCTGCTCGAGCATCTGGGCATCGCCAGCGCGCACATGATGGGCGGCTGCATGGGCTGCAGCCCGGTGCTGGCTTTCGCGACGCTGTACCCGAAGATGGTGCGCAGCATGCTGCTGTTCTGGCCGGTCGGCGGCGCGCGCTACCGCATCAGCAGCCAGCTGCGTTTTGCCGAGCATCTGGGCTTCGTCCAGCGCGAAGGGCTCGACGCGGTGCTCGCGCTGGTGCGCGAGAGCGGCAAGGCCTTTAACGCCGACCCGCGGGGCGGACCCTGGGCGTCGGTGCTGCGGCGCGACGAAGCTTTTGCCCGCGCCTTTGTGGCGCAGGAGCTGGAGCACTACAAGCTGATCGTCGCGGCGATGGCGCGGCTGCTGGCCGACCGCGACACCGCGCCCGGCGCCGAGCCCGAAGACCTGATGCGGCTGCAGATACCGGCGCTGGTCGTTCCCGGCAACGACGCCTCGCACGCCACCTCGGCCGCGCGCTACCTGCACGAATGCCTGGCGCGCTCGCAGTACTGGGACGCGCCGGTGGCGCAGCAGACCGAAGCCGCCACGTCCGCGCGGCTGCTGCAATTCCTGAACGACCCCGAAGGACCCGCTCCATGATCATCGACATCCATTGCCACTACACGACCGAGCCGCAGGCGCTGCACCTGTTTCGCGACAAGCAGCTCGCCGGGCTGCTCGACGCCGCGCGCAAGCCCGCAGCGATCCACCTGGCGGACCTGGGCATCAGCGACGAGGCGCTGATCGAGAGCGTGCAGCCGCAGCTCCGACTGCAAAAGCAGCGCGGCAGCGACCTGACGGTGTTTTCGCCGCGCGCCGCCGGCATGGCGCACCATGTGGGAACCGAGGCGACCAGCCGGCAGTGGACCGAGATATCGAACGACCTGATCCACCGCCTGTGCACGCTGCTGCCGGACAACTTCGTCGGCGTGGGCCAGTTGCCGCAGTCGCCCGGTGTGTCGCCGAAGAACTGCCTGGCCGAACTCGAGCGGGTTGTCCAGCAGCTCGGCTTTGTCGGCGTGAACCTCAACCCCGACCCGACCGGCGGCTACTGGACCGACCCGCCGCTGACCGACCGTTACTGGTACCCGGTCTACGAAAAGCTGTGCGAGCTCGACGTTCCGGCGATGGTCCATGTCTCGTCGTGCTGCAACCCGAACTTTCACCACACCGGCGCGCACTACATCAACGCCGACACCACCGCCTTCATGCAACTGATACAGGGCGACCTGTTCAAGGATTTTCCGACGCTCAAGCTGGTGATTCCGCACGGCGGCGGCGCCGCGCCCTTTCACTGGGGCCGTTACCGCGGGCTGTGCCTGGCGATGCAAAAGCGCACGCTGGCAGAGCATGTGATGGGCAATGTGTTCTTCGACACCTGTGTCTACCACCTGCCGGGAATCCGGCTGCTGACCGAGGTGGTTCCGATCGACAACCTGCTGTTCGCCTCCGAAATGCTGGGTGCGGTTCCTGGCGTTGACCCGGAGACCGGCCACCCCTTTGACGACACCCGGCGCTACATCGACCAGGTCCGCGACCTGGACGACGCCAGTCGCCACAAGATATTCGAGGGCAACGCGCGCCGGGTGTATCCGCGCCTGAACGCGCTGCTCGAAGGCCGCGGCCATCCGGCAGCGGCCACCCACCGGCCAGGAGCAAGCGCATGAACCACCCATCCGACGCCGATATCCGGCGCGACATAGAACGCACGCCGCCCGATGTGGTTGCGCGCAACGCGGTATTCGCCTCGTCGATACTGGCCGACGTGTGCGGCCGCCGCGGCACCATGCACGGGCGCATCGCGCCGCTGCTGCCGGGAATGCGGCTCGCCGGACCGGCCTTCACGGTCGAAGTGCGACCGGGCGACAACCTGATGGTCCACGCTGCGATGGTGCTGGCCCGGCCCGGCGACGTGCTGGTCATCGACGGCAAGGCCGACCTCGGCTGCGCGCTGATGGGCTCGATCATGATCAACGCCTGCAAGGCGATGGGGCTCGCCGGTGTGGTGCTCGACGCGGCGATCCGCGACACCGACGAGCTGCGCGAACTCGGCTTTCCGGTCTACAGCATCGGCGCGAACCCGAACGGCCCGACCAAGGGCGTCAGCGGGCGTATCAACTGGCCCATATCCTGCGGCGGCGTCGCGGTGCGTCCGGGCGACCTGATCGTCGGCGACGCCGACGGCATCGTCGTCGTCGAGCGCGAACGGGCGGCCGCGCTGCCGGCGCTGGCGCAGCGCAAGGTCGACGACGAACAGGCGCGCATCGCCGACATACTGGCCGGTCGCGAGCTGCGGCCCCGGTGGCTCGACGCGGCGCTGCGCAATGCGGGCGCGATCGGCGACGGCGAGACGCTGTAGGCGCCGCGCGATCGGCCACGCCCTTTGAAGACAACCAGGAGATGACACTATGCAAGCTGTGATGGCGGCCGTGAAGACCGGCGCGAGCAAGATGGAAATGCGCGAGTTCCCGATGCCCGATATTCCCGAAGACGCCGCGCTGATGAAGGTCGAGGTCGCCGGCATCTGCGGCACCGACGTCAAGATCTACAAGCAGCCGCTCAGCGGCGGCCCGGTGATCATGGGCCACGAGAACATCGGAACCATCGCCAAGGCGGGCCGCAAGTTCACCGAGCGCAAGGGACTGAAGGAAGGCGACCAGGTGTTCCTGGAGCACTATGTGTCGTGCGGCCAGTGCGAGTGGTGCCACCTGGGCCAGTACCGCCACTGCGAGGCGACCGACTGGCGTTCCAACCCCAACGGCATCCGCTACGGCTACACCAGTTCGGACCGCGCGCCGCACCTGTGGGGCGGCTTCGCGCAGTACGCCTACCTGCCGTGGAACTCGGTGCTGCACAAGCTGCCCCGCGGCGTGTCGATGGAACTGGCGGGCATCGTCACACCGATGGCCAACGGCATCGAGTGGGCGCTGTTTGACTCGCAGGTCGGCTATGCGTCGACGGTGCTGATCCAGGGTCCGGGGCAGCAGGGGCTGTCGCAGATCGTCGCCTGCAAGCAGGCTGGCGCCGACCTGATCATCGTGACCGGAACCACCAAGGACGCCAAGCGCATGGAACTGGCCAAGCTGCTGGGCGCCGACTATGTGATCGATGTGCAGCAGGAAGACCCGCTCGCGCGGATCATGGACATCACCGCCGGGCGGGGTGTCGACGTGGCGCTGGACTGCACCGCCGGCGCCGGAACCTTTGCGATTTTGCTCGGTATCGAGGCGCTCAAGCGCAAGGGCGGGACGCTGCTGATACAGGGCGAGATGACCGACTTCCCGAACTTCCCCATTGCCAAGGTGACGCTCAAGTACATCACCATCAAGTGCGCGCGCGGCCACAGCTACAAGGCCTGCGAGCTCGCGCTGCAGCAGCTCGCCTCCAAGCGCTTCCCGCTGGATCTGGTGACAACGCATACCTTCGGCCTGACCGAGGCCGACTATGCGATCAAGTCGGTAGGCAACGAAGGCGCGAAGGACGTGATCCACGTCTCGCTGCTGCCCTGGAAGTGAGCGTCGCAGCGACCGACCCCCGGATACCGGTCACGGTGCTGACCGGCTACCTCGGCGCTGGCAAGACCACGCTGCTCAACCGCATCCTGCGCGAGGAGCACGGCCGGCGCTATGCGGTGGTCGTCAACGAGTTCGGCGAGACCGGTATCGACGCCGGGTTGGTCGTCGGCGCCGACGAGGAGCTGTTCGAGATGAACAACGGCTGCGTCTGCTGCACCGTGCGGGGCGACCTGATCCGCACCCTGCACCAGCTGCTGGGCCGGGACAGCGCGCGCTTTGACGCCATCATCGTCGAGACCACCGGGCTGGCCGACCCGGGGCCGGTGGCGCAGACCTTTATGGTCGACCCGCTGCTGCGCGCACGCACCGTGCTCGACTCGGTGACCACGCTGGTCGACGCGCGCCACATCGCGCTGCGCCTGGCCGACAGCGCCGAGGCGGCGGCACAGATCGCTTTTGCCGACCAGATCGTTCTCAACAAGGTCGATCTGGTGCAGCCGCAGGAGCTGCTGTGGACCGAGGCCTTGCTGCGACGGCTCAACCCGATGGCGCCGGTGCACCGCGCCGAGCGCGCCGAGGTGGCGCTGGAGCGGATCATCGGCGTGGGCGGCTTCGACCTGGCGCGCATGGAGGCGATGCTGGCGCCGCACGACGGCCCGGCGCACGGCGAACCGGGCCATGTGCACGGTCCGCACTGCGCGCAGTCGCACGACGGCGACGCGCCGTCCGGCGGCCACATTGAGCGCTCGGGCATCTCCAGCCTGAGCCTGCACGCGCACGCGCCGCTCGACCAGGACGCGCTGGAGCGCTGGCTCACCGACCTGCTGGCGCAGCACGGCGCGCAGCTGCTGCGCACCAAGGGCATCGTGGCGCTGGCCGGCGAGCCGCGCCGGCTGGTGATCCAGGCGGTCCACATGCTGCTCGACGCCGAACTCCAGCGCGCCTGGGCGCCGGGCGAGGCGCGCCACAGCCGGCTGGTGTTCATCGGCCGCCACCTCGACGCGCAGGCGCTGCAGCGGGGCTTCGCGGCCTGCGTCGCGACGCCGGCCACGCACTAAGGGTTAGTACCAAGACGCAGCCCGCCGCCGCCGATTGACAGCGCCTGCCCGACAACCTACATTAGCGTATCTGTATGCGGAACAATGTTCCACATAAAAGAACATCTACCATGACGCCTGACCTACCCCTTCCATCGCGCCCGCCCGCCGGCGCTTCCGACGCCGGTTTTTCCATCAACTGGAAGTGGCTGGTGATCGGCGTTTGCGTCGCCTTCACGCTCTATATCGCCGTCATACCCCTGGGCTTCCTGCTGTGGCAGAGCTTCTTCACGCCGCAGACCGCGACCAAGGCGGCGGTCTTCACCTTCGGCAACTACATCACCGCTTACACCGACAGCGACACCGCGCGCCTGTTCGGCAACTCGCTGCGCTACGCCGCCGGCGTGTCGGCTTTTTCGTTCACCGTCGGCACCGGCCTGGCCTGGATGAACGAGCGTACCAACACGCCGTTCAAGAACCTGTTCTACGCGCTGTCGCTGATTCCGCTGGTCATACCCGGGATCCTGTTCACCGTCTCGTGGATCCTGCTGGGCAGCCCGAAGATCGGCATCGTGAACCTGGTGCTGATGAACTGGTTCAATCTGAGCGGCCCGGTGTTCGATATCTACTCGATGTGGGGAATGATCTGGGTCGACGGCCTGCACTACTCGCCGATGGCCTTCTTGCTGATGACCGCCGCCTTCCGCGCCATGGACCCCTCGCTCGAGGAGTCGGCGACGATGAGCGGGGCGAATGTGTTTCAGGTCATCTGGCATATCACGCTCAAGCTGGCCTGGCCGGCGATCTTCGCCACCTTTTTGATTCTGTTCGTGCGCGCCATCGAGTCCTTCGAGGTGCCGGCGCTGCTCGGACTGCCGGTCGGCATCCATGTCTTTACCTCGGCCATCTACCAGGCGGTGCACCGCTATCCGAGCCAGGTCGGATTGGCGTCGACCTACGCGATCACGCTGCTGCTGATCACCACCGCCGGCATTTACTTCATCTCGCGCCTGTCGTCGAGCGGCTCGAAGTACTCGACCATGACCGGTAAGGGCTTTAGGCCACGCCAGATCGACCTCGGGCGCTGGCGCTGGTTCGCCGCCGCCGTCTTCTTCGTCTACTTCAGCCTGATCGTGATGCTGCCGTTCCTGGTGCTGCTGTGGTCGTCGCTGCAAAAGTTCTATGCGGTGCCGTCGATGCAGGCGCTGCAGAACCTGACGCTCGACCCCTACCGCTTCATCCTGAACTACCCCAACCTCGGGCGCTCGGTGTGGAACAGCTTGTTTCTGTCCTTCAGCACCGCGACGGTGATCATGCTGATCACCTCGGTCATCTGCTGGATTGTGGTCAAGACCAAGCTGCCGGGGCGCTGGCTGCTCGATAACCTGGCCTCGCTGCCGATGGTTTTCCCGGGCCTGGTGCTGGGGCTGGCGCTGATGATCTTCTACCTCAACGTCGACATCGGCGTCTACGGAACCATGTGGATCCTGTTCATCGCCTATGTCACCCGCTTCATGCCCTACGGGCTGCGCTTCAACACCACGTCGATGCTGCAGATCCACAAGGAACTCGAGGAGTCGGCGGCGATGAGCGGTGCATCCTGGGGAACCACCTTCAGGCGCATCATCCTGCCGCTGCTCAAACCCGGGCTGGTGGCGGGCTGGATCTACATCATGATCGTCTCGATTCGCGAACTCTCGAGCTCGATCCTGCTTTACAGCCCCGGCACCGAGGTCATCTCGATCATCATCTGGGAACTGTGGGAGAACGGCCAGTATGTCGAGCTGTCGGCGCTGGGCGTGATGTTCATCCTGATGCTGTTCGTGCTGGTGATGATCGCGCAGCATGTTGGCAAAAAATTCGGAATCAAGGAGCACTAGCCATGAACAGCAGCCAATTGCGGGAGACCGACCGTGCTTAAGGTGGAAGCGCTTTTCACCGAATACACCAACGAACTCGGCCAGCCGGTCAAGGCGGCGCAGGACGTCAATATCGAAGTGCCCGAGGGGCATTTCTTCACCCTGCTCGGGCCCAGCGGCTGCGGCAAGACGACCACGCTGCGTTCCATTGCCGGCCTGGAGCGGCCCAAGTCGGGCCAGATCAGCGTCAGCGACGTCGTCGTCTTCAGCGGGTCGCGTGGCCTGTTCGTTCCGCCGAACCGGCGCGGTTTTGGCATGGTTTTTCAGTCCTACGCGATCTGGCCGCATATGGATGTGTTCTCCAACACCGCGTTCCCGCTGCAGGTTGGGCGGGTGAAATTCAGCCGCGCCGAGATCGACGCCAAGGTGATGAAGGTGCTCGCCGCGGTGCAGCTCGACCACCTGCGCGACCGCGAGGCGACCAAGCTTTCGGGCGGCCAGCAGCAGCGCCTGGCGCTGGCGCGTGCGCTGGTGATGGAGCCCAAACTGCTGCTGCTCGACGAGCCGCTGTCGAACCTTGACGCCAAGCTGCGCGAGCTGATGCGCTTCGAGCTCAAGCGGCTGCAGCGCGAGCTGAAAATCACCACCGTCTACGTCACGCATGACCAAAGCGAGGCGCTGGCGCTGTCGCACCAGGTGGCGGTGATGAACCTGGGCCGGATCCAGCAGATCGGTTCGCCGCGCGATATCTACGAGCGGCCGCAAAACCAGTTTGTCGCCGACTTTGTAGGCAGCACCAACTTCGTCGACGGCCGGGTGCTGGCGGTCGAAGCCGAACAGGGCTTTTACCGCATCGACACCGAGATCGGCGCGCTGCGCGCCTACTCGGTCGAGCCGGTGCGCGCTGGCGACAAGGTGGTGCTGTCGATACGCCCGGAGGACGTGGACCTGAGCGACGCGCAGCCGGCCGACACCCGCGTCAACGCCTGGCACGCGATGGTCGACCAGAAGGTATTCCTGGGCGAAGCGATGGACTTCCAGATCAAGGTTGGCGAGCGCACGCTGCTGTCGCGCACCCACCCCTCGGTGCGCACGCCCATCGGCCAGCGCGTCTGGGCGCGTATTGAGCCGGCTAAGGTGGTCGCCATGCCGGCGTCGGCCGAACTGCAGAAAAGCCCATGAAGAAACCATTGGGTGCTGCACGCCCGTTGCCGAAAAATACCGCCAGCGCAGCGCCGGCGCCAGCCGATAAGCGGCAGTTCGCGCATGTGGTCAAGCCGAAGAAGACGCCGCCTGCGCGCAAGCCGCGGGAGCGCTGGGGCGCCGACGTCATCGTCGACCTGCTGCACCACTACGGACTGCCCTTCGCTGCGCTCAACCCCGGCGCGAGCTACCGCGGGCTGCACGACTCGATCGTCAACTACGGCGGCAACGAGCCGCTGATGATGCTGTGCCAGCACGAGGAAACCGCAGTGCAGGTGGCGCACGGCTACGCCAAGGCCAGCGGCAAGCCGATGGTCGCCATCCTGCACAACCTGGTCGGGCTGCTGCACGCCAACATGGCGGTCTACTATGCCTATATCGACCGCGCGCCGATCTTCATCATCGGCGCCACCGGCCCGATGGACGAGACCAAGCGACGGCCCAAGATCGACTGGATCCACTCGGCGCAGACGCAGGGCGCCGCGGTGCGCGATTACACCAAATGGGACTACCAGCCGACCACCGTCGACGGCGTTCCGGAGGCCTTCGCGCGCGCCTATTCGGTGATGATGACCGAGCCGCGCGGCCCGGTCTACATGTGCTACGACGCCTGGCTGCAGGAGCAAAAGCTGAGCCACGCGGTGGCCTTGCCGCCCAAGGGCTACCAGCGCGTGCCGTCGCCGCTGGCCGCCGACCCGGCGGCGCTGGCGCTGGCGGCCAAGGCGCTGGCGGCGGCCAAGCGTCCGGTGATCCTGGCCGAATATCTGGGCCGTGACCCAGCCGGTTTCCACGCGCTGGTGACGCTGGCCGAAACCCTGGGCGCGCCGGTCTACGACCTGAACCAGCGGCTGAATTTTCCCGGCTGCCATCCGCTGAACCTGAGCATGTCCAAGGATATGTTTCGCGACGCCGACCTGGTGCTGTGCCTGGACGTGCGCGACTGGGAGCGACCGACCACCGAGCTCGCGAGCACGACGCGCGAACTCGTCAGCCTGGTGCCCAAGCACTGCAAGTGGATCGACATTGGCTTTGGCGACCTCAACATCTCGGCCTGGGCGATGGACTACCAGCGCCTGCTCTACGCCGACCAGCGCATCGTCGCCGACACGCTGCTGGCCATACCGGCGCTCACCGCGCTGATGCAGCAGCACGCGCGCGACGACGCCGCCTTCGCCGCGCGCGCCGTGCGCCGCGCCGGCGCCACCGCGCGCAAGCACCATGCGCTGCGCGCCAAGTGGGCCGCGCAGGCGCTGCTGGAGTCCGACGCCAGCCCGATCACGCTGCCGCGGCTGGCCAGCGAGGTCTGGCAGCAGATCAAGACCGAAGACTGGGTGCTCAGCGCCGGAACGCTCGAGGAGTGGACGCTCAAGCTGTGGGATTTTGACCGGCCCTACCGCCATCCCGGCAAGTCGCTGGGAACCGCGACCCAGTTCGGCCTGTCGCTGGGCGTCGCGCTGGCGCACCGCGACGCAGGCCGCCTGGTCGTCAACATGCAGCCCGACGGCGACCTGATGTTCGACGCCGGCGCGCTGTGGGTCGCCGC
>Ga0114970_10000969_pt1 | contig 21633 bp, 18 predicted proteins | sample M_140205_XF_Meta_FD_87030 | JGI IMG/M metagenome (GOLD analysis project Ga0114970, IMG submission 87030) | Freshwater microbial communities from Lake Montjoie, Canada to study carbon cycling - M_140205_XF_MetaG | ecosystem: Environmental > Aquatic > Freshwater > Lake | place: Lake Montjoie...
GCCTCACCGTCACCGGCGCGTCCAGTGTCGCGCTGATGCCAGCGCCCGCGTTGATGCACGTGTCGAAGTTCGCCGTGGCCGCTGCCGCCGCCGTACCCGCTGCGGCACCAGCCGCCGCACCGATCACCGTCCCCCTCGTGTTCTTGCCGAGGATCTGGCCAGCGATCGCGCCGATGATCGCGCCACCCGCGACCTTCTTCGCATCGGTGCCCTTCGACGCGCTGCGCACGCGCTCGGTCGTCACCGACTGCACGGTCGCTTCCAGCGGGTACGTGCGACCGCCGTACATCACCGACACCAACTGCACCGTCAACGACGTTTGGTCGTTCGCATTCTTCGCCGTCGTCGCTCCAGCCACCGCAAACGTGCCCGTCGCGCCGTCCGGAATCACAACACCGTTCGTTGCCGTCACCGATTCTTCCAGCGACGCCGTGAACGTCTCACCAACGGTCACCGTGTTGCTGCACACCTTGTTGCTCGCGACGAAGCGGAATGACGTACCCGAGGCCACAACGCCCGTCACGGCGACCGGCGCCGGGGTCGGGGCGGGCGTGGGGGACGGCGTGACCGACCTGGGAGCAGACGGCGCCGGACGCGGCTTCGGTGCGGTGGGCTTCGGTACCGCCGCGGGCGCCGCCGCGGGTACCGGCGCTTCGACGGCCGGAGCAGGCGGTGGCGTGACCGGCACGTCCTGAAGCGTCGGCTGTGCCGAGTCCGTCGCCATCGCCAGGTCGCGGCCAAGGGTGCTGTCGGCGTTCAGAGACGCGTTGTCGGCAGACTTCTCTCCGCACGCGGCCAGCGCAGCCAGCGCGAACGCCGATAGGATCATCGTGGCACGTGCCGCACGAATATATTGAGCCATACAGAAACTCCGGTGAAAGGGACGCGGGATACACCCGCGGGACGAAATGAGATCGAACGCGTCGCGGCACGAGACTTGGAGTACGATGAACGGAGATATACGCGGAATCTCGCCGATGCCAGCACGGCGTGCCCTGCGACGTCTGCTTCCCTACTACCACCCGTACCGGTGGCAAGTTGCACGCGGGCTGTCATCGGTGGTCGTGGCCGCATTTCTGGCCAGCGTCATTCCGTTCCTGCTGCAACGCGGGGTCGACGATCTCCGTGCCGGCGCGCCCGTGAGCACCATCATGCGCCTTGGCGGGGTGTTGCTGATCACGGCCGTTGCGAGCGGCGTGCTACGCTTCACCATGCGGTTGCTGTTGAATGGAATCAGTCGCCGCATCGAGACCGACCTCCGCCAGGACATCTTCGCCCGCCTCAGCATCCTCGATGCCAGTTGGTACGCCCGCTGGCGCACCGGGGATCTGATGGCCCGCCTCACGAACGATCTGGGGGCCATCCGGATGGCCGCCGGGCCGGCGGTGATGTACCTCGTAAACACCATCTTCGGCGCTCTGTTCGCGATCATCATGATGGTCCGCATCAGCCCGCTACTCACGGCCGTGGCGCTCCTCCCCATGATCGGCCTCCCCGTGCTCATGCTGCGCCTCGGGCGCTTGGTGCACGACCGCTTCGAAGCGGTGCAGTCACAGTTCAGTCAGCTCACCACCCGCGCCCAGGAGAACCTCTCCGGCGTACGCGTCGTCAGGGCCTACCGGCAGGAGCGGGCCGAGACCGCGCGATTCGTCACCCTTGGCGACAAGTACCTCACCGCCAACATGCGGCTCGCCAAGCTGAACGGCATCATGAACCCAGGCTTCGGCCTGCTGGCTGGCCTCGGTAGTGCACTCACGATCGGCGTCGGTGGACGTCTGCTCATCCAAGGCCAGATCACCGTGGGAGGCTACGTTGCCTTCGGCATCTATCTCGCGCAACTCACGTGGCCGCTCATCGCGCTCGGCTGGACCACGAATCTGTTTCAGCGCGCCGCCGCCTCGATGACCCGCGTGCTGGAACTACTCGACGCGGAGCCGCTGTCGGTGCAAGACACCGGCACCGCGCATCTCCCGGTCGCCGTGAGCGGCATCGATGCACAGCAAGGGGGACGCACGGTCGAGTTCAGACACGTGTCGTTCCGGTATCCGCGCCCCGTCATCGTGAGTGAAGACGGCGCCGCGCGCGACGCCAACTATGAGAAGACACCGGACGGCGCGACCCCGTCCGACTCGCGCTGGATCCTCCGCGATCTCTCCTTCCACCTTCCCGCCGGCGGCACATTGGCCATCGTCGGTGCCACCGGCTCCGGCAAGAGTGCGCTCATGGATCTCCTGCCGCGATTCTTCGATCCGCAGGAAGGACAGGTGCTGCTCGACGGCGTCGACATCCGCGAGCTGCCGATTGGCGTGCTCCGCGCCGAGCTTGGCTACGTCCCCCAAGAAGCCCTGCTCTTCAGTGAGACGATGGGCGAGAACATCGGCTACGGGCTCAACGTGCCCGATCATGAACGGATCGCACACGCCACCGATAGCGCGCAGTTGCGTGACACCATCGCCGGACTCCCCGACGGCTTCGACACGCGGCTCGGCGAGCGTGGCATCAACCTCTCGGGTGGACAGAAGCAACGTACCGCGCTGGCTCGCGCACTGGCCCGTTCTCCACGCGTCGTGTTGCTCGACGATGCCCTGTCCGCCGTGGACACGCAGACCGAAGCCGCTATCCTGCACGAGTTGCGCACCGCCCTGCAGGGGCGCACGGCGCTGATCGCATCACATCGCGTCAGCGCCGTGCGCGCTGCCGATCATATCCTCGTGCTCGACGACGGTCGCATCGTTGAGCAGGGCACGCACGAGGAGCTTGTCCGCCTCGGACAACGCTACACGGCGCTGCTCCAGCGCCAGCAGTTGCTCGAGGCGATCGAAGCCGCCTAGGGCGCCGAAGAACGCTCGCGGCCGCTAGAGCCGCTCAACCAGGAACGCCGGCGTGAGCGGCTGCAGAATCGCCGCCAATCGTGCAAACCACCCGGTGAACATCAGCACCCCGACGAGGATCAGCAGCACGCCGGCAATGCGATTCACGAGCCCCAGATTTTTCTTGAACCGCTGGAAAAATCCAAGGAAGCGGTCGATCGCCAGTGCGCTCAACAGGAAAGGCAGCGCCAACCCCAGTGAGTAGAACGACAGCAGGGTGATCCCCTGGCCCAGCTGCGACTCGTTGGCCGCCAGCAAGAGAATCGCGCCGAGCGTCGGGCCCAGACAGGGGGTCCAGCCTGCGCCGAAGGCGATCCCAACCAGGACCGTGCCAAGGTAGCCCATCGGCTTGTCACTGAGATGCACACGGCGTTCCTGCTGCAACGCCCCGATGTTCAGCACACCAAGCATCCAGAGCCCCATCAGCACCATGAGCGCACCGCCCACGCGGGCAATCCACTCGCGGTAGGCGAGCATCAACTGGCCGAACGCAGTGGCGCCAGCGCCGAGCGCCACGAAGATGAACGAGAAGCCGAGCACGAACAGCACCGCGTGCGTCAGTGCCGCCCGCCGGGAGCGCGACACATCGTCGAGTCCCATGCCCGTGATGAACGTGATGTAGCTCGGCACAAGCGGAAGCACGCACGGACTGAGAAAACTCAGCAGCCCCGCGGTGAACGCGACCAGAACAGTCAGGGAATCAGGAGCCACGACGCGCACTCGCAGTGCTGGAGGGAAGTCCGCGACGGCAAGTGCCGCACAGACCGTAAATGACAAGCCGGTGACGCTGGCGCGAGAAGTCGTGCGCCTCGGCCAACAGCGTCGTCATGCGTTCTAGTCGTTCGTCACGAAATTCCGTCACCTTGCCGCACACCGTGCACAACAGATGCTCGTGATGCGGAATACCGCGTGATGCTTCGTACCGCTTAAAACCTTCCCCAAAGTCGCGCTCCACCACGAGACCACTGCGCACGAGCACTTCGAGCGTGCGATACACGGTCGCCGTACCCGCCGTGCCCCCGTGCGCGCGCAACTCGCGCGCCACATCCTCAGCCGACAAGTGCCGGTCGGTCCCCAGGACGACATCGGCGATCGCCAGACGCTGCGCCGTGGCCGGGAGATTGTGTTCGCGCAGAAACACGCGAAACGCCTCCCGGTCCCCCGCAATAGCCACCGCACTCGTCGTGGCGTCCGGCGAATCACTCATGCGCAATCGCTCGCGACGCGACTCAAACCGCGGGGTACGGCACGCGCACGGCATGCGCCAGCTGTCGCGCCGAGTAGCGCACGATTTCCGACTCCTCTCCCGCGCGGCGTTGCACTCCACGCACCACGAGATCGACGGTGATCAGCGGTGCTTCCGCTTCGGCCACCACATCGGCTTCCCACTTGCCGCGCTCGGGCCCCTTCTGCACCAGCCGGTAGCGCGCCGTGTACACCGTATGCCGGATGCGCGGCATCGGCGGCGTTTCGATGACCGCCACGTCGTCGGCATCGACGTTTACGTCGGCCACGATCGCGTCCGCCGCCACCGGCTCGTTGGCCACCGGCTCGTTGGCCACCGGCTCGTCGGCCACCGGCTCGTCGGCCACCGGCTCAACCCCTTCCGACAGCGCGACCGCGTCGTCGTCGAACGGCAGCTCCGGTGCCGCCGGCTGCTCGACCACCACGACGGGCACACGCGCGGCGATCACCGCGATGCCCGTTTCCACGCCACCCTGTCGCAACGGCGAGAACAAGTGCAATTCCTCGATGCGCGCGAGAGGCACGTGCGCGAGCACCACTTTCAAGAACCGCTCCGCGATCTCAGACACTGGCGCGTCAGCGCGATCGGGCACGACCACCTCCGGCACGACCACCTCCGGCACGACCACCTCCGGCACGACCACCTCCGGCACGACCACCTCCCTCGTCTCCTCCTCGGCTGGGGCCATATCCGTCGCGTCGACCACCGCCGCCTGCGTCGCGTCGTCGTCGGGAAGAGTCGCTTCGATGGGAATCGTCATCACGTCAATCAGGTGATCGGAAGGAACGGATTAAGGCAACGTGCCAGCACGCGACGCGTGCTCACGGGTGGTCGGAGGGCGATCGCGCGCACCCCGATCACGCGCCATGCACCGGAGCAGGATGCGCAGAAGACGCGGCGCCGTGGTGACCGCGCCGAACGCCGCGTCAGATCAAGCGGTCGAACGGGTCACGCGTGAAAGATCACTGACCTCGGCACCAGCGAACAAGGCAAGAACCGGAATGCCTCGCCTTCTGGGGAGGCTAAAATATCTCAGTACTGAAAGATATTAGTGCCTATCACCGTCGGTTCGTTTCAGAGCGTCGGCGTGGCCGCAGGCATCGAGCTGATGGCCGCGGCCGCGGTCAGCAACACGGCAGCCGGTTGCACCAGCGACAGACGGAATCGCCCGCGTCCCGCGTCGCCGAACGCGATGCCCGGCGTCACGACCACGCCCGGCCCCTCCATCAGGGCATCCACCCAGCCCCAGTCGTCGTACCCCACCGGCACGGGAAGCCAGAGATACATGGTGGCCTTCGGCGCCTGCACATCCCATCCCCCCGCCTGCATCGCCGCCACCAGCGCATCGCGGCGAACGCGGTACTCGGCCACGATGGGTGGCACGATCGTTTCATGATGCGTGAACGCGGCGGTGCCGGCCATCTGCGCCAACGTGCTCACGCCGTACCCGATATTCGACCGGTAAGCATCGAGCTGCGCGATGGCCTCCTGCTTGCCCGCCACGAACGCGATGCGGACACCGGCCATGTTGAAGCTCTTACTGCACGTGTGCATCTCCACGGCCACGCGCGACGCGCCAGGCACTTGGAGCACGCTCGGCACAACGTAGCCATCGTACGACAGCTCACTATACGCCAAGTCACTGATCAACAGGATGTCATGACGCGCGGCGAAGTCCACGAGCTGCGCGTGGTCGTCGAGCGTGATCGTCGCCGTGGTGGGATTGCCCGGATAGTTCACGATCATCACGCGCGCCCGCGCGAGATCACCCGGCGCCACCGCCTCGAGATCCATAAGCCCGTCGGGGAGGAACGGCACGAAGACCGGCTGCGCCCCGGCCAGCATCGTCGCGCGAGCATACACCGGGTAGTACACCTCGGGGATCAGCACGACGTCGCCTGGATTCGTATGCGAAAGAATCAACTCGGCGATGCCCTCTTTGGACCCGGCCAGCGCGAGCAGCTCACTCCCCGCGTCAATGCTCACGCCAAAGCGCGTGTGCAGATAGCTCGCCACCGCGTGGCGAAAGAGCGGATGCGCCCGGAACTCCGGATACCCACTCAACCCGCGATCGGCCGCCGTCCGCTGCATCGCCTCGACCACAACGTCGGGGATCGGACCATCGGGGCTGCCGATGCCCACATCGATCAGTGACTTGCCGGCGGCGCGCTGCCGAATGCGACGCGCATCGAGTTCGTAGAACACATACGGCGGAATCGCCGCGAGGCTATTGAGCGACATACCGGAAACTAACCGGAAAGCGGAGGTGCCTACAGCAGCGACACCGGGTCGCGGTCGACGGTCAGACGGAGCTCATGCATCTTCGGCACCGGACACCGCTCGGCGATGTAGCGCGCCACCCGTGTCATCAGCTTCGGCTGCGACGACTTCAACAAGAAATGCCAGCGCCAGCGGTCCTTGATGCGATCGATCGGACACGGCGCCGGTCCCACGAACACCAGATCACGCAGCCCCTGACGCTCCACCAGCCGCTGCACCCAGTTCGCCGCGGCCACCGCCGTCGCCGCGGTCGCGCCCTGATCCAGACCGCTCACCATTACATTGGCGATGCTCACGAAGGGCGGATAGGCCGGCATCCGACGCGCCCCGAGTTCCTCGCGCACGAAGCCCGTGACGTCGTGCGTAATCGCGTGACGGATCGCGTGACTGGTCGGCATGCGCGTCTGAATGATCACATCGCCCCCCTTGGGCCCACGCCCAGCGCGCCCAGCCACCTGGCTCACCAGCTGGAATGTCCGCTCGGCCGCGCGGAAGTCGGGAAGATTGAGCCCCGTATCCGCGTCGACCACCCCCACCAGCGTCACGTTCGGGAAGTCGAGCCCCTTGGCGATCATCTGCGTGCCCAGCAGGATGTCCACTTCGCCACGACCGACGCGATCGAGAATCTGCGTGTGGGCCCACTTGCCGCTGGTGGTATCGACGTCCATCCGGGCGATACGCGCCTCCGGAAAGCGCTCGGAAAGCACGCGCTCCACCTGCTGCGTTCCCAAGCCGCGACGACGCATGGTGTCCGCCGAACACTGTGGACACACCGCCGGCACCAGCTGCTGATGCTGGCAGTAGTGGCAAACGAGCATCTCCGGCACGCGATGGTACGTGAGCGAGATGCTGCAGTGCGGGCACACCGGTACGTCGCCGCACGCGTTGCATTGCATGAACGACGAATAACCGCGACGGTTCAGCAACAGCAAGCTCTGCTCGCCGCGCACCAATCGCTGCTCGAGCGCCACCAGCAACGACGTGCTGAATACGCCGAGCGTTTCGTCGAACGGCGCGTTGGGATTGCGCTCCTTCACCGCCTGCTTCAACTCCACGCGCATGTCCACCACCGTTACCGGTGGGAGCTGCGCACCGGCAGCGCGATCGGGAAGCGTCAATCGGATCGCCTGACCGCGATCGGCCCGCTCCCACGTTTCCAGGCTCGGCGTCGCGCTGCCCAGCACCACCACCGCCCCCTCCGCCCGCGCCCGTACGATCGCCGCTTCGCGTGCATGGTAGCGCGGCGTCTCCGACTGCTTGTAGCTGCTCTCGTGCTCTTCGTCCACGATCACGACGCCCACGCGCTCGAGAGGCGCAAACAGCGCCGAGCGGGCACCGACGGCGATGCGCCGTTCACCGCGACGCAGTGATTGCCACGCATCGAGTCGCTCGCCGTCGCTCAACCCCGAATGAAGGACCGCCACGTCGTCGCCGAAGGCCCCGCGGAAGCGATCGACCGTCTGTGAGGTCAGCGCGATCTCCGGCACGAGCACGATGGCCGTTTTGTCGCGCTGTTGCAGGATCGCGCGCAGGACCTCGATGTACACCAGCGTCTTGCCACTGCCGGTCACACCGTGCAGCAGAAACACCTGCCCCGGATCGCCGGCCAGAATGGCGCGCACGGCCTCCTGCTGCGCCGCACTCGGATTGGGCGGTGGCAGCGTACCGGCGCGATCGGCGAACGGATCGCGCTGCTGCACTTCATCACGGATGTCCACGAGCCCGCGCTTCGCCATCGCCGTGAACACACCGGCGCTGCAGTTGGCCTGAATGCGCAGCGATTCCAGCGGTGCCGCGCCACCCTGCGCCTCGAGCAGATCGTACACGACGCGCTGTTGCTTGGCGCGGGCGAACGTCTGCTCCCGCTGCAGCAAAGACGGCAGATCCATCACGATACGCACCATGCGCTGCGTGCGAGACGCCGGGGCCGGTGCCTTGGCGGAACTCAGCGCGGTCGGGAGCATCGAGCGCAGCGTCAGCCCCAGCGGCGCGGCATACCAGTCGGCAATCCACTTGGCCGTCTGCAGCAACGCGGCGGGCAACGACGGCACATCATCAACGACGGCCTGAATCGGCTTGAGGGTGATCCCCTCCGGCGGCGCGGTGGTACCGAGACAGATGCCGATCTCCGGGCGATTCCGGAACGACACCAGCACCCGGGTGCCCGGCGCGATCGGCACGGCAATCCCATCGGGTACCCGATACGTAAACGTGCGGAAGAGCGGCGCCGCCAGCGCCACCTCAATGCATCGTGACTCGCGGTCCGGCGACGTCAGCGGCGCTGCACGCCGAGCCCCGGCGCGTCGCTGAGGGTGACCTGTCCGTTGGGGATCGACGGTCCGATAAACGGGTCGTCGGAGAGCAAAGCCGCTCCGTCAAGGTCGGCATCGTCGAGCAGCGGCGAGAAGTGTGCAGCCGCCGCGATCCCGAGCGTCGTTTCGATCATGCAGCCACACATCACACGCATCCCGTGGGCGCGCGCCACGGCGATCATGCGCATCGCTTCGCGCAGCGATCCGCACTTGGCGAGCTTGATGTTGATGCCGTCGACCGCGCCCACGAGCTTGGGAATGTCGGCCGCCACCACGCACGACTCGTCGGCGATCACCGGGATCGGCGAGCGCTCGCGCACGAAGCGCAGCCCGTCGATATCGTGCGGCGCCAGCGGCTGCTCGAGCATGTCCACGCCCGCGTCGGTGAGCGACTGCAGCATGCCCAAGGCCTGCTTTGGCGTCCAGGCCGCGTTGGCGTCGACACGCAGCGTGGCGTTTGGCGCTTCCTCGCGCACGATCCGCAGTACCTCACGATCCCAAGTCGAGCCCAACTTGATCTTGAGAATCGGATAGGCGGCCGCGTCACGCACGCGGGCGCGCAGCGTCTCGGCATCGGGCGCAATGCCAATCGTGAACGTGGAGCGGGGCGCGGCCTTCGCGTCGAGCCCCCACAGCTTCCAGAGCGGCACCCCAAGGCGCTTGGCCGCCAGATCGTGCAACGCCGAACTGATCGCACAGCGCGCGGCGGCGTTCCAACGCAGCGTCTTCTCGAGTGCATGTTCGATGGCGTCGATCGACCAGCTGTTCGCGTGCTCGAGCACCGGGGCGAACTGCGCCATCGCCGCCATGACGCTGTCCGCCGTTTCGCCGTAGAAGCGGCTCGGCGCCGCCTCGCCCCACCCTTCTGCACCATCGGTATCCCGCAACCGCACCCACACCACGCGATACTCGCTGAAACCACCGCGGGCGATGATGAACGGATGGGTGGTGTGCACCGTGAGGATTTCGGCGTGCAGTTGCATGTGACCAGCAGTGTCAGTGGTGAAGATCAGAACGGCGTGAGTCCCGACGGACGGGACGAGCGGGCCGCGCGCAGTTCGGCACCCGGGACCTGCCCCAAGAACCCGATCAGCGCATCGGCGAGTTCGAAGCCGCGATCATACCGATCGACGGCCTGTTTCGAGAGGCACTTCATGGTGATCGCGCTCAATCCTGCGGGGATTCGCGTGTCGACCTGATCGGGAGCCACCGGCGTCTCGTGCACATGCTTGTATCCCACGGCATACGAGTCTTCCCCATCGAACGGCGGATGCCCCAGCAGCATTTCGTACAGCAACAAGCCCACCGCGTACAGGTCGCTGCGGCCGTCCACCAGCTTACCCATCGCCTGCTCGGGCGACATATAGTGCGGCGTGCCCATCGCGCGCCCATTGGCGGTGAGGCGGCCGTGAAATCGCGCCGTGGCGATCCCGAAATCGGTGAGCGCGACGTTCCCGTCTTCGTCGAACAGAATGTTGTCGGGCTTGATGTCACGGTGCACCACGCCGTGGCGGTGCGCGTAATCGAGCGCACATGCGACCTGCACCGCGATCGACGCGGCCGAACTGGCCGACACCGTCTTCCGCCGCGACAACATGTCGGCCAGCGAGCCACCCGCGTAGTACGGCATCGCGAGATACTCGATATCCCCCGCCGTGCCCATGTCCGCGATCGCGCAAATGTACGGGTGAATCAGCCGCGCGGCCGCTTCGGCCTCACGCCGGAAGCGTTCGCGCGTCTCCGGCTCCTGCGCCAAGGTGCGGTGCAGCACCTTGATCACCAGCGGCCGCGCCAGCACGGCATGCTTCGCCAGATACACATGCGCCATACCGCCGCTGCCCAGCCGCTTCACCACCGTATAACGATTCCCCGTGGCCACGCGCAGTTCGCGCAGTTCCTCATCAGGGATGTCGATGGGCGGGGCCGACACGTCCGGGAGCAGCACACCGCACCGCGTGCAGCGCGCGGCCGCCGCCCGGTTCCAGGTCCCGCATTCAGGGCAGAACATCGGGCTGAGAAGGAAAGAGAGGAGGAGTCGTGTGGGCCGGTGGGCGCGTCAGAGCAGCCGCCGGCGCCTCAGGTACAAAAGTAGCAGGCCGCCCAACCCAAGCTGCACGACCAGCAACAGCCAGAACCCGTGTGGCCATCCCGACAGCGGCATCGTCGAGAAATTCATGCCCCACATGCCGCTGACCACCACGAACGGCAGTGACATCGTGGCCACCACCGACAGCGCCTTGGTGGTCGCTCCCAGACGATTCGACACCTGAGTGAGATACGCGTCCATCGTGCTGCTGAGCAGATCGCGATACGTATCGAGTGCATCGTTGATACGCAGCACGTGATCGTAGATGTCCCGGAAGTAGATCTGCACGTCGGGGGTCAACAACGTACTCGGACGATTCGTGAGTACGTTCATGACTTCGCGCGACGGTTGCAGATAGCGACGCAGCGACAGCACCAACCGCTTCACATGAAACAGGTCACGCAACGCCGTTTCGTCGAACGCCACGAACACCCGCTCCTCGAGCCCGTCGATGAACTCGTCGATCTGCTGCATGATCGGGAAGAAGCTGTCGATCGTGTCGTCGAGGATCGCATGCAGCGCCCGTTCCACGCCCCGGCCGAGCAAGTCGGGCGAACGCCGCAGCTGCTCCGACACGCGGTCGATCGACGCCATCGGACCGGCATGCACCGTCACGAGGTAGTGCGGCCCGAGAAAACAGTACAGCTCCTTCGTGTCCAGGTCGTACGGATCGTCGGTGTCGGCCGCCAGCGCCACGCCGCGAATGATCACGAACAGGAATCCGTCGTACTCCTCGAGCTTGACGCGCGAATTCGGATTGAGCGTGTCCTCGATCGCGAGCGGATGGAACCGGAAGATCTTCTCCAGCAACGCATGCTGCGAGCGCACCGAGGAGTCGATGTCGACCCACATCGGGCCACCAGTGGCCAGCAGCTGGGCGAGGTCGCGGGGATGACAGTCGACGACCGCCTCGCCCGACAGCGACCGATAGATCGAGCGCGGTGGCGGATCGTGCGGCGGGTCGATCGCGAGGAGGGCGGCAGGGGCGGGGGTCATCACGAACGAATCATGGGGGCACGCAGGCCCTCAGGCCAGCGCCCTCAGGCCAGCGCCCTCAGGCCAGCGCCCTCAGGCCAGCGCCGCCAGGTGCACGAGCACCGCCTGCGCCACCGGGTCCGGGGCATACCCCCCCTCCATGGCACTGACCAGCCGCCCGCCACACCACCGCTCGGCCCGTTCCACCAACGCCCGCGTCAACACGCCAATGTCCGCGAGCGTGAGCGTAAACGCGCCGAGCGGGTCGCCCTCCAGACAGTCGAAGCCGGCGCTCAGCAGGATGAGATCAGGGGTGAAGCCGTCCACCGCGGCATCGACCGCCCGCAACAGCGCCTCCACGTACTGCGACGAGGGCAACGACGGCGCCATCGGCACGTTCCACACCGTGCCATGGGGGCCACGATCCTCGGCCGCACCGGTGCCGGGATACCACGGCCACTGGTGCATCGACACGAAGTGGATCCTCGGCTCATGCTCCACCAGCGCCTGCGTGCCGTTGCCGTGATGCACATCCCAATCCACGATCAACACGCGCTCGCACGCCTTGGTGGCCAGGGCGTAGTGCGCCGCAATCGCCACGTTGCCGAAGAGGCAGAATCCCATCGCCCGGTCGCGCAGCGCGTGGTGCCCCGGCGGACGCACCGCCGAAAAGCTGCGCGGCGCACGTCCGTCGAAGGCCATGTCCACGCCGTCGAGTACGCACCCCGTTCCCGCCGTCGCCGCGTCCCACGACCCCTCACTCACCACGGTGTCGGGATCGAGACGCCCGCCGCCCGACTGGGCCATGTCCCGCACTTTCGCGATGTAGTCCCGATCGTGCGCCAGCGCGAGCTCGTCTTCCGTGGCATGTCGTCCCTCGAAATGCTGCAGCGACTCGAACAGCGCTTGGTCATGACGCAGCGCCCGCGGGATGGCGCGCAGGCGCCCGACATGCTCGGGGTGATCCCACCCGGTGTCATGTCGTCCGCAATCGGAGTGCGAGAGGAACGCGACCTGCTGCTTCATGCCGTAGCTCCGAACGGGAGATTTTATCGCTGGCCCCGCAGGCGCCGCGACGCCCACTCGCCCAGCAGCGCCAAGGCGATGATCATGAAGAGTAGACCGGGAGCCGCCCGCAGGCGATCCATCAACACGGCAAACGCCGTACGGGCCACGACCGGGGCCAATGCACCGCCGCTATCGGCCGGAATGGGCCCGCCAAGCCGCGCCACGAGGTCAGCATAGGGCGCCGCATCACCCGGGAAGCCCTCGGCCAGGGAATCGATCGCCGCGACCGGCACACCGGCCGCCAACGCCAAGACGCCGCCCCACCATGCGCGATGCTCAGCGGCACCGTCGTCAGTGCCTTCCATGCGCCAGCGCCAGCTATTGCGGTACGCGCTCGCCACCACGCGCCCGGCGCCGACGCGCTGCGCGACCAGCACGGGCTCCACGTGCCCGTGGTCCGAGGGGGCCGACTGCACCACCGACGCGCCACGGCCCGCCACGAGTTCCCACGCGTCGAGACCTCGCTGTGGCGACTCGGTGAGCAGCGCACCGGCCATCGCGCCGCGACTCGACGTCGCCCGGACGGGGCTGATCGACGCCAGCGCCGGAATGCGCAGCGCGTCACCGCTCAGCACGAGCCCGCCACCCTGCTGCACGAAGCGCATGATGCCGGCCACGTCCACCGACATGCTGTCCAGCAGCACGACCACGGCATAGCGCGAGCTGTCGAGACGAGCGAGCGCGCCGAGGGTAACCGCCGTGCGTGGCGAGACGAGGTAGCGTCCGTCGACTTGCCACCCCGCTTCCTCGAGCGCCGCCGCCGTGAACTTCGACTCCCATCCCGGCTGCGCCATCAGCATCACGCGCCGCCCGAACGGCGGCGTGGCCACGGCCACGCGGGCCTCTGACGCGCCCACCGATGCCCGGAGCGGAGGCGACACGCTCGCCAGCCGCCATCCGGCGCGCCCGGTACTCTGACTGGAGTCGAGCAAGCCACCGCCATCGCGCAACACGAGTGGCGGCGAGGCAGCCCCCCCGCCCGCCGCGCGGACATCCACCGCGCCCGACGGACCCGCCACCGCCGTCGCCGACAGCGCGAGCCCCGAGGCCTGCGTGCGGTCGATCCACTGCACCGTGATGCCCGCACCATCGACCGCGCCAAGCAGCGCGCGCGCGCGCGATGTGGGAACGGCCGGCAGCTCCACCGTGATGCGGCGTGGCTGCGTATCCCCGGCGGCGGCAATGACGTCGCGCACGAGCGACGCGACGAGCGCCGTCGCACTGCTGTCGGCGACGTCGGTCACCGACCACCGTAACACGGTGCGCGGCTGGTCACGCTGGCCGGCTGGCCGGCTGGCGAGGTACATCGCCGTCGCCAGCGCAAGCCACGCGACGGTGCGCAGCGCGCGCTCGAGCAGGAGCCGCGCCGGGTTCGGCGTGGGCGCCCTCATCGGGTGAGCGCGTAGACCACGAGATTCACCGCGAACTTCGTATTGTCGACCGAGAGGAAGCGCTTGTTGTCGGGATGAAAGCTCCACTCCGAGCTATAGTCCTTGCTGCTGTACAGCACGGCGATGCGGCCGTTCCGTAGCACCGCGTCGAGCTGCTCGTGCACGAGATTGTCGCCCCACCCGTTCATCTCATGCGACGTGGTCGGCGGTCCGTTTTCGAACACGAAGAAGCTGCGGTACAGCTCGTGCGTATTTGGCAGCGGCACCAGCGGGCCCGCCACGCGACGGATCTCCTCACGCACCGTCTTGTGAAAGGCGCCGTCCACATCGTGGTTGTGATCGTCCACGAACAGCAGTCCGCCGCGCGCGAGATACTTGCCCAGCACATCCGCCTCGCGCGTCGTGAAGCGCACGGGCAAGTGGCCGGTCAGAAACAGGAGCGGATACGCGAACACCGCTTCCGACGACAACGGCACCGTGATGCCCTGCGGGCGAACCGGCAGCGACGTGTAGCGCGCGATGGAATCGATCACGTTCGCCGGCAGCATCGGGGCAGAATCCCAGTCGCCCGATTCGTACTGCGCCGTGGCGAACACGAACGGATCCGTCACGCTAATCGCGGCGCTCATCGCGGAACTCCGCGTGACCACACCCCGGCCTCGGTACGCACCACACCGCCCAGCACGCGACGCGCCCGCACGAAGGCCTCGGTCGCATCGCCACCACCCGCCAGCAGCTCTAGCACGGCGCCAACCGCCGCCGCGAAGGCCGGCGAATCCGCCAGCGCTTCAACACGTAGCACGGCGAGCGAATCCCGCGCCGCCGACACATCGCGCGCCACCAACTGCGCCGCGACCACGAGTCGCACCGCACGACGCGCCTCGCGCGGCGGCAGCGCATCCCGCTCGCGACGAACATTCGTCGCGCCCGTATCCTTGCCGGCCAAGCGGACCTTCGCGATGTCAATGATCACCGTGGGCGGCTTGCCGCGCAGATACAGTCGCTCGGCCGACCGCGCTCGCTCGATCGCGGCTAATGCGAGCCGCATATGCGGAATAGCAGCCTTGGGATCGCCCTGCTCGAGCTCACGCCCCGCGTCCCACATCGCGTTGTAGGCCTCCAACAACGGCTGGTTGATCGCGATCACCGGCGAGTCGTCGCCTTCCTCAAGCACGCCGCCGGCATTGCCGCCCGACAGCGCAAGCTTGCCCTGCTGCTGCTCCACGCCGTGATCATGCCCGTCGCCGGCCGAGTGCGAATGCTCCCCGCTTACATCCCCGCTCAAGCGCTGGAAGACCACGTCGCCGACCGCCTGTCGTAACCGCGCCTGATCACGTCCGATCTTGATCGACTCGGTCATCAGCGTCTTGCGCTCCAGCCTCGGCCGCTGCTTCTCGAGCTTCTCGGTCAGCATCAGCAGCATGCGCTGACTGAGCAGTGACTTGTCGACCTCGGGCGGCGGTGCCGGTTCCACCGCCACCGAGTCGTACTCGGCGGCGCGGGCGATGCGGAACGAGCGCGTCTCGCTGCTGCCGTACTCGCGAGCCGATGACGGATGCGCATCGCGCGCGATAGCCCGCAGATGCACGATGTCCCCCGCGACGAGCTTGAGGGCAGCGAGGTCCATCGTCGCGCGGATCGTACCGGCCAGCTCACCGGCGAAGCGACGCGCACCCATCGGGACAGAGCGCGCCGTAAACCGCTCGCCCTCGCCCGAACTCACGATCAGTTCGAAGCGTGCCTGCCCAAGCCCGATGTCATCGCGCACCGATGCCACCAGCGTAAGCGTGCCCTCGGGGGTGCGGAACACACTGTCGCGGGCCGGTTGCAGCAGCGACACGCGTGGAATCGAGTCGGCGCGCCCCTCGATCACCAGCAACCGCGAACGGCCGCCACGGTCGAGCTGCAGCGTGACCGGTCCGTCGGTGGCCACCGTACGTACCTGCCACCCATCTGCAACCGCGGTCGGCAGCACTACTCGCTCGCCGCGCGCGGCGCCGAGCGTATCAGCCGCCTCGCCCACGACGCGCTCGATCACATGCGCCGGCACGGGACCGGTGCCGCGCAGCTGCACGGTACTGCCGCTGATGGCCGACACGTTCTGCACGTCTCCCCACTGTTGCGGGGCGCGGCGCGTATAGGCCGGTGCATCCACGCGCACTCGCCACGCACCCAGCGGCGGAATGGGCGTCGGCATCGCCGTGTTCCCCGTCACCGCGCGCAGCAGCGAACTAGCGGCACCGCTGGTCGACGAGCGCACCACGGCACCAAGCACCATCACCGTGAGTGCGCCTCCCGCGAATAGCGTGGGCCCGAGCAACTGATGCCGCGCGGAACGCCGCAACGCACGTTGGACATCGGTGCGAGCCAGCACCGCGCTCGCCGACGCCAGCAGCACCGGACTCTCGGTGATGGCGCGCGCCGAACCATCAGCATGGGACACATCGGCCTGCGACGCACGCATCCCGACCAGCGCCTCGACCAACGTGACCAAGGCAAAACTCGCGGGCTGCGCATCAGCGTCGCGCTCTTCAATCCACAACGCCGCACGCACGTCATTGATCCCGCGCGCGCGACGGCGCGCCAGCAACCCACTCACCAGCAGCGTGGCGACGAGCCCAATCGCGAACGCCGTCCCGGCACGGGGGCCCGTGCCGATCGGCCCACCGCCTCGCGCTGCGCGCACGCCGTCGATCAGCAACCACGCCGAGAGCGCCATGCCGAGAGCGAGCAAGGTCGCCCGTACGTACACCAGTCGAGCCAGCGCGCGGCGGACTCCCACCACGATCGATAGCAGCGTCGTCTCGCTCATGACGTCACCATTTCCGCCGACTCGCGGCGAAGCACCTGCTCGGCCAGCAATGCCACGAAGGCGAGGGCCAGCAGCGCCGTCGCCAGCCACGCCGGTCGCGTGGTGCGTGAACCGGAGCCGCTGTCGCGAAACCCGCTGGCCCGAGCATATGCGGACTGTGTCAACCCTCCTGAATTACCCGATGGCTCGCGCGGCGCCGGCACGCCGATCCCGCCGCACGGTGCGCGCAATGCCCGCAACAATCCTTCGGCCGCCGGCGACAGCAGGAGATCACTTCCCTCGGCGACGACGACGGCCACCTCACGCGCGCATGACGCACCGCGCGCACGCTCCACGGCAGCCGGTACGCCGTCGCTCCACCACGCAATCGCCCGCACGCTGTCCGAGAGTGCCGGCGGCAGTGCCGTACGCACCCATGGCGCTACCAAGGCCAGGCCGTTGGCCGCGACGGCACCGACGGAGTCCATCGCCGGCGCGGGACGCCAACCCGCCGGCACGCCACTCACCGGCCACAACACCGTCACTCCAGCCCGAGTCGCTGCGTCGGAAGCGGCACGATAGACGACCACATCAGCATCAGTATCAGCGCCATCGGCGGCGGTGGCGGTGGCGCGAGTGGAACGCGCACCGCGCACCGCGAAGGCCGCCCCGACCACATCCGTTGCGCGAGCCGTCGCCGTACCCACCACACGTACCGTTCCGAACGCGGGGGCCACCGACGCCGTGCTGTCGTTTGGCACGGCGTGAGCTGAGCGCACGACGCGAATGCTCGCGGGCCACTGCCTGCGCCACGCATCCCAACCACGCCGCGAACGCACCGTTTCCGGCACGAGCACCGTGAGCGAGAGCTCCGACAACGACGGATTGGCCTGCGCCTGACGCGCCGACTCACGGATCGCGGCCGCTATCGCCACACCGGGATCATCAGACACACCACGCACCCAGAGCACGAGCGACGGTACAGCCTCAGCAGCGTCGCCCGTTGGCGTCGCGCTCGCGATGCGCAGAAGCGCCGCGGAATCCGCCCGCTGCGCGGCATCGATCACGACAATCGACGACCGTCGCGCCCCCCGTTCATCGCAGCGCGCGCCGGCCAGCGCGGCACCCGCTGCGAGCAAGGCGATCACGCGGAGCAGCAGAAGCAGCAGATCACTCGGCTTCGCCTGACGGGCCACCGCGCGCGCGTCCCGCTCCGGGACGAAGCGTGCTGTCGGCAGCAACAGCACACGAGGCTGGCGCACGGACAGAAAGTGGAGCGCCGTAATCGCCAGCGCCGACACCAGCGCACCGCCAAACAGCCAGGGCATCGCGAAGCCGATCATAAGGCCACTCCCGCCACGACGGCGCGCACCGCGCGTGCCGGCGCCACATCGGTCGTGACTTCGGTGTAGCCGGCGCCGAGCGCGCGCCACTGATCGCGCACCTGCGCCCGAAACGCGTCGAAGCGAGCCGCGTAGCCACTGCGTATGTCAACGCTTGTCACCCGCCACACCGTGGCATCCTCCGGATCCTGCGCTCGGAAAATCCCCTCGGGCAGCGCACACTCTTCGCGCGCCACGATGTGCACGCACTCCAGCATCGCCCCACCGGCTGCCAGTACCGACGCGTTCTTTATCGTCGACTCGTGATCACCAAGGCAGTCGGTCACGAGCACGCAGCGCGCGGTCACCGGGATTTGCATCAGCGCCGTCGCCAGGGCACTGCTCCCACCGGGCCGCAGGGCATCCAGCGCACGGGCGATCTCGCGCACGCTACCGCGCCGCGTGCGCGGCGGCATGCGCCACACGCCATCCGCGTGCAACGCCAGCACGCCCACCGGATCACCCGACGCGTGCGCGACCGCCGCCAGCCCCACCGCGACGGCGCACGCCATGCGCCATTTGCTCACCCCGCCTTCCGCTGGGAAGTCCATACTGGCACTCCCGTCGAGTACGATCCACGTGGGCAACAACGCGCGATCGTCGCTCAGCCGCACAAAGGCGCGATCGCTCCGCGCCAGCAGCTTCCAGTCGAGCGCGCGCGGGTCGTCGCCCTGTCGATACAGGCGATACTCCGTGAACTCGCCGGCCGTTCCGCGTTGCCGCGAACGATGTGCACCAGAGGGTGCCGCCGCCACAGCACGGCGAGCCGCCCAGCGCACGCCGCGCAAGGCATCGAGCAGCGGTCCGTAGTCCGCGCTCATCGCTGCGTCGGCATGCGCCGCGCCCTCACGCCGCGCAATCAGGCTGGCAGCGCGCTGCCCGGCGCTGCCACGTGCGACAACAGCGCCTCGATGATCGGTTCCGCCGATACGCCGTCGGCCTCGGCCGCGAAGTTTGGCAGAATGCGGTGCCGGAGCACTGGCATGGCCACGCGCCGGATGTCCGCCGGCGACACCGCCGCCCGCCCGGCCAGTAACGCCGCCGCTTTCGCGCCGAGAATCAACGCCTGCCCCGCGCGCGGTCCGGCGCCCCATCGCACGTATTGCCGCACGATATTCGGCGCTGATGCCTCCTGCGGCCGCGTGGCCCGGACGAGCTTCGCCGCGTACGTGAGCACGAGCTCACTGCACGGCAACTCGCGCACCAGTCGCTGCAACGCCAACGCGTCGTCCGCCGAGAACACCGCGTCGATCGGCGCACCACGTTTTCCGGTGGTCGTGCGAAGAATGGAGATCTCGTCGGCTTCGGTCGGATAACCCACGCGAATGTCGAACAGGAAGCGATCCAGCTGCGCTTCCGGCAACGGATACGTGCCTTCCTGTTCGATCGGATTCTGCGTGGCGAGCACGAAGAACGGCTCGGGCAGCTTCATGGTCTTACCCGCGGCGGTCACGCTGTGCTCCTGCATCGCCTCCAGCAGCGCGGCCTGCGTGCGTGGCGGCGCGCGATTGATCTCGTCGGCCAGCACGATGTTGGCGAATACCGGACCGTGCACGAAGCGGAAGGCGCGCGAGCCACCGCCGCTTTCTTCGAGAATCTCGGTGCCCGTGATGTCGCTCGGCACGAGGTCCGGGGTGAACTGAATACGACGAAACTCGAGTTGCATCGCATCGGAGAGCGACTTGATCATGAGCGTCTTCGCGAGGCCGGGCACACCCACCAGCAAGGCATGTCCACCGGCCACCAGCGCCATCAGGATCTCGTCCACCACCGCATCCTGCCCCACAATGCGCTTAGCGATCTCCGCACGCAGCCGATGGATGGCCGCGAGCAACGACTCCGGCGACCGCTCGCTCACCGGACCGGCCGACGCCGGCGGCCCGTCACGAACAGCGTCGACGCGTCACGCGCCCCCGCCGACTGCAGCGACTGCGCCTCGTTCGTCACTTCGGCACCGTGCAACTTGACCACGAAGCTGTCGATCTGCTCGACGTCCGGCAGGAGCAGCGCCATCGCGGCCTGCTTCACATCGCGCACGCGTGTCTCCGGCGTCGCCTCGACCCGCACCGCATCCCACACCTCGGCCCCCTGCACGCGCACGGTCCACAGCACGGGGGCCTGCTCGCTCGCGAGGCGGATGATCTCCGGTCGCACGCGGAGCGAATTCACAAAGTGCGTCGTGCGGACCGTCATGCCACGCGCTCCGGCAACAGAGCCACATCGACGGCCACATCGACGGCCATATCGGCGGCCGCCAGTGCCGAGGCGGCAGGCGGCAGCGAATCGAGAAAGCGCGCCACCTGCTGGTCGAACATGTAGGTCGAACCCGTCACAGCGGTGCCTGCGTCCGTGAGGCGCGCCGCGATCACGAGCTCTTCACCACCCTGCCCTCGCATCACGAGATGCGAGGGACCCTGTTTCTCGATGAACGTCGCATACACCCCACTGCGGCGGGTGAAATAGCGCGTCGCCATCGCGAGGACCTCCGCGATCGGCAGGGCGGTGACTCGTTCCTGCAATTGGCGATTCGACTGCTGGTGCATACGGGCAATCCGGAATGAACGGAAGAAGCAGGAGGGACCACGACGGCGTGTCAGCGATCGGCATCGACGGGGAACACCAACGTCCACCCGCCCGCGACGTCTTCATCGCTGGCCGATTCCTCAACGCGCATCTGGCCGCCAAGGCGCCCCGCCAGGACGGTGGCCAGCGGCTGATCGAGCGCCGTCACCGCCTCGCGCACGCCCGCGAATGGGTCGTGCGCCGGACGGCGCGGCACCTCCTGAAGTATACGCGGAGTCACCGAGGGAGGTTGATCCGCGGCAACCGCGGTCGCGGCGTCCGTCGAGGCGTCGCGCCACCCCACGTGCAATGCAATGAAGCCGCGCCCCAGCCGAACCCCGGTATTCACCGTCCCGCCCTCGATACAGGCCGACCGTACCGCCAATCCCACCACGAGTTCCAGGAGACGGGACAACCAGTGGAGGTCGCCGCGGATCGTCGGCAAGAGCACCGTGGGCTCGTCCACATGGATCGGCACCATCGGGGCCCGGGCCCGCCACGTGGCGACGGCCGAGAGCAGCGGCTCCCGTGGGTCCACATCGGCCGTGGCGGCAGAAAAGTCGTCGTGCGTCACGATGTCGTAGTCGCGCGCCGCCACCGCCAACGCATGCACGGCCGCCAAGCGACCCGCCGGCTCACCGGGGTCGCCCGGAGCCGCGAGCGTCAACAA
>Ga0114970_10000970_pt1 | contig 21626 bp, 21 predicted proteins | sample M_140205_XF_Meta_FD_87030 | JGI IMG/M metagenome (GOLD analysis project Ga0114970, IMG submission 87030) | Freshwater microbial communities from Lake Montjoie, Canada to study carbon cycling - M_140205_XF_MetaG | ecosystem: Environmental > Aquatic > Freshwater > Lake | place: Lake Montjoie...
TAAACGGTATCGGCCTCGCCCTTACTGTCATGGCACTCATCTTGGCGATCCAGAAGAACGGTTAGGCCTACGCTCACGCCTATTCCCAATCCGACCAACGCTCAGAACGCCTGCTTTTCTTCCTTGACAATGATAACTGGCATCGCCCTCATCACTCCCTTCATCTCCTCTCCCCCAATCTCCAGACTGCGCCATTCACTGAACAATCTCTTGATCCTCCACATCTAGAGGGCGCGATTCTCCTTAAGTTTAGGCAACCGTCCAGTTTGTATGTTGAATCCATGATTGCACAACCTGAAGATAAAAACGACCTGGCTATCCACTGGAGCAAAGGAGACAAACGGATCGCCAAAATTCTCCAGTCCGGCAGATGTCCGTCCTACTCAGTTCCCAAACGAATTCCGCTCGGCGGCATAGTTGCGTTGGTCGCCACTAGCGGAGATGTTTTGCTCCTGTTTCAGTTGGCCAGAATTGAGCAGACAGTGAATGTCACCGTCGCAGATGGACAAAGGCGTCAGAATGGCTACTATCTAGTTGCAAAGCGCGGAACCATTAGACGCCCGCGCGGACGTGATCCAAGAGTTCTTAATGTTAACAGACACGCACTGGGCGCGTTTGCATATTTCGATCATTCCACATTTAAGAGAGTGATCTACGAGCTAGGAAATGGCACTGACCCCGCAGACGCCTCAGCAGCGCCCGTGCACAAGCCGTTCCCATCACGGCGTGTTCCCTTTTTTGCCAACAATATTGGAAAAACCCTCAGCCAACCGGAAAAGCGCCTGATCATGGCTTATGTGGAATGGATTGGCGACGTTACTATGTTTGTTCATCATCCGCTAAAGGAGTCGGGCCTCTATACCGACCTTTTTGTGCCAAGGTGCTGGACACTGTTCGAGGCTAAGTCCTCAATCGCACGCGGGATTCTGCGAGAGGCTGTAGGGCAGCTTTTTGATTACCAGCGGCATTATGATCGGAGTCCACGCCTTGCAGTCTTGCTCCCAGAGCGACCGGCCTCCAATGTGATCGGGCTTTTTGAGAAAAAGCGCATAGTCGTTGTCTGGCGGTCGGTCAGTGGGAGCTTCCGGGACAGCCTTGATGGGGTGCTAACCAAGGATTTACGTGAGGCAGCTCGTGCCAAGAAGGCAACCCCATTTTCCCCACCCTCCAATCCGACCCCATGACCAATCGCTCTTTCAGAAACCTCCCGCAGGAGCAAGTTCCTCCCAACCAAGCCAAAGACCGGCCTTTCTGGAGCAAGACGCTTACCGCCCTTCATCGGGTCGGTTGAATCAATCCTGCCAATGCCAATGAGAAGCCCGACTTCTACCTCGGTGATCTTGCCATCACATCGAGCTCCATCGCACGCTCATCACTTCGCTGGCTTGGGATTTTCTTTAAAGAACCGGACGATCAGCTCGGTCGCGCCTTTCGGATATTCATGGCCGCCGCTATGGATCCCCGTAACCAGCGGCGCGCTTTTGGACGACGCATAGATCGTCGCCTCGATCCCCGCGGCCTTGGCCCATGGCTTGGCTTCTTCCGTACAACCGTTGAATTTCCGCACGGCCACAAAGGTCATCTGCTGCCAGGTGAACTTCACCAAAGGGTCATTCTCGCCGGCGATATGGATCACCGGCATCGGCGTCAGCCCCTCGAACCCGCCACGGAAACCGCCAGCAACCGATCCGATCGCGGCTAAAACCTCTGGCCGAGCCTGCCAGAGCAGATAGCTGAAGGCCGCGCCGTTGGAATGGCCCATGGAAAAAATCCGGCGATCATCGATGGAATATTTCTTCTTCAGGTCGGCGAGGATGGCATCGAAAAGATGAATGTCGCGGTCGCCCTCGCCACCGATAGTCCTCTGCCACCCCGGCAGGCGCCCTTCCCTATCGACCAGCAGCGAGACGGTCGGGAGGCCCTGAGGAACGACGAGGATCGAGGTCGGATCAGCCTTATCATACGCCCAACTGACCGCGGAATGCGCGGACCGACCGCCATGCCCATGCCAACAAAAAACCACGGCAACCTCGCCCGCAATCCCCGCAGGCACACGGATCAGCGCCGACCGCTTCACCCCATCAACCATCCAAGTCTGTTCGACAAACCCTTCCAGAGCTTTCGCCTTCAAGACGCCCCGGATTTTCTCCTCGGCCGATAAGGAAACCGCGCTGAAAAGTATCAGCAAGAAAAGTACACTTCTGCGCATGAATAAAAATAGCTCCCGCTGAAACATTGGGGAGATTTATGAACGAAGACGCTTTTTAACTCAACCAGTCTTCCCGCCACCCAATTGAAGATGGGAACGACGCACAACCGCCAGTCCACCCGCTGAGGGGCTAAACTAAGCCGGTTTGGCGTGGCGCGGGAACGAGCTCGCAGACCAATGAGCAAGAGCGATGGCCGACATCCACCCCGCTGAATCTCCACCCCCAATGATGATGTTTTCCAACTTTCAACTACTCCATCTCCATTGAGGCAAACGCGTCGCCACCAACATTTCCTTCACCGTGAGTCCTTGCCCAGCCTGCTCCCGCAAACCACCCCGAATCTGTTCCCAAGCCGCCCGCTCCGCAACGGTCGCTCGGTGTCGCCCCTCATACGGTGCCCGATTCCCAATCAACATCGCAAGGTGACCCTCAATCCCAAACGGATTCAACGAGGTCGCCAGCGTGTAACGAGCCGCCGCCATCGGACCATTTTCCCGATAAAATTCCAGCAACGACCCCAATGCCCCCATCTCAGTATCCGCCCGACAGTGCCGCCAGAAGTCGTTATCCAGACGAGTGTTTAACTTGTAATGCAACGCCAGAAAGTCGCGCGTGCTATCCATGCTCTCCGCCGACACACCATTAAAAAGTGCCCGAAGGCTGGGCGTAGTCCGTAACCCCGCATCGCCAAGAAAGGTCACCAGCGTCTGACATTGCAAGGAGATCAACCCCAGCGCCGTCGCCTCCAGGGGCTCCACAAAACCTCCCGCATTGCCGATCGCCACCACATTTTCCACCCAGAACCGCCGATACCGCCCCGACCGAAATTTCACCACCCGCGGACTCTTCGGTGCCTGAGGATTCTTCCGCAAAAATTCCTCGCACGCCGCTTCATCGCTGATCGCTTGCGAACAATAAACATAGCCACGGTTGATGTGATGCTCGTGCTCAATCTGCCAAGCCCATCCCGCATCCATGGTCTCCGCAATCGTATACGGCAGAAGAGGTTCGCTAGTCCGCTCCCATCCACCAATCACCGCCCGATCGCAAAATAAGGCCCTCCCGTAATCCAAAAAAGGCTCCTCTAAAGCTCGGCCCAACAATTCACTCCGAAAACCACTCGCATCCACAAAAAGATCCGCCTCCAGTCGCCGCCCATCCTCGAGAACCACCGCGGCGATCCCCGACTCCCCTCGCTCCGCGGTCTCCACCCGACCCTCCACAAAACTCACCCCAAGTTCCACGGCCAACGCTTCCAAAGTGGCCACGAGCTTCAGATTTTCAATGTGAAAACCAAATGGCACGCTCATCTCTGGCGCCCCACCCCTGCGGGGATCACGGGCAAAAACTCGCCCCGCCTCCATCAGTGCACTCTCCAGCGAAGCCCCGCTAAAATCTTCATCCACATAAAAGCCGTTCGATCGCTGAAGGTTTTTCCACTTCCCATTGCATCGAGCCCCAAACGGATAATCAAAATGATCCCTCGGCCCCCAGAGAAACCGAATGCCCAACTTCCATGTCGGCTCCGCCTGAGCATAAAAACGCGACTGAGAAATCCCCAGAAAATCAAATAAATGGATCGGCAACGCCGGTGTCGTTCCTTCCCCCACCCCAATGACCCCCATCTCACTACTCCGCACCACCCAGACCGCCACCGACGGCAACTTTTTCCGAAGGGTAATCGCCGCCAGCAAACCTGCACTCCCCGCCCCTAGAACTAAGATCCTTTTTATCATTGCTTTAAAATAAATATTCAAAAACTCGACAACTTCAATGCCCATCTGCCCAAGACTGCCAGAGACTTGACTCCCCTCGACTCTCAGACAACCTCCCCAAACCCGATTTCAACTCTACCCCTTGATCAACAACTCAAAAAAAATTCAACGCCTCTCCAACTCCCCTGTCAGACCATCCTAATTTTTACCCATGCGCTCGCACTTCCTTATCCTCCTCGTTCTCCTCTCCCCAGTCCTTCATTCCATCGCCCAGAACGATCCCTCCACCGAACCCTCGGTCATCGCTGTCGCCAAAGCCATGCCTGCAGTGGTCAATATCAATACCGAACGGGTTGTCCAACGCACCGTCCGTGACCCCCGCGATGACCTCTTCTTCCAATTCTTCGGCGGCCCCATGCAACGCCCCCGCGTCCTTTCCCAAAAAGTCCAAAGCCTCGGTTCTGGGTTCATCATCGACTCCTCTGGATACATCGTCACCAACGAACACGTCGTGGAACGCGCCGCCGAACTGAAAATCTCCGTCACCACCCACGACGGCAAAACCTACTCCGCCCGCTATATCGCTGGCTCCACCGAAGCCGATCTCGCCTTGCTCAAAATCGACTCCCCTCAGCCGCTCCCCTTCCTCGCCCTCACTGATCTCTCCCCCAATCTCCTCGGCCAAACCACCCTCGTCCTTGGCAATCCACTCGGCTATGGGAGCTCGGTCGCTCGCGGCATCCTCAGCGCCAAAGATCGCAGCGTGACCATCGGAGACATCGAATACAAAAACCTCCTCCAAACCGATGCCGCCATTAACCCAGGCAACAGCGGCGGACCCATCGTGGATCTCACCGGCAAACTCATCGGGGTCAGCTCTGCAAAAATGTCTTATACTCCACAAGGCGTTCCCACCCAAGGTATTGGATTCGCTATCCCCGGAAAAACTGTCCGAGATCGCGTCGCCGACTTGCGAAAAATCGCCGCCGACCCCAAAGCCGCCAAAGAAGCCGAAGATGCCAAGTCTCGCGTCCGCAAACTCTTCGGCCTCACCCTTCAAGACCTCACCCCTAAACTCGCCGAAACCCTCGGCTTTAATCCCGGTAGCGGAGTTCTCATCGCCGATATCTCACCCAAAAGCCCCGCCGAACGCGCCCAACTCAAGCAGGGTCTTGTCATCGTGCAAATCGGGCGTTATGAAATCAATTCCGTTCAGCAAGTCGAGGAGTTGATGAAAACCGTGGAAACCGGGGCGCCAGTCGATTTCACGATCAGCGTGTTACGCCAAGTTAATGGACGAAACTTTCGTCAAAGCGAAACCGTCCAACTCATCGCTAAGTAATTCCTTCTCATGATCAAAGTCGAAAACCTCACCAAACGCTACGCCGGTTTTACCGCCATCCGCGACCTCAACTTCGAGGTCGCCCAAGGCGAAATCGTCGGATTCCTCGGCCCCAATGGCGCAGGAAAAAGCACGACCATGAAAATTCTCACCAGCTATCTTCCCCCCACCTCCGGCTCCGCCACCATCGCCGGATTCGATATTTTTACCGAATCCCTAAAAGCCCGAAAACACCTCGGCTATCTCCCCGAAAATACCCCCCTCTACACCGATATGCGCGTCAGCGAATACCTCCGCTATCGCGCCAGCCTCAAAGGAGTCTCCAGCGGAAAAATCCGCCAAGCCGTCGGCGATGTTCTCGAACTCTGTAACCTCCGCGACGTCGAAAGAAAAATCATCGGCTCGCTCTCCAAAGGCTACCGCCAGCGCGTCGGCCTCGCCGATGCCCTCGTCCATGACCCCGATTTACTGATCCTCGACGAACCAACCATCGGCCTCGATCCCAACCAAATCCGCCAAGTCCGCCAACTCATCAAAAACCTCGGTGGCCAAAGAACCGTCCTCATTTCCACCCATATCCTCCCCGAAGTCGAAATCATGTGCTCCCGAGTCATCGTCATCCACAAAGGCACCATCCGCGCCAGCGATACCCCAGAAAATCTCCTCAAAAATCATCGAGCCGCCGGAAGGATGCGCATCGAAGCCCACAACGCTCCCAATGGCCGAGAACTCCTCAGCCAGATCCCCGGGGTCAAAGAAGTTACCGAAGAAATCCTCGAAACTTCCAGCGTCTTTCAAATGAAACTCGACGCCAATGCCGACCCTTGCGCAGATGCCCTCCGCCTCGCCTCCCAACACCATTGGGAAATCCGCGAAATCACCCGTCGTCGCCCCACCCTCGAAGATGTCTTCGTGGAACTGACCCACGAAGATAACTAACTCTCCTCTAGCCCTCGCCCAACCTCACTCTTGAAAACATTTTTTACCCTCCTCCTCCGCGAGATTAAGTCCTTCTTCTATTCCCCAATCGCTTACGTAGTTCTGTTCTATTTCCTCTTCCTCTCCGGCTACAACTTTTACATGCAGATCAACTTGATGAACGGCTTCCCCACCGAAATCACCGTCGTCCAAGCCTTCTTCGCACCCGCCATTTTCTGGTTCCCCTTCGTCCTGAGTTTTCCCCTGATCACCATGCGCACCTATTCCGAAGAGTTCCGCATGGGCACATTCGAAACCCTCACCACCGCCCCCGTCAAAGACTCCCAAGTCGTCCTCGCCAAGTTCTTCGGGGTGCTTTTCTTCTATTCCATCCTCTGGGCCCCCTCGCTCGCTTCTTTCGCCATTTTTGAACGCATCTCCGGCCACTCCGCGACCAACGCCACCGGCGCCTACTACGGTACCTACCTCCTCCTCTTCTTAGTCGGTAGCCTCTACAGTGCCATCGGCTGCCTCTCCTCCGCTCTCACCAAAGACCAAATTAACGCCGCCACCATTTCTTTCACCACCATCACCCTTCTCCTCTTCGTCGGCTTCCTCCCCGAAGTCCTCAATATCTCCGCGCCCGCCGTCAAAGATCTCTTCTCCTATATCTCCACCATCCAACACATGCAGGACTTCTCCAAAGGGGTGATCGATTCCCGCTCGATCGTCTGGTATACCTCCATGACCGCCCTCGTCCTCTTCTTGAACTTCCAAGTCTTTCAATACCGAAAGTGGAAGTCCTAATCATCCTCTGCCCCATCTCCCATGGCTTCTCCAGCTCCAGATTCCTCTACTCAGTCCGTGAAAATTCATCGCTTCCAAATCGGGCTCAATGTCCTCCTCCAAATCGCCTTCGTCACCAGCATCGTCTTGATGCTCAACTACCTTAGCTTCCGTCACTTCAAACGATGGGACTATTCTCGGGATCAAAAATTCGCCCTCAGTTCCCAAACCAAAAATCTCCTCGCTCACCTCAAAAAACCCGTGCGAGCGATCATCTTCTTTTCCAACGCCGGCGAGATCGTCCCCGATCTCCAATCCCTGATGCGTGAGTATGAGTTCGCCTCCAAAAAGAAATTCACCGCCGAATACATCGACCCCTATCGGAGCCTCAGCCGCGCCCAAGAACTCCAGACCAAGTATAAGTTCGGGGCCAACGAAAATATCCTCATTCTCGACTGCGATCAGCGAAGCAAATTCGTCAACGCCGCCGATATGGTCACCCTCGAAGCGCCCGACCAAGCCTCGATGATGGCGGGCCAAACCCAATCGAAAATCAAAGCCTTCAAAGGAGAACAGGCCATCACCACCGCCCTCCTCGAACTCACCGAAGGCCGACCAAACAAAGTCTACCTGATCAGCGGTCACGGAGAACCCGAAATCAAAAGCCCCGACCTCCAAATCTTCGAGGAAGATCTCAAACGCCAAAATATCCAAGCCCAACCCCTCAATCTCCTCAATTCTTCCCTCATCCCCGAAGACGCCCGGGCCATCATCATCTGCGGTCCCAAATACGATTTCTCCGAGCTCGAAATGAAACTGCTCTCTTCCTTTTGGGAAAAACATGGCCGCGTCCTCGCCCTTCTCAACCCCTTCGCTCGAACCCCGCGCCTCACCGCTTGGCTCAATGAACAAGGCGTTGTTCCCCAAGAAGATCGGGTGATCGGCCTCGCAAATTTTCTCGGCAAAGACGAAAACGGCAACCCCAAAGTCACCAAGGGCACGATCAAAGATGCCGGCTTTGTCGTGGTCAACAGCGGCACCAAAATCACCAAGAATCTCGAGGGAAATACCAAACGCCTCCTCGGCACCACCCAATCCCTCCAGTTCGACGAATCCAAGAAAGCGACCGCTTATCTGCGCTTCATCCCGCTTCTCGAATCCGTCACTGGTTTTTGGGGCGAAACCGATCTGCTCACCAATGATGACCAAGCTTTCTTCGACCCCAAAAATGATCACCTCGGTCCCCTTCACCTCGCCGTGGCCGTCGAAAAAGGGGGCGTCGAAGATCCTCGCGTCCAAGTCGAAACCGCCCGCCTCGTGGTCTTCGGCAATGCCGAAGTCCTCACTGGCAAAGCCCACCGACTCACCGAAGGCCTCTCCAGTGACCTCGTGATCAATGCCCTCAATTGGCTCCTCGATCGCGAGGAAATCATCGGCATCGCCCCCAAAGATAAACGCAACACCACCCTCAGCCTCGATGAATCTCAACTCCAGCAAATCGGCATCGGCGTCATGGCCATCATTCCCAGTATCGTCGCCCTCCTCGGCCTCTTAGTCTGGTCCTATCGCCGAAATTAGGGACCTCCCGATCATTCGCCATGAAAATCAAAAATACCCTTTGCATCCTCCTCGCCACCCTCGCCATTTTTAGCTTCATTTGGTTCTTCGAAAAAGATCGCCCCACTTCTCCACAAGCTAAGGACGACGCCGGGCGAGTCCTCCTTTTTGACCGAGATCAAATCAACCAGATCACCATCAAAAATACCGGCTCCACGATCGAACTCCAACGCACCCCCACCGGACGGTGGCTCATGGAAAAACCCGTCAAAGATTGGGCAGACACTCTCCTCGTTGCTCAACTTTTTACCTCAGCGGAAGCCCTCAAATCCGAAGGTCTCGTCAATGACTCCAAGGGAGCCACGAAAGATCAAATCAAAGAATACGGCCTCGCGAACCCAGAGATTCGCGTCACCTTCCACAATCATTCTCAACCCATCGAACTGCTTTTTGGCAAAGATTCCGCCGTCGATGGTCGGATCTACGTCCGCCTCGACAAATCGAATGCCGTCCACGTCATCGCCACCGACCTCAAGTCGCTCATCACCAAAAAAGCCGACGAATTTCGAGACCATAAATTAACCGATCTCAACCCCAACCAAGTCACCAAAGTAGAAATCAAATCCCCCGACGGCTTGATCGAACTCAAGAAAAAAAATCAAGATTGGTTCCTCTCCAAACCCCTCCAAGTCCGCGGCAACAACCAGAAAATTAACGAACTCATCTCCAAAGTGGTCAATGCCCAAGTCGCAACTTTCCTCACCTCTTCCGCCGATCTCACCGCCTCGGGAATCGATGACCCCCTAGGAACCATCCGTATCTTCTCCGATGAATCCACTCCACCCTCCATTCTCCAATTCGGGTCGGTCACCGAAAAGGCCAAGGACAAGATGTATCTCAAACTCTCCACCCGCGAAGATCTCTGCGTCGTCCCCAAAGCCCTCGGTGCCCTCCTTCAAATCAAACCGAACGATCTCCGCGACCCACAACTCGCTCACTTCGAACCTGATATCGTTGACCGCATCACCATCGAAGGCCAGGCAACCGAGAAAATTGTCCTCGCTCGCCACGGCGAATCTTGGATCCGCAAAGTCGGCAACCAAGATCAACCAACCAATCCCAGCGCCGCCACCCGTTTGCTCCAACAACTCCAAACCGCCCAAGTCTCCGAGTTCATTTCCGATGTCCCAAGTGACCTCAAACAATACGCTCTCGATCAACCAACCGCCAAAATCACCCTCAGCTCTTTCTCCTCAGAAAATACCGCCGAAACCAAAGCCGGTGACCGCTCCATCCTCACCCTGCTCCTCGGCAAAACCGCCACCGGTCAACTCTACGCAAAACTCCAAGACGAGCCCTTCATTGTCTCCATCCCCTCCACCCTTTTAGACCTCGCCATGACCGACCCCCTCCAGTGGCAAGCCCTCCCCATCTTCCAAAATAAAGCCGATGAAATCATCTCCTTCGAAGTCACCCGAAATGGCCAACCCTCCCTCAGCCTAATTCGAAACCAAGATCAAATGTGGTCATTGGTAAACCGCGACGGCAAGGTCAACCAAGTCAACGCCCAATCCCTCGTCAATACCCTCTCCAATCTCCGCGCCGTCCGCTGGCTCGGTTCCCCGCTCCCCACTTATGGACTAGATCATCCATCGATCATTCTCCACTTTCAAAATAAATCCACCGGGCAAGGCACCCTGACCATCGGATCCGCCACCCTCGCCGGACTTCACCCCTCTACCGCTCAGGGGAAAAATGGGGTCTTCGCCCTCAGTCATCCCGACTTCACCGCCTTCGAATTGCCACTCCTCGATTCCTCACCGAATCCCCCCATCTCCCCCGCCTCACCAGTCCCATCAACCACCCCGAATCAAGGAGGACTTTGATTCTCTGCCCCGCGTCGACCTCGCCTCTCCTTTAGCCGCCAATCAACTCCCCCATCCGTTCTCTCTATTTCTTTTTCCTCACTCATGACCTCGAAAAAACTCCTTCTCTTCGACATCGACGGCACCATCCTCACCTCTGGGGGAGCTGGTCTACGAGCCCTTCGACTCGGCCTCCATCGCCACTTCGGCATCCATGATGACCTTTCCACCATCGATATGGCTGGACGGACCGACTCGGGGATCGCTCGCGAAATTCTCGCTTCGCATCAACTTCCCCAATCCATCGAAAACATCACCGCCCTTTTAGATGCCTACCTGCATCATCTCGCCATCGAAATCCCCCAAACCGCCGGCCAACTCCTCCCCGGAATCATCCCGCTCCTCACCCAACTCCACCAAAAACCAGAGATCGTTCTCGCCCTCCTCACCGGTAATCTCGCCCGCGGTGCCGAAATCAAACTCCGCCACTACGGCGCTTGGCACTACTTCGAGTTCGGCGCCTTCGCCGACGATCACCACGACCGTAATCAACTTGGCCACTTCGCCAAAAAACGCGCCCACCAAAAATACGGCCACGAATTTCCTCCCCAATCCATCTTTATCCTCGGCGATACCCCGCACGATATCACTTGCGCACGCGCCATCGGCGCCAAGGCCATCGCCATCGCCACCGGACAATTTACCCGGGCCAAACTCTCCGCCCATCATCCAGACTTTCTCTTCGACGATTTAACCGACATCGACGCCGTCCTGGCCGCCATCACCTAGCGGACGATCTCAGCTCGATAAATAACCCGCCTCCCCCACGAGTTCCCGCTTTGCCCAATCGATCAGTCTGCGTCATCATCCTCGGCCGTGCGCATCGCTATCGACGACTTCATCCTCCACCTCGCCACCGAACGCGGTCTTTCGGTTAACTACCAGATATCGACGCGCATCTCTCTGGAAAGTTTCGCCCTTTGGCTAGAACGCGCCCAAATCGTCAAGACCATCGGCCAATCCGCCTTCGACTCGCTTCTCCAAAACGATCTCCCCATTGAGCCTCCCCCGATTAACCCAGGCCAAATCTCTCTCGATCAAATTTCACTCTACCTCAGTGACCGCAAACGCCGCGGTCTCTCCGCCGCTTCCATCAAAATTATCGTCGTCGCCACGAAAATCTTTTTCCGCTGGCTCCATCTCCGACGACGGATCCCTCGCGATATCGCCGAACATCTCCCTCTACCACGGACCGAGCACTATCTCCCCGAAACCATGAACGAACTCCAGACCGAACAACTGATTGAGGGCATTTTACCCGACAATCCTCGCGGCCTCCGCGATCGGGCAATTCTCGAGCTCCTCTACGCCAGCGGGTTACGGGTTTCGGAACTCGTCAACGCTCGACTCGAATTTCTCGATCTTGATCTCCGGATCATTCGAGTCATCGGCAAAGGTCAAAAAACTCGCCTCGTCCCCGTCGGCCAAAAAGCCTGCTCCGCCATTCGCGCTTATCTCGAAAAGGAACGCCCCACTCTCGTCAAACCGCGCACCGGGAGCGAAATCTTCCTTTCTATTCGTGGAAAAAAACTCTCCACGGTCCGCATCTGGCAAATCGTTAAAGACGCCGCCAAACACGCGGGAATCAAGATCAATGTCTATCCCCATCTGCTACGCCACAGCTTTGCCACCCACCTTCTCAGCAACGGGGCCGACCTGAGGATCATTCAGGAATTGCTCGGCCATGCCGATATCGCCACCACCCAAATCTATACGCATATCGATCAGCACCGCCTTAAATCCATCCACCATCGCTTCCACCCTCGAGCAAAATAACTCCCCCCCGGCCATGGCGGGCATCCTGCTCTCTCAATCAACTCCCCCATCCGCCCTCCCCAACGAACTCACCGCCCATTCTTCATCCTTTCACCCCTCTTCATTCAAAAAATCATCAGTCTGGCACGCTCCTTGCAAATCAAATTTGAATATGAACCCAAATTCGACTAGCCACTTCCTTGCAAAACTGGCCACCCCTCTCGCTCTGCTCAGTTTCCTCTCCACCCCATCCACCCACTCGGCATCCGTCTTTAGTTTTGCCAACTTCAGTTGGGAGCAAAACAATACCCCAGACACCCTCATCCTCCTCGGAAATGGGGTCACCCTTGGTGGCGCAACTTTTAGCCTGACTCTCCCCAATCGCGTCACTCGCTCCGTTGGTTTCATCGCCCTCAGCGGAAATGCCACCACTGGCTTTATTGGTGCCCCAGGTTTCAACCCATCCGCATCGCTGGGCATGCAGGCCACCGCTCAATATGGTCTCACCCAGTCCGACGGTAGTGTTTCCCTTTTCAGTTCCGCCGTAAATCTCCCCAACGGTGACAATGGGTCATCTTCCCGTAACGGTCTTTCGATGTCCTGGTCAAACGGTCTCAGCCTGGTCAACGAACTCGGCAACGACTTCGTCCTTTACGAGTCAGGCAGTAATTCCACGAGCTCCGAAGGGCAAATGGTTCGCGTCCATCAAAGAGGAAACACCTATAGTCCTTGGTATTATCGGGCCGTAGACGCTTTCTCCGTCTACACCAATACCCCGTCCACCGTTGAAGGTGCGTTCGCCACCGCTTTCGATCTTTCTGCCCTTGGAATTCCCAGTGGAGCGCTCGTCGACGAAATCCAAGTCGCTAATCTCCAGTCCTCTGACCGCATTCTCGACTTAGCCACCTACGCCCTTTCCGGTGAGGTCGTTTTCGGTAACCCCAACGGGCCCAACGCTAAACCCAGCGTCGGCCAACTTCCAGGGATGAACTCCCAAAGCACCTTTGCCGCCACCGCACTCGATCCCGATCCCCTGTATGTCGGCATCATCAGTTCGCTGGCCGTCCCAGAACCCGCCACCACTTTTCTCCTCTCTTTCGGTAGCCTTCTCCTCCTTCGCCGACCTCGCTCCTTTCGCGTCTCCCCCAAATAAATTGCTCCTCATCCCCCCTTGTCTCGCCGAATCCCCGCGTCCAACCGATCAGCGATCTCAACGCTTGACCGCAGGACTGAGCCGCATCGACTCCTGCAACGCCTTGATCTTTTCGGTCAAGGCTTCGCCCCCGCCCTTAACCTGAGCCTCCTCATAAAGACTAAGTGCCCCCTTCTTATCCCCAAGCAGCTCCAAGGCGGTCGCCTTATCCATTAAAAGCAAAACATCCGTCCTTCTTCGATTCAATCGATGGTCGATCTCCTCAATGGCCGCTTTTAAATCGGCCTCCGCATTCACAGGATTCTCCAGCCCAAACTCCGCGCGCGCACGGCGAATCAGCCAAGAACTCTTAATCCGAGAATCATTCATCTCCGCATCAATCAACATCAGCGCCACCGCAAACTGGCTCGCATCCATCAACGCCTCCACCAGTTCAACATCCAAGATGCCCGCCCCCGTCTGGATCACGCCCTCCTCAACCCCGACCACACGCTCTTTTTTCATCTGCAACCGCCGATGAAGATCACTTCGTAAAATATACCACTCAGGGTTTTGCTTGTGCAGGCGAATCGCCACCTCACAATCATCGAGCGCTTTCTGATTCAGCTCCTGCGAGCGAAAGATTTCCGCCCGCAGAATCCGCAAGGCCGCGAACTCCACCGGTTCGTCATTCTGCAAAGTTAATCCCCGCGTCGCCACCGCAATCGCCTCCACGGGCTTTCCCCCAAGAAACAGCACCCTCCCCAATTCACGACAAATCGGCATCGATCGCGGATCAAGAACCGCCGCCCGTTGCAAATCCGCCGTCGCCTCGTCCAGCTTTCCGAGCACATGATACTCCACAGCTCGTTCAGTGAGTAAATCCGCGGTTTCACCATGCAACTTCATCCGCTCGCTTAACTCTTCGATTTCGTGCTCCGGCCCTTGGTGGGCATTCGCGAAAAATGTCCCCAAAAAATTCCCCAGCACCACCGGAATAAGAAAGAAAATCGCTCTCATTAGTCTTCAATAATCAAAACGGTGTTTAAGAGAAATTCTCCGTTTTCTCGATTGCTGGAGTGCCCCTCGATCGCCAACCAATTCACCCCATCCCGCAAGGTTTTCAGCGCATCCGCAAGCGACAAATAGATCGTCTCTCGCTTCTCCCGAATCTTCACCTCCTGCGCATTGCTTCCACTGCTTCGCCCCACCCCCCGACGGGCAATTTCTCGACCGTTGATATAGGCGATAAATCCATCAGGATAATCCACTTGCAGACTCATCTCCGTGATCCGATCCACCTGCTCAATCTGAAATTCCCGCCGCGCATAAAATACCGAGTGCTTGCCTTTCATTCCCTTCAGCTCCGTCCGAAATCCCGCGCGCCCATAACCAAATCCTCCCGCTCCCGTCTTCCATCCCTCCGCCGCAAAATCAGGTTGGGTCCACTCTTTTCCCCGAACGGGAAGCTCAAAAGTGTATTGCCACTCCGCCCCTTGCGGAATCGGAAATTTGCAATCCAGAGGAAGCGGCGAACTCCCAGCAATCTTCACCCCATTCTCAGGCTTTTTCACCTCCACCGATGGCATCCAAGGCAATGCCAATGCCGAAGCGGTCACTTTTCCCCGCTTCACAATGCTAAATTGATCAGACTCAATCCCATCACGATTAATCATCCTCCCCGTCAACGTATCCCCGTTGATATCAATGAGCGTCGATCCAAACTCAGAAATAATCCGCCGCATCACCGGCATGGTTCCACTCCGACCAAGCGTCTGTCCCGCATTTCCCGTCACCACTTGCACGGTGCCACCATGCGGATGAATCCCCTTACTTTTCCGATACGCCCCATCCCCCTCAGGATCGCCGTCGCCATCGTCGAGAATCACATTCTCAGAAACCGTAGGAGTCGCATAAGCCCCGTCCATGAGCATCGACCGCTCATAAATATGCGAATGCCCAGTGAGGACCAAATCCACTCCCCCAGCCTCGATGATCGGCATAATCAGTTTACGCATTTCGGTTAAGTCTACCTCCTTGTCGCTATCGTGACTTCCCTTCGTGTAAGGCGGGTGATGCCAAAAAGCAATTAGCCAGTCGGCTTTCGCTTTCTCCAAATCCGCCTTCAACCAATTCGCCATCGGATCCCCCGGCTTTCGACTCAAATCATGCGAGTCCAGGCAGATAAAATGGATGTTCGCATAGTCGAACGAATAATAAGCCTCCGTCCCCGATGCCACCCCACCCACTTGACCGCGCGTCGGCAAAACATACGCATCATAGTATGGCCCAATCCCTGTCCGCCCACTCGAGGTCGCTCCCTCGTGGTTTCCCATCGCCGCCCAACACACTTTATTGCGAAGGGTGGTGTCATACATCTCAAAAAAGCGCGACTGAAACTCGTTGTCCCTCCCCGTAAAGTAAGCCATGTCACCGACATGAATCCAAAAGTCCAAGGGATGCTTCTCCACGTCCACCGTCTTGAGCATCGACTGATACACCGCGGCCTGCGGCTCCTTCCCAGTTCCTCCGTCTCCCGCAATCCAAAACCGCACGGGTCGACTCGGCCCCGCTATCGGATGAGTGGTGAAACGATACGACGCATCTTCGGGCGTTAACCGCTTTTCCCCATCAAAAATTCCGTAGTAATACGTCGTGTCTGGCTCCAACTCGAGAATCTGTGCCTCATACTGAAATGTCCCGACGGGGGCAGAATGCAACCGAGGGAGCAACCGATTTTCTTCCGTCAATAAGGACTCCCACTTGGCGGGAATTTTCTGGTCCTTTGCTCCGAGCGACGCCCGAGTTTGAATCGCCACCCCGTGGACTTCGCGATCCAGATTTCCCAGCGCTTTTCCAAACCGCACCCCAGGCACAATCGGCCCCTCAGTCCGCCACACAACCCCCATCCGCGCGGGACCGCCCATCTGCAAATACGGGGAGCGGGAAAATGGGGGCGGTGGATTTACTGCAGAGACTTCACCGCAAAAACCACAGATTAACCAACTCACCACCAGCCAGCAGTTCCAACGCATCACTTTAGGAAAAAACATTGGGTTTCACTTAGCCGACCTCCTCCATCAGGTCAAGGATGAGTCCCCAACCCGCTATCAAAAATCCCCACGCAAGTCCCTTCATTCCAATGTTTAAACTTGACCGCCGCAATCTCGGGAAATTTCGACCACTCGCCCGATCAACTTCCGAAAAGTGGGTGAACGGGACACGCTCGCCATCATCCGCAATCCATCTCCATCCTCCACTCCCTACCCCATTCGTCTCAGTGCGTAAGCTCTAAACCAGGCTTCGTCATCCGAATCCGTCGCTCGCGATACAAAGCCCCAACTGCCTGCTTAAAGGCTTTCTTGCTCGTCCCAAAAGCCTGACGAATCACCTCCGGGCTGCTTTGGTCGTCACACGAAAGTCGTCCGCCTTGAGCAGTCATGGCGGCAATAATTTGCTCGGTCAGTGGCTTCACCCTCCCGTAGCCAGCCGCATCCAATCCCACATCGATCTTCCCATCCTCCCGAACCTTCCGAATATATCCGTCCATCTCCTGCCCAATCGACAGAGGCTTCGCTAACTCGCCCGCATAAACCAAACCCCAGTGCGCATGGTTAATCACCGCCTTAAACCCCAGAGGCGTCTCCCCCGCAATCAATAATCCCACCCGTTGCCCCTCCGCGTAGGTCGGCAAAGTCTTGTCTAAATGACGATTCAACCGCCGACTCGCCACGATCCGACCATTGATCGGATCCAGAAAAATTGCCACGACCACTCTTCCCCCTACTTCCACCGGACCGTTCAACTCCCGCATCGGCAGCAGTAAATCCTTGCTCAAACCCCAATCCAGAAACGCCCCCAGCCGCTGATTCAAACTCACCACTTTCAAAAATGCCACCTCGCCCACTTGCGCATGCGGCGTCTCGGTCGTCGCCACCAACCGATCCTCGGAGTCCCGATAGACAAAAACCCGCAAAACAGAACCAACTACCGTCGTTTTGGTCACATACCGCCTCGGCAACAAAATCTCCCCCAACTCCTCCCCATGAAGGTAAAGCCCAGGCGACGCCTCGCGGACGATCCGCAGTTGATTGTATTGTCCGATCGACGCCATATTTTTTAGCTTAAACTCCCCAAGGCATCCTCGGCAATCTTCGATCGTCACCGCTCACCGCCCATTCCCAAAAAATCATTCGCCGCTACCGATCCAACTCACAACTGCTCACAAACCACCGCGGTTTTAAATCCGCCAACGGAACCTTCAACTTCTCCAACTCTTCCGCAGGCCCGTGAATCTCCAAACGATCCAAACTCGCCACTTGAAGCATGGCTCCCAGCAAATCCCCAACATTCTCCAAATGAGCCAGTAAACTCGTGGCGTCCACATAGGCTTCCCGACAAAAAACTTCGTCGCCATCCATCGTGAACCCGTAATAGCAACACCCCGCTTCCGTCGCCGTTCGCTCCACAAATTGCGGCAATAACGCCCGAGCCGCCTCAATCTGATCAGGCTGGACTTTAAAATAGGGATGAAGACTGACCGTAGGTTGGCTCATAAATTTAAACAAAATAGCAAATCTTTTTGTCGCAGACTCCTGCTCCAAACAAAAGGAGGAAAAAGCATCTCGATCCCTCCTTCACCACAATTTCCCCTGCCCATCAAGGAAGAAGCCGAATCTCGATGTGCCGATACTCCATCGTGCCACTATCCGCTTCCAAACCAATCGGCCCCGTTTTTGGCAATGCGAGAGCCTCTTCTAAAACCTCGCCATTGCAGGTGCAGTGGGCAACTCCCCCCTTAACCGTGACCTCAATGGTATTCCAATTCTGCGGACGATACGATTTCAATTCCTTGTAAGGGCCCGCCACCAAATAGTCGCGACACTGCAATTGCGGAACCCGCAGAAAAATCCCGCTGTCCGCCCCCACCGACGCCCTAAATTCCAGTCGCAAAATGAAATCATCAGAAAACTCCTTCAGGGTATACAGTTGGCGGAGGCGGGGCCCCTTAGCCGCATCCTGAGGATGCACGGTCAGCACCCCATCGGCTGCCGTATACCGATCGTCGATCGCGCTGACCTTGACCCCCAGATCCGCATCTCCCTTGTAGTGCCAACCACTGAAGTCCTTGCCATTGAACAAGCTCACAAAACCAGGCGCAGGCACCCAGTCGTCACTCAAGGCCAAAGGCGAGATCAATATCCAAACCAATATCGCCAAAAACCGATTGCAAAAGTTCATACCCTAACTCACCTCACCCAAACCAAGTTGGCAAGCCATTCCATCAACGCCCCCCATGGATCAACTAAATGTTTTGCCCTTTGCGCCCACAAGGATTACCCATCTCGACAGAAATATTTTTCACCTCGCTTAACCATCCCAAGATTTTCCCTTTCCCTATGGGCTTCTATTATCGCAAATCCGTCAAAGTCGGCCCCTTCCGTATCAACCTCAGCAAATCCGGCGTCGGCTATTCTGTCGGTGGCCGGGGTTTTCGCACCGGTGTCAGCGGCACCGGACGCCGCTACTCTTCCTTCAGCTTACCGGGAACCGGGGTGGGTTATCGAACCAGCGGTTCCCGTGGAAATGGTTGCCTCTTTCTCGTCGGAGGATTACTCGCCGGCGCCGGACTCCTTTTAAAATCTGCTCTATGATCACCTGGAAACGCACCCTTCGCACCCCATCCTCTGAACGCTTTCTCGCCCAACGATCGGGCGAAGATGTCGCCGCCGTCGACCTCCATTATCTCGCCAATGGAACCGTCGCCGGCACGGTGATTCTCCTTAAAACCGCCCAATGGAAAGAAGAGGACGTACCCAATCTCCTCAAAAGCCTCGATGAAGACTTTCTTCCCGATGTCGATCTAGCCCACGGCAACCTCACCTACACGGTGGTCATCGGCGAAATCTTCGGCAATTGGGAGGCCGAGCCAGATCCCACACCTTAACCGCTCCAGACCAAAGGTCTCCTCACTTTCCCATCGCCAATCCTTTAAAGCCCAATTGGATCGAAAGAATTCTCTCTAACGGGCTGAATCCTTGAGGGTTGACGCAATCAGTCTGCCTATGAATTTTCTCCGACTGAAGATCGCCCGCTATTCCCTGCTTTTCCTCCCCTTAGTCTGCTCTGCGGAGGTTTCATTTAACCGCGATGTCCGCCCGATCCTTTCCGATAAATGCTTCTCCTGTCACGGGCTCGACGCCAAGCGCCGCAAATCCGAACTTCGACTCGATACCCCAGAAGGTGCCACCGGCAAAGCAGAGAGCGGCGCGGTCGCCATCCAACCAGGAGACCTGCAGAAAAGTGAACTTTGGAGCCGGATCACTTCCGATGACAAAGACGAGCGCATGCCTCCGCCGAAGTCCCACAAAACTCTTTCGGCTGCCGAAAAAATCACCCTCCGTCAGTGGATCGAACAAGGTGCCCACTACCAAAAACATTGGTCCTTTGAACCCCAAACCAAAACACCTCCCCCAAGTCTCCCCACCGAAACAACCCCACCCAATCCAATCGACGCCTTTATCGTTGATCGGCTAAAATCTCTCGGCCTCCAACCCCAACCGCCAGCCGACAAAGCCACGCTTCTCCGCCGGGCAACCTTTGCCCTCACCGGCCTGCCACCGAGCGTCGCAGAACTCAACACTTTCCTCACCGACTCCACCCCCGACGCCTACGAAAAAGTGGTCGATCGGTTGCTCTCTTCTCCCCGTTATGGTGAACAAATGGCCCGCCATTGGCTGGATGTCGCCCGCTACGGCGACACCCACGGACTCCACCTCGATAACGAGCGCTCGATGTGGCCCTACCGCGATTGGGTGATCAACGCCTTTAACCAAAATCAGCCTTTTGATCAGTTCACCATCGAACAGCTCGCCGGTGACCTTTTACCCAATCCCACCCCTGAACAATTGATCGCCACAGGTTTCAACCGCTGCAATGCCACCAGCGGTGAAGGCGGGGCAATCAATGAGGAATGGATCTATCGTTATGCCGTAGAAAGAACCGCCACCACCGCGCAAACTTGGATGGGTCTCACCGCCGGCTGCGCCCAATGTCACGATCACAAATTTGACCCGATTTCGCAGAAGGAATTCTACCAACTCTACGCTTTCTTTAATAGCGCCGCCGACCCCGCGATGGACGGAAATAAACTCCTCACCGCTCCGATTGCTAAAGCGCCGACAAACGAGCAAATCAAGCGAGGAACAAGCATCGACGCCCGGCGAGCAGAAGTCGCCACTCGCTTAACCAGCGAACTGGAAAAAATCGCTTACACAGATCCCGGGAGTCTTTTTCTCCCCATCTCCTCCGACGAACAGCAAAACAAAGCCCTCGAAGCAGACGGTCTAGATCCCCGCAAATCTCTCCTCGCTTGGCTGACCCCGCGCGAAGGCAAGGAGACCAAAGGATTCCCGCCCGCGATCAATCTCATCCTCAAATCTGTCCCCGCCGCCAAGCGGACTCCCGCGCAAGGCAAAGTCCTTCTCGATCATTACTTGGCCACCGAATGCGCCGCCACAAAGCCATCCTTAACCCCACTCCTCGCAGAAATCGCCCAACTCGATAAGGAGCGGGAAGACATCAATAAGGCGACGCCCTCGAGCTTCATCATGCGCGATCTCGAGACGCCCCGAGACAGCTTCATCATGATCCGAGGCGCCTACGATCGGCCAGGCGACAAGGTCTCACGCGCCGTACCCGCGGCATTTTCACCCCTCAAAAACCAGACAACTCCCAACCGACTGGACCTTGCCCGCTGGCTCGTCGCGGAGGATCACCCCCTCACCGCCCGCGTCACCGTCAATCGCTTCTGGCAGGAGATCTTCGGCGTCGGTTTGGTCAAAACCTCCGGTGACTTTGGCTCGCAAGGCCAGCCCCCCAGCCACCCAGAACTGCTCGATTGGCTGTCCGTTACTTTCCGTGAATCCGGTTGGAACGTGAAACAACTCGTGCGCCTTTTTCTGACGAGCTCCACCTTCCGCCAGTCCTCCGCCGCCCCAACCGCTCTCTGGTTGCGTGATCCAGAAAACCGTCTCCTCGCCCGTGGTCCCCGCTTTCGCCTCGACGCCGAGGAGGTCCGCGATAACGCCCTCGCCATCTCCAGCCTGCTCGATCTCACCATGGGCGGCAAAGGCGTCAAACCTTATCAACCCCCGAATATTTGGGAACCCGTCGGCTTTGTCGGAAGCAATACCCGCGACTACAAACAAGACTCGGGTTCCGCCCTCTATCGCCGAAGCATTTACACGTTTCTCAAACGGACCGCCCCAGCACCTTTTATGGCAA
>Ga0114970_10000971_pt1 | contig 21597 bp, 16 predicted proteins | sample M_140205_XF_Meta_FD_87030 | JGI IMG/M metagenome (GOLD analysis project Ga0114970, IMG submission 87030) | Freshwater microbial communities from Lake Montjoie, Canada to study carbon cycling - M_140205_XF_MetaG | ecosystem: Environmental > Aquatic > Freshwater > Lake | place: Lake Montjoie...
ACTCACGCGGCATGGCTGGATCAGGGTTTCCCCCATTGTCCAAGATTCCCAACTGCTGCCTCCCGTAGGAGTCTGGGCCGTGTCTCAGTCCCAGTGTGGCTGATCTTCCTCTCAGAACAGCTATCGATCGTAGCCTTGGTGAGCCTTTACCTCACCAACTAGCTAATCGAACGCGGGCCAATCCTTCGGCGATAAATCTTTCCCCGTAAGGGCGTATACGGTATTAGCTGCAGTTTCCCGCAGTTGTTCCGTACCGAAAGGTATGTTCCCACGCGTTACGCACCCGTCCGCCGGTGGGTATTGCTACCCCCCTAGACTTGCATGTTTGAGGCCTGCCGCCAGCGTTCGTTCTGAGCCAGGATCAAACTCTCATGTTTTGATCCTATACGCAGACGACGCTAACGCTCTCTATGACCGGCTTGCACCGGTCAGTTGCGTGTTCGCAAAACTGTATTGACTAGGGTTTGGCCGGCTTTCGCCGACCGAACATTTGTACAATTTTAGTCTTGCAGAAGAACGCGAGCATTATGCGTCGTTGCTCGATTTTTTGCGCCAAAGTTTGACCTTTGACGCGAGTGGCATACCGAGCCGCCGCCCACGTTCCCCTTCCTTAAATCACAATGTCAAACAGCGCCGTCTGGACGATTTTCACGTCGAATTTCAAACGAACCACCGCGTCGCAACCGAAGCCGCGAAGCAGCGTGGGCGCGGGTTATAGGTTCGGGGGTCCCCTGAAGTCAAACGCTAAAACCGCGATTATTTCGCTTTTTTTTCAACGCCTGTGGAAAGCCGCCAAGCCCAGCAAAACGGGCTTTTTTCTCCCACATCTAGCGCGCGCACGGCTGTCAGCGACTAAACCCACGCAGAATCCGGCGCCGGTGCCAGCCAGAAACAGCCCGCTTCTGACACGCCTGCCGGGGGTATGGGCGACAATGGCATGGGCCTCAGCCAGTCCCAGGCACGTATTTGCCCCCAAACAGCAACCTGATTCCCGCCCTGGCCGAGGCCAGATAGGCATCGGAGGTGGCCATGTCACCGCTTCATCGGCGAAGGCGACGACCTCCAGCCCAATCAGGATTTATTATAAAATATTGATAGTAAACAGTATTTATAGAAATTTGGCCGCCCAGCGCCGCAGAAGTCCGGAAAACCCGGCCATAATCCGGCCCGCGCACGGAAAAGCGCGCGGAATCTCTCCCGCGCGTTTTCACATGGATGAAACCTGATCAGCCCCGCGGGTCGGCCATGCGATTGAGGTCGGCGCGATCCAGGTTGGTCGCGACCACGCCATTGCTGCGGTTGAAGCGGATGTCGTTCTCGTCGATCCAGACCTGCTTGCCATTGTCCAGGATGACATGGAGCGCCTCGATGCGGCCCGAGGGCGCGCGCGCCACCGCATCCACCGTACCGACACGGACGCCATTGATGATCTCAACGCGGCTGCCAATCAGGCGCGAATCTGTGGCGATGCGCCAGTCACGCCAGCTCGCGGGCCAGGCGCCACGACGATAGGCGGCGCGTTCCGCCGCATAGCGGGCGCGCAGGTCGTAATATTGCTGCGCGCGCACCGCGTAATCAGCCTGGGCATCCTGGTTCTGCTGCAACTGGTTCTGATATTGCTGCTGCTGCGCCTGGTACTGCGCATCATTGGCGTTGGACGACGCCTTGGTGGCGGCGACCTGCGCCGCATGATCGGCCTGCGCCTGCGCTGCCTGCATTTCCGATGCCGCATTGTTCTGCTGGATCTGGTTGTTCAGGCCTGCCGTCGCCGCCTTTTCCGCCAGCGTGGAGTCATTGGTGGGGAAGCCAGTGGCGTCGACCTTGGGCTGTGCCGTCACCGGTGCGGCGAGCAGAAAGGCAGACAGGGCAAGGCCGGACGCGGCCAGGGAAAGTTGCATGCGCATGCGCGGCTCCTAGGGAGATCTCGCCCTAGCAACGCCCGCGCCTGACACCACGTTCCAAAAAGATGCGGCGGAACTTTCCGTCCTATGCCGTAGCGGAAATATAGACCCGCAGATCCTCGGCTTCGCGCACCGTCTCAGCGATACGGTTCTTGACCACGTCGCCGATGGAAACCACGCCGCAGAGCCGCCCGTCATCATCCAGGACCGGGACATGCCGGAAGCGCCCACGGGTCATCATCTCCATCAGGTCTTCCATGGTGTGGGCCAGGTTGCAGGTCACGACCTCGCGGGTGAGATGGCGATCCACCGTCTGCGTCAGCGCGGTGGCGCCATCGGCCGCCATTGCCTTCACCAGATCGCGTTCGGACAGGATGCCCAGCAGCGGGCCGTCGTCCTGCCGCACCACCACGGCGCCGATGCGTTTTTCGGTCAGGAGCCGCGCCGCCTCCGCCAGGCTGGCGGCGGGGGAGATGCCGACGACGATTGCGCCTTTATCCTTGAGCAGATGCCGGACTTGCATGACAGGCTCCTCATTCCGTGGTTGGCATGATGCTGCTGACGGCAATATCGTGCGCTGCGCCCTGGCCCGGAACAAGCACGGGAGGGCCGAAAACCGCGAACTGCGGCCTAACAGGGGTAAAAAAGGCTTGCCCCACCCCCCAAAAACGGGTGAAACCTGCCCCCCGCGGCGGCAAGGGCATTTCGCACCTGCAACCGCAATGAGGCCTTCAGCCTGCTCTCTCAGGGCTGAAGTTTGGAATGGTGCTGTGGCCGAGAGGCTGAAGGCGGCGGTTTGCTAAACCGTTATACGGTTGAAAAGCCGTATCGAGGGTTCGAATCCCTCCGGCACCGCCATTTTTGACGCGCGAAAGTTCAGGCGCTACGCCATCATCCTCATAGACAAGATCATAAGAGTGCCCGCGGGGAAGGACATACCATGACCAAGAAAACCGACAGCAAGCTGCGCTCGCGCGCCTGGTTCGACAATCCCGACAATGCCGACATGACCGCGCTCTACCTGGAACGCTACATGACCTTCGGCCTGTCGCTGGAGGAATTGCAGTCGGGCAAGCCGATCATCGGCATCGCCCAGAGCGGCGGCGACCTGTCGCCCTGCAACCGGCATCACATCGTGCTGGCCGAGCGCGTGCGCGAAGGCATCCGCGAGGCGGGCGGCATCGCGCTGGAATTCCACTGCCATCCCATCCAGGAAACCGGCAAGCGCCCCACCGCCGGCCTGGACCGCAACCTGACGTACCTCGGCCTGGTCGAGCTGATGTACGGCTATCCGCTCGATGGCTGCGTCCTGACCATCGGCTGCGACAAGACCACCCCTGCCGCCCTGATGGCGGCGGCGACGGTGAACATCCCGTCGATCGCGCTGTCGGTCGGCCCCATGCTGAATGGCTGGTACAAGGGCGAACGCACCGGTTCGGGCACCATCGTGTGGATCGCGCGCGAGCTGCTGGCCGCAGGCAAGATCGACTATCAGGGCTTCATCAAGCTGGTCGCCTCGTCGGCGCCGTCGGTCGGCTTCTGCAACACCATGGGCACCGCCAGTACCATGAACTCGCTGACCGAGGCGCTGGGCATGTCGCTGCCGGGCTCGGCCGCGATACCTGCCCCCTATCGCGACCGCAACGAGGCGGCCTACCGCACCGGCCTGCAGATCGTGGAAATGGTGAAGGCCGACCGCAAGCCGTCGGACATTCTCACCAAGGACGCCTTTATCAACGCCATTCGCGTCAACAGCGCCATCGGCGGTTCGACCAACGCGCCGATCCATCTCAATGCCATCGCCCGCCATGTCGGCGTCGATCTGAAGATCGATGAATGGGAAGAGTATGGCCGCGACATTCCCCTGCTGGTGAACATGATGCCGGCGGGCGAATATCTGGGCGAGGATTTCTACCATGCCGGCGGCGTGCCCGCCGTGGTCAAGCAACTGATGAACCAGAAGCTGATCAAGGAAAACGCCGTTACCGCCAACGGCAAGAGCATCGGCGAGAACTGCAAGGACGCCACCATCGAGGACGGCAAGGTCATCAAGACCTTCGAAGCACCGATCCGCACTGGCGCCGGCTTCTCGGTGCTGCGCGGCAACCTCTTCACCAGCGCCGTCATGAAGCTGTCGGTGATCGACAAGGAATTCCGCGACCGCTATCTCTCGGACCCCAACGATCTCAACGCCTTTGAAGGCCCAGTCGTCGTGTTCGACGGCCCGGAAGATTACCACCACCGCATCGACGATCCCAATACGGGCATCACCGACCGCACCATGCTGATCATGCGCGGCGCCGGTCCTGTCGGTTATCCCGGTGCGGCGGAAGTGGTGAACATGCGCGCGCCGGTGGGCCTGATCGAGCAGGGCGTGCGCGCCCTGCCCTGCATCGGCGACGGCCGCCAGTCGGGCACTTCGGGTTCGCCCTCGATCCTCAACGCCTCGCCGGAAGCCGCCGTTGGTGGCGGCCTGGCGCTGCTCAAGACCGGCGACCGCATTCGCATCGACCTCAACAAGGGCACCTGCAACGCGCTGATCTCCGACGAGGAACTGGCCAGGCGGCGCAAGGAACTGGAAGCGGCGGGCGGCTACCAGTATCCGGAAAGCCAGACGCCGTGGCAGGAAATGCAGCGCGCCGTGGTCGGGCAGATGGAAACCGGCATGACGCTGGAGCCTGCGGTGAAGTACCAGCGGATCGCCCAGACCAAGGGCCTGCCGCGCGACAATCACTGATTGCGGCGGGCGCTGCGGCCCGCTTTCAACGCCAACATGACAAGAGGCCGCGTGCATGGCTGATGCGCGCGGCCTTCTTGTTTTGCTTATAATAAGCCACGTACATAGTTTTTCCGCTGCTCGCCCTCCCCGAGTTCTCGATGCCCGCCGCTTTCGCGCCCACCCAGATGACCAGGAACGCATGACCTGGATCGTCAGGGTCGCGCTGGAGCGGCCCCTCACCTTCATCGTGATGGCACTGCTGGTCCTGATCTTCGGGCCGCTGGCGGCCAGCCGCATGGCGGTGGACATCTTCCCGGATATCCGCGTGCCGGTGATCGGCGTCGCCTTCCAGTATTCGGGCCTGTGGCCCCGCGATCAGGCGGAGCCGGAAAACCTATCCGGTGGAGTTTCTTCCATGCGAAGCCCTCCTGCATTCGGTTGCAACAACCGCAGAGGACGACAGCCAAAGATCGCGCGACCGAACTCAGCATGCTCACAGTCCGGTTTTGTTGCCGGACTTTGGAGAAGCGCGATTTTCATCGCGGGTTGGAGCACAGAACAAGTCGGTAACTGCGGCTCTTCTTCATCGCGCCTTTACGGCACGAAGAGAGCCTGCGCCCCGGACGCAGCAGGGTCAACACGGAACCACCGTCGAAATTATTCGTGAAGACCGGGCGGCTTGCCGCTAGAAGGGGCCCATGATCCGCGTCACCCAGCTCAAACTGCCGCTCGACCATGCGCCCGAGGCGCTGAAGGCCGCGCTGGCGAAGCGCCTGAAGCTGTCCGCCGCCGAGCTGGTGGACGTCCGCGTCTTCAAGCGCGCCCATGATGCCCGCAGCCGTTCGGCCATCCTCTTCATCTATACGCTGGACGTGACGGTGAAGGATGAAGCGGAGCTGCTGGCGCGTTTTGCCCGCGATCCCGACGTAAAGCCCAGCCCCGATACGGCTTACAAATTCGTGACCCGCGCGCCTTCCACCTTCCTGCGCCCGCTGGTGATCGGCGCCGGGCCCTGTGGCCTGTTCGCGGGGCTGCTGCTGGCACAGATGGGTTTTCGGCCCATCATCCTGGAACGCGGCAAAGAAGTGCGCGAACGCACGAAAGACACCTGGGGCCTGTGGCGGCGCAGCGTTCTGCAGCCGGAATCCAACGTCCAGTTCGGCGAAGGCGGCGCCGGTACTTTCTCTGATGGCAAGCTCTACAGCCAGATCAAGGACCCGCGCCATTTGGGCCGCAAAGTCCTGGAAGAGTTCGTCAAGGCGGGCGCGCCAGCGGAAATCCTCACCGAGGCGCATCCCCATATCGGCACCTTCCGCCTGGTGACGATGGTGGAAGCAATGCGCCGGACCATCGAAGGGCTGGGCGGCGAATACCGCTTCCAGAGCAAGGTCACCGACCTGCTGATCGAGAACCGTGCCGTGCGCGGCGTGAAACTGGAATGTGGCGAAGAGATCCCGTCGGATCATGTCGTTCTGGCGGTGGGCCACAGCGCCCGCGATGTCTTCAAGCTGCTGCTGGACAATGGCGTGGCGCTGGAGGCCAAGCCCTTCTCCATCGGCTTGCGCATCGAGCATCCGCAAAGCCTGATCGACAAGGCCCGCTTCGGCCGCAGCGTGCCCGAGCTGGGGGCCGCCGACTACAAGCTGGTGCATCACGCCAAGAACGGCCGCAGCGTCTACAGTTTCTGCATGTGCCCCGGCGGCACGGTGGTGGCGGCGACCTCCGAGGCAGGCCGCGTCGTCACCAACGGCATGAGCCAGTATTCCCGCAATGAGCGCAACGCCAATGCCGGCATCGTGGTCGGCATCACGCCGCAAGACTATGCGCCTTATGACAAGGGCGTGCCGGGCGAAACCGGCGTGCTGGCAGGCGTGGCGCTGCAGCGGCACTGGGAAAGCCATGCCTATGTCGCGGGCGGCAGCAACTATCACGCGCCGGGCCAGCGCGTTGGCGATTTCCTGGCGGGCAAGGCCTCGGCGGCGTTGGGCAGCATCGTGCCGTCCTACCGGCCGGGCGTGACGCCGACCGATCTTTCCCTTTGCCTGCCCGATTACGCCATCGCCGCCATCGTTGAGGCCATTCCCGCCTTCGGGCGGCAGATTCGCGGCTATGACATGGACGATGCCGTGCTGACCGGCGTCGAGACCCGCACCTCCACACCCGTGCGGGTGCCGCGCGGCGAGGATTTCCAGAGCAGCAACACGCGCGGGCTGTATCCGGCGGGCGAAGGCTGCGGCTATGCCGGTGGCATTCTTTCGGCTGCGGTCGATGGGATAAAGGTTGCCGAAGCCATCGCGAAGGACATCGCGGGATAACGCGGGGACAGCGAGCCATGCGCGCGGTGGATAGGCGTGGCAGGCGGGTGGTGGATAGCAGGTGGATAGGGCGGGGCTCTCATCGCACAGTATAGCGCGCGGTCTGCGGATGGCGAAGGCAGGAGGATAAGTTGTAATCTTCACGCCATGCGCCATGCCGAAGCGCTGCTTGAATGTCCGCTTTTGCGCGGCGGGTTCAACGGATCAGTGCAACACCGGGACAGACGCTAATTGCTCAGGAAGTCCGAGACAAATGCGGTCTTCGGCTCGCGGCGGACATCGGCAGGCGTGCCCACTTGTTCGATGCGGCCCTTGTTCATCACCGCCACCAGGTCGGCCATGGCGAAGGCTTCTTCCTGGTCATGCGTCACGAACACCGAGGTGACGCCCGCCTTGTCATGGATGTGGCGCAGCCATTCGCGCAATTCCTTGCGTACTTTGGCGTCCAGCGCGCCGAAGGGCTCGTCCAGCAGCAGCATGCGCGGCTCGATCGCCAGGGCGCGCGCCAGCGCCACGCGCTGGCGCTGGCCGCCGGAAAGCTGCGACGGATAGCGCTTGCCCAGATCCTGCAACTGCACCAGTTCCAGCAGCTCTTCCACCCGGCGCGCGATATCGGCCCTGGCCGGGCGCTCGCTGCGCGGCCGCACTTCCAGGCCAAAGGCGATGTTCTTGGCCACGGTCATGTGGCGGAACAGGGCATATTGCTGGAAGACAAAACCCGCCCGGCGCTCGCGCGCCGGCATGTCCAGCCAGTTGAGATCGGCGAAGCGCACGGTGCCGCTATCCGGCGCTTCCAGCCCGCCCAGGATGCGCAGCAGCGTGGTCTTGCCCGAACCCGACGGCCCCAGCAGCGCCACGAAGGCGCCATCCGGCGCGGTGAAGCCAGCGCCGTTCAGCGCCGGGAAGCGGCCATATTTCTTGGTGATGGCGTCGATGACGAGCGACATGATGCTGGAACCTATCAGTGGCGATGCGACGCGGCCAGTTCGTCCGCGAAGCGCCATTCGAGGAAAGACTTCACGGCCAGGGTGAGCAGCGCCAGCATCGCCAGGATGGCGGCGATGGCGAAGGCCCCAACATAATCGTAATTTTCGTAGAGCAACTGCACATGCAGCGGCATGGTGTTGGTCTCGCCGCGGATATGGCCGGACAGCACCGACACCGCGCCGAATTCGCCCAGCGCGCGCGCATTGCACAGCAGGATGCCGTAGAGCAGACCCCACTTGATGTTGGGCAGCGTCACGCGCAGGAAGGTCTGGAAGCCGTTGGCGCCCAGCGACACCGCCGCCTCTTCCTCGTCGCGGCCCTGGTCCACCATCAGCGGGATCAGCTCGCGCGCCACGAAGGGAAACGTCACGAAGATCGTGGCCAGCACGATGCCCGGTAAGGCAAACAAGACGCGGATATCGTAGCCCGCCAGCGTCGGCCCCAGCCAGCCCTGCATGCCGAACACCAGCACATAGATCAGGCCCGCCACCACCGGCGACACCGAGAAAGGCAGGTCGATCAGCGTCACCAGGAAGGTCTTGCCGGGGAAAGCGAACTTGGCGATGGCCCAGGCGGCGGCAATGCCGAAGACGGTGTTGAGCGGCACCGCGATGGCGGCAGCGGTCAGCGACAGCTTGATGGCGGCGAGGCTGTCCGGGGCGGTGATGGTGGTCCAGACATGGCCCCAGCCCCCGGCAAAGGCCTCGGTGAAGACCACGAGCAGCGGCAGCACCAGGAAGACGCCGACAAAGGCGATGGCGATGGCGCTCAGCGTCAGCTTCAGCGCTGCTGAGTCTTCGGTCGGGCTGCGGAAGGAGCGTCGGCGTGAGCCAGAGCGACCATTGAAAAAGGATCTTGCCATCAGCGCCTCTTCGACGCCCAGGACTGCAGCGCGTTCAGGGCCAGCAGCATGATGAAAGAGGCCAGCAGCATCATCGCGCCGATGGCGGCGGCGCCGGCATAGTCATACTGCTCCAGCTTGATCACGATCAGCAGCGGCGCGATCTCGGAAATGTTGGGCAGGTTGCCGGCGATGAAGATGATCGAGCCATATTCACCAGCGGCGCGGGCGAAAGCGAGCGCGATGCCGGTGAGGATGGCGGGCAGCAGCGCCGGCAGCACTACCCGCGACAGGATCTGGAACCGGGTCGCCCCTAGCGTGGCGGCGGCCTCTTCGGCATCGCCGCGCAGTTCCGCCATCACCGGCTGGATGGTGCGCACGGTGAAAGGCAGCGCAATGAAGGTCATGGCGACCAGCACGCCCCAGGGCGTGTAGGCGATGCGGATGCCGTATTCCATGAAGACTGCGCCGATCCAGCCATTGGGCGCGTAGAGCGTGGACAGCGCGATACCCGCCACCGCCGTGGGCAGCGCAAAAGGCAGGTCGATCAGCGCATCGAGCAGGCCCTTGCCGAAGAAACAGTACCGCACCAGCACCCAGGCGATGATGAGGCCGAACACCGAATCGATCAGCGCGGCGGCCAGCGCCGTGCCGAAGGACAGGCGCAGCGCCCCCAGGGTGCGGGTGGCGGTGACGGCGGTCCAGAGGTCTTCGAAGGACAGTTCGAACGGCCGCAGCACCAGCGCCATCAGCGGGATGAGCACCAGCGAGGCGAGATAAAAGAGCGTGAAGCCCATCGAGAGGCGGAATCCCGGCAGGACGCTGCGGGGGCGGGCAATCAGGGAAAGGCCGGGCGCGCTCATGGCAGGCGCTTATCCGACAAGTTTCGCGCCACGGTCAAACGCCCGCGCCCGCGCCGCTCCATCTGGCGGCACCAGCCGAACGGCACTCTGCATCTGGTAGCGGGGACGTGCAAAATACGGGATCTCCAGGGAAAACGAAGCTGCTGGCTTCGCCGGGGTTAAAGGGCGCCGGAGCGTTTCAATTGCGCCGCAGCCTGCGCCAGATTGCGGGATTCCAGGATTTCTGCGGTGGCGTCGCGGGCGGCCAGCAGCGCCTTGCGGATGGCGCAGACTGTTTCCTCGAAGCAGTCGTCGCATTTGCGGTAGGCCATGACGCTGACACAGGGGCTGAGCGCCAGGGGGCCGTCGGTCACCCGCAGCACGTCGGCAAAGCTGATGTCCTTGGCGGCGCGCCCCAGCGAATAGCCGCCAGCCCGGCCCCGATGGCTGCGCACGATGCCGGGCTTTTTCAGCTCGGCCAGGATCTGCTCCAGGAACTTGCGCGGCAGCCGCTCGGCCTCGGCGATCTCGCTGATCTGGATGGGCGTGTCGCCACCCTTCGCCGCCAGGTACAGCAGCGCCCGGAGGGCATAGCGGGCTTTTTGTGAAATCATGGCCCGGAAAATACCCTATAAACTTGGTAGAATATAGGGCTTTCGGCGGACATTGAATTGCCCCTGTCCTTGGCTGCTATAACGGCCCGTCTTTCCCTAGGAGCCCCGATGCGTCCCCTGCTTGCCGCCGTTTTCGCCTTTTCCGCCCTGACTTTGGCGGCCTGCGACCAGAAACCCGCCGAACAGGCCGGCGAACCGAAGCCCGCCCAGGCTGCGGCCACGGCGCCGGGCGTGGCAGGACCGCATTACGACACCACCGAGGCGTCCAACGCCAAGTTCCTGGCCGACTACGAGAAGCAGCCGGGCGTCATCAAGACGGGCGATGGCCTGCTTTACAAGGTCATCAAGGCGGGCACCGGCAAGACCCCGCTGACCACCGCCGACCAGGTGACGGTCCTCTACAAGGGCCAGCTCATCAATGGCAGCGTCTTCGACCAGACCGTGCCTGCCGATCCCGCCGATCCCAATAGCGGCCCACGCACCTTCCCGGCGGGCGGGCTGATCCCCGGCTGGGTCGAGGCGCTGGCGATGATGAAGGAAGGCGACGAGTGGGAGCTGGTGATCCCCTATGCGCTGGCCTATGGCGAGGAAGGCCGCCCGCCGGTGATCCCGGCCAAGCAGGCGCTGGTCTTCCGCATGACGCTGCTCAAAGTGGAATTCGCGCAGTGACGGCGGCAAGGGTCGCGCTGGTCACGGGCGCCGGGTCCGGCATCGGACGCGCCTCGGCACAGGCGCTGTCGCAGGCCGGTTTCGCGCTGGTGCTGGCGGGGCGGCGGCTGCAGCCGCTGGAGGAAACCTCGGCGCTGCTGGCGGGCGAGAGCATCGCCATTTCCACCGATGTCGGCGACCCCGACAGCGTTGCGGCGCTGTTCACGACGCTGAAGAAGAAATTCGGCCGCCTCGATCTTCTCTTCAACAATGCCGGTGTGGGCACGCCGAACGTGCCGGTGGAAGAGCTCAGCTTCGTGCAATGGCAGGCCGCCCTGGGTGCCAATCTCACCGGCGCCTTCCTCTGCACGCAGCAGGCGTTCCGCCTGATGAAGGCCCAGGATCCGCGCGGCGGGCGCATCATCAACAATGGCTCGATCAGCGCCACGACGCCCCGGCCCAACACCGCGCCCTATACCGCCACCAAGCACGCCATCACCGGCCTGACCAAATCCACCGCCCTGGACGGCCGCGCCTTCGACATCGCCTGCGGCCAGATCGATATCGGCAACGCCGCCACCGACATGACGCTGAAGGCGCTCGAAGGCCTGCCGCAGGCCGATGGCCGTATCCTGCCGGAACCGCGCATGGATCTGGATGAAGCCGCCCGCGCCGTCGCCTACATGGCCAGCCTGCCACTGTCGGCGAATGTGCTGTTCATGACGGTGATGGCCACCAACATGCCTTTTGTGGGCCGGGGTTAGCCCCGGCGGCCGGGCATGACCCTGGCCTTCGCCTTTACCATTGGTTGAGGAATCCGGGATGTGGACGGCGGCAGGATCGCCCCGCCCCGTGGCCATCTGGTCGCATCCCCAGATTTGGCGCCGCCGGGCCTTGCCGCGCACGGCACGAATCCCAATATTGTGAGTTATCACGCTGATCCCCGGACCGGGGGTAACAGTATTTTATTTTGATCCCGCTATTTTCGGCCACCATGAAAAACCGCTCCCCCCTGATTGCGGCCCTCCTTGGCACCCTGGTGCTGACGGCCTGCACCACGACAGACCCCCAGTCCCTGGCGGCGAATGATCCGTTCGAGCCGGGCAACCGCGAGATTTTTGCCTTCAGCATCGCGCTCGACAAGGCGGTGGCAAAGCCGGCGGCCACGTTCTACCGCGCCGCCGTGCCCCAGCCCGCCCGCCAGGGCGTGCGCAACGCCCTGACCAACCTCAATTCGCCGGTGGTGCTGGCCAATGACGTGCTGCAGGGCGAGGGCGACAAGGCCGTCAACACCTTCGGCCGCTTCATGATCAATTCCACCATCGGCCTGGGTGGCCTGCTGGATGTCGCGGCCGACATGGGCATCCCCGGCCATGACAATGACTTCGGCATCACCCTGGGCAAGGGCGGCGTGGCGGAAGGCTCCTATATCGTGCTGCCGTTTGTCGGACCCAAGCCGCCGCGCGACATCCTGGGCACCGGCGTCGACATCGCCTTCGACCCCCTCACCTACATGACGTGGAACAACTCCACCCTCTACACGATGATCCGCGGTGGCCTGACCGTGCTGGACAAGCGCGAAGGCACGTTGGACACGGTGGAATCTATCGAGCGCACCTCGATCGATTTCTATGCCACGAGCCGCAGCCTCTATCGCCAGAACCGCAACGCCCAGATCCGGGGCGAGGCGGCGAACGAGGACCTGCCGAACTTCTGATCTGCGCACAAGTGCAAAGAAAAAGGCGCCCTTCACGGGCGCCTTTTTCTTTGTGAGGAGCAGCGCCTATTCGGCCGGCGCCACGGCCGAGGCCTGGCGGAACAGGCCGCCATAGAGGCGGTTCCAGGTACGCGTGCACCAGGAGGCGAAGCGGTCGAGATATATGTAGATCACCGGCGTGGTGTAGAGGGTCAGCGCCTGGCTGACCACCAGGCCGCCCACGATCGAGATGCCCAGCGGCTGGCGCAGCTCATAGCCCTCGCCCACGCCCACCGCCAGCGGCAGCGCGCCCAGGATGGCGCCCATGGTGGTCATCATGATGGGGCGGAAGCGCAGGATCGAGGCGCGGTAGATCGCCTCGCGGGGGGTAAGATTCTCGGCCCGCTGCAGCGCGATGGCGAAGTCGATCATGATGATCGCGTTCTTCTTGACCACGCCGATCAGCAGCATCACCCCGATAAAGGCGATCAGGCTGAACTCAATGCGAAAGAGCAGCAGCGCCAGGAAGGCGCCGACGCCGGCCGAAGGCAGGGTCGAGATGATGGTCAGCGGATGGATATAGCTCTCATAGAGCATGCCCAGCACGAGATAGATGATCACTACCGCCGCCAGGATCAGCATCGGCAGGGCCGCCGCCGTATTGTTGGCGAGCTGCGCCGTGCCAACAAAGCCACCATGGACCGAGATCGGGACATGGATACCCGCCATGACGCGGTTGATGGCCGACGTCGCCTGTCCCACCGTGACGCCTTCCGGCACACTGTAGGAGAAGGAGGTGGCGACGAAGCCGTCTTGGTGGGCGATCGAGAGCGGCGCCGTGCCCGAGCCCATGCTGACAAAGGCCGAGAGCGGCACCATCTTTTCGACGCGGGTGGAAACCGCGGCGCTGGTATTGCCGCGGCCGCCGCTTATCGCATTCTGCTGCTGGTTGCGCACCGCTTCCGCCGCGGCCTGGGCCGCGCTTGGGTCACCGCCCGCGGTGGTAGCATTGCTGGAAACGCTACCGGCCGTGGCTTGAGAGCCCGAGATATTGCCCGCGGTCGAGACATAGACGTCCTTGAGCGAATCCGGGCTCTCCCAGAAGCCGGGCGATACTTCCATGATGACGCGATACTGGTTCTTGTCCCGGTAGATGGTCGAGACCGCGGACTCGCTGAACAGGCTCCCCAGGGTTTGGGAGATCTGGTTGGTCGCCAGGCCCATGCGCGCGGCGGTCTGGCGGTCGATCTGCAACTGCATCTCCAGGCCGCCCGGCTGCTGGTCGGGATCAACCGAGTCGATTTCGGGCACGCCATAAAGCGCGTCCTGGATCTTGGGCACCCATTCCCTCAGGTCCTCAATCGTGTCGCCCTGCACCGAATAGGAGTAATTGCCGCTGCCGCCACCGCCGCCGGCGCGCACCTGCACCGAAGAGGCGGAATTGAGGAAAGCGCGGGCGCCGGCAATCTCGTTCAGCTTCGGCACCAGCCGGGTGCGGACTTGCTCGCTGCTGACATAGCCGCGCTCGGCCCGGGGCTTGAGCGTGATCTGGAGCTGGCCACTGCCGCCGCCGCCCATCCCACCGCCGCCCAGATAGCCGGCCACGGTCTGCACCGCCGGATCGGCCCGGATGACTTCCATGAAGCGGAGGAATTTCGGCTTTATGCTGTCGAACGAGGCCGTCTGGTCGCCACGGATCTGGCCATTGAGGCGGCCTTCATCGGTCTGCGGGAAAAAGCCACCGGGCAGGATGCTGTAGAGATAGACATTGAGGAGAATGGCGACGAACAGGGTCGCCATGATGGTCTTGGGATTGTCCAGCGCCCAGTCCAGGGTGCGGCGATAGAAATTCAGGCTGGCCTCGAAGGTACGGCGGGCGCCGCGCATCAGGAGATTCTCGGTCTCCGGATTGGCCTGGTCGATATAGGCGCACATCATCGGCGTGACCGTCAGCGACACGATCAGAGACATCAGGATGGCGATGGTCAGCACCATGGCAAATTCATGGAAGATCTTGCCGACGATGCCGGGAAAAAACAGGATGGGGATGAACACCGCCACCAGCGAAATGCTCATCGAGACGACGGTGAAGGCGACTTCACTGGTGCCGACCATGGCGGCTTCCACCCGGCCCTTGCCCAGCTCGAGATGGCGGGTGACGTTTTCCAGCACCACGATGGCGTTGTCGACCACAAAGCCGGTCGAGACGATCAGGGCCATCAGCGAGAAGTTGTTCAGGCTGTAGCCCATCACATACATGCCGCTGAAGGTGCCCATCAGCGCCAGGGGCACCGAGACCGCCGGCACCAGCGTGGCGCGGAAATTGCGCAGGAAAAGGAAGACCACTAGCACCACCAGGATGGTGGAAAGCACCAGCGTTACCTCGACGTCACGCACCGAGTTGCGGATAGATGTGGTGGGGTCCTGCACCACCACGATGGGGTCGATCGCCTGCGGCAGCGATTGCTGCAGCTCCGGCAGGATCGCCTTAATCCTGTCCACCACCTGGAGGACATTGCTGCCGGGCTGCTGGAAGACATTCATGATTACGGCGGGCTTGCCGTTGGCAAAGCCCATGTTGCGGACATTCTCCTGGCCGTCATAGACGGTGGCCACGTCCGACAGCCGCACCGGCGAGTTGTTACGATAGGCGACGATCAGGTTGCGGAAATCGTCGGCATTGCTGGCATTGTCGTTAGAATAGATCTGGATGCGCTGCGGGCCCTGCTCGATGGCGCCCTTGGGGCTGGTGGAACCGCCATTGGCCGAGCGGATGGCGCCGCTGATGGTATTGAGGTTGATGCCGTACTTGAAGATAGCGCGGGGATTGAGATCGACCCGCACCGCCGGCGCCGAGGCGCCCTGGGGCGTGGCGTCGCCGACGCCGTCCACCTGCGACAGGCGCTGCTGCAGGATGTTGGCGGCCTCGTCATAGATCTGGGCCGGGGTAAGAGTCGACGAAGTCAGCGCGATGCTGAGGATCGGCTGGTTCGCGGGGTTGAATTTGCGGGCCCGCGGTGGATTGCGCAGCCCCTGCAGGTCGGGCATGGCGGCCTGGATCGCCGACTGGACACTGCGCAGGGCGCCATCGACATCGCGGCTGATGTCGAACTGGAGGGTGACGTTGGTGTTGCCCAGGCTGGAACGCGAAGTCATCTCGGTGACATAGGCGATGGCGCCCAGGTGCCGCTCCAGCGGGTTCGCCACGGCGGAGGACATGGTCTCCGGACTGGCGCCGGGCAGGCCGGCCGAGACATTGATGGTGGGTATGTCGATATTGGGCATAGGCGCCACCGGCAGCAGAGCCAGGGCGCCCACTCCGGACAGCGCGAGCCCTATGGCGAGGAGGGTGGTGGCGATCGGGCGTCGGACAAAGGCAGAGATCATGGCCAAAAGTCCTTTTTAATGTGCCTGCGTGACCGGGGTTGCGGACACTCCGCGGCGGCGGGCGCGCCAGGCGCGGAACTGATCCCCGAGTTGGCTGAAATAGATATAGATCACCGGGGTGGTGAACAGGGTGAGCAACTGGCTCATCAACAGGCCGCCCACGATGGCAATGCCCAGCGGATGACGCAATTCCGCGCCCATGCCCGAGCCGAACACCAGCGGCAGGGCGCCGAACAGGGCCGCCACCGTGGTCATCAGGATGGGCCGGAAGCGCAGCAGCGCCGCCTGGTAGATGGCGTCGGTGGCATTCTTGCCTTCGTTGCGCTCGGCCTCGAGCGCGAAGTCGATCATCATGATGGCGTTCTTCATCACGATGCCGATCAGAAGGATGATGCCGATGATCGAGACGATGTTGAGGTCATGGCCGGTGACGATCAGGGCCAGCAGGGCGCCGACGCCGGCCGAAGGCAGGGTCGAGAGGATGGTCACCGGATGGATGAAGCTCTCATACAGCACGCCCAGGACAATATAGACAGTGATGATGGCGGCCAGGATCAGCAGGATCTGGCTGGTGAGGGCCAACTGGAAGGAATAGGCCGAGCCCTGGAACTGGGCGGTGATGGTGGGCGGCATGCCGGCATCGGCCTGTGCCTGCACAATGGCGTTCACCGCCGAACCCAGTGAATAGCCGGGCGCCGTATCGAAGGAGATGCCGGCCGAGGGAAACTGGGCCAGATGGTTGATCTGCAGGGGCACCTTGCGCTGTTCCAGGCGCGCCACGGTGGAAAGCTGGACCTGGTTCCCGCCGGCAGAAACATAGATGTTCTCCAGCGAACGGATGCTGTCCTGGATCTTGGGATCGGCTTCCAGGATGACGCGATACTGGTTGGACTGGGTGTACATAGTGGTGACGATGCGCTGGCCGAAGCTGGAATAAAGCGCATTGGCGACCGTGTTCGAGGTGATGCCGAAACGGGCGGCAGTGTCGCGGTCCACGATCAGGTGGACGGAAAGGCCCTGGTCGAGGAAGGGCGTGGAGGGGTTGATGATCTCCGGCCGGCGCTTGAGCTGGTCCATCAGCTTGGGCACGAAAGCTTCGAGGGTCGCGGTCGAGGCCGATTGCAGCACGAAATTATACTGGGCGCGGCCGACCACGGAATCGGTGGAAAGGTCCTGCACCGGCTGCAGGTAATAGGTGATGCCCGGAACGACCTCGCCCAACTGCTTCAGGCGGGCCACCACGACCGCGAGTTCGTCGCGCGCGTCCTTGGGCTTGAGGTTGATCATGAAACGGCCACTGTTGAGGGTGTTGTTGGTGCCGTCGACGCCGATGAAGGAAGACAGGCTGGCGACCGCAGGATCCTTCAGCACCTGCTCGGCCAGCGCAGTCTGGCGCTCAGCCATCGCGGCAAAGGAGACGGTGGGGTCGCCTTCGGTAATGGCCTGGATGAAGCCGGTATCCTGGGTGGGGAAGAAGCCCTTGGGGATGAAGGTGTACATCACGACGGTCAGGGCCAGCGTGCCCACCGCCACAGCCAGGGTGAAACGCTGATGGTTCAGTACCCAGACCAGGATGCGGTCATAGCCGGCGACCAGATTCTCGTACCATCCCTCGGTCATGGTGAAGAACTTGCCATGCAGCTGGGGATGGGCCGGATCGTGGCTGTGCATCAGCTTGGCGCAGAGCATCGGCACCACGGTGAGCGACACCACGGCCGAGATCAGGATGCAGATGGTCAGGGTCAGGGCGAATTCGCGGAACAGGCGCCCCACGACATCTTCCATGAACAGCAGCGGGATCAGCACCGCGATCAGCGACACGGTAAGCGAGACGATGGTGAAGCCGATTTCGCCCGCGCCCCGCATGGCGGCGTTGAACGGTGTTTCGCCCTTCTCGAGATAGCGCGAAATGTTCTCGATCATAACGATGGCGTCATCGACCACGAAGCCGGCGGAGATGGTGAGCGCCATCAGAGACAGGTTGTTGAGCGAGAAGCCCATCAGGAACATCACCGCGAAGGTGCCGATGATCGACAACGGCACCGACAGGCCGGGAATGATGGTGGCCGGGATGTTGCGCAGGAAGACGAAGATCACCAGCACCACCAGGATCACTGCCAGGATCAGCTCCATCTGGGTGTCATGGACCGAAGCGCGGATGGCGACGGTGCGGTCGGTGAGGACGTCGAGCGACATCGAGCCGGGCAGGCTGGCGCGCATCTGCGGCACCAGGATCTTGATGGCATCGACCACGGCGATGACGTTGGCCAAGGGCTGGCGCTGTACATTGATCAGCACGGCGGGAATTGTGCCGCGGCCGCCCGGCAGGCCGGCCCAGCTGCCCAGCCGGTTGTTCTCGGCGCTTTCGATCACCTCGGCGACATCGGCGAGATAGACCGGGGCGCCGTTTTTGTAGGTGACAACAATGCGGCGATATTCGTCGGCGGTGCGCAACTGGTCGTTGGCGTTGATGGTGTAGGACTGGCCGGCGCCGTCGAACTGGCCCTTGGCGCCATTCTGATTGTTATTGGAAATGGTGGTGCGCAGATCGTCGATATTCAGGCCATAGGCCGAAAGCTGCTGCAGATTGGCCTGCACCCGCACGGCCGGACGCGGCGCGCCGGGCATCGAGACCACGCCGACGCCGTTGAGCTGCGAGATTTTCTGGGCAATGCGGGTGTCGGCAATGTCCTGCACTTCGGTGAGCGGAAGGGTCCTGGAATACAGCGCCAAGGTGATCACCGGCGCGTCGGCGGGATTGACCTTGCGATAGATCGGCGGCTGCGGCAGCGCCGGCAGCAGGGTGCCGCCCTGGTTGATGGCCGCCTGGACCTGCTGTTCGGCGACATCGAGGTTGAGCGCCAGCGAGAATTGCAGGGTGACGACCGACTGGCCGCCCGATGAGACCGAGGTCATTTCGCGCAAGCCCGGCATCTGGCCGAAATTGCGCTCCAGCACCGCCGTCACCGAGGTCGCCATCACATCCGGGCTAGCGCCGGGATAGAAGGCCTGGACCTGGATGGTGGGGTAATCGACTTCCGGCAGCGCCGAGAGCGGCAACTGGCTGAAGCCGGTCAGGCCCACCAACAGTATCGCGATCGCCAGGAGCGAAGTCGCGACCGGCCGGCGGATAAAGAGTGCGCAAGGATTCATGATGTTACAAAATGCCCGGGCTTGAAGGGATCGGGAGAGCGATCAGGGGAAACCGCCGCCGCCCGCGAAACCGCCGCCGCTACCGCGGCCATTCTGCGGCAGGGCCGAGGTGCATTGACGGCTGAGTTCGTCGCGATTGCGATTGAGGCAGCGGACCACTTGCATCTGCGGATTGGCCTGACCACCGGCGGCGCCGCCACCGCCACCGCCACCGCCACCGCCAGGGCCGCCGCGCAGGCCGCCACCCGGACCACGTGCATTGAGCTGCGCGGGCGACGCGCAATATTTTTTGATGTCATCGGCACAGCCGGCGGTAATCCGGGCAATCGCCGCCGGGCTGAGAGCGCCCCGTCCGCGACCACCTCCACCAGCGGCAGCACCGGCGCCGGCAGACGGCGCCGCGATCGCGGTCTTGACGTCGGGAATGGTTACTTCGGCGCCGTCGCGCAGGCGGTCGGCGCCCTGCACCACCACCGTGTCGCCGGGCTCCAACCCTTCGGTAATGGCAACCCTTTCGCCTTCCTGCACGCCCATTTTGATGACGCGTGTCGAAACGGTCTTGTCGGCATTGACCACGAAGACGAAGGTGCCGGCCGCGCCGCGCTGCACCGCCTGCAACGGAATGATGGTCTGGTCATGCAGCGTGTTGACGATCAGGCGGACATTGACGAACTGGTTGGGGAAGAGCTTGCCGTCCTTGTTGTCGAACAGGGCGCGGAGCTTCACCGAACCGGTAGTGGCATCGATCACATTGTCCACCGTCACCAGCGTGCCGCTGGTGATTTTGTTGGTCTGGCTGCGGTCCCAGGCATCGACCACAAGCGTGGCGCCGGCCGCCATCTGCTCGCTGATGGGCGCGACATTGTCTTCCGGCACGGTGAACAGCACCGACATGGGATCGAGCTGTGTCACCACCACCAGGCCTCCGCTCTGGCCGTTGGAAACGATATTGCCGACATCAACCAGGTGCAGGCCGACGCGGCCGCTCACAGGCGAGACCACGCGGGTATAGCCGAGGTTGATGCGGGCATTCTGCACATTGGCCGTGTCGGCCTGGATATTGGCGGTTGTTACCGCCACTGTGGCCCGCGAGGCGTTCAATACCTGCTGGGAAGTGGCGTTCTGCTTGGCCAGCTCTTCATAACGGGCCAGGTCCAACTTCTGGTTGGCGAGGTTCGCCTGGTCGCGCGCTAGCACGGCTTCAACCTGGTCCAGCGTCGCCCTGTAGGGACGCGGATCGATCTCGGCCAGCACATCGCCGGCGCGGACCATCTGGCCTTCAGTGAAATTGATCTTGAGCAGCATGCCCGAGGCTTGCGGCCGCACCACGGCAGTGGCGAGCGGAGTGACGCTGCCCAGCGCTTTGACGGTGACGTTGATGTCGCCGCGCGTCGCGGTGGCGACGACCACTGGCTGCGCCTGATTGCCGCCCGGGCCACCGGGACCGCGACCGCCGCCAGGACCGCCCTGACCGGCGGTGCGGAAGCCGAGACGGGGATCGGGCGCCAGCAATGTGACCACACCATAAAGGAGTGCGCAGGCCAGCGCGAACCAGAGCGGGCGCGAAAGCATCGGATGATCGCCGCTCCAGAGCTTCAGCTTCCCCCATGTGGAAAGTTCGTCTTCACGACGGTTGGTCATGGTCGGTCCAAATCCAAGATTTCAGTCGGCAGTGCGGTTGCGAAGGACGGAGGTTTACGGGCCGCTGGTTCGGTGCAAAATCCGGCTCCGTCACCAGAGTGAGGAGGGATAAGATAGCACCCCCCCTGTCCCGAAAATATGTCCAATCTGTCTCAGATTACCGAGGGTTCTGGTACATCTGACCACCGCACGCTATGTGCAGTGGCGCGTTCCGGGCGCCAGCAGACAAGAATTGGGAGAAAGCGTGTTTCAGGAGCTGTTTCACGACCTGTTCATCTTCGTCCAAGAAACCGCGCGCGCCCATCCCCTGTGGGGCTTTCCCATCGCCGCCATTATCGCCTTCACGGAATCGTTTGTTGGCATTTCCGCCCTGATCCCCGGCACCCTCCTGCTGCTGACGATGGGCGGGGTGATCGAGGCCAGCCACATCTCCATCTTTCCCGCCATCACGGGCGCCTTTTTGGGCTCCATGGCGGGCGACTGGATCTGCTATGCCATCGGCATGAAATATAATCATCAGATCATACACTTATGGCCGTTCCGTCATTTCGAAGGCCAGCTGAAAAAGGGCCTGGATTTCTTCCGCCGCTGGGAGGTCTGGGCCGTCTTTATCGGCCGCTTCACCGGCCCCTTCCGCTCCATCGTGCCGCTGGTGGCGGGGATGAGCCAAGTGAAGTTCTGGCACTTCCAGATCCCCAACGCCGCCGCCACGGCCATCTGGGCGGTCGCAATCATCGCCTTCCCCGGGCTGGTCATGCGGGCCTTCCACGCCCTCAGCGCCTCGCTGGGCATGGGCTGACCGGATTGGCGTCCCGGCAACCTCCGGTTAAGCCGGGTTAGCCAATATAGGGTA
>Ga0114970_10000972_pt1 | contig 21580 bp, 17 predicted proteins | sample M_140205_XF_Meta_FD_87030 | JGI IMG/M metagenome (GOLD analysis project Ga0114970, IMG submission 87030) | Freshwater microbial communities from Lake Montjoie, Canada to study carbon cycling - M_140205_XF_MetaG | ecosystem: Environmental > Aquatic > Freshwater > Lake | place: Lake Montjoie...
CGGCGGCGCCATTCGATCTCGGTCGCGGACCGCTGCTGCGCGTCACGGTCTGTCAGCTCGAGGATGCGCGCTCCGTGCTGGCGCTCACGGTCCACCACATCGTCAGCGACGAGTGGTCGCTGCGAGTGTTGATAGCCGAGGCCATCCACCTGTACGAGAGCTATCGGAGCGGTACCGAGCCGGGGCTGGTACCGCTGACGATTCAGTACAAGGACTACGCGGCCTGGCAGCAGCGGATGCTCGCGGCCGATGGCATGGACGCGCACCGGCGGTACTGGCTGTCGCAATTGTCAGGCGCCGTGCCCGCGATCGATCTGCCGTCCGATCGCGAGCGGCCCGCGGTGCACAGCTATCGAGGACGCCATCACTACACGTTCATCGATGCACGAACGCGCGCACGACTGCGGACGTTGGGCGCCGCGCACGGTGCCAGCCCGTTTATAACCCTCGTCGCGATCGCCAAGGTGTTGCTGTACCGGTACACCGGTCAGCGAGACATCGCCATCGGCTCACCGATTGCCGGACGGACGCATGCGGACCTTGTGAACCAGATTGGCTTTTACGTCAACACGCTGGTCCTGCGAGACGAGCTGCGCGGCGAGGAGCCGTTCGACCGGCTGCTGACACGAGTCAAGCGCACGGCCGAAGACGCCTACGAGCACCAAGCGTTTCCGTTTGACCGTCTCGTCGAGGAGCTCGACGTGCCGCGCGATCTCAGCCGGTCGCCGCTCTTCGACATCATGGTCACCTACGAGAGCGAGGTGGACGCGGAGCTCTCTGGCACTGGCGTCGCGGCCGAAGAAGTGCGCGTCGACTCCGGCGTCAGCAAGTGTGACCTGACGTTTGCATTTGCGGAATCGGAACGCGGGATCGACGTCGAAATCGAGTACAGCACCGACCTGTTCGAGTCGGAGCGCATCGAGCGGATGACCGCTCATCTGCTGCAGCTCGTCGAGGGAATCGTCGCGGACGCGGCCACGCCGATCAAGCGGTTCGACCTCACGGGGCTGGCTGTACCTCGGCCGGCCGCTCCGGCGCGGTTCGAAAGCGCCAGACCACGGGATACGGGCGTCGTGCCACCGCGCGACGAGCGCGAATTGCTGCTGGTTGGCATCCTCGAATCGGTGCTCGGCCGCACCGGCATCGGCGTCACCGACAACTACTTCTACGTTGGTGGCGACTCCATCAAGGCGATCCAGGTCGTGAACCGTCTCGCGCGGCAAGGCTGGATGCTGCGCGTGCGCGACCTGTTCGAAGCGCCACGGATAGATCAGCTCGCGACGCGCCTCGAGCCAGCGGCGGCCGGGCGTCGACAGGAGCCGGTCACCGGAGAGGTGCCGCTCACGCCGACCCAGCGATGGTTCTTCCTGACGCAGCCCGACTCCCTCACGCATGTCAATCAGTCGGTGATGCTGCGCTTCACCGAACGGCTAGACGACGAGCCGCTGCGCGAGCTCGGTCGCGCCCTGGTTGCGCAGCACGACGCGCTGCGCATGCGGTACCAGTTCGACGTGGGATCCGTCACGCAGTCGCACGGCGAGGCGTACGATCCCGTGGAGATCCACGACCTCCGCGGCGCGACGAATCCGAATGCCGATCTAGAGCGGCACGCCTCGGCGGAGCAGGCCAGTCTCGACCTCGAGCGCGGCTCGCTCGCGCGGTTCGTGCTGTTCCACCTGCCAGACGGCGATCGTCTGCTCGCGCTGATCCATCACCTCGCTGTCGACGGCGTGTCGTGGCGCATTCTGCTCGACGATCTGCGCGTCGGGCTGTCGCAGTTGTCGCGACGGGAGCCGCTTCGGCTCGGCGCCAAGTCGGATTCGTTTCAAGCCTGGGCGCTGGCGCTCGAAGGGATGGCGGCGGAAGTCGAGTCGGAACGCGCGTGGTGGGACCGCATCGAAGCCGTGCCAGCCCGCGCGCTTCCGTACGATGCGGCTCCGGGTGTGTCGCTCGAGTCGGACGCGCGCGAACAGCGACTGATACTGAGCGCCGACGACACCGAGGCGCTGCTGTCACGCGTTCACCAGGCCTACAACACCCGCACGAACGACGTCCTCTTTGCCGCGCTTGCTCGCGCCTGTCGCGACTGGGCCGGACCTGGGGCGATTCGCCTGGACGTCGAAGCCCACGGCCGTGACGGCCTCGATCTCGACGTCTCGCGGACTGTCGGCTGGTTCACGGCGCTCTATCCGATCATGCTCGACATCGGGGACGAGCAGGATCCTGGCAAGCAGCTCACGACGGTCAAAGAGGGTCTGCGGCGGACGCCAGGTCACGGCCTCGGCTACGGTCTGCTGCGAGGTGGTCTCCCAAGCGGTGCACCTATCCTCTTCAATTTCCTCGGCCAGTTCGATACCGACATCGAGGGGTTCGAGATCGCCGACGAGTCCCGCGGTTCCGAGCAGGGTCCGCTTGCCAAGATGACGCACGACATCGAGGTAGGTGGCTTCATTGCACAAGGCCGCCTGCACATGACGCTGCGGTACACGTCGAAGCGGTTTCACGATCGGACCATCACGCGTTTGCGCGATGCGTACCAGGCGGCGCTGCAGGATCTGATCGCCCATTGCCGGCAGCGCGCGACAACTCAGCGAACGCTCTCCGATTTCCGGTATCGCGACACGACGACGGGCGCGTTGGTGGCGCGACTGGGCGCGGATCGGGTCGAAGACGTCTATCCGCTGTCGCCGATGCAGCAGGGGATGCTGTATCACAGCGTGCTGGCTGGCGACTCACCGGTCTACCTGGAGCAGTTCACCTGCTCGATTCGCGGCACGCTCGACGTTGATGCGTTCCGAATGGCGTGGGAGCGCGTGATCCAGCGGCACACCGTCCTGAGGACGGCGTTCTTCTGGAATCAGGTTGAACAGCCGGTGCAGGTCGTATTCTGGCGCGTCGATCCACCCTGGTCGTCGCACGATTGGCGGACGCTGCCCGAGGCCGAGCGTCAGTCGCGCCTCGACACGTTTCCCGAGCAGGATCGACGCAAGGGACTCGAGCTCGACGCGCCGCCGTTGATGCGGTTCACGCTGATGCGCCTTGGCGATGAGTCGTATCGCTTCTTCTGGAGCTCGCGTCACCTCGTGCTCGATGGCTGGAGCACGGCGATCGTGCTGTCGGACGTGTTCGCCAGTTACCAGGCGGCCGTTGCCGGGAAGGACGACTCGCCCGTATCCACGAGGCCGTTTGGCGATTACATCGACTGGCTGCAGGCGCGCGATCCGGCGCAGGCCGATGCCTACTGGCGCGCGCAGTTGCAGGGGTTCTCCAAGCCGACACCGCTCCCAGGGAGCGCTTCCGGTCACACCGAGCCTGGCGCCTTCGCGGTCGCCGAGCTGAGCCTGCCGGCCGATGCGAGTGCGCGACTGGCGTCCACTGTTCGCGATCATCACCTGACGCTGAACACGCTGGCGCGCGGCGTCTGGGCGCTGGTGCTTGGCGCGCACGCCGGGCAGGACGAGGTGCTCTACGGTGCGACCGTGGCCGGCCGTCCCGCCTCCCTCCCCGACGTCGACACCATCGTCGGTCTGTTCATCAACACGGTTCCGATCCGCGTGCGCATCGATGCGCATGCGCCGCTGGTCGACTGGCTGCACCGCATGCAGGTGGAGCAGGCGGTGTTGGATCAGTACGCGTACAGCTCGCTGGCCGACATCCAGCAGTTCAGCGACGTGCCGCGCCGCACCCCGCTGTTCGAGAGCATCCTGGTGTTCGAGAACTATCCCGTCGATCAGTCGCTCGACCCCGGCCTGACAAACCTCGCGGTCGAGGGAATCGAGGTCCGTGAGCAGACGAACTATCCGCTGACGCTGTCGGTGGTGCCAGGCGAGCAGCTGTTGATGCGGCTGTCATACGACACGTCGCGGTACGACGAGGCGGCGGCACATGCACTGCTCCGCGAGGTTCAGACGCGCCTCGACGCTTTCGTCGCCGACCCTCATCAAGCCGTGCGAGCGGCGCTCACCATGGGCGAGGCGAGCGATGACGTCCCCCGCCAGCGTTTCGAGCTGCAGGCGACGACGCCCGCGTGGCTGCGGGCGACCTTCAGGGTGCTGGCTTTCAGATATTCAGCGAACGAGGATCTTCGTATCGCGTTCGACTCGACGCTGCTGTCGCGCGACGGTCTCCTGGGCAGCGACACATTCGACGTGGTCCTGCAGCAATTGCCGGCTCACGAACCCGGGGACAAGACCGATCTCGCCTTCGCGGTCCTACACGAAACGGACCGCGTGGTGATCGAGGCGAGGTCCGACACTGGACGCTTCGATCTCGCGTTCCTGCAGCGCATACCCAGTCATCTGGCGACGCTGACCGCGGCCGTCGCCGCGAATCCGCACGAGTCGATTGCGCGCCTGGCGCTGTTTCCAGAGGCCGAACGAACCCGATTGCTGGAGGATTTCAATCGCACGGACAAGGATTGGGGACCCGAGCGGACGATCGCGCAGTTCTTCGAGGATCAGGCGTCAGCCTTTCCCGATCGATTCGCCGTTCGCGTCCCGGCCATCGGACGCGATGACCTGGACCAGGACGCAACCTGGACGTATGCCGAGCTCAACGCGCGCGCGAATCAGCTAGCGCGTTGCCTGGCGCTTCGGCACGGCGTCGGTCCCGACATAAGGATTGGCGTCCTCGCCGAGCGCTCGTTCGAGATGGTGCTCGCGCTGATGGCGATCGAGAAAGCGGGCGGTGCCTACGTGCCGCTCGATCCCGAGTATCCGCGTGAGCTGCTGGATTTCATGATGGAGGATTCCGGCGCGGCCGTGATCCTCACGCAGCAGAAGTTCCACGACCTGGTTGTCGACTACGCCGGACCGGTAATCCGTCTCGATACCGACTGGGCGATGGTCTCGACCGAGACCGACGGGAACCTTCCGTCGCGCGTCACCGGCGACAGCCTGGCCTACGTGATCTACACGTCGGGTTCGACGGGCCGTCCGAAGGGCGCGATGAACACGCATCGCGGCATTGCTAACCGCCTGCTCTGGATGCAGGAGGCCTACGGACTCACCGAACACGATCGCGTGCTCCAGAAGACGCCCTTCAGCTTCGACGTGTCGGTGTGGGAAATCTTTTGGCCGCTGATGAGCGGTGCCACGCTTGTGGTGGCGAAACCCGGCGGCCACCGCGACGCCGCGTACCTGGTCGCGTTGATCGAGCAGGCGCAGATCAGCACGCTCCACTTCGTCCCCTCGATGCTGCAGGCGTTCATCGAAGAGCCCGATCTCGATCGTTGCGCGAGCCTGAAGCGTGTGGTGGCCAGCGGTGAAGCGATCACGCCGGAACTACTTCGCCGATACACCTCGCGCCTGTCGACGCCGTTGCACAACCTGTACGGGCCGACCGAAGCCGCAGTCGACGTTACGGCGTGGGCCTGCAATCGCGACGAAGCGCAGTCGATGGTGCCGATCGGCACGCCGATCGCCAACATCCGCCTCTACATCCTCGACGAGCTGCTGCAGCCGGTGCCTGAAGGCATCACGGGAGAGTTGTTCCTTGCGGGCGTCGGTGTCGGACGCGGCTATCTGAACAGGCCCGAACTGACGGCGGCCAAGTTCATTCCCGATCCGTTTTCTCCGGATCCTGGCGCCAGGCTGTACCGGACCGGCGACCTCTCGCGCTATCGCCACGACGGCGTCGTCGACTTCCTCGGTCGCATCGACCATCAGGTCAAGCTGCGCGGCTTCCGGATTGAGCTCGGAGAGATCGAGTCAGCGCTGCTGTCGCACGCGGCTATTCGCGAATGCCTCGTGGTGGTCAGGGAAGACCAGCCCGGCATGAAGCGGCTGGTGGCGTACGTCGTGCGCAAACCCGAGACGGCTGTCTCGCCCGAGGATACGGCACGCGCCTTCACAGCCCGTGATGATCTGCGCGCGCATCTGCAGCAGAAGCTTCCCGATCACATGGTGCCGGGCGTGATCGTGCCGCTGGCGGATCTGCCTCGCCTCACCAACGGCAAGCTCGATCGGCAATCGCTCCCGCTGCCGGAAGACGTCATCGTCGTGACCGCGCGCCGGCGCGTCGCGCCGCGAGACCCGGTGGAGCGGCGCCTGGTGCAAGTGTGGGAAGACGTGCTCGGCGGGAAGGGCGTCGGCGTGACAGACGACTTCTTTGACCTGGGCGGCCACTCGATTCTCGCCGTGAAGCTGGTCAGCGCGATCCAGATCGAGTTCGGCCGCAACCTGCCGCTGGCCCAGCTGCTCGCGCACCCGACCATCGAGCGACTCGCCGTGGCCCTGCGTTCCGATGACGATACGCAGCACTGGCGGCCGCTGGTGGAGATCAAGCGGGGTGGGTCAGGCCCGCCGTTGTTCCTATTGCCAGGCGCTGGCGGCAACGTGATCTACTTCCACACGCTCGCGCAACAGCTGACGACGCCGCGTCCGATTTACGGCTTGCAGGCCGTCGGCCTCGACGGCCGCACGCCACCGCTGACGACGGTCGAGGCGATCGCGGCGGCGAATATCGAAGAGATGCGCCGCGTGTGGCCGTCGGGCCCCTATTACCTCTCGGGACATTCCTTCGGTGGGCGCGTCGCCCTCGAGATCGCCCAGCAGCTGCTTCGGCAGGGCCAGTCCGTCGGGTTGTTGGCCGTCCTCGACACCGCCGCGCCGACCTTCGATCCGATCGCGGCCGGCGCCGACTGGCAGGACGCCGACTGGCTCGCCAAGATCGCTCGCGAGATCGAGGAGTTCTTCGGCATCGAGATCGGCGTGAAGGTCGAAGAGCTTCGTCCGCTACCGCTCGACGATCAGCTCATGCTCGTCGTCGAACGCATGCAGCGCGCTGGCGCGTGGGCGCCCGGGGCCGATCGGAGTCAGCTTCGCGGCTATCTGCAGGTGTACAAGGCCAACTCACAGACGCCGTACATTCGGTACGACGCGTATGCTCGCGTGCCGATTGCGCTCTTCAAGGCCCTCGAGAGCGATCCCGATCTCGAAGCGACACCCGCGAGCCTGACCGCGCTCACGACGCAACACGCCTGGGGATGGGACGGCTTTGCCAACGGCGACGTCGGCGTCTTCGAAGTCCACGGCTCGCATCTGTCGATGCTGAGGGAGCCCCACGTGTCGGCGCTGGCGCGCGCGCTTGACGAGGCGCTCGCCGCCGCCGCAGTCGTGCGACCGTTCGCGGCCGGGAGCTCGGTGTGAACGACGTCGAGGCCGGCCTCGACGCGATCGATGCCGCGACGCTGACACCGATCGTCCGCGCCGCTCTTGGCCGCGACGACGTCGAGGTGGCCGAGTGGCAGCACGCGCCCTTCGGACATTCGCTGGACGACGTCTACGGATCGACCCGGTCGATCATCCGCTTCGCCGGCACCACCAAGAGCGAGCAGCTGCCCTGGACGATGGTCCTCAAGATCGTCACGGCACCAGGAACGCCCCACGATCCGGCATCGCCTACAAATGGCGATCGTGAGCCGCTGGCGTTTCGCTCAGGCTTTCTCTCTCGCGTGTCCGGCATCAGCGCCCCGCGGTGCTACGGCGTCGTGGGGCGCCCGCAGGGCGGCTTCTGGCTGTGGCTCGAAGAGATCGTCGAGGGCATTGGCAGGCAGTGGCCCCTCGAGCGGTACATGCTCGCAGCGCGTCAGCTCGGGCGTTTCAACGGCGCTTACGTGGCGGGACAGACGACAGTCGCCTACCCGTGGCTAAGCCGCTCGCCGTTTCGTGAAGTCGTTGGAGAGATGTCGCCAGGCGTGGCGAGGATTCGCGATGCACACGACAACCGGTACGTCGCGCAGGCGGTGAGTCCGGAATCGGCGGCGACGCTTCTCACGCTCCTCGACATGACGGGCCCGTGGCTCGACGCGCTCGATCGTCTTCCGCAGACGATCTGCCACTGGGACGCGCATCGGGCCAACTTGATAGCTCGCACGACGGCGGACGGCAGCGTGGAGACCGTCGCCATCGACTGGGCGGGCGTGGGCTGGGGGCCGATCGGCTCTGAGCTGTCGAAGCTGCTGTCGCAGACGGTGAATTTTTTTGGCCTGAGCCCGGATGCTCTACCCGCCCTTGACGCGCAGCTCTTCGAGCACTACATGGCAGGTCTGCGGGAAGCTGGCTGGTCAGGCGACGAGCGGATCGTCCGCTTCGGCTATACCGCCTCGTCGGCGATGCGGCTCATCGTCCGTACTGCGACGGCGCTCGATGTGGCGTTCGACGACCACAAGCGCACGGGTTACGAGCGCGCGACCGGCGTGGGGTTTGGAATGTTGGCCGAGACGTTCAGCCGGACGCTGCCGTACTACCTGTCACTCGTCGACGAAGCAGGACGACTCGCTGTGGTGTTGTAAAAACACTAAGGCTGGTCAGCGATGACCAGCCCTACATGTCAAAAACCTTATGCGGCCGCAGTGCCGTTAGCGAAGTGCGAGCGAACCGTATCGGGGTTGAAGTCGAGGAAAGTGCCGCCCGACGCGAAGTGGGTAATGAACACCTTGCCGATCGCGTAGGTCAGACCGGCGCCGAACGCGGGCACCGACAGCAGACCAAGCGCCTGGCCGATGATCGGCACCGACTTCATCATGCTGCCGCCAATGCCGTAACCCACCCTCGTGGCTGAGTAGCCGCCGATGATCGCGGCGACGATCGGCCGCACGGTTTCCTGGCTGAACGGCACACCATACATATCGCCGAGGTCGTGAAGCATCTTCACCTCGAGAGCCGTAATCACGGCGAAATCCGCGACGGGGATCGGAATCAGTCCCGCGCCGGCCGCGTAAAGGGCGTACCGCTTTACAATTTCCTGCGCTGCCACATCCTTGTCACTCATCGAAGCCTCCACAAGTCAGCCGTCAGCCGCCTAGCTGAACTGCGCCAGTATACATGCCGTCCCTGACGGGCCGCAATTAGGTCTGGCACGGTCCGTCACACGGTTTCGAACGCAATTGGCCGCTTTTCACGCAAAAGCATAATCAGCGGCGAGGTCATGAACGTCGTGATCAGCGCCATCAGCACCAGCATCGAAAACACGACCGGGGACAGAATTCCGAGGTCGAGCCCGATGCTCAGGATGACCAACTCGATCAGCCCGCGGGTGTTGAGCAGCGCTCCCAGCATCGACGAATCGCGCCACGTCATACCCATCACGCGGGCCGCCAACGTCGAGGCGGCGCCCTTGCCGACAATCGCCACGGCCAGGAATATGCCCGCGTCCCACCATAGTTCGGCGCTGTCGATCAGCCCCACCTGGGTGCGGAGGCCGGTAAAGGCAAAGAACAGCGGCACCAGCAGGGTCACCGTGAGCGGTTCGACGCGCTCGACGAACGCCCGCTCGACGGTGCCCCCGCGCGGCATCATCAGGCCGGCAAAGAACGCACCGAAGAGCGCATGTACGCCGAGCCATTCGGTGGCCATCGCCGACAGCAGCATTACCAGAACGGGGACGGCGAGGTCGTCGGCGCCTGAGCCAAATCCGTCACCGCGCCGCTCCGCCATCCGGCGAAGCAGCGGCCGCACGCCGTACATCATCAGCGCGATGTAGCCGCCGAGCATCAGCGCGCGCACCGCGAACATCCTGGGATCGGTGGCATCCACGAGCATCGTCACGGCCGCCAGGATCAGCCATCCCGTCACATCGTCGAACGCCGCGCACGAGATGGCGACGGTGCCGATCTGGGTGTTGAACATCCGCTGGTCGAACAGGATGCGCGCCAGCACCGGGAATGCCGTGATGCTCATCGCCGCGCCAACGAAGAGCGCGAACGGGAGCACTGCCACGCCTTCGGGCGCGAGCCTCGCGTGCACCAGCGACCCGACCGCGGCGCCGAGCGCGAACGGGACGATGATGCTGGTCAGGCTCGTGACGACCGCGATCCTCCGCGCGGTGCCAAGCGGCTGGGAACCCAGTTTCAGGCCGACGATGAACATGAACAGGAGGAGGCCGAACTGGCTGAGCGCATTGAGCGGCGAGAGGCTCGCGGCCGGGAACAGCGCGGCGAACCATCCCGGCAGCACCAGGCCGAAGAGCGATGGCCCCAGCATCAGGCCCGCCACCATCTCGCCGATGACCGCAGGCTGCTTGATCGCCACCAACAAGAATCGAAGGATGCGCGAGACGACCAGGATGACAAAGACTTGCAGCAGCAGCAGAAGCATCAGCGCGTCATTCTATCCGCTTCCCGTGACGTGCGACCCTGGCGGCCGCACCAAAGGCTGCATGCGAATTGAATCAGCATCAGATCGATGATTGCCAGGCCTGTAGCGCCACCGATTGCTTGGACAGCCGGGTGAGTGTATTCACGCCGCCGGCGTGAGCGCAAATGCGCGACGGACGACGGCGGGTGCGCGGAAGCCGCGTCGCTCGATCAGCCACTGCTGGTGATAGGTCTCCTTGAAGGTGCGCAGCGCCTGCTGCAGGTCCTCGACATCGGTGACGTGCTGCACCCAGAGCCGTTGTTCCTTGCGCGTGCGAAAGAACCGTTCGATGTAGCCGTTCCACTCGGGCTGACGGAGGAAAGCCGGTGACGACACGATGCCGAGAAACCGGAGTTCGGCCTGAAAGTCATCGCTCATCTACTGGCTGCCGTGGTCGTGGCGCATCGTCAGCCCGGTTGCCACGCCGGCGGCCATTCCCTCGAAGTGATCGCGCACACCCTGGCGCACCGGCTCCAATGCTTCGAAGCGCGTGCCGTACTTCGCCGCGTGCAGCCCGACGCACTCGGCGGTCCGCATCACCGCCAGCGTGCGATGCTTCGAGGTGCGCAGGCCCCGCGTCCGCAGCCGCGCCCAGATCTTGCGATGCCCTTCGCCGTGGAACGGGCTTGCGGCGATCACGTCGCGGACCGCGGCGGTCAGCGCTGCATCCGACTGCGACGGCGTGGGTCCACGTTTCGCCAAGGGCGTCGGCCTGTCGCGTCGGACCTGCTATACGCGAGTCACGCGGCCGGCCTCCAGATGCCGAATCTTCTCGACCAGGAGCGCCTTGTCCGTGGCGAGGTCCGCCACCACGCTCTTCACGCGGCGCGTGTCCTCGTCCTCGACCACCACCTCGCGATGCTTCAGACGGGCCTCACCGCCGGCCAGGAAGTCGTCACGCCGTGGCGACGACTAAGATTTTCGAGCGATTCCCCCTTGAGGAGCTCGATGACCACCGAGACCTTCCGCCGTGCGAACCACCGCCCCGTGCCGACGAGCGCCGACGAGGCTGAGGCCTCTCCGGTCGCCATCCGAGGCCCCAGCCTCGTGCTGTGTTCCCTTGGACATAGCTCATTCTCCTGCTCGCAAAGGGCTGTGCAAAGAAATCGTGGGGCGCGAGAGATGATGTTCACGCTACACTGCCAGCTTTGAGTAGCATTTGCTCTCCCAGTCGGGAACTTCTGCGTCGAATCGACCAACTGGGTCGGCTGATGCGTCCTACGCCGCTCGTCGAACTGTCGTTCCCGGGCGTGCGCCTCTTCGCCAAGCTCGAATTCGCCAACCCGGTTGGCAGCATCAAAGACCGCACCGCTTATTGGATCCTCAGGCGGGCAGCCGAGCGCGGCGAGATCGACGAGCACACCACGGTCATCGAGTCCTCGTCGGGCAACTTCGCCGCGGCTCTTGCGACCTACGCGCAGTTGCTCGGGTTGCGCTTCATCCCGGTCATCGATCCGAACATCCTGCCAACCTACGAATCGTTCCTGCGGCGGACGTGCGAGACGGTGGTGAAGGTCGAGGATCGCGACGACACCGGCGGCTACCTGCAGACGCGCCTCCGCGCCGTCCAGGAGCTGCGTGCGAGCACCGAACGTCCCTTCTGGACCAACCAGTACGCCAACGAAGATGGGATGGACGCCCACTACCAGCTCACCGCCGAGGAGGTCTGCCGCGAGCTGCCGACGCTCGACTACGCCTTCATCGGCGTCAGCAGTGGCGGCACGATCGCCGGGATGTCGCGGCGTCTCAAGGGTCAATATCCCGGCGTCAAGGTGATCGCGGTTGACGTGGCCGGGTCGGTCATCTTCGGCGGCCCGCCGAAGATGCGCCACATTCCTGGGCTCGGCGCCGGCATCGTGCCTCCGCTGATCAGTCATGCGCTGATCGATGACGTGGTGATCGTGTCGGAGAAGGACACGGCCGCGGCGTGCCAGCAGTTGCTGTGGGAGCACGGGCTCTTCGTCGGCGGCTCGTCGGGCACGAGCTACGTCGCCGTGCAGCGGTATGGCGACCAGATGCGGTCGACGCCAGGAGCCATGGCGGTCTTCCTGTGCACCGACCGAGGCACGCCCTACATGGATACCGTCTTCAATACTGAATGGGTGCGACGACTGGAGTAGTGGTGGCGTTCGACGTTTCGATTATCAAGGGTAAGACGATCTACGACCTGGTTCATGCGAATGTCGGCGAGTGCGTACGGATCGTGAAAGAGGCGTACCTCGCGCACGGCGCCGGCCACACGGTCAATCCCGACAGCTACTTCCTCCGCTTTCCCGACAAGCCAAACTCGCGCATCATCGCGCTGCCGGCCTTTCTCGGGCCCGAGTCGGGTGTGGCGGGCATCAAGTGGATCGGCAGCTTTCCCGACAACATCCGCCAGGGGTTTCCACGGGCGTCCGCGGTGCTGGTGCTCAACGACTACGCGACGGGATATCCGTTCGCCATCCTCGAGTCGTCGATCATCTCCGCCGCCCGCACTGCTGGCTCCGCCGTCCTCGCGGCGGAGTGGCTCAACAACCAGGAGCGCCGCACGCCGACGCTCGGCATCGTCGGCAACGGCCTGATCGCGCGGTATGTCTACCGCTTTCTACTGGCGACGGGATGGTCGATCGACCACGTGCGGTTGTTCGACACCTCACCCGCGGGAGCGCAGGCGTTCGCCTCCAGCGTCGTGGATGCCGACGCGCATCGATCATTGGAGGTTGCCGCTGATCTGCCGTCACTGCTGCGCGAATCGAGCCTGGTGGTCCTGACCACGACCGCCGGAACGCCACACATCCTCGATCCGAATCTGTTCTCACACAATCCGATCGTCCTCCATCTGTCTCTGCGGGATTTGTCGCCAGACATCCTGCGTGGCGCCCATAACGTGGTGGATGACGTTGAGCACGTGATGAAAGCCAACACGTCGCCGCATCTGCTGGAACAGGCCGTGGGGCATCGCCGGTTTGTCAACGGCACGCTCGCCGAGTTGATGACGGGACGCTGCGCGGTCGATCGCAGCAAGCCGGCGATCTTCTCGCCGTTTGGTCTTGGAGTATTGGATCTGGCGGTGGGGAAGTGGGTCTACGACGAGGCGGTCGCCGCAGGTCAGGACCTGAGGCTGACCGACTTCTTTTATGACATGACGCGCTAGGAGTCTGCGCGGCAGAAACACATGTCGAGTTCCCAGGATAGAGTGGACGGCCCGTTTCGTTCTTCGGTGAGCCGCCTCGAACTGCTCCGGGCTCACGCCAGCGAAGTGGCTGTGCCGACGTGACGGATTGTAGAACGCCGCGATGCGTCGCTGCCGAACTGCGTGCCCTGATCCGAGTGAATGACGGTGCCATGAGGCCGTCGTGCCCGAACGGCCATCAGTACCGCATTCAACACCAGTTCCCGGTGGATCGTCGGCGCGATCGCCCAGCCGACGATCTTCCGCGAGAAGAGACCCATCACCACCGCGAGAGACAACCAGCCCTGCCAGGTGCGAATGTACGTGATGTCACCCACGCCTTGTTGGGGGGGGGGACGGTGAACTCGCGCTTCAGCAGATTCGGGATCAGGACGGACGGCGTGCCGACCGCCATCCGCCCCGTGCGATAGCCATGCAACGCACGGAGCTGATGCTCGCGCATGAGACGAGCGACGCGGTGATTACTGCACGTTTCGCCGGCCTCCCTGAGGTCCAGAAACACGCCTGGCGCTCCCTAGATCCCATGGCTGGCCACAAACGAGGCGCGGATCAACGTCAGAAGCCGAGCGTCCTCCTGCGCGTGGTTGGATAGGGGCTGCGTCAGCCAGTCGTAGTAGCCGCTGTGCGCGACGCTGAGCAGGCGGCACATCTCCTGGACGCTGTACTGCTTCCGCTGGGCCGTGATGAACGCATAGACCGTCCGAACTCGTCCTTCTGCCGTCTTCGTGGACATGGTGTCGACCTTCAATAGGTCGGCATCCTAGCTCCCCACTAAAGCCTCGGAACTCCACTCGGCGCTTTTTACAGGTCGCGGCGTACATCAAAGAGCGCTACGTCGAGGTGGCCTCATCGACTCTCAACAGCGACGAGCCGTGGCGCGTGCTGGTGGACCGGCGGCGCAGCATGCCTGTCTGGCCCGACACACAACGTGGATGGCCGTGCTTCCGGTCCCACTCGTCGATGAGCGGTCAGGTGGCTCCGTCCTGAGCACTCACTCGCACAACCGCCGAGGGCGAGCGCACGGCGACCGCCAAGCGGTGGTGCACCGAGGGCGCAGAAAGCGAGAACGTCCACTCGGTCGCCTGCGCGTCAGGCGGCGGGATGAAGCGGATGCCGCCGGTGCCGTCGAAAGCGAATCCAAAGGAATCCAGCGGATGGCCCAGTCCACGCCCAATCGCCTTGATGTAGGCCTCCTTCAGTGTCCACAACTCGATGAACCGCGCCGGCCGCGCGGTGGCGTCACAGGCGTCGAGTAACGCGACCTCGCCAGGCGAAAAATAGCGCGCCCCGATGTCGCGGCCGTCGACGTTACGGTCGATCGATTCGACGTCCAGTCCAATGTCGGCGCCGCGCCCGACTGCGCACGCCACCAGACCGCGTGTGTGGGACAGGTTGAAGTCGAGGCCCGCGCCAACACAGGCGCGGGACAGGTGTGGTTTGCCATCCGGCGCGACCTCGAACGTCCACGCGGCCGGCGGCACGTCGGCATGCATCGACAACTGACGACGGAGAAGCGCATGCGCGGCCGCGAAGTCACGCCGATCACGCGCGAACACGAAGCGGGCGTGGCGGGTCTGCTCATCCACCGACAGGAGCGAGACGTCAGCGTCGAGTGCCGGACCGCTGAGCGATTCGGTGTCGCGATAGGCGACATGCACCACAATGGGATCGGGCGAGGGGGCCGCCAGCCTCATGGTGGACTGGCCGACAAGGTGCGCCAGCGGGGCAGTTGACGGCGGACGCCGTCGGCCAGGTCCGCCGTCCAGACCACCTCGATCCGGTTGGACGCGCGCGCAGCGAGTCCCGCCATGTCGCTCTCGTCGTTGCTGCAAATGGGGTAGCACTCAACGAAGGCGTCGAGCAGCAACGATCCCGCCGAGATGTAACGCTCGGCCTTCAAGCCGGGACTCCCATTGTAGGCATTCAGGGAGAACCTGGTCTCCCGGCGGCTAGGGCTTTCCGGCTGTTACCCCGGCGTGACCCCGACGAAAGATCAGACTTCCTGAATTGGGCCGTCGCTATGTCTGCAACTTGTTGCAGCGGTGAGGCTTAAAGAGTGGTGGCGAGACCCGGGATCGAACCGGGGACACCACGATTTTCAATCGTGTGCTCTACCAGCTGAGCTATCTCGCCACGTCGGGGAGGAACGTGCGGTCGAGGCAAGGACGCCACGACCGTGAAGCCAGAGGATGATACCACGCAGTGAGGCTGGGCTGGAAGCGTGGAGACAGCCTGATGCGTGATTTCGAAGAAGCCGACCGCGTGACCGATCGGCTTCCTCGAGCGACGTGTGCGTGCTTACTGCGCGGGAGCCGGGTCGACGCCGCGCCACAGGTTGGCGGTGCCGAGCTCTTCGTGTCCGCACGACTTCAGGTAGCAGAACAGCTGCGTGCGATACGCCGCGGCTCCACCCAGCACCATCGAGACGATGAACGAGCCGACGGTGGACTTGCCGCCGAACATCTCGATTTCCTTGCGGAACGTGGTGTCGGGCTCGTTGGCGAGCAACTGCTTGTACTCGTCAGCCTGAGCCGCCAGCGCCTTCACCAGTTCATCGAAGCTTAGCTCCGATGCGGCCTTCGCGCGGGCTACCCATTCGTCCTGCACGAAGCCGCCAGCCAGGGCCGATTTCACCAGCACCGGACCCATGACCGCCAAGTAGTCGAGCAGTTCGCGCGTGCTGCGCTGCTTGGGCGTGGGCCGGTAGGTAAGCATCGACGGCTCGACCTTCGAGCAGAGATGCTGGAGGACGTTCACTTCGTGCTGCAGGGCGCCGATGAGCTCGTTCTGTGTCAGAACCATGTGTCGTATCTGCCTCGTGTTGGTGCCGTGTCGTTCGCGGCGTGAGTAGCTGGTTAGACGCCCACCGGTTCACTGCTGTCGCGGGTAAGCCCGAGTTCCTTCCGGACCTTCTCCTCGATCGCCTTGAAGACCGCCGGGTTGTCCTTCAGGTACTGCTTCGCATTCTCACGCCCCTGGCCGAGCCGCTCGCCACTGTAGGCGAACCACGCACCGCTCTTCTCGATAATGCGCTTCTCGACACCGAGGTCGAGCAGGTCGCCCGAGCGTGAGATGCCCTCGCCGTACATGATGTCGAACTCGGCCTCGCGGAACGGTGGCGCCACCTTGTTCTTCACCACCTTGACGCGGGTGCGGCCACCGACCACGGCATCGCCGTCCTTGATGGCGGCGATGCGGCGGATGTCGATGCGAACCGATGCATAGAACTTCAGCGCACGGCCGCCCGTGGTGGTTTCGGGGTTACCGAACATGACGCCGATCTTCTCGCGCAACTGGTTGATGAAGATGAGGCAGGTCTTGCTCTTGGACACGGCGCCGGTGAGCTTGCGCAGCGCCTGCGACATGAGGCGGGCCTGGAGGCCCATCTGCGCTTCGCCCATTTCGCCTTCGATTTCGGCCTTCGGCACCAGGGCCGCGACTGAGTCGACGACCACAACGTCGACGCCATTGGAGCGGATGAGCACTTCGACGATTTCGAGCGCCTGCTCGCCGTTATCCGGCTGCGACACGAGCAGGTTTTCGAGGTCGACGCCAAGCTTCTGGGCGTACGTAGCGTCCAGCGCGTGTTCCGCGTCGACAAAGGCGGCCATGCCGCCCAGTTTCTGCGCCTCAGCAATGATCTGGAGCGCGAGCGTGGTCTTGCCCGACGATTCGGGACCGAACACCTCGATGACGCGGCCGCGCGGCACGCCGCCGACGCCAAGGGCGTAGTCGATGCTGATGGCGCCGGTCGGGATCGAGTCAATCGGCTGGATGGGGCCCTTCTGACCCAGGCGCATGATCGAGCCCTTGCCGAACTGCTTCTCGATCTGGCCCACGGCCAACTCCACGGCCTTGAGGCGTTCCTTGTCCTGACGGTCGTCGTTCTTGTCCACTGGCGGCATGCTGTTCCTCGTTATCTGGCGCCCCCCAGACGGGGCGCCCTCTGGTCCGGCACTTCCGGACTGCTGCTTCTGAATTGGCGCCGTTCCCGACGATGAGCGCGCGGGCCCCGCATTTGGGCCCTCTGGCGGTCGAGACTGGCTCCGTGAACGAAGCGGAGCCATTCTAGGGTCGTGCCGAGCGAAAGTCAAGCGAAGTCCAATGCGTTGTGGCTGTGGAACACCAACGTTATCAGTATGTTGCGAAATGCGGCGACTTTCGCCCATCGACGCGGCCCTGGCAGAATCTGCGATGATGTCTGCCTCGATGCCGAGTCCAATTGGCCATACGCTCGCCGGCCTCGCCGTCGGTTGGTTCAGTGAGGCCGCGCCACCCGCGACCGGAAGCCGACGACGCGACAGCCTGACGCCGCTTGTGCTCTGGTGCGCGTTCGTCGCGGCCATCCCCGACGCCGACCTGCTCATTCCGCACGTTCATCGGACAGCCACGCACAGCGTGACCGCGACCGTCCTGCTTCTGATTATGGTGGTCGCTGTGACAGGGAAGGTCACACGCCATCCGGCCTGGACGCTGGCGCTGACCCTGGCCGCCGCGCACGGCACGCACCTGCTGCTCGACTGGTTGGGCACCGATCACTTTCCGCCGCCCGGGTTACAGATGTTGTGGCCGTTCAGTCGGCACTTCTTCTATTCAGGGGTGGACCTGTTCCCGCCGGTCGAGCGACGCCTGCTACGCCCCGAGGCGCTCAGCGTGAACGCGTATGCCGCCGCGTGGGAACTGCTCATCATGGGGCCGGTCGCCCTCGTCGCGTGGCGCCGTCGACGCCGCAGCGCCAGCGCGATCCCGGCGAAAACGAAGGGGCAGTCGCGGTGACCAACCAGCCTCGCCGCCTGCCGCCGCTCGCGGCCTTCGCCTTCTTCGTGCTCCTCACCATCGTGCACACGTGGCCGCTGGCCACGAACCCTGGCGGGCTGTCGCGGAACGACACCCACGACACGGTCCACCACGAGTGGATTCTGGCGTGGGACGCGCACGCCCTTGCCACGAACCCGCTCGGCCTGTTCCAGACGAACACGTTCTACCCCGAGCGCGACACGCTGGCATACTCCGACCACATCATCGTGCAGGGCGTCGTTGGTGCGCCCTTCATCTGGGCCGGCGCCTCGCCGGTGCTCGCCTACAACCTGGTGCTGATGCTCGGCCTGGTGCTCACCGGTTGGACGACAAGCGTGGTGGTCGGGAAGTGGACCGGCAGTCCGATCGCGGGGTTGCTGAGCGGGTCGCTGATGGCGTTCAACGCGATGACGCTGACGCGCTTTGCCGAGGTCCAGGACCAGTACCTGGCGTTTTTTCCGCTGGCGCTCGCCGCGCTCGACCGCCTCCTGGAGACCCCACGCGTGAAACACGCGCTCCAGCTGGCGGCATGGTTTGTATTGCAAGCACTGACGTGCGGCTACCTCCTGGCGTTCACGGCGCTCGCGTTCATCGCCGCCGTACTGGTGCGGCCGGCGGACTGGGTCGGCCCGCGCTTGCGCAGGGTGGCGCCACTGCTGCTACTGGCCGGCGCTGTGGCGGTCGCCGCGCTGCTGCCGTTCCTGCTGCCGTACCTGCGCGTGAGCCGCGGTCAGGGCTTCTCGCGCGCCATGGACGAAGTGGCGCTGTTCTCGGCGCACCTGACCGACTACCTCGGCACCGGCGGACGGCTCCATTTCGCCCTCTGGAGCCACAATTTCTTCGACAGGGAAGGGCTCTTCCCTGGGGGCATCGGCTTCGGGCTGACGCTGACCGCTCTCGTCGCCGGCATCGCGTGGCGCGACCGTCGTGCGCGCATGGCGGTCGCCTTCGGTGTCGTCGCGTTCGCGCTGTCATTCGGGCCCGGCTTCCCGCTCTATGCATTGGTGACGAAGCTCTTCCCGATCATGGCCGGCATCCGTGGCGCCTCGCGGTTCGGGCAGCTGTTTCTCGCCGCGGTCGCGATCTTGGCAGGGTTTGGCCTCACCCACCTGCAGCGGCGCCTGCCGGCTCGGGCCACGGCACTCGGCCTGATGCTGCTGGCCGGCGCACAGGTCGAAGCCCTGCGTGCCCCGATCAACTACCGCGCGTTCGATGGCCTCTCACCCATCTTCGCCAGCCTGCGCGACGCCCCTCCGGGCACCCTGGTCGCCTGTTACCCCTTTCCGCCGCCGCGCGAAGCGTTCCACAATGTCGACTGCATGCTGGCCTCCACGCAGTTCTGGCAGCCGCTGGTGAACGGCTACTCGAGCTTCATGCCCGAGAGCTACACGCGGTCGGCCGCCGCGCTCGAGGCGTTTCCCGAGGGCGATACGCTGGCGTATTTGAAGGGGCTCGGCGTGACGCATGTCATCGTGTTCCCTGGCAAAGTGAGTGCGCCGCGACTGGAGCGGATGCACGCGCACTCGGAGCAGTTGGTGCTGTGGAAGGCGGACGAGTCCGCGCGGATCTACCTGTTGAAGTGACGGGCGGACCTAACGGTCCGCCGCGACGCATGGCGCCGGTTCGGGGCGTGGATACACGACGATGATCGACGGAAAGACACTCGCAGTGGTACTGCCTGCCTACAACGCAGCCGCCACCCTCAAGGCCACCGTGGACGAACTCCCGTCCATCGTCGATCACCGCATCCTGGTGGACGACGGGAGCAAGGACGACACCGTGGCGGTGGCGCGCCAGCTCGGGCTCACCACGTTTGTGCACGACGGCAACTACGGCTACGGCCGGAACCAGATGACCTGCTACCGCGAAGCATTGCGGGCCGGGGCCGACATCGTGGTGATGGTGCACCCCGACTACCAGTACACGCCGAAGCTGGTGACCGCCATGGCCAGCATGATCGCCTACGACGTCTATGACGTCGTGCTCGGCTCGCGCATCCTGGGCGGCACGGCCCGGTCGGGTGGCATGCCGCTCTACAAGTACGTCTCGAACCGCCTGCTGACCGCGGCGCAGAACTGGCTGCTCGACGCGAAACTCTCGGAGTACCACACCGGCTACCGCGCCTTTGGCCGGAAGGTGCTGGAGACGTTGCCGCTGCTCGAGAACTCGGACGACTTCGTCTTCGACAACCAGATGCTGACGCAGTGCCTCTACTTCGACTTCAGGGTGGGGGAGGTGTCGTGCCCGACGAAGTACTTCCCGGATGCGTCGTCGATCAGCTTCCGTCGCAGCGTGACGTACGGGTTGGGTGTGCTCGGCACGTCGGTGCAGTGTGCACTGCAGCGCCGCCGTCTGCGGAGCTACCGGATGTTCGACCCCGCCGGACGCCGCCTCGATTCGACGGTCACGAGGTAGCCGACGGATGGTAAAGTCTCGGCGACCATGCCGAGACCGCATTCCTTCCGACTGTCTCTTTTCCTGACATTTCTTGCCGTTGCCGCGGTGGCCGCTGCGCAGCCTCGCCCAGGCGGGCAGGCCGCACCGGCCAACGCCCATCGCGCCGTGGCGACGAAGGTGGCCGAGAGCCCGACCGTAGACGGCGTGCTCGATGATGCCGCGTGGGCACAGGCCCGGGTCGTCGACACCTTCACCCAGATCGAGCCGGCCGAAGGGCAGCCCGCGAGCGAGCGCACCGAGGTGCGCATGATCTTCACGGGGTCGACACTCTACGTCGGTGTGCAGCTGTTCGACAGCGACCCGACGAAGATCGTCACCACCGACTCGCGCCGCGATTCCGCGCTGTCGGGGCAGGACTCGTTCCAGATGATCTTCGACACCTATCACGACAAGCAGAACGGGTTCATCTTCGGCACCAACGCCGCCGGCATTCAGTACGACGCCCAGGTGCGCAACGAGGGTGAGACGCTGCGTGGCGGACCGCCGACCGGCCTGGCCGGCGGCAACAGCAGCGGTGCGGGCGCCGGCATCAACACCAACTGGGACGGGTCGTGGATGGTGAAGACGGCGCGGAACGACAAGGGGTGGAGCGCCGAGTTCGCCATCCCGATGAAGACGCTGCGCTACGGTCCTCCGCCGCAGACCTGGGGCGTGAACTTCTCACGCAACATCGAACACAAGCGCGAGGTCGTCTACTGGTCGCCGGTGTCGCGTATTTACAGCATCACGCGCCTGTCGTCGGCTGGTGAGCTGACCGGGCTGAGCGTGCCGGCCCCCCGCGACTTCAAGCTCATCCCCTACGTTGTCGGGTCGGCCAACCGCAACTTCGCGAACAAGAACGAGACCGGGTACGACCGCACCGGCGATTTCGGCATCGACGGCAAGATCGGCGTCACCTCGAGCATGACGCTCGACCTCACCTACAACACCGACTTCGCCCAGGTGGAGGTGGACGAGCAGCAGATCAACCTGACGCGATTCAACCTGCTGTTCCCGGAGAAGCGCCCGTTCTTCC
>Ga0114970_10000978_pt1 | contig 21510 bp, 18 predicted proteins | sample M_140205_XF_Meta_FD_87030 | JGI IMG/M metagenome (GOLD analysis project Ga0114970, IMG submission 87030) | Freshwater microbial communities from Lake Montjoie, Canada to study carbon cycling - M_140205_XF_MetaG | ecosystem: Environmental > Aquatic > Freshwater > Lake | place: Lake Montjoie...
AGCACTGGTGGGGCTTCTTTGCCGCAGCAGCGCTTGTATTTTTCCCCTGATTTGCAGGGACAGGGGGCGTTACGGGGGATTACGTTGGTCCGCTGGGCGAATTCGGCCAGTTCGCGGCGTTCCTCGGCTTCGATTTGGGCGTGGAGACGGGATTCGGCGGTTTGGACGGTGTCGGGAATGGGTTCGTTTTTTCGACTTTGGTTATTCTCCGGGCGAATTGGCTTCGCTTTTTCAAATCGCAGAACATCTTTCGCGCTGGCGGGGGCCGGGAGGGCGAGGTTCCAGCGTTCGTTGAGAATTCGGTCGGTCTGGAGTCGGCGCAATTCCTGGGTGTTGCGGCGGACGGCGGTGTTGAGACGGTCGCGGTACTTACTGCGGGTTTCGAGGAAGTCTTCGGAGAAGGTGGATTCGTCGACGGTGGCCATGATGTTGAGGCGCCAGGTGTCGCGGAAGATTTCGGCGGCGAAGTGGAGTTCGAGGAAGCCTTCGGGGCGGAGTTGGGCCTGCGCTTCGGCGGCGAGGGCGAGGAATTCGGCGCGGTCGCCGACTACTTTGTCGTGAGAGAGGAGTTCGGGGAGGGTTCGCATGTTGTGTTTTCCTTTTCTTCTACTTTTTCTTCCGCATTTTTAGAGGTGAAGTTGCTGAGAGGGTCGAGGGCCTGTTCGAGATCGGGTTCTTTGATATCAGGCAATGGTGGCGGCGTGCCGCGCCGGGCGGCGAGGAGGAGCCGGAAGGCTCCGCAGAAATGGCGGTAGTAGCGGGTTTCGAGACGCCCGAGGGCGGTTAGGACGATTTGGCCGGCTTCGGGAGAGTGCGGCGTCCCTGCATGAGCGAGGGCGAGGTGGTACATGTCCTCGTAAGGTTCGGCGTTGGTGCCGTCGGCGTTTTTCAAGTTGCGGGGACGGTAGGTTGTGGCCTGGTGGTCGTAGACGGCCTTTTCCATGATTTTGGCGCGGATACCTCGCCATTTTGAGATGGCCATTTCATCGACGAGGCAGTATTCGGCGAAGTCGCGGGGGTTGAGACTGCGGCGGGCGGTTTCGATGAGGTCACCGAGACGATGTTTGATTTCCGGGCCGATGACGAGGTCGCAGAGATCGGCCTGGAAGGGAATTCCGGAGTATTGGAGCATGATGTTTCCTCGGTTGGGATTTTGCCATGCGGGAGGTGCAGGATGGGGTTTCGGAGGGTGGGTGGATTGGGGGTAAGTGTTTTATTATGTTGGCGCCAGCGATATTTGCGGCGCGCGTGATCGGATTTCTGGGGGCAGGAGGTTTTGGAGGGACAGCCCGTTAGAGGTGGATAGTCCGCGTGCTGTTCGCCACGGACCTGAAGCTTGGTTCGGTACCGCATTGGCCCTTCCTCACGGTCGGGGGGCGGTAGCGCAGTAGCGGCGCTCGATGAGACGGGTGTAATCAGGCCGTTGGGGACTGCCCGCGAGGGCAGCCTGTCCTTGTCTCTCGCCGGAAAGTTTGACATGGACCCCGCGGGGAGAGCGTGCTGTCGCTTACTGCTGTCCCGTTCGCTCGCGCTGCAGCGCCGAATGGAGTACCTGTTTGATGTAGGTCTGGTATGGAAGCCCTCTGATTCCCGCGAGCTGGCGAGCCAGCTCGATATCGGGTGCCGGCAAACGGATGGAGATTGCCTGCATCAGCGGTCGGTACAGATTCCCGCGAGTCCAGTCCTGCCGACCGCCAAGCTCCGGAATATCCGTGAGATCTATGTCCTGATCACGCATGGCATCGAGCGCCGCCAGTTGCGCGATCTGGTCTTCAGTAAGTCGCGTTTTCTTCATATGATTTTCGCTCCAAGGGTGTCGCTTTGCGGGCTGAGATGATTCGGATCACTGGCTCATCATCAAGGGAGATGGTCCGCAGAACATGAGCCACCACAATCACCCTCAGGGACACTGCGGCAATCAACTGGTATCGTTGTTCTGCATCAGTATCCCTGGCTTGGGAGATGATGGCAAACGGGTCCTCGAACGCCAGCCTGGCGAACTCAAAATCGATTCCGTGCTTTAGCCTGTTCGCCCGATTCTTCGCCTCATCCCACTCGAACCGCGTGGTATATACAGTTAAGTATATACAGCTGGACAGTTGGGCCGATAACTGACTATCTTCCTCCCCGGACGCGACCAGCGACCTCAGAACAAGGGGACCGCACTGAGCAATCGCGGCATGTCGACCGAACGGGGCTTGGCATGAGAGAGAATGCAGAAGTGGAACTCAGCCGATTCGTCATTTGGGAGGGGGCAAACTTTGAAACATGTGGCGCTGAAGATCGCGAGTTGCTTGCCAAGTGCCTTTCATGCGTCGGGCACCACTGCTGTGCAAATTAGCTTAAGCCCCAGCTATGCGATGTTGAAACGATTGGGCATAGCTCCGCCTCTGCTGTGTGTGGCGGGGCGTGGTTGGTGGGTAGAATGTCGGGTGTCAGTGTGGGCTGGTTACTTTCTGCTATGCAAAATAGCCTTGTCGTCCTGATGTTGGGCGTGAGGTTTGGTTGCGTTTGTTCATCGTGTGACCGGGTGCTATCCAGATTACAGAGGGAACATCAGTCGGGGATCCTCAACTTCTGGTGGTGCTTGAAACGGCTCGTTGATCCATGTCCACAGGTCGCGATGGACGAACGGTTGCTGCCGCAACAGGGCGATCAGGTTGGACAGGCTCCAGTTGAAGGTGCTCTTCAGTTGCAGGAATTTCAGAATCAGCATGGCGATCAGAGCAGTCCAGATCTGGATCTGCACGGCGTTTTCTGAGGTACCGACGAAGGTCTTGATCTTCATGCACGGCTTCAAGGCCTTAAAGAAGAGCTCGAGCTGCCAGCGCTCCTTGTAAATTCGGGCAAGGGTCTGCGCCGCCAGTTTCATGTTATTGGTGACGAAGACCATGGTTGTCTGTTTCTCTTCCACCCAGACTTCGATCCGGCGCAGCCGGGCCTCTGGCCCGATTTCCTGCTGGCTCACCAGCACGATCACCTCGTCAAGCAGCACATTGGAAGCCTTTGGCACGGGGCGGCTTTCGACGATCCCGTATGACGCTGTGTCTTTCAGGCGCGTCACAAAGTTCACGCCCCCGCGAGTCAGTTCCAGCCACCAGGTGTAGTCGGCATAGCCCCGGTCAAACACCACCAGCGTGCCCGGCTGGAAGGTCATTTTGCGCCCTTCTGTGATATCCGCCACCTTGCCTTCCGTGATTACCGCGTAACAGGGCAGATAGTCGTCATGATCCAAAACCAGGTGCACGTTCAGCGCTCCTTTGGTCCGCTTGTACTTCGCCCAGGCGAAAGACTCAGCACATAATTCCACCATGCTGGCATCCAGTGACAGCAGCTTGTGTTTGAACCTGAACTTCCGCTTCCCGTGCGACAGCGCCTCGCCCCGGCAGCGTTCCAGCATCGTGTAGAACAGACCCTGGTAGAGTTGCCAGTGTCTGTGAGCGTTGGCGTAGGACAACGTGGTCGCCTTCGGGCCGTTCAGTATCCCCAAATGAGGAAGCTTACCTTCCACCGACCCTAAACCACCGCAAAGCTCCCGCAGGCTCTGCGCGTGCCCCAACTGGCAATACAACATTGCCACGAACTGCTGCCAGCAAGAGAACCCACTGGCATGCCGCTCCCCTTTGTGCTCTCTTACCGCCGCGTCAAACTCCCCTCGCGGGAACCATCGCAAAATCTGACTGAACATGCTGCATACACGTGTTATGGCAGGGTCTCCCTCGTGCCCGTTGTTTCAGTTCTCGTCGAACCCGAGCCAACGCTGGCAGGAGCCCTGCCTGTTCCCTCCTTCACCCTATAAACTTTCCTTCAAATTCCTGAAAACCTAATTTGCACAAGAGTAGTTGGCAACAGAAGCGGCACCACATTTCGGGCCAACGTAGTCAGGGGAGGTAGCGCCACAAACAATCGACAGAACAGCAAATGCTAACTGTCCGAAGCGTCCAGAAAGGCAATAAACGCGGCCGCGGCCACCTAGCACCTACCCTGGCATCCGCCATAGCAGCCGTGAAATCCGCCGTTTCCACAGGTCACTCCCTCAGCATGTTCGTCTCAACGGCCGAAGCCATGGCCACCGGCCAGATGTAAACCGAGCTCCTCAGGCTGGGCTAACGGAACTCCTCCGCAGCGCGACCATCGTGATGTCGTCCGACTGAGGTGCCCCGGCGGCAAATTCAAGCACGTCTGCCATCACATAATCGATCATCTCGCGGCAACCCAGCACGGCGGTATGGCTCAGAGTAGCCGCCAGCCGCTCTTCCGTGTAGTCGTCCAGGGCCGCATTGTTGGCCTCCGACACACCGTCCGTGAAAAGGTAAAGCGCGTCCCCTGGCCCGAGCCGCACCGAATCACCGCTGTAGGGCATCCCGCCGAACATCCCCAGGGGCAAGCCCCCTTCCGCCGGGACCACCTCAACGGTGCCGTCCACGCGAAGCAGCAGGGGCGGGTTATGCCCCGCATTGCAATAATTGAAGTCACCAGTTTGAATGTTGAGAATGCCGTAAAAGCACGTTGCGAACATGGAGGATGCTTTTTCGCTGACCAAATGGCGGTTCACTTCATGCAAACACGCCTCTGGCCTCATGCCCCGAAGCGCTGTAGTCTTCACGTGGGTTCGAGTTACCGCCATGTACAATGCCGATGGCGTACCCTTGCCCGAAACGTCGCCAATCACAACCCCGAGATGATCTTCGTCGATGAGAAAGAAATCGAAGAAATCGCCCCCCACCGCTTTCGCCGATGTCATTTGGGCGTGCAGGTCGAAGTCGGTTCGTTCGGGAAATGGAGGGAAGGTGCGCGGAACGAGGGAATGCTGGATGGTTCGCGCGGTATCGAGTTCCTTCTGGATGGCCGACAGTTGCTCACGGTCGCGCACGGCCCCGACCATCTCGGCGCAAAGCATCGAGTTTTCGATGGCCGCAGCCGTCTGGAGCGCGATGGTATTGAGGAGTTTCAGATCGGCCGTGGAGTAGGGCAGCCCTGTGTCGTTCGCGAGGGCGATGAGGCCAACGGTGCGCTGCTTGGCGCGGAGCGGCGCGCAGATCAATGAACCTGTCCCCTGGTCATCGCCCCTCCATCGTGGCTCGGAAGCGCGCTCGTTAATAATCTCGGCGGTGCCGCGTTCCATGATCACGGCGACAAGCGCCGGCGAGAGCTGTAGGGCCGGGGTCCCGAAAGAAGCCACGGGCTGCGCCGCGTCGGGAACAACAATGCACCCCTGCGAGGCGGCGATCAGGCGTCGGGCCTGGTCAAGCGCCGACTGCGCGACAGCCGTCAAATCCAGCAACGCGGCCAGTTGCTCCGACAGTTGGTCAATGAGGTGGACTTCGCGATACAGGTGCAACACCTCCGCCCCCAGCGCCCTCCGTTCGCTTTCTTTGGCTATCAGGTGAGCCAGCAGGCCCGCCACGGCGCTGCCTGCGGAGGCTGATCCGACAACCCAGCCTAAAGTAGCGTCTTCGAAGATGACCGCCCGCCGCAAAACTTCATTGCCGGAACTTCCCAGCAACCGTTCGCCGGAGTCAGCTTCAATACCAACGCCGCCGCCCAGAGCTTCCAGCAGAGCCTCCACGGTAGCGGCAGCACCGCTCTTGCGCTTCAGCAGGCTTTTCAGTGTCAGCCCGACCATCAAAGGCCCAAAACGGCGCGCGCTTTTGCGAGCACAGCGTCAGGATCGAAAGGTTTCGTCATATACAGATCAGCTCCCACATCCTGCCCCCGCTGGCGGTCGAATTCCTGGCCCTTTGCCGTGAGCAGGATGATATGAACGCCACTCAGCCCAAGTTCGTTCTTCACGGCAGAGCAAACGTCAAAGCCGTTTTTCTTCGGCATCATCACGTCCAGGAAGACCAGGTTCGGGAGTTCCGCCTGAATGCTCTCCAGCGCCTCATCGCCGTTGCTTGCGGTAAGCAGTTCCACGCCCTCGTCCTCCAGTTCTTCCAGGGTCTGCCGGATCAGGGTCCGCAGATGAGGTTCGTCGTCCACAATCAGTATCTTCATAATTTTCTATTGGTAAATCAGGAACAGCACGTTCTCCATACCTTTTTCGAAGCGCAGGGCACGAACCCCTTCGCTGGTGGAAAGCAGGGAACTCAGAATAATGATGTCGGGCTGCGAAGCCACCGCTTTGGCCAGCATCTCAGCTCCGTTCGATTCCACTACGTGATAGCCTCCGGTCTGGAGAACTTCCGTCAGCGTCCCTATCGCCGAGGCGTCCTCGTCCACCACCATCACCTTGCGTCTCGACTTCCCCTGGTCCAGCAGTGTGCCGACTTCCCGGAACAGCGCGGCGGTATCGATGGGTTTGGTGAGGTAGCGATCCACCCCCAGACGGAAGCCCCGCTCCTTATCCTCCGCGATGGAAAGGATGATGATCGGGATGTCCATGGTGGCGGGATCGTTCTTGAGGACCGCGGCGACATCGAAGCCGTTCATCTCCGGCATCATCACATCGAGTACGATCAGGCCCGGCATTTCCTCACGAACTCGCGCCAGCGCCTCTCGGCCACTCTCGGCGAGGCGGACGGTGTAGCCCGCTTCAGTGAACTCCTGCTGCAGCAGCGATCGGATATGGGGGTCATCGTCAACCACCAGAATCGACTGACTCCGCGACGGCTGGCTGGTAATTTTTTCGCGTAACTGGCGAACCAGCGCCTCCATGTCTCTGGTGCGGGGGACAGCCGCCTCGCCCGGCACGGAGGGCAGGGTGAACGAGAAGGTGCTGCCTTTTCCGAGTTCGCTGTCCACCCGGATGAGCCCCCCGTGGTGTTCCACAATTTCCCGGCAGATGGGCAGCCCCAGGCCAGTGCCCTTGGGCTTGTCGGTCAGTGTATCGCCCACCTGCCTGAACTTCTCAAAGACTTTGGGATGATCCTCGGGGCTGATGCCAATACCTGAATCGGTCACGCTGACCGTGAGTTCCCCGTTCTGTAGCCCGGCCGAGCAGGTGACCGACCCCGCATCAGTAAATTTCACAGCGTTCGAGATCAGGTTGATCACCACCTGGATGAGGCGGTCGCGATCCCCGGTGACTTTTGGCAAACCGGCATCGATGCTGCGGACCAGCGCCAGTTTTTTCGCCTCAAACAGCGACGATGTGGCGGCCACCGCGCGATCAATAACATCGGAAATAGAGAGCGTTTCCATGTTCCAGGTGAATTTGCCTGCTTCGATCTTGGCAAGGTCGAGCACGTCATCAATGAGTTTGGTGAGGCGTTCACCTTCACTTACCACTACCCCCAGGTTGTCCATAACCTGGCGCTTGGTTTGTTCGATTTTGCGGTCGTCCTCTGGAATGAGGGGGAAGAGCCGTTCTTCGAGGCGACGGCGGATGATCTTGGCAAAACCGAGCACCGAGGTAAGGGGTGTGCGAAGTTCATGGCTGACCGTGGAGAGGAATGAACTCTTGGCAGCGTCGGCCTGTTCCGCCGAGGCACGCGCCTGGCTGGTTTCCTCAAAAAGCCTGGCGTTGTGCAAGGCCACCCCGACGGCGGCGGCGACCGTCGATAAAAGACGCTGATCCGCTTCCGTAAAACGGTCTTTCCCTTCGGTGGCCTGCGCGCTGAGAACTCCAATGCTCTCGCCGCCGGCGAAAATGGGGACGCCGAGGTACGCGGTGGCGCGCCGTCCGATATGGCGGATACCCAGCTGGGCGCTGATGCCGGCTAAGTCTTCGTTGATCAACAGCGGCTGGCCCGTGCGGATGATCTGGGAGGTCAGACCTTCGCCAAAGGGGCGCGACGGCACTTCTTCCCCGTATGTGTACGGGAAGCGGAGCATCATGGTGGCGCGGTCCAGCAGCGCGACATACGTGATCTGCGCGCAGAACAACTCGCGGACCTGATCGCCAACCAGCTGAATCAGCCGGTTCATATCCAGTTGCGAGGAAAGAGCCTGGGTGATCCGGTTGATGGTGGCGAGTTCGGCCGCGCGCTCCGTGATCTCAACCTCGCGTTCCTGGATACGCCGATAGGCCCCGGCATTGTCCAGCGCGATGCTGGTGTGTGCGGCCAGATTTTCCAGCAGGGCGACGTGCTGGGGGGTGTATGCGTTCTTGCGGAAACTCTGGATGCTAAGGACGCCGAGGACCCGAGCCTGTGCGATGAGCGGCAGGCAGAGCATGGCCGCCGCCGTCTGGCCGTCAACTTGTTCAACATCCCCCTGTTCAACATCCCCCTGTTCAACATCCCCGAGCAGGACGGGCTGCCGGGTCTCGATGCACGACACGTCTAACCGGGTCTTGTCATTCGTGCTCCGCGTGTACGGCGCTTTGGGTGTGCCGTTTTCGATGGCGAGAGTGTACTCGATCAGGTTTTCTTCGGGGCGATACAGTCCGACGCCGAAGATGGTGGCGTCGGCAATCTTGTTCACACACTCGTAGAGTTTGAAAAGGAGGGTGTCCAGGTCGAGCGACGCAGTGATTTCTTTGCCGATATCGCTGAGTAGTTCAATGTTGTCGCGCTGGGCGGCGATTTCAGCGGTGCGCTCGGCGACGGTGGCTTCGAGGGCTTCGGTTTCGATGCGGGCCTTGTCGCGCTCACGGGCGATCACCCGGCGGCGCGCCGCGTAACCGAGCACGAGGAAAAGAAGACCGTACGCTCCGTACGCAACATTGGTGCGGTACCAGGGCGGCACGATCGTGAAGCTGTAGACGCCTTCTTCGCCTGTTCGGCCATCCGACGTGTGAGCGCGAACGCGGAATGTATACGCGCCGGGGCTAAGGCTGCTGTAGTTCGCTTCCCTTTGCTTGCCACGCGCCGACCAGGCTTTGTCGCCGCCTGCCAGGAAGTATTCATAGGTGGTTTCGCCTTCGTCCCCGTAGGTGGGGGCAGCGAACTCAAAGTGCAGGGAATTGCGGGTGTACGGGAGACGTGGGTCTGAGCCGTGCACCACCGTTGCGCCACCGAAGACGGTGTCACCGGGGCCGGAACTAACCCGACGGATCAGGGCAGAGAAAGCGGGCTGTGCCGGCGGCTTGACTCGCGGGTCAAAGCGGATCAGCCCGTCCCCACCGGCAAGCCAAAGCTGTCCATCGGGCTCTGGCAGCAGACGGATCATATTGAACCGGGACAACCGTCGGAAGGGCTCTTCCTCAAACTGCCAGGTTCCATCAACCTGTCGGTGAAAGATGCCCTGGCGCTGGTGGTGGTCTGCGGAAGAACTAACAGACCAGATGTCGCCGTTGGGAGCCTCGACCAAGCTGGTCTCCACCGCGTCGTCCACAAGGCGCAGAAAACGGTTATCCGGAACGAGCTTGCGGGCTGAACTGTCCCAGCGAAACATGGCCTTGCCGACAGAATCGGTCACGAAGATACTTCCGGCCAGGAAGTTTACGTGAAACCTTTTTATCTCCAGCGGGCCTGCCGTCGCCAGAAACTCCGCTTTGGAATCCCGCAGACCCTTAGTCCCCACGGCCGCCCGCATGACCCCCTTGTCAGAGGTAGCCCAAATCGCGCCATCGCTATCTTCAGCCAGACTATGTTTGCTACCCATGTTTCCGGTGTGATCCAGCATTGGGCCCTCATCCTGCCATCGGCTGCCGTCCCAGCGAAGGGACGACAAGCCCATTGGATTGGTGGCAAAAACACGGTCGGGAGACTTGCGGGATTGGAATAGCACAAATCCGGCTCGGGAAAGGCCTGGAACGACCTGCGACACAGAATCGCCCTCCACCCTCATGACGCCGTTGTTGGTGCCAAGCAGGAGTTGTTCCGGCACCTTGCCTGCCGGATCCCGAAACACCAAAAACTCAAACCCCTGAATGAAACTGCCCGTGAGTGTTGGTTGAAGCGTCAACTGACCGGTAGCGCCGATCGGCGCAAGACGGAAGAGCCCAACTCCTCCCGACCTGGCAGTCACGTACACAGAACGTTTGTGGCGGACCACCGCGAACACGGCATCCCGGGAAAATATCGAAATCGGGGAGCCGATCTCGACACGCGAAAGTCCTTTCTCGTGGCCGAGCCACAAGGCTCCTTCGCGGTCCGCGTAGGCGGCGGAAACACTTTTCCCCGCCAGCCCGGCAGCCTGGTCGATAATCTGGCGAAGCTTGCCATTACGCTCAATGATTACCGCACCGCCCCGCGAGGTGGTCAGGCACACACTGCCGTCGGGCAGCAGGAGGGCGGACCTAAGCAGGTTCTTCCTGAGGTAGTCGTCGGCCTGGGTAGAAAAAGCGGTGGCGTTCGCGCCATCGTACAGCTTGAGTCGCTCGCCAGCATTTGCCGAGAAGTCAGTCGAGAAGTCAGTGGACGCGATGAGGATTCGCCCGTCATCCCACGGGTGCAGAGAAAACGTCCTATCGTCCTTCCACGCTCCCCCCCCCGGGACACTTCGCAGCTCGTCGCCCACAACCTCCTGCAAGCCGATGCCGCCCTGGCCAGTATAGGTGTGGCCGTGCACATGACCCAAGGCTGAAAACCTTGTGTTTGTGTTCCAGACGTGCATCCGGGTGCCATCCCAGCGGAACAGCCGTGCGTCGGCCTGGAAGAAGACCCCCTGCGGCGTAACCACTGACTTCCGAACATTGCCCATGGTGCGCTGTTGCTGCGGGATTCGATCCAGCAGGGAAACGAAGTGCAGGGTTCCCGTGGCGTCGGGTTCCAGGTAGCCGAAGTTCCCGGCACCACCCACCCAAATCTTTCCTGCCGAATCCATGGCCAGCGCATTGATGAATGCAGGTGAACCGATTGTTCGCCAGCCGACGCCATCATATTCCACGACGCCGTCGTAACTGCCGACGTAGAGGACACCTCGGCGGTCCTGCCGTATCGAGTAGACCGCGGAAGCTGAGGCGCCGAGTTCTCTGGGTTGGAAGTTGCGCACGACTGGCAGACCGACTTCGGGCTGCCGCTGGGCCTGGGCAAGGCACGGGAAAGCGAGGAGCGCGCCAAGGAGGGTAACTAATGTGAATTGTGGAATCACAGTAGCCTATCACGTTTTGGAGGGATGTGTTTTTCAGGACAGATCACTCAGGGCATTTTACACTCTCCAGCATGTTGATTCATGGCTCATCTTCGATACCATGGTTTCGTAAGTTATTTTTCATCAATGAGTTACGGGTTTTGAAGCGGCCTGGTGTCACGCTTTTCCTGCTGGGGTGCAGGGTGAACAGCTTCGAAATGTGGGAGGCAGGGCGACGCTGCATGCCTGAAATATTTTGCCCGCCAGGCCTGCAGCCTGGCCACGAAAGACATATCCCTTGCCGTCGAGGGTGACTTCCATTTCAACCATGTTGTCCAGATCCCGGATGACATGGACCCATTCCAGCTTCCATTCTTTAGGGGCCAGGCGTTGCTCCAGTTCGCGGCGCAGCAGCAGCGCCAGGAACGAGCAAAACTCGCAGCGATGATACTGGAGCCACGAAGACGACGAAGCAGGTTCACGCGATTTCAGAAACGCTCTCCTTTGCTCAACACTCTCGTCTTGCGTGGTGCCGGGCTCAGGGGGATTGAGGGAGAATCAGTTCTCGCTGCGTGGATCAAGGCTTTGGACTGACGTGAAGACCCGGACTTACCGCGCCCGGCATATCCAAGTCCTGGCACATCAATGCAAGATGTGGCTGCGGCGGGTCACGACGTACGAGGAAATATTTTCGGTCCGATAACTGGCTGATGGGGCGAGGGTTGCTGGTTCCCCTGCCTTCCCTTTTGGTCTCGTGTCGTTTGCCTCGGGTGGTATCCCGGAGGCAGATATGGCGGGGGATGACAAATATCGCTGCGGGGTTCTGGGGGAACCGCTGGAGGGCACGGGAGAGGTGCGTCCCGACCTGGACCCGGCTTTGGTGGACCCGGCTTTGGTGGACCCGGTCGCGCTGGCTCGGGAGGCTGGGTTTTCTCCGGATGAGCGGCAGGCGGAGGTCCTTCGGGCTATGGCGGACCCTGGGGTGAAGCAGGGAATTTTGAACTGTACGCGGCAGTGGGGGAAGTCGACTACGGCTGCTGCCGGGGCGGTGTTTCGGGTAGCTACCTGGCCGGGGCGTCTGGTGGTCGGCAACTACTACCGGCCTATCAAGACACAGATTTCCCGGCGCATTGACAATGAAGTTCTTGATTGGCTGAAGTCAAAAGGTGACAGCCGAAACGGGGTACCAGACTGTGGTAAACAAGGCGCGTTAGTGTTCCGTCTCCGGCTTTGATGGGTTGACGTGGGCGCGGAGCCAGGTTTCCAGTTCAGAGAATGACAATTGGTTCGCTTCATATAGTGAAATAAGGAAGGCGTAAGCTACGCGGTCATCGAAGTGGATCCGATAGCCGTTCACGCGGAGAAAAACAGCGCAGACGGTGACAGCCACGCGCTTGTTCCCGTCAATAAATGGGTGATTTTGGGAGAGACTCTCCCAAAGCGCTGCGGCTTCCTGTATCAGGTCAATGTAGTAATCGGTCTGGGGGCGAGCCAACGCAGACTCCAGGGCACCGCGATCACGAATACCGAGAGATCCGCCAAATCGCTCAATGAGACGGGCGTGGATTGCGAGAACATCCTGAAGCTTCGGGTAGCTTGTCACTGTGCCAGACGCTGGAGGAGTTCCGGGTGTTGATCCATGAATTCATCAGCCGCAGCCAGGAATGGATTTGAGGCTGTCTGCCTCTGGAGGGTTGCAATGAAGTCACGGACGGACTCCTGCTGCTGCGGAGTCAAGGATTTCACGGCGTCCAGCAAGCTGTCGGTGGTCACGCTCATTTGCCTCTATTATAGCGGTGAAAATCAGTTGCGGTTCCACGTTCAAAGGGGTGTGGCCGTTCAGAGTTGCGCGGTGGGCTAATTTGAAGCCTTCTCGTTGGTCCGCCAAGAACCATCCGACCAGCCGACTACCCGGCTGGGTGCGTCGGACCCAGCAGAACGCCGTGTTCGGTCATTTCTTTGGGCAGGTTTGCGGCGAAGGCTTCGGCGTGATATTCGAGAACGAGCTCTACGTCTGGTGACCGCACGATTGAAGGCGGTCTCCAGCCCTTCGCGGTGTGGCGTGCCGCGGAGCAGGTAGATACTGGAGTCTTCTGAACTGGCACTAAGTGATGTCTCCTTGCCCAACCATGGGTTGGCCTTTTCGAGGATGGTGCCAGCATCGGCGAGGTCGAGTGAGATGGGCTCGTAGAGATTCCAGTGGCCGTTCCGCCAGGCGCTGTTGCGCAGTTCGGCTTCGGTGATGGCGGAGATGCCTGCGGGTTCGTAGTCGGGCAAGATGGCCGGCGAACGGCCTTTCAGGACGTAGCTGACCGTGTTGGTGTCCAGCAGATAGTGAGGGGCCTAGCGACGGAAACTCACAGGGTGTCCCGGACCTGCGGGCCGTCCTGGTCGCGAACTTCGAGGAAGTCGTCAGGGAAACCGGCGTCGTCGAGAGACGCGAATATCTGATCCCAGTCTCCTAGAGACTGCGAGAGCATCACATCTCCGGTGCGGGGGGTGCAAAGTGGAATTCCAGTGGAAACCTCACGGCCGGGCTGCAATTTTGGCGTTGCCAGAACCTGATACTTATCACGATATATCTCCGGGCGGTCACCGTGCGGCCGGAAATATTTTCGGATCTATAAGTGCTTGATGGGGCGAGGGTTGCTGGTTCCCCTGCCTTCCCTTTGGTCTCGTGTCGTTTGCCTCGGATGCTATCCCGGAGGCAGAGATGGCGGGGGATGACAAATATCGGTTCGGGGTTCTGGGGGAACCTCTGGAGGGCACGGGAGAGGTGCGTCCCTGCGGAGAGTCGGCCTGGGTGGACCCGGTCGCGTTGGCTCGGGAGGCTGGCTTTTCTCCGGATGAGCGGCAGGCAGAGGTCCTTCGGGCTATGGCGGACCCTTTGGTGAAGCAGGGGATTTTGAACTGTACGCGGCAGTGGGGGAAGTCGACGACTGCTGCGGCAGGGGCGGTGTTTCGGGTGGTGACGCGACCGGGGTGTCTGGTGGTGGTGGCGAGCGCTTCGGAGGTGCAGGCGGCCCGGTTGGTGGGGACGGCTCAGGAGATGTTGGGGAAGCTGGGGATTCCGGTTCGAAAAGACGGGATTCATAAGATTTCCCTTCTGTTGCCGAACGGGGCCCGGATTGTTGGAGTACCAGGGAATGAAGCCACCGTCCGGGGGCTGGCTTCGGTGTCGTTGTTGCTGATTGATGAGGCTTCGAAGGTTCCGGATGTGATGTATCAGGCGGTGCGACCGATGATTGCGGTGTCGCAGGGGGATATCTGGCTGATGTCGACACCGTGGCGGACGCATGGGTTCTTTTATGAGGCGTGGGAGCATGGCGGGCCGGAGTGGAAACGGTTCCGGGTGCCGGCTACGGAGTGTCCGCGGCTGCCGGCGGAGTATCTGGAGCGGGAGCGGTCGCAGATGACGCGGTGGGCGTTTCAGCGGGAGTTTATGGCGGAGTTTGTGCGGGATGAGATGTCGGTGTTCGATGCGGAACTGATTGACGCGGCGATGGATGAGAACGCGGCTGCGATGGAGATTGACTGGGCGGAGTTTGAGAAGGAACGGAAGGGTCGGTAGTTTGGGCTGGCGGCGACTAAAGTCGCCGGTCCGGTGAAGGGGGAAAGAGGGTTATGTATGTGATTGGCGTGGATCTGGGACAGAAGCGGGACCATACGGCGATTGTGATGGTGGAGAAGCCGTACCGGCACCCTCTGGCTTCGGTGGTGGACCCGACACTGACGGTGCGGATGGCGCAGAGGTTGCCGCTGGGGATGGGGTATCCGGAGATGGTGGAGGTGGTCCGGCATGTGGTGGGGATGGGGATGCGGGCGGGGTATGTGCGAGGGCAGACGCCGTGCGCCGTGGTGGTGGACGCGACGGGCGTGGGGCGGCCGGTGGTGGATACGCTGAAGAACTCGGGGCTGGGTTGCGAGGTGACGGCGGTGACGATCACGGGCGGGGATAAGCAGCATTATCGGCGGGGGGAGAGCGGGGCCATGAATGTGCCGAAGGTGGATCTGATGGCGCATTTGTTGATGGCGCTGGAGAAGGGCGAGTTGAAGATTGCGGCGAAGATGCGGGAGTCGGGGACGCTGAAGCGGGAGTTGCTGGATGTGCGGGTTTCGCGGCGGGAGAGCGGGGCGATTCGGTTTGGGGCGGAGGAGTATGGGCAGCACGATGATTTGGTGATCGCGCTGGCTTTGGCGGTTTGGAGGGCGAAGAGGTTTTGAGGGCGTGGGGGTGTGGGTCCGCTCCCTCACGGTCGCGGTTCGGTAACGGCCGGGGCGGGGGGAGCGGGCGGGCAGAAGTGTGCTTTAGTGCGCGGTGGCTTTTTCGGCCCCTAAACCGGTGTTGGCTCGGACTTCCATCTCTGCGAACTTCTCTTCCGATTCGGGTTCGTTGCCGCATAGTGTCCCGATGAAGGCTCCGAGGAAACCCAAGGGGATGCTGACGATGCCGGGGTTTTCGAGGGGGAAGAGGGGCGGGGCCTGAATCATGTGCCTCGCCGCGCCTACAACTGAAGCGGCGTCTACACCCATGACGCTGGGCCCAATCCCGATGAGGACAAGCGACCCGACGAGGCCGACACCGAGGCCGGACAAGGCTCCCGCGGTATTGAATCTTTTCCAGAAGATGGAGAAGACGATTACGGGGAGATTCGCTGAGGCGGCTACCGCGAACGCCAGACCTACCAGAAACGCGACGTTGAAGGCTGGACCGAGCAGGATCGCAATGATGATGGACACAATGCCCACCACTACGGCAGTAATCTGCGCCACACGGACCTGCTCGCCGGGCCGTTGTTCTCTGCCGTGGTGCAGTACGTTGGTGTAGAAATCATGCGCAAATGACGTGGAAGCGCTGATGGTCAACCCGGCGACAACAGCCAGAATGGTGGCAAACGCAATGGCCGAAATGAAAGCAAAGAAGACATCGCCCCCGAGTCGCTGCGCCAGCAAAGGTGCACTCATATTGATCCCGCCATTCAGCTTGATGAAGTCACTGCCAAGAATGGTGGCGGCACCGAAACCGAGGAAGGTCGTCATGATGTAGAACGCGCCAATGATGAACATGGCCCAGACGACGCTGATACGTGCCGTCTTCGCATCGGGCACGGTGTAGAACCGGACGAGAATATGCGGTAAGCCTGCCGTCCCGAAGATCAACGCCAGACCGAGGGAGATGAGGTCGAGGGCTCCGTACGGGGGCTTATAACGCAGGCCCGGCTCCAGAAAATTGACTTCCTTGCCCCCGGACTTCACATGCGTAATGGCGTCGAAGAAGGCGGCAAAGCTGAAATCGAAATGGCCGAGCACGAGGACGCTGAGCAGGATGGTTCCGGCAATCAGCAGGATGGCTTTGACGATCTGCACCCAGGTGGTGGCGAGCATGCCGCCGAACACGACGTAGGCGACCATCAGGACCCCAACGCCGGCAACGGCCCCGTTGAAACCGATACCGGAGCCTTTCAGCAGAAGGGCTACCAGAGTCCCTGCACCCACCATCTGGGCAATCATGTAAAACGTACTTACAATCAGCGTGCTGAGTGACGCCATGGCGCGCACGGGGCGGGGCCGCAAGCGATACGCCAAGACATCAGCCATCGTGTAGCTGCCGGCATTGCGGAGGGGCTCAGCTACCACCAGCAGCACTGTCAGGTAAGCCACCAGCCAGCCGACGGAGTACATAAACCCGTCGTACCCCTGGAACGCAATGATGCCGGCGATGCCGAGGAAGGAGGCTGCGGACATATAGTCACCCGCGACGGCGATGCCGTTCTGCCACGCGGTAATACCGCGTCCGGCAGCGAAGTAATTGCTGGAACCGGAGGACTGCCGTGCGGCCTTCCAGGTAATTACCAAAGTGATGAGGATGAAGCCGACAAACATGATCAGGGGCGTGGACATCTAGTGATTCTTCTCCAGAACTTCTTTGGCCATACGGTCGAAACGGGAGGCGGCGCGGACATAGAGGAGCGCGACGATCCACGCCATAAAGAACTGCGAGAGGGCAAACAGATAGGCCACGTTCAGGGGCCCAATCACCTTCGTCTTCATGATTTCCGGGAACCAGCCGGCCAGCACCGGAAGCGTGAAGTAATACGCGCAGAAAAAGATGAACGCGGGGACGATGAAGCTTTTTCGAGCGTTCACCAGCTTACGGAAATCGGGGTGGGCGTCGACTTTGCGCCAGTCGGGCTGGGATTGGGTCATCGTGACCTCCGGACCGCATCATGCCAGCCGGCCATCAGCGCGTTGCGTTCCGCGTCGCCCATCTGCGGTTCAAAGCGCCGTTCCACCCTCCAGAAGCTCTCCACTTCGTCGGCCCCGCTCCAGATACCTTCAGCGATGCCGGCGAGGTAGGCCGCACCGAGCGCGGTGGTCTCCACGTCCACCGGACGGACGACAGGTTTGCCCAGAATATCGGCCTGAAACTGCATCAGGAAATTATTGACCGCCGCCCCGCCGTCCACGCGGAGTTCCGCAATTGACTCGCCCGAATCCGCCTCCATCGCGTCAATCAGGTCCCGACTCTGAAAGGCGATGCTCTCCAGGGCGGCGCGAACGATCTGAGCCTTGCCTGAACTGCGTGTGAGACCGCACAGGATACCGCGGGCTGCGGAATCCCAGTACGGGGCTCCCAGACCCACAAACGCGGGCACCACATACACGCCGCCCGAATCCGCAATACTGAGCGCGATGGCTTCGGTTTCCGGGGCCGACTGAATGAGACCGAGGCCATCGCGGAGCCACTGCACTACTGCGCCACCGATAAAGACACTGCCTTCAACGGCATATTGTGCTGATGAATCTGCAGAGGCCGCGCGGGTACCCAACAGGCGATTGCGGGAGTGGGGACGAGCTCCGCCGGTGTGGGTGAGCGCAAAGCAGCCGGTACCGTAAGTGTTCTTGGAAAGACCGGCGCGGAAACAGGCCTGGCCAGCGAGGGCGGCCTGTTGGTCACCGGCGATGCCGCTGATGGGAATCGCTGCCCCCAACAACGAGGGCGAGATCGTTCCCACGCGGCCGCTGGAGGGCACGATGCGGGGCAGCATGGAGCGGGGTACGTCGAGAATGCGCAACAGTTCGTCGTTCCAGTCGCCCGATTCCAGATCCATGAGCATGGTGCGGGAAGCGTTGGTGTAGTCGGTGACGTGGACTTCGCCGGCGGTCAGATTCCAGATCAGCCAGGTGTCGATGTTGCCGAAGAGCAGTTCGCCGTTGCGGGCGCGTTCCATGGCACCGGGTACGTTGTGGAGGATCCAGCGGATCTTGCTCCCGGAAAAATACGCATCAATTACCAAGCCTGTCTTCGACTCCACGAGGCCACCATCGAGAGACTGCTTCAGCTCATTGCAGAAGTCGGCAGTCCGGCGACACTGCCAAACAATCGCAGGAGCAACGGGTTCGCCGGTCTTCTTGTCCCAGACAACGGTCGTCTCGCGCTGATTGGTAATCCCGCAGGCGGCGATATCGCCGGGCGCAACACCAACCTGCGCCAGGGTGGCACGGGCGGCTTCCAGCTGTGCCCTCCAGATGGCCATCGCGTCCTGCTCCACCCAGCCCGGATGCGGGTAGAAACAGTCGAACGGTACCGAGTGCATGGCGATACGTTCACCGCGCTCATTGTAAAGAGCGGCGCGGGCGCTGGTGGTTCCTTCGTCGAGTGAGAGTACGAATGGCATCTGAGCAATTATAAATAGGCCCGGCTCTTTGCCGGGAAAACACACGCCCCGCTTATAATGTGAGGAAGCTATGTTCTTCCGCCGCGCAGTCACCAAAACCCTCACGTTTGACGACCATTTGAGCGCTGCCCGCTCGGCCGGGTTTCGTACGGACTCTGCCGGAAGCGGCAAATCCCGCATCGAACGGAACGGCATCGCCTGTGTGGCGCAGGAAGGTGATGGCGGCCTCCCGAAGTTTCCGCAACGCGCCGGGGTGGTGATGGGCGACGAAATTGGCACCCTCACCGATGGCGGTTACCAGAAGTTTTTCGTCACTCCGCACGGGAAGAAAAAGCCCGCGCAGGCGCATGAACTGAAGGAAATTCAGAACTTCCAGGAAGATCTGCGGGAAGCTATGGGGCTGGTCGCGTTGTACAACGAGGCGTTGGGGACGGTTTCGAACCAGTACATTTATGACCGCGTGGAAGGTCGGGATAAGGGCAGTCACGACAAGCCGTGGCAGGAGTAGCAAGGGGCGCAAGAAGCGGGTTCCCAACCCGCCGCAGGTTAACAACCTGCCCCACAAGGTGACTGGGGAACAAATAGAATTCCCGTGCGGGGTTCGTTAAGGCTGAACGCGGATGAGGACGACGGTTACGTTGTCGGGGCTGCCGTTGTTGTGGGCGGCGTCGACCAGGGCCTGACATTTCTGGTCCATGGTGGATTCGGGAGCGCCAAGAATGGCCTCAATCACTTCTTTCGACACCACACCATGCAGCCCGTCGCTCGACAGCAGCATGATCTCCCCCGGCTTCAACTCCAGCGCGTAGTAACGAATCCGAACCGCAGACGCTACCCCCACCGCCATCGTCAGCACATGCCGCATGGCGTGGGTCTTCAGCGTGGCCTCGTCCAGCCCCAGAGGCCGACCGACTTCCTGAACCCAGGTCTGGTCTTCGGTAATCGCCCGCAGATTTGCATTCCGGAAGACGTAAGCCCGACTGTCCCCCACACTGGCAATCGCAACGTCATGCTCGCGGGTTTCGAGGACAGCGACCAAGGTGGTCCCCATGCCTTCCAGCCTGGGATCCAGCGTCGCTTCCGACAACACCTTGTGGTTAGCATCTTCCACGGCTCCCAGCAGGGCAGAAGCATCGCGATGTTGGGAGCGGGAAAGGACTTCAGCAACGCATTCGACCGCGAGGCTCGAAGCGCGTTCTCCGCCACGGGCGCCGCCCATGCCGTCTGCCAATAGAAACAGGCCCAATTCCGGTACCAGCCGAAAATAGTCCTGGTTCGATGATCGGACCCGCCCTGGGTCAGTTAATGCGAAAGCCTCAAGCATTTTGGCGCAATGTCTCACTATAGAACAATCGGTTTCGCCGTGCCCCCCGGCCAATAACAAACCGGTCCATAGCGGTACTGATAGGGTTTGCCCTATTGGTATAGACTTGCAAAAATAGGAATCAACGCGGATCAACAACGGAGAAAAACATGGAACACGACCACAGGACCGAGAACAAGGGTGTTTCGCGAAGAGGCCTGGTGCAGATGGCGGGTGCGGCAGGCATTGCCGGGCTGGCTGCTCCGGTGATCGTGAAAGCGGCCCCGGACCAGCTGCGATTTGGTTTTATCGGGACCGGCAGCCGAGGCGACTATCTCCTGAAGCACCTCAAGTCCATTGATAATGGCCGTTGCCTCGCCCTGTCAGACATCAGCCAGGACCATATGGACCGATCCGCGCAAACGATCGGCACCAGCCCGGCGAAGTACCGTGACTACCGCGAATTGCTGGGTCGCAATGACGTTGACGCCGTGATGATCGCCGTCCCGCTGTTCATGCACTTCCAGGTCACCAAAGATGCTCTCCTGGCGGGTAAACACGTCTTCTGCGAGAAGAGCCTGGTTTTCAAACCACAGGAAATTGCCGAACTCCGCGCGCTGGTGGCACAGCGCCCCAAACAGGTCCTGCAGGTCGGCCTGCAGCGCCGCTACTCCGAGTTTTACCAAACCGTCAAGAACATGGTGGACAAGGGCATCCTGGGCAACGTCACCAACATGTACGCCCAGTGGCATCGCAATCCGGGCTGGAAGATGAAGCCCCTGCCCAACATGAACGACCAGATGATGGCCAACTGGCGGCTCTACAAACAGTATTCCGGCGGTCTGGCTGCGGAACTGGCCTCACACCAGGTAGACGTTGCCGAGTGGATGTTCGGCTCGCCACCCGAGTCGATCATCGGGGCCGGAGGGCATGACTACATGTTCGACGGTCGGGATATCACGGACAACCTCCAGATGGTCTACAAGTACCCGAAAAAGCAGAAGCTGGTGGCGACGTACCTTTGCACGACCACTCACCTGTCGATGTTTGGGGGAACCCGCAGCGAGTTCGCGGAGAAGATTATGGGCACTGAGGGTTCGGTGGAAATCACCGTGGGCGATGACACCCAACCTGTCCTCGCCATGTGGTACCGCGAGCCCTCTCCTCCCCCGACGGTCACGAAAGCGGGAGAAAAGAAGGCCTACGCGGCGGGTGCCACCATGGTTTCCGGGGCGGCACAGAAGGGCGTCCCGATTCTGCTCGACCGCCACAAGGTATCGGGCAGCGAAGGCTTCGCGGACAAAGAAATGAAGTATGCCCGCCAGTGGCTTTATTCGAAGGGTGTGATGATTCCCGAAGAAAGCCAGAATCCTGTCGACACGGAGCTTCGCAGTTTCCTGGAAGATTGCAAAAAGGGCGGACGCCCCCGCGCTAATATTGACGTTGGCCTGAATGACTCTGCAACTGTAATGCTCACCAACAAGGCGGTAGAAGAGGACCGCAAAGTCCTTTGGTCCGAACTCGAAGGCATGCAAAAGGCCCCGAAGGCCTAAGCGATGTTCTGGCGCGTGACCCTGCTGCTGCTGGCGGCTGAAACAGCCAGCGATGAACCGTTTATTGCAGCCGTGA
>Ga0114970_10000979_pt1 | contig 21502 bp, 28 predicted proteins | sample M_140205_XF_Meta_FD_87030 | JGI IMG/M metagenome (GOLD analysis project Ga0114970, IMG submission 87030) | Freshwater microbial communities from Lake Montjoie, Canada to study carbon cycling - M_140205_XF_MetaG | ecosystem: Environmental > Aquatic > Freshwater > Lake | place: Lake Montjoie...
GACGTTGGGTTGGTTAGGTTAGCGCGGGTGATTGTGCCTGAGTTGCCGATTCATGCATCGAACCAGATGAAGATTACGTCGCCTGAAGGGGTGGAGTTTGCGCGGGCGTTGGGAGTGGAGCGAGCGGTGCTTGCTCGGGAGGTTTCCTTGGGAGAGATCGGCAAATTTAAGGGGGGTGCCATGGGGTTGCCGCTGGAGGTGTTTGTGCATGGGGCGCTCTGCGTGGCTTACTCGGGCCAGTGTTTGACGAGTGAGTCGCTGGGCCAGCGGAGTGCGAATCGCGGGGAGTGCGCGCAGGCGTGTCGGATGCCCTATGAGCTGGTGGTGGATGGAGCGATTCGGGATTTGGGCGATCGGCGGTACTTGTTGTCGCCGCAGGACTTGGCGGCGGTCGAAGAGATTCCTGCGTTGATGGCGTTGGGGGTGGTCAGTTTTAAAATCGAGGGGCGGCTAAAGACTCCTGAATATGTGGCAGCGGTCTGCCAAGTGTATCGGAGGGCGATGGATGCGGCGGTGGAGGCGAGAGACGCGGAGGCAGGGGGGCGGGTGGGTGCGGAGGATTGGCACCAGTTGGAGATGGCATTTTCGCGGGGACTGTATTCGGGGTGGATGCATGGGGTGAACCACCAGGCTTTAGTTGCGGGGCGGTTTGGGAAGAAGCGGGGGCCGTTGGTGGGCGAGATTCTTCGGGTGGGTGCGGACTTTGTGGAAATGGAGCCGAAAATTTTCTTGAAGCTGGGAGACGGGTTAGTTTTTGACACCGGTGGTGATACGGATGACGAGCAAGGGGGGCGCATTTTTGGGGTGAAGGGTGGGAGATACTTTTTCCAGCACGGGAGGATTGATTTTCGGCGATTGAAGAAGGGCGACAAGGTTTGGAAGACCGACGATCCAGAATTGAACAAGCGTCTTCGGCAATCTTTTGGGGGAAAGATCGAGGGGCGTCGTCGTGCGGCGGTGGACTTGGTGGTGAGGGGATGTGCTGGGGAGAAGATGCGGGTTACGGGGGTGGTGAGGGGTGAGGCTGGCTTGACGGAGGGCGAGACGGTGGTTTCTGGCATGAGTTTGGCGGAGGCTCGGACGGCTCCGCTGACCACAGAAAAACTGGGGGAGCATTTGGGGCGGTGGGGGGAGAGTGGGTATGCGATGGGGTTGTTGACCAATGAGTTAGAGGGTGGGGTGATTTTGCCGATTAGTGAGATGAATCGGATGCGGCGGGAGTTGGTTTTTCAGCTGGATGAAGCTCGGAAGATCGTGCGGGTGGAGTCAGGGGAAAGTTGGCGTGACGTTTTTGCGGAGGCGCGGGGAAGGGGATTGGAGCAAAGAAAGAGGCCGGCGACTTTGCGGGTGCTCTGCCGTTCGATCGAGCAACTTTCTGGGGCGTTGGCTAGTGGGGTGGAGGAGATTTACGCGGATTTTGAGGATATTCGTCGATACAAAGATGCGGTGGTTCAGGTGAGAGATTCGGGGAGAGGGGTGAAGATTTTTCTGGCGACGCCGCGGATTCAAAAGGCTGGGGAGGAAGGTTTTTTTAAGTTGATCGAAAGGAGTCAGCCGGATGGGGTTTTGATTCGGAACTTAGGGGCGATCAGATATTTTGAGGCGTCGCCCTTGCGGAAGGTCGGAGATTTTTCCCTGAATGTGGCGAATCCGCTGACCGCGAAGTATTTGATGGAAAGTGGGATGGAACGAGTGACGGTGAGCTACGATTTAAACATTGAACAGGTTTTAGATCTGCTCGAAGAGGCTCCACCCGAGTGGTTTGAGCTGACTATCCATCAGCATATGCCGATGTTTCATATGGAGCACTGCGTTTTTGCGGCCTTTCTTTCGAAGGGGCAAGACGCCACGGACTGTGGGCGACCGTGTGAAAAGCATCGGGTAGAGTTGCGGGATCGGGTGGGCGTGGCGCATCCGTTGCGGGCGGATGTGGGGTGTCGGAACACGGTATTTAACGCCGTTCCGCAGACGGGCGCGCGATTTTTTCAGCGGCTGGAGGAGGCTGGGTTGCGGGATTTTCGGATTGAGTTGCTTGGGGAGTCGGAAGAGGAGGCGGTGCGGGTGATTGGGGCGTATCGGGCGCTCTTGGGCGGGGAGAGTGGCGGGGAGGATTTGTGGCGGGAATTGCGAGCGGAGTCGCAGTTGGGGGTGACGCACGGGACTTACGGGAGGGATTAGAAAAGGTTTGCAAGCTGGGGAAATGATGTTAATGAGACTCAGTCTCACTACATTCTTCAACCCAATACTTCAAATGATCAAACGAATTGCTTCTCTTTTAATGGCGGTGCCAGTCCTTTTCGGAGGGTTTCTCTGGCTGGGTGTTGAGTCGGCGAATGCGGGGCAGCGAAAGTTTGCCTATAACTATGAAGTCCTAACGGCGCCGCTGGGGAGTATCGAGTTTGAAAATTGGGTGACCTGGAGGCGTGGAAACGGGAAGGATCAAGGGAATTTTCGTCATGAGGTGGAGTTTGGGGTCACGGATCGGCTCCAATTGGCGGTTTATATGGTGGACTGGCAATGGACGGATGCGCCTGGGGAAAAGAAGGTGAAATACGAGCACACAGGCGTGGAGGTGGTTTATCGTTTGAGCAATCCAATTACCGACGTTGTGGGATCAGCGGTTTATGGGGAGGTGAAGGTTGGGGACGGGGTGATGGCATGGGAGGGGAAACTGCTTCTTCAAAAGAATCTGGGACGGTTGACACTGACATACAATGCGACGGTGGAGGCGGTCTGGGAGGGATCGACGCTTGGGCAACTGAATGAGCGGAGCGGCGAGTTGGCGCAGACGGTTGGGATTAGTTATGAGATCGATGCGCATGTGAACTTGGGGTTGGAGTTTCTTCAGGAAATCGATCTGCCGAATTGGGAGGCAGCGGGGAGATCAATCATTTTTGGGGGACCGAATATTTCGCTACGGAAGGGGAGATATTTTGCGACGATCACTGGGCTTTTTCGTTTGTCCGATCAGGCGGACGAACCGGCGATGCAAGTGCGTGGCATTTTTGGGGTGGATTTCTAATGGAAGCCAACGGGTGGAAATGGTTGATGGGGATTGGGTTGGCGAGTTGCTGGCTGGTGGGGTGCGCGAATTTGGAAAGCGGAGTGCCGGCAGTCTCGAGGCAAATGATCGCGGTGAGCGGTGGAGATACGGGAGATCGTTTGGAGGTGGGCCGTCGGGTGCTGACGACGCGGTGCGGAGCCTGTCATCGGGTATATGCACCGGGAGCGTATCGAAGCGCAGAGTGGGTTGGGATTGTGGATGAGATGGCGGCGCGTTCGAAGTTGCGAGCGAGCGAGCGTGAGAATTTGCTGCTTTATCTGGTTGCGGTGGAGCGCGTTCAGAAGACTGGGACGGGGAGGTAGCGGGGTTTAGGTGGGTGGAGGTCTAAAGATTGGGGGAAAGGTGGGGCTGATTGGTTTGGGGGGGAGTCATCGGTTGGATGGAGGGTGACGCGGTAGTCATGGTGAGGAATTGCCACTGGGGAAGGAGGAGAGGTCGGCGTGGCACGGAAAGTGGTCTTATTTCTGGGAAACACCGATGATGAATACGGAGAACCAAATAGGATCGGGTGACGAGGGCGGCGCCGAGGGAATGGGGCGGGGAGAGTTCGTGGCCCGAGGAACCGCGGGTCAGAGGGGCGCGATGCCGTCGCTTGACGAGATGATTGCTCAGATGGTGGGAGTATCGGAAGGCGTATCGGACTTGCTTTTTGTGGTGGGGCGGGCTTGTCAGGTCGAGGCTTTTGGGAAACTGCGTGGAGTGGAGATCGAGGGGATTGAGGGGAATCTGAGTAGTGAGAATGTGGAGCAAATCGCTAAGAAGTTGATCGGTGGAAGCGAGCGTCTCACCGCGGATTTGAAGACATTAGGTTCATGCGACACGAGTTACGGGGTGCCTGGAGTGGCTCGGTTTCGGGTGAACGTCTTTAAGAACAATGGGAATTACGCGATTGTGATGCGTAAGTTGAGTACGCAAATTCCGAGTTTAACGGGCTTAAATTTACCCCCGATTTTCAAAGAAATGGTTCGAGAAAAGAATGGGATTATTTTTGTGACGGGGGCGACGGGAAGCGGAAAGACAACTACTTTGGCGGCAATGCTTAACGAGATTAATGAGCAGTCGGAAGTGCATATGTTGACTCTGGAAGATCCCATTGAATTTTTGCATCCGCACATTAAGGCGACTTTCAGTCAGCGGGAATTGGGGAAAGATTTTTTGGATTTTACGGTGGGATTGCGGGCGGCTTTGCGACAGGCGCCCAAGGTGATTTTGGTTGGAGAAATTCGCGATCGGGAGACCATGGAAATTGCCCTCACCGCGGCGGAAACTGGGCACTTAGTCTTTTCCACATTGCACACGATCAGCGCGGCGCAATCAATCAACCGAGTATTGGGAATGTTTAGTATTGAGGAGCAAGCGCAAGTCCGCCAGAGGCTGGCGGATACGTTGCGGTATATTGTTAGTCAGCGACTGGCGCCCAAGGTCGGAGGAGGCCGAGTGATGGTGTCGGAAATCATGGGCAGCGGGTTGCGTACGCGTGAAGCTATTCTTCTAGGGGAGAGTGAGATCCGTGATTTGCATGAGATCATCGAGTGCAACTTGCAGAGTGGTTGGCACAGCTTTGAGCAGTCACTAGTACGGCTTTTTCGTGAAGGAAAAATCACCGAAGAAACCGCGATGATTTACAGTGTAAAGAAGTCAGCGATTCGGCAGGCGCTAGATCTGGCAAAGAAGACGATGGCTCCGCCGGACGAGAGTCCATCCGGCTTCCGGCTCAGCCCGGAGAGCGAACACAATCGGGCTTAGTCGAGCGTTGGGGAAGTTCATTTCACGGTGAGAAGCAAGCCGATGCAAAGATTTTTTAAAAAAAGTGCTTGCATGGTCTTTTGGTGCCGAGTATATAGACCGCCCCTTCGCGCTCGGCTGAGACTTCGCCTCAAGCATCCGCGACTCCGATAACTCGGCGGTCGTAGGCTTTTGGCGAGTTATGGCGGAGATGTTGGGATTCAAATAAGTTGCGGTCTGAAAGGAATTTGCTTGCTGGTCAAGTTGGTTTCCCTAAAGTCCGCCTCCCCGTTTGTTATAGGTTGAATTTACTTATGATAGCGGGTTTTTGAGTCCCCGCATCAATTGCTGGGGACAAACTGACCGACATTCTTAACGAATCGAATTTCCACATGCCTACTATTAACCAACTCGTCCGAAAGGGACGTCAGAAAGTCACCGTGAAATCCAAGTCACCGGCATTGACCAGTTGCCCGTTTCGGCGGGGCGTCTGTACGCAGGTGATGACTCGGACGCCCAAGAAGCCCAACTCTGCCCTGCGGAAAGTGGCGAAAGTCCGATTGACCAATGGTTACGAGGTGATCGCTTACATTCCTGGTGAAGGTCACAACCTTCAGGAGCATTCGATTGTTCTCATTCGGGGCGGCCGGGTAAAGGATTTGCCGGGCGTACGTTATCACATCGTCCGCGGGGCACTTGACGCCCTTGGGGTTGATGGTCGTCGTCGCAGTCGTTCGAAGTATGGAGCGAAGCGTCCTAAAAAAGGAGCTGAGGCTGAAGCGGCCAAGGGTGCCAAGGGTAAGAAAAAGTAATTCATTTAATAGAAACGTCCTATGTCCCGTCGTCGCCGAGTCATTCATAAAGAAGAAAAGCTAGATGCACGCTATGGTAGTCCCGTAGTGGCGCGATTGATTTCCACCGTCATGCAAGACGGGAAGAAGTCGCTTGCGGAGCGCATTGTTTACACCGCCATCGAGGAGACTCGATCGGGGACTGATGCGGTGGATCCCTTGGAAATTCTCAGCCGGGCGATTGATAACGTGAAGCCTCGTCTCGAGGTCAAGAGTCGTCGGGTGGGTGGCGCAACCTATCAGGTGCCGATGGAAGTCCCGCCGGCTCGCCAATTGGCTTTAGCGATGCGTTGGATCGTGGGCTACGCTCAGGCGAGAAAGAATATCCCTTTGATGAAGGCGTTGGCCAATGAATTGAAGGAGGCGGCCAACGGTCAAGGCAACGCGATCAAGAAGCGCGACGACACCCATAAGATGGCCCAAGCGAATCGGGCGTTTGCACACTTCCGGTTTTAATTATTTCAACTTTCGTCGTAACGAATCCTCTTCCTGTGGTTACCAATCCTAATTCTCCAAATCGGCAATATCCGCTTGAGCGGACGCGCAACATTGGAATTGCTGCGCACATTGACGCCGGCAAAACCACCCTGACCGAGCGAATCCTCTTTTACACCGGGATGATCCACAAAATCGGCGAGGTCCATGAGGGGACCACCGTGACGGATTGGATGGAGCAAGAGAGGGAGAGGGGAATTACGATTACCTCGGCAGCCACGACCTGCTTTTGGGAACAACGACAAGAGGAAGGCGTTTACAAAGCCTTCGAGAAGATCAAGATGCGGGTGAACATTATTGACACCCCAGGGCACGTCGATTTCACCGCAGAGGTGGAGCGCTCGTTGCGGGTGCTTGATGGAGCGGTTGCGGTTTTCTGTGCGGTAGCAGGCGTTCAACCGCAGTCTGAAACGGTCTGGCGGCAGGCGACAAAGTATAACGTCCCGCGGATCGCTTTCGTTAATAAAATGGATCGAACGGGGGCCAACTTCAATAACGCGATCAACGACATGCGCACGAAGTTGCATGCGAACGCCTGGCCGGTGCTCATCCCCATTGGAGCGGAAGATACTCTGAAGGGGCAGCTCGATGTCTTAAATAAAAAGGCGATCATTTACCTCGACGACGAGAAAATGGGCTCGAACTATCGGGTGGAGGAAGTCCCGGCTGATCTTGTGGACTTAGTGGATTCCGCTTACGCGGACCTCGTGGCGGCGATTGCCGATTTGGACGATGAGATCGGGATGGCGTTCATGGAGGAGCAGGAAATCACCACCGTGATGTTAAAGGCGGGAATTCGTCGCCAGACCATTGCGAATAAGTTTGTGCCAGTGGTCGGTGGATCGGCTTTTAAGAACAAGGGTGTCCAGTATTTGGTGGATGCGGTGGTTGATTATCTACCAAGTCCGATCGACATTCCTCCGGCCAAAGGAATGGATCCCGACACCCTCGCGCCGATGGATGCGATTACGAGCGACAACGAAAAGTTTTGCTCGTTAGCATTTAAGCTTTGGACAGATCCGTTCGTTGGAAAGCTCGTCTTCTTCCGTGTTTATAGCGGAAAAGTCACCAAGGGCGACACGATTTATAATCCACGAACCAACAAGCGGGACCGGATTAGTCGGTTGATTCAAATTCAAGCGGATAAGCGCGAAGATATTGACACGATCTACTCTGGCGACATCGCGGCGATCGTGGGGATCAAGAATGTTACCACGGGAGACACCCTATGCGATGAGGATTTCCCGATTCTTTTGGAGCCACCTTCTTTCCCTGATCCCGTGATCTCGATGTCGATTGAGCCCAAGACCAAGGTCGATCAGGAGAAAATGGGTAACGCACTTCAGCGATTGGCGGAAGAAGATCCCACATTCCGAGTGTTCACTGATGAAGATACTGGGCAGACGATTATTGCGGGAATGGGCGAACTCCACTTGGAAATTATTCGGGATCGTATGTTCCGGGAGTTCAAAGTAGAGGCAAACTCTGGGAAACCGCAGATCGCTTATCGGGAAACGATCACGTCGAAGGCGATGGGAGAGGGTCGACTCATCAAGCAGTCTGGTGGCCGTGGACAATATGGCCATGTGGTCGTGAATGTTCGACCAGGCGAGCGGGGCAAGGGTCTAGTCGTGGAAAACAAAGTTGTTGGTGGAACCATTCCTAAGGAATACATCCCTGCCTGTAAAAAAGGCGTTGAGGAAGCGGTTCTAAATGGTGTGGTTGGGGGATACCCGGTGATCGATGTTGAGATTGATATCATTGATGGAAGCTACCATGACGTGGATTCCAACGAATTGGCATTCAAGATGGCGGCCATTTTCGCTGTGAAAGATGGCTTTAAAAAAGCGGGTGCGATCCTCCTTGAGCCGATCATGAAAGTGGAAAACAGCACGCCTGAAGAATACCAAGGGGATATCATGGGTGATTTGAACCGTCGCCGCGGCAAAATCATGAGCATCGAAAACAAGGCAAACCTGTCAATCGTCAACGCAGAAGTGCCCCTAGCGGAAATGTTCGGTTACGCTACGGCGATCCGTTCGCTATCCAAGGGTCGTTCCAGCTACTCGATGGAGCCTTCTCACTTCGATCAAGTGCCCGCCCAAGTACTTGCAGCAGTTCTTGATCAGAAATCTAAGTAACTATTTAATTTATGACCGGCCAACGTATCCGCATCCGCCTTAAAGCGTTCGACTTCCGAATGCTTGATCAATCTTCGACTGAAATCGTTGAGACCGCTAAGCGCACGGGCGCTAAAGTAGCGGGACCGATTCCTCTTCCCACGCGGATTGAAAAATTCACTGTCAATCGCTCGCCCCATGTCGATAAAAAATCGATGGAGCAATTTGAAATTCGGACGCACAAGCGTTTGCTCGACATCATCGAGCCCACGGCCAAGACAGTAGATGAACTGAAAAAGCTCAATCTGCCTGCTGGCGTGGACATCACCATTAAAATCTGACTTTTAGCCAAGCGTCAATATGAAGATTGGATTACTAGGAAAAAAACTCGGGATGACCCGAATTTACGACACCAGCGGCAAAGCGATTCCGGTGACGGTCATCGAAGCCGGTGGCAACACCGCCCTGCAGATCAAAACTGAGGAAAGCGACGGCTACTCTTCTGTGCAGGCTGGATTTGACACTCAAAAGCCCCAACGGGTGACAAAGGCGTTGCTTGGTCACTTTAAGCTGACAGAGTCTGAGCCAAAGAAATTCATTCGTGAATTTCGTCTTCCCACTGGCACGAAACTTGAGGGAGCACTCGACTTGAGCGTCAATCAGTTTGCCGTCGGAGATATCGTCGATGTCATTGGTAAGTCCAAGGGCAAAGGTTTCCAAGGTGTCATGAAAAAGCACAACATGTCGGGCCAACCAATGTCTCATGGACACATGATGCACCGTAGGAATGGCGCCATTGGTAACCGGTCCACCCCTGGTCGGGTCTGGAAAAACATGGGAATGCCTGGTCACCTTGGTGACGAGAGAATCACGGTTCAAAACCTCCGCGTCGTGCAAGTTCGGCCTGAGGAAGGGGTTATTTTGATCAGTGGTGCAGTGCCCGGAGCGATTGGAGGATATGTAGTGATTCGCCCCGCGATTAAAGGCCAACCTACAACTGCTAAGTAATTATGACTTCTAAAATTCTCACCATTGAGGCCGCCAAGGCTGCAAACATTGAGGTAGTGGAGAACGGCAAATACACCCAAGTGGTTCACGATGTCGTTGTGGCCCTTCGTGCGAACCGTCGGAGTGGCACCGCTTCTGTGAAGACTAAGGCGACCGTGAACGGTTCGGGCTCCAAGCCATGGAGACAGAAGGGGACCGGTCGCGCTCGTGCTGGCTATAAATCCAGTCCGGTTTGGGTAGGTGGTGGCGTGGTTTTCGGACCTCACCCACATTCTTATGCAAAGAAAGTGTCCAAGACGAACAAGCGAATCGCCTTGCGGAAGGCTTTAAGTGAGCGGATTAAAATGGCTGACGTAATCCACGTAGAGTCGTTTGCTTCGACGGAGGCGAAGACGAAAAGTTTTCTGGCTACTCTAACGAGTATCACAACCGAACCGAAAACTCTCGTAGTGGCGGAATCCTTCACCGAAGCCACTTACCTGGGAGCCCGCAACATTCAGTCAGTGCTTTTGATGACGGCCGCTGAGGTCAACACCGAACAGATGCTCGACTACCGCAAAGTCATTTTAACCCAGGACGGTTTAGTTGCCCTGTCCGCACGCCTTGCTAAGTAATGAATCAACCTTACGACATCATCGAAACGGTTCGCCTAACGGAGAAGGCGACCTTACTTGCCGAGAAAGAGAACAAGTATGTATTCCGTTGCCGGCCGCATGCTACGAAGACCCAGATCAAACTGGCGATTGAGCTCCTCTTCAAGAAAAAAGTTGTTTCCGTGAACACCTGCAACTATGCGGGCAAAAAGAAGCGCGAGCGGACAGCCGCCTACGGTCAGCAAGCTGATTGGAAGAAGGCGATCGTGACTTTAAAAAAGGGTGACAAGATCGAACTAGCTTAATTTTACAGTCATGGCTCTAAAAACTTTCCGACCATTTACCCCCTCCAACCGATTCAAGGCGCTTCCTTCTTTTGAGGAAGTGACTAAGGGCAAGCCCGAGAAGTCGCTGGTGGAAGCCAAGCCCAAAACAGGCGGGCGCAACAACAACGGCCGCATTACGACCCGTCACATCGGTGGTGGGCATAAGCAGAAGTATCGAATCATCGACTTCAAGCGCTCGAAGCGAGACATTGAAGCGCAAATTATTTCCATCGAGTATGATCCAAATCGGACGTGCCGAATCGCCCTTTGTCTATATGCGGACGGTGTGAAAGCCTATATTCTGGCGCCAGTGGGCCTAAATGTTGGCGATAAAATCACCGCGGGTCCAAAGGCTGAACCTAAGGTTGGGAACGCGTTGCCTTTGAGCGCTATTCCACTTGGATCAGCGGTCCACAATGTTGAACTGGTTGCGGGTCGTGGTGGTCAGATTGCCCGAAGCGCTGGTCAATTGGTGATGGTGAATAACCGTGAGGCCGGCTACGCTCTAGTGAAATTACCTTCTGGGGAAATCCGGAAGATCCACGAGGCCTGTTACGCAACGATCGGTCAGGTGGGCAACGTGGAACACATGAACGTTTCCTCTGGCAAAGCCGGGCGGAGTCGCTGGCAGGGGATTCGTCCAACCGTTCGCGGAATGGTGATGAACCCTGTCGATCACCCGATGGGTGGAGGTCAAGGTAAATCCAAGGGAGGTGGCGGACGCCATCATCCGATGTCGCCCTGGGGCCAGCTTGCCAAGGGGTTCAAGACTCGTCGTAAGCATAAGACGAGTAGCAATTTCATTGTCCAGCGCCGGAGCGCCAAGAAGTAATAACTATTAAACTGATATGGGTCGTTCTCTAAAAAAAGGTCCTTTTGTTGATGGTCACTTGTTCGAAAAAATCGACAAGATGAACCTCGCGAGCATTAAAAAGCCCATTAAGACATGGTCTAGGCGCTCGATGGTCACTCCCGAGTTCGTTGGTCACACCTTTTTGGTTCACAACGGCAAAATTTTCAACTCGGTTTTCGTCACAGAAAACATGGTTGGTCACAAACTAGGCGAGTTTTCGCCCACTCGCATCTTTAAGAAGCACGGTTCGCACACCGCTAAAGTGACGAAGTAGCGGCGGTGGTCTAATGTTTGGATGAGGCCAATGAATCCCTCATTCCACATCATTAACCGTCTCTGGCTCATTGGTTGGCAGATCTTCTTGATAACCATCTCAAGTCTGCAGGCCGAAAGTTCTTTCTCAGATTTAAATATTGAATGTAGTGAGCTTCGATTGGCTTTGAAGCGGTCGGAAGCGAGCGCACAGCAGTTTCTGGCTGCCTTAGAAAAATCGAGATTAGCTCTGGAGTTATCGGAATCAAACCTCCGTCTCAGCAGAGCTGAATCAGCGGTTTTTGAACGTCAAGCCGTACAGATGAAGCTCCGAATAGAGTCATTGGGAATTAACTCAATCACGCAAGCGGATCAACTGCTTGAGGATCGACTCCTTCAAGCGGTGAGCGAAGTTCGCCGGTTAGCGACGATTAAAAGTCAGCTAACGGAGAGCGTCGTCCGCCTCTCAGTTGCTTCATCAGCGTACGTGCAAGGCGGAGCAAACGGTGACGCTGAGGCGAGAGCCAATTTGGAAGCCGAGCTTCGGCAATCGAACCGAGTTCTGGAAGCCATCAGTGCACCGGAACGCCAGGAACCTCTGGTCGAAGGAAAAGTAACCAACGGCGTAGTGACGGCGATCAAAGAAGAATTAAACCTCGTTGTCCTTGATGTGGGTAGGGATAATGGCATCAAATTAGGAATGCCGATGCGGATTCTTCGTAAAAAGCAAGTGATCGGGAGTGTCCGGGTAGTCGATGTCAGGCAAAAAGTAACTGGTGCAATCATTCAACATTTAGTATCTGAATCTAACGCGATTCAACTCGGTGACCAAACCGAGGTAGAAATCCAACCTTAATTTTTCAAAATAACCAACGACAGGCTGCAACATGCAAATAAAATCAATCTATCGCGGAGCGCGAATTTCAGCTTTCAAGGCACGAGAAGTGACTCGTGAGATCCAGGGGCTGCCTGCAACGGCTGCCTTGAACCTCCTCGCTTTCACGCCACGAAAGGCTGCGGTGATGATCGCAAAGACTTTAAAGAGCGCGATTGCCAATGCGGAAAACAACAATAATCTCCGAGTGGAAAAGTTGGTGGTCATGGAAGCGACCGTTGGGGAGGGTCCAACCTTCAAGCGTTTTCAACCGAAAGCCCGCGGAAGTGCTGGGCCGATTCGCAAGCGCACCTCCCACATTCGGATCATCGTTACGGACGAAGTAGAAATTAAAGTCAGGACGAAGTCGAAGAAGACCGATTCCAAAAGAAAACCCGCAAAATCATCGGCGTCGCCCAAAGGCACTTCGCCAGTTTAATCCTCAAAATACTACGACCTACTATGGGACAAAAAGTCAATCCGATTGGATACCGATTAGCAGTGAATCGGGAGTGGCGCTCGCGCTGGTACGCTTCCGCTAAGGAATTGCCCGAATTTTTACACGTCGATCTCAAAGTCCGTGCTTACGTTAAAGAGAAACTGAAACTCGCTGCGGTGGCGAAGATCATCATTGAGCGGGCATGGAACAGTCTTCGGGTAACGATCCACACAGCTCGCCCTGGAATTGTTATTGGCCGCAAAGGAACCGAAATTGAGAAAATGACCGAGGAAATCGGAAGAATGGCTGGGGGCAAGTCGGTCAAGATCGACATCCAAGAGATTAAAACGCCAGAACTCGACGCGCAATTGGTCGCGGAAAACGTGGCCTTGCAGATTGAGCGCCGGATCAGTTTCCGTCGGGCAATGAAAAAGTCGATTCAATCCACGATGGATTTCGGGGCTCAGGGGATCAAGTTGCGTTGTGCTGGCCGTTTGGGTGGAGCCGAAATCAGTCGGGCGGAGTGGTATCGTGAGGGTAAAATTCCTCTCCACACCCTGCGTCAGCCGATCGATTACGGATTTGCCGAAGCCAATACTGTTTACGGCAAAATTGGAATTAAGTGCTGGCTTTGTAAGCCAGAAGGCTTGAACGAGCCGCAACCGCTGGAGAAGCGGGATCGCGACAACGCAAGTCCAAACGATGCGGTCACGCAACCGAAGTAAACCAATAGATTAAGGAGAATTGTTATGGCATTAATGCCCAAAAGAGTTAAGTATCGGAAATCCCAGCGTGGCAGTCGTGCGGGGAAGGCTTCTCGGAACATTTCGATCGACTTCGGCGAGTTTGCCTTGCAAACTTTGGACCGGGCGTGGATCACGAATACGCAGATCGAGGCGGCTCGAGTTGCTCTGACGAGGAATATGAAGCGCAAAGGGAAGCTCTGGATCCGGATGTTTCCCGATAAATCAGTGACCTCACGTCCTCCTGAAACCCGGATGGGTAAAGGTAAGGGTTCGCCTGAGTATTGGGTTGCCACGGTGCGCCCGGGGAATATTCTTTTCGAACTCGATGGGGTGCCCGAGTCTGTTGCTCGTGAATCCCTGCGTTTAGCGGCCGATAAGTTGCCGATTCGAGTAAAATTTTTGTCCCGTCATCGCAGCGTTTAATTTATGAAACTCCAGGAAATTCGTGATTTGAGTAGTGAGGAACTGGTTCGCTTGAAGCGAACGCTCCTTGAGTCGTCCTTTCACCTTCGCATTCAACAACAAAGTGGGCAGCTTGAAAAACCAAGCGAGCTCCGACTGATTCGTCGCCGCGTGGCACGGGTCTCGACCGTAATCAACGAAAAAATCCGGACGGCCGCATCAGCCTCCAAGTAAGTTATGAACGAATCCTCATCAGTGCCAAATCCAGCGAATGCCCGCGGGCTTCGGAAAGAGCGCGTCGGGCAGGTTGTCTCCACTAAAATGGATAAGACCCTTGTGGTTGAGACCACTACCCGGGTGCCACACGCAAAGTTTGGCAAAATCGTCAAACAAGTGAAACGCTTTTATGTGGACGACAGTGAATCAAAGGCCCAACTGGGAGACACGGTTTTAATCTCGGAGACACGGCCACTTTCTAAGCTCAAGCGCTGGCGCCTGCTGGAAGTGATCAAACACTAGTTTTTATTATTTAATATATGTTGCAAATCAGATCGAGACTGGATGTCGCGGACAACACGGGAGCCAGAATGGCCAAGATGATCGGCGTTATCGGCAAGAAAAACTCACCCGAAGCCTACATCGGAGACGTGATCACCGCGCACATTCGCGAAGCATCCCCTGGTGGAACCGTCAAAAAAGGCGACGTCGTTCGTGCCGTGGTTGTGCGGACGCGGCAAGCGATTCGCCGAGAAGATGGTAGTTATCTTCGATTTGACAATAACGCGATCGTGATTATCGACAAGGACTTGAATCCTCGTGGGACGCGCATCTTTGGGCCAGTGGCTCGGGAACTTCGCGAGAAGAACTTTATGAAAATCGTCTCCCTAGCTCCGGAGGTCCTCTAAATTATGAATCGTCCTAATTTCCACGTTAAAAAAGGTGACCTTGTGGAGGTCATTTCGGGAAATCACGCTGGTGGTAAGGGTAAAATCCTTGCAGTCTTGCCGAAAAAAGAACAAGTTCTGGTGGAAGGGGTGCGGATCATCAAGAAGCACGTGAAGAAGTCCCAGGAAAATCCCCAGGGAACGATCCTAGAGCGCGAAGGACCGATCCACATTTCTAACGTGAAGTTGTCCAGTTAGACTGACGACATTAGCGTTCGACCATTTCAATTTATTAGTTAACTCTCACTTTATGGCTGTTGCACTCAAAAGTTTTTATAAGGATCAGGTAATCAAGGCGCTGAAAGCGAAGCATGGATATGTGAACATCCATCAAGTGCCGAAAGTGTCCAAAGTGGTGGTCAACACCTGCGTGAACGCGAACACAGATATTAAACAGGGTCTTGAAGATGCGAAAGCGGAGATGGCTTTGATCACGGGGCAGAAGCCAGCTGAAACGCGTTCGAAGAAAAGCATTGCGAATTTCAAGCTCCGCCAACATCAACCGATTGGGGCGAAAGTTACGCTTCGCGGCGATGTGATGTACGAGTTTCTCGAGCGCTTGATTAAGACGGCTTTGCCCCGAATTCGCGATTTTCGAGGGGTCTCCACCCGTGCATTCGACGGGAATGGAAACTACACCCTCGGAGTGACGGACCAGTCGATTTTTCCAGAAGTGGAATTGGACAAGATCAAGCGAAACATCGGATTTGATGTGACGATTGTGACTACCGCGTCGACTAATGAAGAGGCGAAGTCGTTATTGAGTGAACTCGGGATGCCATTCAGCGACAAGGCTCGGCTCGCGAAAAAGGCTGCTGATGAAGCCGCCAGCCAAGCCGCTAGCCAAGCAAGCAACTAATTTAAACCATGAGTCAAATATCCGATCCTATCGCCGACTTCCTGACCCGCCTGCGCAATGCTGGTGCGGCCCGCAAGGAAGAAGTCATCGCACCTTACTCGAAAATCAAATCCGAAATCGCCCGGATTCTGAAGAACGAGGGGTATATTACCGCCTATGAAATTGATACCACTGGGAAGTTCCCGCGCATCAAAGTGACGACGAAGAATCACGATCGAGTGTCGGCGATTACCGGTCTCAAGCGGATCAGCAAGCCTGGTTTGCGGAAGTATGTGGGGGCGACGGAGATTCCTCGTGTTTTGGGTGGGATGGGCATCTCGATTTTGTCGACCCCCCAAGGAGTGATCAGTGGCCGTGAGGCTAAGAAACAAAATGTTGGTGGCGAATTACTCGCCATTATTTGGTAACCTATTCATCATACAATGTCGCGCATCGGCAAAAAAGCTATCGAACTTCCGGCTACGGTGAAGTTCAATGTCACAGAAAAAGGTGCCATCTCGGTTGAGGGTCCTAAAGGTAAGCTCGAGTGGAGTTTGCCTGAACAGATCACGGCGAAGGTCGACGGTACGACGCTTTCGATCCTTCGCGGGAGCGAAGATCGTAAAGTCCGTGCTTTGCATGGTTTGAGCCGCGCCCTGATTAACAACATGGTAACTGGTGTTTCCAATGGATTTGTGAAGAATTTAGAAATCCAGGGAGTCGGATTTAAGGCGGCAGTTAAGGGACCAATTCTTGACTTGAACCTCGGATATTCTCATGACGTGCACTTCGTGATCCCTGAGGGAATTGTTGTCACGGTGGCAGAGAATACGAAAATCAAAGTTGAGGGAATTGATCGTCAGCGTGTCGGCCAAGCTGCCGCTGACATCCGAGCCTACTATCCGCCGGAGCCATACAAGGGCAAGGGAGTGCGTTACGCTGGGGAGAAAGTTCATCGCAAAGAAGGCAAGACGGTACAATAATTTTTATGGCTACAAAAAAACTCAGTCCGTTAAAGATTCGCCACGAGCGACTTCGGAAGAAGGTATCAGGAACACCCAGTCGTCCGCGTTTGAGCGTCCACTTTTCTGGTCAGCATATTTATGCGCAGGTGATCGACGACGAAGCTGGTCTGACGCTGGCGTCGGTCTCCACGACAGAGAAGGAATTTACGGAGAACAAATCGAGTCGTGCGAATGTTGCAACCGCGGTGAAGGTTGGTGCGCTGGTGGCTGATCGTTCGAAGGCAAAGAATGTCAAGCGAGTAGTATTTGATCGCGGTGGTTTTATTTACCACGGCAAAGTGAAAGCCCTTGCCGATGCGGCGAGGGATGGCGGTCTAGACTTTTAACAACACAATAATATGGGAGCACCTCAGCAAGGAAACAGGAATCGTCGGGATCGTCAGGACAAGCCTAAAGACGATTCAGGGTTGACGGAGAAAGTGGTTTTTATCAATCGTTGCGCGAAAGTCGTAAAGGGAGGTCGGCGCTTTAGTTTTAGTGCTTTGATCGTCACCGGTGACAAGCAGGGGAAGGTGGGATGTGGATTTGGGAAAGCGAACGAAGTGAGTGAAGCGATTCGAAAAGCATCTGAATCCGCCAAGAAGGCGATGGTTCGGGTGGCGGTCCGTGACAATACCATCCCTCATGAGGTGATCGGCGAGCACGGAGGCGGACGAGTGTTGTTGCGCCCTGCGTCTCCTGGAACTGGTGTAATTGCTGGTGGTGGAGTGCGAGCGGTCGTTGAAGCGGCTGGAATTCGAGACGTCCTCGCGAAGTCGCTCGGTTCGAGCAACCACGCGAACGTCGTAAAGGCGACATTGGAGGCCTTGAGTCAACTTCGTCTGCGTGAAGAAATTTACAAGACGCGAGGGATCTCATTCAAGCAGGCGCAAGCGATTGAGAACTGAGAACTGAGATTGAGAATAGCGAATAGAGAACAAGACTAAATTATGGATTTACATACACTTAAGCCACGGCCAGGGGCGAAGCACCGGGTGAAACGATTGGGTTGCGGTGAGAGCAGTGGGCACGGAAAAACCTCAGGTAAGGGCCACAAGGGTCAGAAGGCTCGTTCTGGTGGAAGCATTCGGTTGGGGTTCGAGGGTGGTCAGATGCCGTTGATTCGGCGGATTCCCAAGCGTGGATTTAACAATGCGAATTTCAAGACGATGTTTGCGGTGGTCAACGTTAGTGCTTTGAATGTCTTTGCTGAAGGCAGTGTCGTGGATGAGGCGTCCTTGTTGGCGGCGAATTTGATTCGTCGTCCCTATGATGCGGTGAAGATTCTTGGTGAGGGCAAGTTGACGCAAAAGCTAACGGTCTGCGTCAACAAGACGAGTGCGACAGCGAAACTGGCTATTGAGTCCGCTGGCGGTACGCTTTCGTTGAAGTAACTATCGAGAATTTTCTCTCCTGTGAGAGAATTCTCTTGAACTAGAAGGCACTTCGTCCACGCATGATTTCGGCATTTACCAACACTTTTAAGATTCCCGAGCTTCGGAATCGGGTTATATTCACTTTGGTGCTGCTGATTATCGTGCGTGTGGGAGCCGCGGTCAGCGTACCGGGGATTGACGTTCGAGTTCTGCAGGCATGGTTTGCGTCGCAGGGCGAGCAATCTGGGGGAAGTTTAGCGGCGCTATTGAATATTTTCAGTGGTGGGGCGTTGGAGAACTGCGCGGTGTTTTCTTTGGGCGTCATGCCTTATATTAGTGCGTCGATCATGCTGCAATTGTTGACGGCGGTGATTCCTTCGTTGGGGAAACTGTCCAAGGAGGACGGTGGTAGGCAAAAGATCATGCAGTTTACCCGATACGCGACGATCATTCTTTGCCTGTTCCAAGGGTATTTGTTGGCGGTTTCGTTTGAGAACCCCGGTTCGAATCCATTTCTTCAGGGGATTGTGGGGACGATCAACAAGATGGGCATTCAATTGGTGTCGAATCCCGGGTTATCGTTCCGAATTATTACTGTTTTGACGATGACGGCGGGGACGATGTTCTTGATGTGGTTGGGCGATCAGATAACCGATCGGGGGATTGGCAATGGGATGTCCTTGATCATTTCGGTGGGAATCGTGGCGCGCCTGCCCTCGGCATTGGTGCAAGCGTGGAAGACTTTTGTGCCGTCGGACGGAGCGGCGACGGCGAACCCGATGGTTTTGGTTTTGATGGTGGCCTTTTTGTTCTTGGTGATTGCGGGGGTGATTTGTGTCACGCAGGCCCAGCGGCGGATTAGTGTGCAGTATGCGAAGCGGGTTGTGGGGAAGAAAGTCTATGGTGGGCAGACGCAATATATGCCGTTGAAAGTGAACTACGCTGGGGTGATGCCGATTATTTTTGCGCAAGCACTCTTAGTTTTTCCGTCATCGATCGCCACGATGGTCTTTAAGGGGAATCCGACGGCTTTACGGATTGCGGGGATGCTCAATGATGGGTGGCTGCATTACTTGTTGTTTGGGGCGATGATTTTCTTTTTCAGCTATTTCTGGGTAGCGACGCAGTTTCAGCCCCAGCAAATCGCCGAAGACTTGAAGAAGTATGGTGGATACGTTCCGGGCGTGAGACCAGGGAAGCCGACGGCAGATTTCTTGGATTTCACGATGACGCGTCTGACCTTTGCGGGGGCGATCTTTTTGACGATCATTGCGGTATTGCCCCAGATGTTGTCCAAACAGTTGAATGTTCCGTACATTACGGCCCAATTTTTTGGTGGAACGAGTCTTTTGATTATTGTGGGGGTGATTCTGGATACGATGAAACAGGTGGAGACCCATTTGATTCAGAGGCACTACGATGGATTTTTGCGGAAGGGAAAGATTCGCGGTCGTTTCGATCGAACGACTGGTGGTCAAGGCCAGGTGGTGAAGGACGGGACTTTGTTGTGGATGTATTTAGGGATTGCGGCGGTATTGATCGCAGCCCTGACGATTTATCTTGCTGGGCGGCATTAAGAGGGACGCCGATGAGGTTGGCGAAGGTGAAGCGTCAAGGCTGGGGGAAAAATTTTGTTTTTGCCGTCAGCTGAGCATATTTGGACCAAGCCGATGAACATACCGATTAAGAACGAGCGAGAGATTGAAATGATGCGGGCGGCAGGGAGGGTAGCGGGAACGGTACTGCATCGATTGGTGGGGATGATCCGTCCGGGGATTACCACGAAGGAGGTGGATGAGGCGGCGGCTGATTATATGGCGGAGTTGAAGGCAAAGAGCGCCTTTTTGGGGTATCGGGGATTTCCTGGGAACATTTGTATTTCGATGAATGAGGAAGTGGTCCACGGGATTGGAGGTGCGCGGAAAATTCAGTATGGGGAGATTGTGAAGTTGGATGTGGGGGTGATTAAGGATGGTTGGGTGGGGGATACGGCCACGACGGTAGAGGTTGGGGTGGTGGATGAGAAGACCCAGCGGCTATTGCGGGTCACGCAGGAGGCGTTGCGGATCGGGATTTCTTGTGCGGTGGCAGGGCGGCGGTTGGGGGACATGGGGGCAGCGATTGAGGAAGAGGTTCTGGCGAATGGGTACACAGTTGTTCGGGAGTTTGTGGGTCATGGGGTGGGGCGAGCACTGCATGAGGAGCCGCAAGTGCCGAATTACGGCCGGGCGGGGAGCGGGCCGAAATTAAAGCCAGGAATGACCTTGGCGATTGAGCCGATGGTGAATTTGGGTCGAGCTGGGGTTAAAGTATTGGGCGATCATTGGACGGTGGTCACGCTGGATGGCAAGCCATCTTCGCATTTTGAGCACACGGTTTTGGTGACCAAGGGTGAGCCCGAGATTTTGACCGTGCGTGAGGGAATGTAAGGGGTTTTTTGACCGGGCGGCGGATTGCGATTGTGATTCAGGCGATGATTCAGGCGATGATTTGGGTGAAGGGTTTTCTGTGATCGATTTCGAGGCGTTTGCGATCTGGGACTTCTAGTTTTGGGGAATTGGGGCGGAGCTAATGGAAAGTGGTGGCGTGGAGATTATTGACACAGTGAATCGCCACACCTGGCCGGTTCCCTAATTGTTGTTTCCCTTGGACTTTTGTCTGGGTCGTTTTATTTGGCGGCAGGAATGTTTGGACACCATGCCTGCCTTCTCACTGGTGTTCGACCGATCCTCAAAGTTGAGGGGAAGTGGTTCTGACTTACTGCCAGAGGTTCGAGGAGTTTTGGAAATGAATCTGCGGTGTTCGGTCGTCGTCTCAATGCGGAAGTCCGTCACCTTCGATGCTCTTCCATGCTTGCCTGGCCAAGCTCGCCGCTCGGCGCACCAACCAGAGCATTGGTCGTCGCAACAAGACGAGGATGACCACGCATAAGGCCCATGAGGCGACGGTGAGGACCGGCCCCAAAAGTCCGCGGAGTGCGGTATCGGCGATGCCGATGACGGCATCGGGCGCATGGTAAGCGGCGACAATCACTGCGACGGCGAAGCCAGTGGCCGCGATGCGGGAGGGGGTGAGAAACTCGAGTGCATGGGCACCCCCTCGCTTCCAGATACTTAAAGCGGCATTGACTTCCGCTGGGCTTTGGTGAACTGCCAACGCGGACATCCGCGATATCTCATGTGCAGTGCCCTTTCCTGCTAGTTCATGCAAAGCGCTTTTTGAGAGGCGTCCCGCGAGTAGTTCTCCGCAACCCGGCGCCTTGATCTCCAACACGGCAGCGTTTTCTCCCCAGCGCCGGGTGATGGCCATGATCGATTCGGCGCGCGCGCCCAGAGCGGCTGGGGCCTCGGGGCAAAGCCGGGCCAGTTTCCAGACTTCGTCGCCGTGTCGGGTAGCGGCTTCCGCCAGTCCGAATCCGCCGCGTTCAGCCAGTTCAACCACTTCAGCGCCATGCTTGGCTATGGCGACCTCCACGGCCTCGCGAGCGGCGACCCGGCCCGCGTCATCAACGAAATGCCCGCTCTGGCGCACGAGGCGTTCAACTACTTCGCCGACCACCGAGGCTTTGAGGGCGTTGGGGTTTATCGCCAGC
>Ga0114970_10000980_pt1 | contig 21500 bp, 29 predicted proteins | sample M_140205_XF_Meta_FD_87030 | JGI IMG/M metagenome (GOLD analysis project Ga0114970, IMG submission 87030) | Freshwater microbial communities from Lake Montjoie, Canada to study carbon cycling - M_140205_XF_MetaG | ecosystem: Environmental > Aquatic > Freshwater > Lake | place: Lake Montjoie...
ACCGGGCGCTGGTGGCATTCCACCACTCCTGTCGTGCCGGCGCAGAGGAAGGCGGTTTGAATGTTGCGCGGAATGACAAAGTCCGAAGGCCGCAACAGGTCGAGTTGAATATGGGCACTGCCCGCCCTCCGACTAGTACCTACCGCCTCGAGACCTCGCGATCGCAGGGCGGCAAGCAGCGAGGCCCCTAGCAGACCGTCTGAACCGACGACCAAGGTCATTATGCTGGAAAAGGCGACACGGCATGGAATTTGGCGGCGAGACCATCGTGCTTTGCAGCAAGGTAAGTCGAGAGGGTTGGCGCCATACCAACAAACACATCGGAGCCCGCAGGAACGGCCTCAGGATGCAGAATGGGGAGACCGAGGTGAGTGCCCCCCACACGGAAGGGATCCTCATCGACAAGAAATTTCACCGCATCGCCCAACCCCGCATGCAGCCATGTGGCGGCCACAGCGGTCCCGAAAAGGCCAAAATTCCGGGAGGACTCCGCAATCTCCCGAGCAGCCTCCTCGACGCTCTGCAACCACTCAAGCCGAGTGCCAAATTTTCTCCCAGCATCGGCCGATCCACCCAGACGAAGAAGATCCAACTTCGTCGGCGACTTGCGTGCGACCAAAGTCAACTCCTTGGGGACAATATTGAGGACATCGCCAACCGCTTGCCAACCTGCGGCAGCAGCAATGGCTGCAAGACGGTCTGCTGTGAAATGAGTTGCATGGTCGGCGATAGCGAGAGCAAAGGGATTGAGTGACCAGTCAGGAACTTGCACAACAAGAAAACCGCCAGTCGTAGCTTTGCTATGCAGAATTTCGAGGCAGGCCACCGGATCCGTCAGATGCTCGAGGACATGAACCATCGAGATGACATCGAAGCTTCCCTCGATATCTTCCAAGCGGCCGCCATAGAGGGTCTGGAATCGATCCAGATCCTGCAACTCCGTTAGGTGGCGGTCATCAAACTCCGTGCCGTTCAAGCCCCAGCTGGGGAACCCCTCGCTGAACGCCTTCAAAAACGCTCCGCGTCCGCACCCGACATCAAGCAGTTGCCCACCATCTGCGAGAAGATCCAGTTTTTGGAGCCACTGAACCAGCAGGTCAGAACGGGCAATCGTCGCACCGGAGGCGGCTTCCACCACGCGCTGCTCCCGACCGCCAGCCGCTGCATAAGTGTCATAATGGGAGTAGATCTTGGCTACGGCTTCCTTCCACTCGAGGTCGACAGGGGCTTGGGCTGTGGAGCATACCGGACAGACAAAGCTGCCCACCGGCGAGGAAAAAGGACGGCAGTCCGAGGTTACACCGGAGGAGAGGAAAAGCAGATCACCACGTCGCACCGACCCGCGTCGGCAGACATGACAAACCACAGTCTGAATTGATTGGTCTGTGCTCACGAAAAGATTTCTCTCGAGCGGTCCAGAACGTGACGCGCTTTTTCCAACTGCTGGTCCAAGCCAGTCTCACCAGCTTTCGCGCCCGCGAAGATCCTTCGCTCGGCATGCCCTTTGACTAAAGGGTTGAGAAGGATGCAACACCACTTCAAAGCAAAGAAAGGGATCCAGGCGCGAGCCCGCTCCTCCAAACGAGGCCACCGGTCCATCGCGCCGCAAAAATTGGTCAGCAGATCCCACGCCACCGGCTTCTCAGGCTGAAGGAATACATCCGCGATTGTCTTCGCCGGGTCGTCCCACCCAGAATACTCAAAGTCGATGAACGTGATGCGTCCGTCTCCGCCGCGCAGGGCGTTGTGAAACCCGAAGTCTCCCGGCGAATAAATCATCAGGTCTTTTCCCTCACGGAATTCCGCCGCGGGGTTGTTGCGGAGAGCGCTTTGCACTTGATCGCGCCGCGGAAGAACCTCCCCCTGAAGAAAACCTACCAGAAGTTCAGGCAAGCCCAGCTTATCAGTCAGAGCACGCAACCGAAGTCCCAGCAAATCACAATGCGCGGAAACGGAGAAGCAAGCCTCGCTGGCCACTCCAGTAAGTGCCACAACACCGCCAGCCCCATGCCCGACCAGTTTCAGGAAACGAGCCGCTTGGGCGACGTCCTCAGACGTGATTGGGGCGCCAACCGGGTCGCCTTCCACCCAGCTGTAAAGGGCGACGCCTTGTTCTTCGTCGCGCGCGAGACAGCGCGCCGTTTGCGTTGCGCCCACTTGTTCTGAAAGGCGATAAAAATCACGCTCCGCTCCGTAGCGGTCCCGCTTGTCATGTTCTCCTCTGAAGTAGCACTTGAGAGCGGCAAGCGCACCATCCTGCGTCAGTTTGAAAACACGATTGTTGGTGCCCCCCGGAAGCCTTTCGACCGATGCACCGCCCCAACCCAACCCCCCAAGCCAGTCGGTGACTTCAGATGACAACTCTGCAGACACATTCACTCTCCAAAAACAATTCCGCTCACCTCGAGCCAAGACACAGCCCTCTCGATAGGTTCCCGCACCAAAATGTTGCTAGGATCGAAGAGAACACGTCGCGTCGCTGCCGGAAAATCCTGGCGCGAGAGAAATTCCGGAAGATCATCCACAAATACGTCGCAGCCTAGTTCTGTGATTCGCGCGGCTTTTGACTCCATTGAGGTCTCCAAAAAAAGATCCAGCCGATCGAGCAGACCGAGGGCCTCCAGCCAATGTTCCGCCGCCGCGTGCAAATCGAATGGCTCCCCAAGAAAGGGACTCAAAGTGCGATGGCTGACGATCGCCAGCGCGTGCTGTCCGGATCGCGCCACGCCGATGAAATCAATTACCCCCGCGTAGGGTTCGGCCATGCCCATGCGTTTCCCATAAGCGTGCCCTTGCATCATGGTCCACTCGGGCTCCCGTCCTTCCTTTCGGAGGAAGCTTCTAATGGCTGGCTTTCCGCCCTCACAAACAGCGGCTGGTAGACCCGCCTCCTTCGCGAGGGTCGCGAACACACGGTCGTAGCAGACGATGGTATTGTCCAGATCGAGCCCGATCAGCATTTGCCGTAAAGTGTTTTAGAAATTCGCCGGATGAGGATGTTCTGCAGCGAGTGCACGACCGAGGCCAGATTACGCAGGGTCAGGGCTTTCGAGTGTCCGGTCAGACGCTCATGACCATAGACCGGAACCTCAACATAGCTGAGATTTTTCGACAGCAGGCGTGTGAGCAAATCGGCTTGGAACCCGAAACCGTGGGAATTCGAATGCCAGCGCCGCACATAATCGGTCCGTGTGACGATCAGCCCGTTGTAATAGTGCAAACGGTAACCGCTGATTGCGTTGACCAGCCACGTGTAGGATTTGGAGAGAAGGCGCCTAAACAGACTGCGTCCACGGATCTCCACCGTGTACGGGACCACAACTTCCACAGGACCGATTGCTTTGAAGATCTTCTCCAGCGTCTCGACGGGCTCGACGTTGTCACCACAGATCATGCGGTACCATTCCCCCTTGGCACGAAATGCCGCCTCGGCATAGTTGGTCGCCACGCCCTCGTTGTCCTGGTTTACCAACAGCCTGATCGGCACCGAAGGATTTTCGCTCATGAAGCGCCGCACCCGCACAACGCTGTCGTCGCGCGATGCATCATCAACGACAACGATATCGTAGGTGAGCGAGGTGCGGCCGAGGGCTGCAAGCAACGTCTCCAGGGTTCCGATGATATTGTCCTGCTCATTGTAGCAGGCCACGAACAGGCTGAGGGAGACAGTTCCGTGCTGTGCTTGGGCAGCAGGAGTTGACTCTTCTGTGGGACCGAATGGCATCATAAATTTACGTCAAATTCGCTTTCGCGCTGCAGCACGAATTTCTTCAGCCCGAAGACGATATTCGCCACCGGGACCAAGCGTGGGTTGATAAGTTTCCACCGTTCATTATCGCGCACGATGTCACCACCCTCAAGCAAACGCTGCAGGCGCGCCTGCTTGATCAGTTCGTCGTCGTAGACCGACCGCAGTTCCTCACGCGTGATGAATCCGCCACGATCGTCGCATTCTTTGAAAATGCGGATGCGAATCGAGGCGTGTCCAAGATTGATGAAGTTGAAAAAACAGTAAGAGAGCATGACGAAAATGGCGGGGTTGGCCACCAAGGCCAGCACCCAGCGATCAAAGTTGCGCGGACACACCAGCAAAAGAACCACCTGCAAGGCAAATACAGTGAACAAACCAGCGAGAAATCCCGCCACCACGCTACCGAAGAACCGCTCCCCCCCCCGCGCGCGCAAAACAACAGCCTGCACTACGACCATGACGGCCAAAGCAGCAATCGGGCTCAGTAAGTAAAACCACTCAGGAGCGAGAGAATTCATCAACGTGTAGGGCTGAAAGCTGAGTGATGTTGGTGCGGCCAAAGGCCGAAGATCTGAGTTTGGCTTGGGCCTGTCTCCGTCTTCGACTCCGGCTCACACTCAAGTCTCATCCCTTGCCTTTACCCTCCCAATTTGATCGGCCCGAAGACAATCCGCCGGTAGCCGAGAATGACGCGGAAAAATAAATATCGTCCCGCCGACAACCGATAGCCGCCCTGTTCCTCGATGAAGATATTGTCCGTCACAAGCGCCTTCACACGCGCACCGACGAACGGCCGTTGGCGAAAGAACTCCTCGATTTCGTCATGCGAAATTCCCTCTTCGCCCCTCCGATGCAAATGCCGCGTCAGACTCAGCGTCGGGCTATCACCTTCCATCGCCGAGTAAGTGATCACGTAGCACAGCGCCGCAGACCAGTAGATCAACGAAAAGTAAAGGAACTCGATGACAGCCCTAATCGGCCATCCGGCTGCAAGTGAAGCCGCAACCACAACCGCCCACACCGACACAAAAATGAGGAGAAGCGCTTTTAGCTGGGACTTAGGCAACCGCACGCGCCAAGCGGCAAGGTGAAGACACCACGCAACGAGGAGCGCGAAGACGGCAATAGTCAGGATGCTCACCAGATTGAAAAAACAGGCAATTCAGCTGCCAAACTGGACGAGGAGAGTCTTCACTAACGAGAAGCTAAGGTCAGCCTGCGAGACGCTCCCGAAGTCGCGCTGAAATGACATCCATTTCAAAGTCATCCAAACGCCCGAGGATTCGAACCAAACGCGCCAGACTTAGCGATTGGATTTGCTGCAAATGAAAGGCGCCCGGTTTCAGGAAAGACTTCGGTATTTCGACTTCCCAGCGATTCCCTCGAAGCGCCGTGGTGTGGGGTAAAACCGTGATCAGGGCCAATTCGTCGTCCTGCGGATGATCCGTCAAAAGCAAGCAAGGCCGCACTTTACCAGCGATCCCCATATCCGTCAGCCAGACATCTCCACGACTGGGTTTGGTCATAGAGGCTTTAGCTCTGCTTCCATGGCTTCCAAGATGGCGAATCCCTCAGCAGCAATGTGATCGCAGACTGCGAGGTCCTCATTTTCTGGCTCGAGGCTGAGAACCTGCAAAAAGAGCTCCCTTCTTTCGTGGGCCGACAATTTTGGAACCTCTTCAATGATTTCGGCGAAGCTCATAAATACGTAGTAGCTTGTTGTTCCACTTGCAGCAAGCGCACGCCGACGAACGGCCTCACCCCAAAAACCTCTCTCCAAGACAAAGAGAACACGACGGGGGCCGATTGATCGGAAACTTCCGGCAGCCCTTGTCTTGCGATTTGGATCAACACGCTACTCAGAAGGCTTAGACGTGAAGGCTGAAGGCGCCGTAACATTCGCCCAGCCATAGGCTGGAACATCTCACTCGAACCTCAAACCCAAGTTTCAACTTTTTTCCGTTGGCATCAGCGCAAAGCAGCGCATGCGGCTTCCACCGTGGCGGAGAAAGATTGTTTTTTGCGCGCCGCGACACGGGCGATTTTCTCCGCGACGGTTTCGGTGAGCATCACCTGCTTGCGCACTTTGCCGAGTTTCTTGCGGCCGGCGCCGCGACGGGCACCTCCCCAGACGACAGGGCGCGAGAAATCGAAATAATCGGACACATCCTTGCCCGCGTCGAAACGCGCCTCAAGGTTGGCTGCTGTGGTCTTGGTAGAGTTTGATTTCATTTTGTCTGCTCCTTCTTGCGCTAATGATGCGCAGGACGGATCCGCGTAGCGTCGCAATCACGGTCCAGAACTTCCCCTCGATGAGTCCAATTGCCATCAATCGGTCCTCCGCGATGGATCTGGCCGGTGCCGCGATAACCACGCCGTCCCACATCCTTTGCACCGCTTTAAAATCAATCCCGTGCCTGTCCGCATTGGCGCGGCTTTTTGCAGGATCGTATTCAAACAGCACATTTGCTATTTTACACACGTTTTCAAGATTGGCAAGCCCCATGCCCCTGCAAGCGACCGTTACCGGAAGAACGTCTCAATCTCTTTGTGAGAAACACCCTCCTCGCCCCTCCGATGCAAATGCCGCGTCAGACTCAGCGTCGGGCTATCCCCCTCCATCGCCGAGTAAGTGATCACGTAGCACAGCGCCGCAGACCAGTAGATCAACGAAAAGTAAAGGAACTCGATGACAGCCCTAATCGGCCATCCGCCCGCAAACGAAGCAACAACCACGACGGCCCACACTATCATGAAAATAAGGAGAAGCGCTTTGAGCTGCGACTTAGGAAGGCGGGCGCGCCAGACCAAAAAATGAATCACCCACGCCCCAGCGAAGGAAACCGTGAACAACCAAAGGAAACACATAGGTCACAAAACTTCGCTACCTGTCATTTTTGGTCACGAACAAACTCCGACGCACACACTACTAATCCCGCAACCACTCGCTGATGCGAAGCATCTGTTTTTCCGCGAAAGATAAAACCTTTTCTGCATCGGGACCTTCATCACAGTCTAACGCTATTTGCGTATCATCGGGACCACTGAATGTGCTGGGGGAGCAAAACCGACTCGCTATCTCGCCTAGGCTTATACTATTCCGCGCTCCAATTTCGTAAGTGCGTGCACTGGCGTCAACAAATTGAAGCAACTTTGCACCCGCCCAAGCAACGTCGACGTATCCATAGCGGGTAGACTCCGCAACAAAGACTGGGCGCCCTGCGAGAATATCATGGAGAGTGTCTTTGACCCGTGATCCGCCATACATTGGACCGAGCCTCACCACTGTTGCACCAGCATCAAGGGCCAACCGCTCGCACTCTAAACGATTTCTGCCATAAGGTGTGGATGTTTGGGTCCGACAAGACAGGGAGGAAACAAGAATGCACTTCCGGCCGTCGGCTATGTCCAAAATCTGCGAGGTTTTCTCCACCGTTTCTTGGTAATCGCGCTGGGGGTCGCGATTCGCTTGGAATCGGCCTGCCGGATTCGCGGCATGGACAATAACTTCACAGTCCCGGACAGCCTCTGCAAGGTTTTGACCTCGCAGGACTGGAACCAAACGACAGATCGGACTGTTCGCAATTTCGCGGGCTATGCTTTGTCCAACGAAGCCCCCTGCACCGACAACCGCGACGACTCTCATTTCCAAGCGTCAACTCTTTCCCGTGTTCTTGCTGGGATGGTAATTCGGATCCTTCTCCTTCATATGCGCCATGTATTCCGGATCGAAGCCAATCAGGTCTTCATAAACAATAGGACGTTCGCACTCGTCCCAAGACTTCGTAAGCATTGAGATGCATATCGCATTTGTGATTGCGTGCACGGCGTGGGTGGTACCAGGCGGTGTTCGGAAGCACACACCGCGACTGGCGAGCATGTTAAGTTCCGCACCGGTGGCCGGATCCTTTGTCACCATCACAACTGAGCCCTCAGCAATCAGGAAATATTCCACAAATTCAGGGTGATAATGGTTGCCTCGGATTTTATTCGGCATGAAGTAGAGCATATTAAACTCCACAATCGGCAAGTCGGGTAGCCACGTAAAAATAGCCCCCCTTCCATCTTGGACCGTCGTTATGTTACACGATGCGGCCAGCACATCGATGGCCCCTAATTTTTGTGGTGTTTGGTTTTTAAGCTGCATTGACGGTAATAAAATGAGGATGAGGCAATGGAATAAATAAGCTCACGCTACTTCCGGCAACCAAACTCTTTTGTATGATTTTCACAAAAGCGCTTTTGTAGTAATATGGAAGTACCATTAAATATGGCGGCAGAAAGCGGAGGTTGGATGCCTCGTCGACAATCGGAATCAGAGAGCCGGTAGTCCGTGTTCCTATTTTTTTGCTACTATTGTCCAATATCTTGGGCATTTCATTTGAAGTTATGCCTAAAAACTGCAGTAGCATATTCCCCTTTGTGCTGGCTCCGAACCCCCAGACCGGGCCATTTCGTTCATTCAAATGCGTCAGAATTGAATTGATTGAGGACCGCAGAAGCTGGGCACGGCTGTTAAACGCATAGAGTTCCTCAAACTTGTTGGTCCTGTGCTCGGTTTCGAATGCTTGAACGCCGCGGTAGTCGCTTCTGAAAAACTTATCGGGAAATTTGCCGTTTTCTTTCATTACAAATACACGCAAGCTGCCTCCGTAACTCTCCACGACTCTAGCTTCACACACTTTGAGGCCTACCCTTTTGAGTAAGGCTTCCAATGACTTCAGGGAGTAGTACGCCGAGTGCTCGTGCACTATATTGTCAAAAATGTTGTCACGAAGCATGGTTCCAAGATAAGTCATCTGGATAACCCAAATGGACTCATCGGACATAATCTCTCTCACCTCGTTGCAAAAGCCCAGAGGGTCATACAGATGATAGAACATAGCCACGCTCGTAATTAATTTCGGCGGTGGCAGATTCAAAGAGCGATAAACGCTGGCAGAAAATCGCGAGTGAATATGATGGTAGTTTCCTCCCGACACTATTTGGTCAACGCCGGCTGCAGCATCGATGTTCACACGCGCTTTTACCGGTTGCTCAATGAGGCTTAATAAAGTCCCGTCATTGCCGCCGATATCAAGAGCCACATCGTCAGGACCCAATGGCGCTATTGCCAGCGCATCATTGACTGCGTGATCCAAAATCTGACGCATCGTTGCGGTGGACCCACTTTCGTAGGGGTAGTGGTCAAACACATATTGCAAATCATACGAGTGCGACAACTGAACAAGAGAGCAGTCCTCCACTTCGCAACGGGTAACGTTGAGACTGGAAGCTGAAATCTCGGAGGCGATGGGGTCGTTGTCGCGCAAAAATATCGCACTCGGGTATTGATCTCCGATATGCACGATATCAGCTGGCAGTTGTGCGCCGCAGCTTATGCAGTGCACGCGTTTGGATTGTACGGTTGTTGTGTTCATTGGCTTGGCTTAAGTTAGTTATTTATTGCCTGTTTTGCCTCTTCGGAACAAGTGTGCTAGGCGGAGTTGGAAAATGAATTGACCGCTGTGCCAGACATCCCCGAGCCCCATTTTCGAATTTCCATAGGTGCGGGCAGGCAGCACTATTGGGATCTCCGCAAAGCTGTGTCCAGTCTGTTTGAGGATAAACATGCTTTCAAAAAGAAAAGAATACCCTTGAGATTGAACCTCCGCAAATGTCTTTTTTTCAATTTTGTCTAGTCTGTACGCACGGAACGCGCCACTCGCATCATGAGGAATGCCGAGGACATATTTTGTGAGTGCGTGCCCCAGTGTTGTCATCAATCTGCGGTAAACATTCCATCCCGGGAGGCTGTTCATGGCGATCCACCTTGAGCCGACAGCGACGTCAGCCTTCTCGGCAGCATCTATGAGCCTGGGCACATCGGTGGGAGAGTGTGAAAAATCACCATCCATTGACACAAACACGTCGTAGTCATTTTCGTACGCCCAGCTGATAGCGGAAGCATGCGCGCTGCCGATCCCGAGCTTGCCTGGGCGCTTTTGCACGATGAGCCTGGAAAACTCCGGTTGCAGCGACTTGAGCACCTCGGCTGTCCCATCCGGGGAACTGTCGTCGACGAAAAGAACATCGCAATCCAGTCCGAGCTGGAATAGCTGCCGACACAAGGCCGGAGCATTGTCTGCTTCGTTATAGGTGGGTACGAAAACGACTATTTTACGCTTTTTCATATTCCTTTTGGACTAACAGCTGTATCATTTCTTGGAAAGTTACCGTGGGCTGCCACCCAGTTGCACGCCGCAGGCGCGCAGAGTCCCCGCAGAGTTTTCGCTGTGCTTTGGTAATAACATTTGGGTGTTCAGTGACATGGTCTCGCCAATTCAAACCCAAAGTGCCGAAAGCAATTTGTACTACCTCCAATACGCTGTGGAGCTCTCCAGTAGCCACGATAAAGTCGGATGCTTCGGGTAAATCCAGAATTTTGACCATGGCTTCAGCGTAGTCTGGAGCATAACCCCAATCGACCATGGCGGAAAGATCGCCCAACACCAAGGGACTGCAGGATTCTGCCTTCTTCGCCGCCACAGCAGCATGGACAATTTTCGGGATAACAAACGTCTTCTCCCGACCAAAACACGCGTGGTTGTAAAGAATGCCGGTCGCAGCATACAGGCCATGTTTCTCACGATAGTATTTGCATAGATGATAACCGGCTGCTTTTGAAATACCATAGGTGCATGTTGGCGAAACAGGTGTTTCTTCGTTCTGATTATTGCTAGAGGGAGACCCGAAAATGTGGGCCGAAGCCGCAAAGAATAAGCGACAACTCGGATTTTGTAACCGAATAGCCTCAAGAAAACTTAGCACTGCTAGAGTATTGGTTTCAAAACTCAAACGGATGTGATCGCCTTGTGGAGAACGAACTGCCCGCTCAGCGGACTCATGGTAAGCAGCCAGATAGTATATTTGCGCGGGGTCGTGTTGACGAACTGCCGCAAGCACATCATCGCAGTCATGAATATTACAGTTGTCTCGAGTGATGCCGAATACCTCGTAGCCTTTTTTTACGAGTAGATTAGTTATCAGGGACCCATCTTGCCCATTGCTACCAACAATAATAGCACGCTGGATAGAAGAAGTGTGACGAGGATTGGACACGAATGATGCTTATTACGATCTCTACTTGTTTTTTGGAATGTGGGGGTGCGTAAGAATCACCCTTCAGCTACCGGTCAGCAACGGGAGGCAACTCGGCGACTTGGCCGAACGAAGCCTGCTTGATGAAGTCCTCGAGAGTCTCGCGGGCAAACCACTTCCGCCGGATATACTCGGATCCCAAGCGCAATGCGTCAGCATTTGCATCGGTGGGATAAACCTTAAGCGAGACGTGGCGCCCGACGTGGGGAATCCCGGTCATCGCATGGGCTAGAGTGGTGCTCTTGATAAGGTCTTCGAAAATCACGCGGTCGACAGGGATCCATGGAGATACGCACACGGGATTGCCACTTTCGTCGAACCGCACTTGGTCCGGAGCCATGGACGTTGTTTCAAAAACGAAAGTTTCAGGCCTAAGGGCTCCGCGTGTCGGAAGAAATGTCCATATGCTAGGCGGGTAATAATCGATAGTGCGCGGTATTCGGAAATAGTCACGCAACTGGATCAGGGCCGTGGGCTCCTGGCGTCTAACTTCATCAAGCTGAAAAACCACGGCTTCCTGCTTAAGGCCGAACGCTTGAAGGGAAAGATAATTTCTCCAGCAGGCACCAATATTCAGCGTAACCAAAGCTGCGACTAAAACATACCACGCACGGGGCGGAACAAACGAAAATACTTGGTTTGATGTCATGGCAAAGCCCACCGCTATCATTGCAAGAGGCAAAGGTGTCAGAATGGCGTTCCTGCTGGTCCAACCGAACAAGGAAGGCACTTGTCCAACAGCCAAGTAGGGAAAAGTGCAGCCCAGAAACAGTCCCAACCCGACGATCATAAGCATTGGCCCTCGACTCTCAGACGCGTGGGGCGAAACGTCCTTCTTTGAAATCATCCATGCAACTGCCAAGCCCGCAAAGGCAGCAGCCATAATCCATGCTGGCGAGGAAAACATCTCCACGGCCAACGGTGCGATCATTTGTCGATACATTTCGCCGAAGCCGGAAGAGAGATGCCCAATCGAGAAGGACGGAGTGTTGTAGTTTGCGTAGGCCCCCGTTGAGGGATGAAAAACTTTTTTCCAACTCCAAAATGCTACTGGCAAAAGTAGAAAGTCTGGGAATCGGCCGCCGTAACGGATTGCCCCTGCGAAAAGTTCGGGCCACTTCCATGAGCGCAAACGCAGCACAAACAATGCCAGGGCCACCGCATAGTAGGCTGCGAGTAGTGAGTTGAGATTAAAAGACAGAAAAAATGCCGCCAGCAGAAACAACCTCAGCGCCACCGCCGAAGCGCCTTTGCGAACCGTCAACACCGTCAAGCCAGCCCACCCCAGCCAGAAAATAAACACTGCTGAGGTGTACATCCACAATGAATACTCGCCGAGCATGGCAAAGATGGACGAAGTTGCAACAAGCGAACCTATGGCTGTTGCCGTATCTGACGGAACCCGAGCAGCTCTCTTAAGCACCCGAACCATGAGGAGGGCACTAGCGATCCACAACAAAGCACCCAAGGCTTTTGACAACCAAACCCGCAAAGCAAAGGTTGCAACAAATCGAAACGGAAAGTAGTAGAAAGTATCTAAGGTCCGCCCGACTTCTGACAAGTGTTTCTGCGTAACAGCCGGACCTTCGGCCCATCTAATGTCAGCAAACTGCCACCAACCATCCCAGATGACGTAGTCTGTGGCTAGCAAGAGTGCATGGGCAACGAGCCCGCAGGTTATCACGATTACTGCTCCGCAGGTGAGACGATGCATATAAAAACCGAAGGCTCTGGCGCCGAATTAGGCAGAAAAGCGAATAATAGCGTGTGTCACCGATCCCGATTGCATTTGCTGGATTATCTTCTCCAAATCCGCCAACTCGCCCCTGTGCGAGACAAAGCCTCGCCAAGCGATGTTTTTCTCGCCCAAAACACGAAGTATTTCAGGGATGTTTTTGTCTGGTTGGCTTTGGCCGCCTTCGGAACCAGTTAGCACGCGGCCAAAGTGAAGGCGGAGAGTCACGGATAAGGATGAAACTTGAGTAATATTAAAGCGGCAATCGTTGCGGGGCGCGACACCGAACAAAAGGCCGCACCCGCCGCGGAGCTTGGCCGGATCGGTGGCAATCTCAAGCCGCGAGAAACTTCGACAACCTGCTCATCAGCGCCCGGTGCCGCTCACCGGAAATCGATCCGAGAATTCCGAGAAGCTGGTCTTCCGGCAGGACCGCAAGAAAGCCCAAACGGATGAGCGAGGGTGCCTTGAGGCCACTGCCGGGAAAGCCGGGATCGGATGGGTCGATGATGTCGTCGAATCCCGCAACTTCTTGCTGCAACTGCGTGCTGACACCGCAAACAAGCCAGTCGCCAAACGGCGGCATCTTTGTCAATAGGGCTGCCGGTCGAGGCTTCAGGCGACCATCGGCTTGCGGCAATGGTGTGAGCACCATGTCGCCCGCGTTCATCGAGGCTTGAGGTCGGCTTCGTTGTAGTCCGGCTCGTCGGGGCCGTAGGCCCGAGCGAGATTTTGCACGCCGAGGGCGGTCACTGTGCGCGCTCCGCATCAGGAGCGAATACCGTGACAAGGAGCGTCGCATTGGGCTGCAAATTGAAGGGTTCGTCCAAGACAACATGTTCCCCGTCAAAATGGGCTTTGATTATTGCGGTCAGCATGGAGGGTAGTTAATCGGATAAGCAACCGAGCGCAAGCAGTCGCTTTTGCATCAATCATCTCCAAGCCTCATTACGGCATGGATAACTTCACCCGAACGCATTCGTCCGACAATTTCATCCAAATCAGTGAGACTACCTCGATGCGAGATGAATCCGGAGCAATCGATACGATGCGAGGCGAGTTGCGCTAAAATGCGGGGAATGTCCTCCGCAGGCTGACTCTGGCCGCCTTCAGAGCCCGTAAGGATGCGGCCGAAGTGGAGAGGCAGTGTATGAATGCTGACGCGTTGGTCGTGCGGCATTACGCCGAACAGTACACAACGCCCGCCGCGAAGTTTGGCCAGATCGTAGGCGGTTTCGATCACTTTCGGATTTCCGGTGCCGTCGATGGTGACATCGGCCAACCCGCCGAGAATTTCCTTCACGCGCTCCGCGGCATTTTCGCGCGAGGCATTGATCTGATGCGTCAGACCGTATTCGGCTGCTTTGGCCAATTTGTGGTCGTGAAGATCGATGCCGATAATCGGACTCGCCCCGGCGATTTTGGCGCCGAGGACTACTCCCAGCGCGATGCCCCCTACCCCGAAGATGACTACGGACTCGCCCGCTTTGAGCTTCGCATCGTTGTTGATGATACCGAAGCCGGTGGTGAGCGTATCAGCCAAAAGGCAGCAAAGTTCAAAATCTGTGGCAGCAGGAACCTTGGTCAGGCGGTTCTCGGAGATGACCGCATATTTCTGGAATGTGGTGATCGGACCTGCGTTCACCTTTGTGCCGTTCCAGTCGTAAACAGCACCACCGGCCTCGATCCCGGCCCCTGGACGCCAGTGGCAAACAACGCGGTCCCCCGGTACCACTTGCGCAACACCTGAACCGATCTCCAGCACGATGGCCCCAGCCTCGTGTCCGAGCAGATGCGGTAGGTATTTGTCGGGGCCCTTGACGCCATCGATCTCGCCGACCTGCGATCCGCAGACTCGGGTGGCATGGATTTCGATGAGCACCTGCCCCCTTCTGAGAGCAGGCACCTCAACTTCGTCAATTACGAGCGGCTTGCGCTGCTCGACCAAAATGGCGGCGGGTGTTTTCATGGTCTCAAATCCTTCGTGTCTTTTTGTCTCTGTGAGAGTTTCCCGATCCTTTGTCTCTCACGGAGGCACGGAGACACAAAGGGTTGAAATCCGGAGTTACTGCGGGTGTTTTCAGAGTTTCAGATCCTTAGTGCCTCTGTGTCTTTGTGAGAAACTTTTTTCCAATCCATTGTCTCTCGCGGAGGCACAAAGGGGGGGTAGGAGAAGTAGTTGATTGAAGCCTGCAGCACCTAATTTGCTGACCAGCCCATCGTTTGCTGAGGTGCCAAGGTTTTCAAAGTATCACACCCTCCGTTCCTTTGTGTCTCTGTGAGAGACCTTTTTCCGAAACCTTGTCTCTCACGGAGGCACGGGGACTCAAAGGGGTAGGATCCAGAGTGCCATTAATGGTTCGCGTAATCCCATCGCGCATGAGCGCTTCGCCGAAGTTCAGTAAATAGCCCAATTTTAGACCGGTGAGACGAAGATAGGTCAATAGCTGCTTTTTGTGCGCCGGCGTTACGCGCTCCACGGATTTCAGTTCCAGGAGCACCTTCCCCTCGACGATCAGGTCCGCGCGGAAACCCTCGGCAAATGTCTCTCCTTCGTATTCGATCGGCACCGCGATCTGTCGTTGGACGCTGAGCCCGCGCCGCTCCAGTACCCGGGCCAAAGTCGCCTCGTACACGGTCTCAAGTAGCCCCCGGCCCAGGTCCTGGTGCAACGTCACTGCGCAGTCCACCACGACAGCCCCGATCTCATTCTCGTGCATTTTTGTGCCTCAGTGAGAGTCCTTTCGGACTACTCGAAATAGATAAAGCTGTGGTCACCGGCGTAGCCGGTCTTTTTGAACCACCACTCCCATTCGTCGGGAGCAAAAAAAGCACGGCAGGTCAGTTGCCAGTAGAGCAAATTCGCTTTCTCGGACTCGTTGCGCCAGCTCTCGACGCAAAGATAGCGATGTTTTTTGCCAACGCGCATCATCTCCTGCAACGCGCGGTCGAGCTCGTAGCAAGGTAAGTTGTGAAGAGTGTTGATGGAAAACACGAAGTCGAACTCGGCATCTTCAAACGGCAATTCGGAAGCCGTTCCTTCGACAATCCGGTCCTTCACTTCGGGCTTGGCGTGATCGATCGCGTAGGCACTGATCTCCAATCCCATTACCTCCAGTCCAGGCACAGCCTGGGTCAGATCGTAGAGCAGGAAGCCCTTACCGCAGCCGATGTCGAGCACCCTGTCCCCCGACTTGATTCCGTAGTGAGCGACCATAAGGTCAGCCACCTTCCGCCAACGCCCGTCATAACTCATGCCACCGTAACCGGTGCGTCGATCACCGTCCCAGTAGTCCAGCGCCCATTTCAACGCCAATTCAGCGGCTCTCGCTTTAGGATAGTCCGCATCGTTAACCCGGGCGAGATAATCGCGGGTGGTTGCCTTGTGGATCGGGGCGATGAAGTCGACGTAGGCCATAATTTAGATGCGCAGGAGTAGGCTCAAGACGCGTTCCGCATCGCTAGATGGCGGCAACAATGCGATCCGCAACATTCTGCGCGGTCAATCCCGCCCAAAGCCTAGCGGACGACTGATGTGAAGTTTGATGGAGAAATTCGTCTGGGGTGCCGAAGCGCAGGAGACGACTCTTGCCAGGGCTTCCATGGTCGGCAAGCCATTCTGCAGTGGCCGTACCGAGGCCGCCGAGGACCGAGTGTTCCTCAAGCGTGGCAACGACCTTGGAGCTCTGAAATACATCGGCGAGTAGGTTGACATCAAGCGGCTTGAGAGAGCCCACGTTAGCCACTCCGCAAGATATCCCGTGTTTTTCCAAAAGATCTGCTGCCTCCAGCGCGATCGAAAGCATATTGCCGATAGACAAGATCCAAGCGTCACGCCCACCACGCATGCGAGAGCCGCGGCCAATCTGAAATTCCGGTCCACACTCGTGCACAACCGGTTCCCCTTTTTTACCGATGCGCAGATAAACCGGCCCATCGTAATCCAAAGCGGCTCGCAGAGCGGAAGGAACTTCCATAGCGTCCGCCGGAGCGAGAACGGCAAGTCCCGGGATGAGGCGAAGCATCCCCATATCCTCCACCGAGTGATGGGTGGAACCGAGAGACGCATAGGAAAGGCCGGCTCCCGTGCCAACCAAGATCACCTTCTGGTGATGGTAGCCGAGGTCTAGGCGGATCTGCTCAATCACCCGGTAGGTTAGAAACGACGCGATGGTGTAGCACACGGGTCGCAATCCGCACGCAGCCATCCCGGCGGCCACACCCACCATGTTGGCCTCAGCGACACCGCAATTGAAGAAGCGGTCCGGGGCGGCCCCCTTGAATTTGTCGAAGAGCCGGTTGCCGATGTCACCAGAAAGCAAAACGATGTCCTCGCGCTCTTGAGCGATCTTCGTGATTTCAGCGGCGAAAGCGTTACGCATGGGAGAAAGTTAAAAGGGAGAATGCAAAATGTAGAATGACTCAGACGCGGCTGCGGGCTGTTTTGATGCTGCTGACGAAGATCGCGGTGAGTTCGCGGGTTTCAGACAGGAGCGGAGCCAGCTTTTCTGGCGGGATGACCTTCTCCTCGGAGAACAACTCGAGCCAGTATTGAGATTCGCTCAACTCCTTGAGACAGTCGCCCATCTTTGCAACAAACTCGGCCCTGCTACGCGCCCGCGACGCTTCCCGATAATTGGCGCCAACGGAAGTTCCGCTCCGAAGAACTTGTTTACCCAGGACTTGTTCCACAGTGCTCTTCGGTAGGGCAGAAACCAAACGAATGACGCGACGAGCGTAGAGCTTTGTTCTATCCGGGAGGTATGTCTTGGCATTTTGCATTCCGCATTTTGCCTTTTAACTTTTCCCCAGCAGCTCCTTCCTCGCGGCAGCGAGTTCTTCGGCGCTGGGGATCCGGTAGTGCCAGTTATTGTCATCCTCCATGAATGACACTCCGCGGCCTTTGATGGTGTGAGCGATAATGGCTAGCGGCTTGGTGCGATCGGGCAGTTCGGCACAAGCCAGTGCAGTGAGGATTTCGGCGAAGTCGTGGCCGTCAACCTCGTAGCTCTCCCAGCCGAACGCTTCCCATTTGTCTCGCAGGGGTGCGAGGGCCATAACCTCTTCGCTGCGGCCTGTGGCTTGCCACTTGTTGTAATCAACAAGCACGGTCAGGAGCCCGAGTTTCTGCGCAGCGGCGAACATTGCGGCCTCCCACACGCTACCCTCGTTGCACTCGCCATCACTGAGCAAAACAACCGTGCGGTAGTCGCGCTTCTGGATCCGCCCAGCCAAGGCCATGCCTAAACCGGCGGAGAGGCCGTGGCCGAGTGAACCGGTCGCCCATTCGACGCCAGGCGCGCAACCCGGCGCCGGTTGCTCGGCCAGCGCGGCACCATCGTGTCCATATTCATCGATGAGCTTGCGCGGGAAGAAGCCGCGCTCGCAAAGTGTGGTGTAGAGAGCGGGAGCGGCATGTCCCTTGCTAAGAATAAAACGATCTCGCTCTGGGGAGTCCGGCTGCTGAGGGTCAATGCGAAGAAAATCCCAGTAGAGCGCGACCAAGAGATCGATGCACGATAGCGAGGAGCCAAGGTGCGGAGTTTTGGCACGGTGGGAAAGCTCGATGACCTCGCCCCGAAGCTTCGCGGCGATACGCTCAAGTGTCTCGTGGGCTACAGTCACGCTGGATCGCGATTGAGGAGAGCCATCCCGCTCTTGAGCAACACCGATTTTGAGATGGGTTCGCGGTTGCCGACGATCTTGACAGCCTGTGCTCCGGCCAATTGCCCGAGGAAGGTTGTGAGATCAACGGGCAGACCGCGCACGGCGGCCAGGGCCATCACGGAGAAAAATGCATCGCCCGCGCCGATGGTATCAGTGATATCTTCACCGAGAGGAGGACATGCAGCGCGATTGCCATTGTCGTCCGCCCCGATGGTCTTGACCGCCCCGCGAGTCAGCCACCCGCCACGCGCCTTGAGTTGAAGCCGAAGCTTCTCGAGTTCGGCGCCGAAATCGACATGGCGATGCGCGCAGGAGAGAAGGAGTTCCTGTTCGTCGAGCGAGAACACATCGGCCCTGCGATATTGGCGGCTGATGATATTGAAGCCATGGTTGTTGGAGTTTGTCTGGCAGTTGAGAGCCAAGAAGGGCGATTTGTCCTGCAGAAGGTCGCGAAGTTCCTGCTGCATGAGGCCGTGACCGAAGTCAGCCAGGACCACGACATCACACAATTTGATCTCTTCTTGAAGACGAGAGAACACTTTGGCAACAACATCTGCCGAGGGAGGCTCCGATTTGATATAATTGACGGAAAAGAGCTTGCTGAGATCTTTGCCTTCACTGACCGGTTCGACGAAGCGTTGCTTTACGATTGAAATGAAGCTGTCGTCACGGATCGTGGCATCATCGCCAGACGGCAGATACATCCGCAAGGTGGGCCCAAGCCATTCCTCCGTGCCGAGCAGCGACACCAGCCGAACGTCTTCGGTGAACTGCTTGATGTGCCGATAGACTGCGAGCGCGCCGCCGGCTTGGGCCTCCTCCTCCAGGTAGCGGCCGGAGATGATCCGGTTTTTTGAAGTCAGTCCTTGGACCTTGACGAAGGAGTATTTGTCAAAAATCGTGTCGCCAACTACTAGCACGCGCAGACCCGCGAAACCGGCCACTGCCTCGGCCAGAGCTTCCGGGGAGACGCGAGCGGCGAGGTCGGCGCAAAATTCCGTGACCTCGGGATTGGCTGTCTCGAAGTGCCGATTAATCAGACGTGTCGAACTGAAGACAACATCACCGAGATAGCGCACCTCACCGCCGCATTTCTCCACCGTCGTAACGTCATCATGGATGTTACCCGTGACGTCGTTGGAGGCATCAGAATACTCGATCCCCTTGCAATAGACGTTGGGTTTGACGACCTCGATAGCTTCGACCGCAGCCGTGTATGGCACCAGGACGACGTAGTCGACAAACTCGAGGGCAGCAAGCGTGCGCGCCCGTAAGGCATCGTTGAAGTAAGGCCGGCCGGGGCCCTTGTTGACATGCTTCTCGTCGGTGACGGTGACCACGAGCACGTCTCCCAGCTTGCGCGCATCCTCGAGATGGACAATGTGCCCCGGATGGACCAGATCGAAAGTCCCGTGGCACTGGACAACACGATTCCCCTGCCCTCGCAGCTTTTCGAAAAGCGCGGCTGCCTCTGGGAACGGAATGATTTTATTCTGGGCCATTAGCGGGCAAGAAACGCATGACAGCCGGCATCACGAGCGACTTCCATGAATTTCATATTGTAGTGCTCTGGCGCATCGATATCGGCAAATTGCCCTCCCTCGAGCACCTCGCGGAGGCGAGCAACTTCCTGGCGGATGCTGCTGACCGGCTCATATCCCAAATCCTTGAGAATGCGCTCGGAAGAAATGTGGTAATCGCGATGGTCGGTTGTTGCCGTCACTTGGATTTCGACATTCAGATCGGCAAGTTCTTTTTGGATGATCTTGGCAATTTCGATCACCTTGTGGTTTTCGAACCCGAAATTGAAAGTGCGCCCGTTGATCTTGGCGCCATCCACCTCAACCAGCATCCCGTAGAGGTTGATCATGTCAGTCATGCCGACATTGGGTCGGCGCTGCTCGCCCCCGTGAACGGTGATGACTTTTTTGCGCAGAGCATCGGCTGTGAGTTTGTTGACCGTGAGATCGAAGCGCTGCCGAGGCGAGTAGCCGCAGATCGTGGCAGGGCGAACATTGACTGCACAGAAGTCTGGCCCGGCTGCGGCAAGAACCAACCACTCGGAAAGCGCTTTGTATTTCGAATAAAACGTCAGCGGCTCCGGCTCGAGTTGCTCGTTGATCTCCGACTCGGTTCGCGCGCCGAAAACACTCGACGAAGATGCATTGATGAAGCGTTTGACTCCAGCCTCCTTGGCCAGAGCGAGCAAGGTCCCGACCGCATCGAAGTTCACCTGCCTGGTCAGCACCTCATCGATATCACCCGTGGGGTCATTCGAGATCGCCGCGAGATGAATGACCGTGTCGCGCCCAGCTAGCGACTCGCGCACCACATCGGCATGACGGAGATCGCCGCGAACGAGGCCGAAGCGTTTCTCCCACTCCGGCCATTGCGGATCCGCCTTGAGCGAGTCCAGACCAGCTTCAGTGTAAAGCATGAGGTCGAGCACACGAACATCGTGTCCGAGCGAGAGGAGATGAGGGACGAGCCGGCTACCAACGTAGCCGAAACCACCGGTGACGAGAATTTTTGACATAGATTTAGGGTTTGTGAAGATATTGCATTGGCTGCTCGCGGAGCACGGTCAAATTTTCATCGACCCAGCGTTTTGTATCCGCGATGCCGTCCTCCAGTGAGACTCGGTCCTGCCAACCCAACTTCGTTCGGGCCAGCGTAGCATCGAGCAGATAGGCGGAGTCTTTGCCGGGGCGGTCCGCTACGATCTCCGCAAAGTCGGCGAATTTGATCCCAGCCTGCTCGCACATGAGAGCCACAAGATCGCGGATCGCGATGGTGCGTTTGGTCGAGAGGTGAAAGACATCCCCGGGATCGCCGCTCTGTGCAGCGCGGAGAGTTCCGTCAGACACATCATCGATGTGGATGAACGAACGGACCGAATGTCCCCCGCCGTGGAGTTGCAGCGTCTTGCCCAGCGCGAGAAAGAGCAGCGTTCTCGGCACGATCCGGTAAAGCTGCTGGCCGGGACCGAAGACATTGGCCGCGCGGGTGAAGACCGCCGGAAAGTTGTATTGGCGGATGAACGTCTGCAGATGCAGATCGCAGGCGGCACGAGACGCCGCATAAGGGGTGCTGGGATTGAAGGCAGCGTCCTCGCGCACATCACCAGAGCAACTCCCGTAGACTTCAGGCGTCGAAACATGCACGTATTTTTTGAGAGCGGGCATCTTGCGCAATCCGTCGTGCAGG
>Ga0114970_10000982_pt1 | contig 21449 bp, 16 predicted proteins | sample M_140205_XF_Meta_FD_87030 | JGI IMG/M metagenome (GOLD analysis project Ga0114970, IMG submission 87030) | Freshwater microbial communities from Lake Montjoie, Canada to study carbon cycling - M_140205_XF_MetaG | ecosystem: Environmental > Aquatic > Freshwater > Lake | place: Lake Montjoie...
ATGGACGATCTCGTCGATGTAGTTATACGCGGCTGGATTCGTCCACGCGTAGTTTTTGTCCTGTGGCAACACGATGACTTCGGAGCCGATGGTGAAGCGGTTGAAACGCGCAAACACATGCGTGTCGCCGCGTCCTGCGGCGGAGACGATGCCGTTCTTGTCGATCTTGGCTGTAGCGGGGTTATTCCTGGCAAAGAGCGCGAGATCCGTGACATCGCGCTTCGAGCCATCGGAGTAGCGAGCAGTCACCGTCGTCTTCTGCGTGCCCTTGCCGCCTTCAAAAACGATGCGGTCTGGCGACAGCGTGATCTCAACCGGCTGCGGCACCGCGCCAACATCATCTGGCGCTCCGGCTTCGATCCAGGCGAGCAACGTCTTGTAATACTTCGTGTCCGGTTTGAACAACTCACCGCCTGTATGCGGAACTTTGCCAGTAGCCTTCAGCAGCATCAAACTCTGCTCCGGTGCCGCGAGATTCACCCGACGGCCCACCATCTCTTGCGTGATGCGGTAGTAGTCCCCCTTGGCATCGTAACCGAAAAGCGAGAGCATGAAGCCATCTTTCCCGCGTGCCGAGCCATGGCAGGTGCCTTGATTGCAGCCTGAGCGAAACAGAATGGGCATCACATCGCGGCGGAAGCTCGGAGCTTCCTCGGCGATGACCGATGCGGTGAACAAAAGCGAAACAAACAGGGATCGGAACATTAGCGGGACGTGCTGGAAGTTTGAACAAGCGCTGGATCGACACGCAGGATGCCTTTGCCGGTGCGTTGGCGGATTTGCTGGCCGTGTTCGGTGACGGTGATCTCGCAGCTCAGTTCTTTGTATTGACCGAGCAACGCCTCGCTGGTGGCGGCGATGTCGAAGATGAGCTGCTTGTCGCCGGATTTGAGTTTGGGATTGGCGATGACGCTCACGCCTTTCGGCAAACCGAGCAGCGTGGCTTCGGCTTCGCCTTCGAAGGGCTTCTTGTGCTCCACATCCCACACGACCTGTGCCTTTTCACCGCGACGCACGGCGGTGGGATTGCTCTTCAACGCGATGTAGGGCTGCGCGATGGTGATGTCGATGAACGCACTCGATGCGCGGATGCGACCTGCGCCAAGGTAATACGAACCGCCAGTGGTGGAGGCAGTCATGGCGAGGCGATAAGTGCCCGGCACAGCCGAGGTGCTGGCGCTGATGCGCAGCGTGCCTTCGTTTTTCCCGGCAGGAATGGTGAGAGTGGGCTCGCCTTCAACTCCGGGCGGCACCCAGTCAAACTGATGCTCGATAGCTTCATCAAAGCCGGGCTTGCGCGTGATTTTGACCGGTAGGGTGAGTTCGCCGTTCTGGGAAAGCGGGATCGTCGGCTGCTCGACATCGATTTGATAAGGCGTCGGCTCCGTGACGGCAAAAGCGTAGTCATGGACCACAAACGAATGCCACGCGTGACCGCCGCTGTGACCGAGGAATGGAAACGACTGCTGCGGTCGGCTGAGAAGCGGCGTGCCATCCGTGGCTTTGCAGGTGATGGAGATGAGCGCGGTCTGCGGCTTCGTTCCGGCCTCGGCAATGAATTGCACGGGCACCAGACGCTGACCCGCAAGCACCCGTGGAGCGATCATGTGCACGCCTTTGGGCAAACCATTCACCACGAGATCGAGTTCGCCTTTGTAGCGGCTGCCAGGAGCGTCGATGAGGTTCATATTCACCGTCCAGCGGCCACCTTGCGGCACGGCGATGCTGGTGAGACGCGGACACTCGACCATGTCGATGACGCGGGCCTGAATGAAGGTGTTGATCTCATCGCGCACCGGTTCGACTTCGATGCGGTAAACGGAAGTCGGATCGCCGAGGCCACGCATGTCGGTGATGTTGATCAGGTAATCTCCATCGGTTTTCGGCTCCCAGATGCCCGCCGGGTCCATGAGTTCCTTCCGCTGAATCTGCCGCGACATGGCCCACAGATCGCGATCCGTGAGAACCGAGTCATCAGCCGTGATGTCATCGGTTTCAGCATCCGCTTTGCGAATCGTGAGCCGTGGATCGAGCGGCGTGCCGAGAGAACGAGCAAACACTCGCACTCGCCAGCGATCACCCGCTTTGGTTTTCACGCGGAAGCTGTCGGCATCGCCTGCGGCTTCGATTTTGCCATTCAACGCAGCCGGGAGAGCGCTGACGGCAGTTTCATCGGCGTCGTTGGCTTCGAGCATGTTAGGGAACTCACTCACACGCATCAGCAGCGGCGATGGCATCGTGTCGTTGAAGTGAAAATCACCCGTTTGAGCTGGAAGCATGATCTGGATGGCCTCATCGCCTGCGGCATCGCCAAGCAACGTGGCGGCCAGTTTTTCGCCTTTCATGCCACCAGCGGGATACACGGCCAGCGGACGATGATTCGAGCCAATGTGCGCAAGGTAGTAGCAGTTGCCGCCGGAGTTGAAGACGCGCTGTTTGACCTCCACACGGTATTCGCCGTCAGCGGGCAGAATCGTGCTCAAAACGGGGTCTTGCAGGTGCAGGGCGCTGTCGTCATTGCGGGCGAGTTCTTTGCCGCTGGCGTCGAGAATGCGCGCGGTGAGGTCGAACTCGGACCCGGCATAAAACTTCTCCGTGAGCCACACGGAATCGACTTCCACGGACAGATGCTCGCCTTTGCGTCCCATGACGAGATACACATCGACATCGCCCACTTGATTCGTGTCCATGCGCCCGAGCACGGCGCTGTTCATCGGCACCGTTTGGTCTTCCTGTGTCTCTTTGACGATGGGAAAGCGTGTGACGGCAAAGGTGCTGAGCGTGGTCAGCTCCGTGGCCGTGCGCAGCTTGAACGGATGCAGTCCTAGCGGGCAATCCGCGTCGATTTGGAACTTCGCGATCACGTTGCCCTCAATGAATCCGCCGTGAATCGTGCTGCGAGGCTCAGGCAGCAACGGCAGGCTCTTCAATTCCACACAGCGGATGCCAGGACTATAAAAGAGGGCCTCTTTCGCGTCCTTGATGAAGGAACCTTCAATCGTGACCTCGACCGTGGTGCCACGCTGACCTGCGCGAGGCGTGACAAACTCGATGTGATGCACCATCGGGCCTGCGAGCGCCGAGGTGAGCAAACACGATGAACCGATAAGAGCTGCAAGGAAACGCATGACGACTAGGAGATGATTCCCTTCACGACTTTGCCGCCATTGACGATCTCAATCGGCCGTGTGCCGCCGAAAGCGGAGAGTTCTTGGTTCGAGTCGATGCCGAGTTGGTTGTAAATGGTGGCGAGGAAGTCTTCGAGCTTCACTTCGTCACGCGCAGGTTCGGCGGCAGTCGCGTCGGAGGCACCGTAGATTTGTCCACGCGTGATGCCGCCACCGGCGAGCAGCATGGAATACACACGCGCCCAGTGGTCGCGACCATTGCTGGTGTTCACCTTCGGTGTGCGACCAAACTCGGTGGTGACCATGACGAGCGTGCTATCCAACATGCCACGCTGATCGAGATCGGTAATGAGCCCGCTGATCGCGTGATCGAGCGCCGGCATGTGCTCCGTGCAGGTGCCCTTGATGTCCACATGCGAGTCCCAGGAGCCGTAGTTCACACTGACGAAGCGCACGCCAGCCTCCACCAGACGACGTGCTAGCAACAAACGCTCACCCACCGCCGCAGGAGCCTTTTGCTTCAGCTCATACCCGCGTCCGTAAAGCTCGCGCATCGCGTCATTCTCATCCGCCAACGAAAAAGCCTTTCGTGCTGCATCGGAGGTCAGCAGCGAGTAGGCGTTCTTGTAGAAGTCATCCATCGTGTTGAGCTTGTCGATGTCGGCATCCAGCTTGCGGAGTTGCGCTTCCACGATGTCACGCGCCGATTTGCGCCGCTCGAACTGCTGCATCGAGATGTCTTTCGGAATACTGAAGTCACGCACCTGAAACTCGCCCTTTGCCCCAGGGTCAGCATTGAGCTGAAACGGGCCGTATTTGCTGCTCAGGAAGCCCGTGCCGCCTTCAAAACCACGCATCGACGGAACCGCCACATACGGTGGCATTTCCTTTCTCGAACCAAACAGATGCGACACCACGCTGCCCATCTGTGGGTAGTCGATGACCGTCGTCGGCGTGTAACCCGTGAAGAGATGATACGTCGCCTGCTGATGATCCGGGATCTTGCCCACCACTGAGCGCACGAGGGTCAGCTTGTCCGCCACCTTGGCCAGACGTGAGAAGTTATCGCTGAAGACCTCGCCCGTGTTCGTCTTCGCCACACCAAACGCCCCACGATACTCCGACGGCGCCTCCGGCTTCGGGTCCCATGACTCCTGCTGCGACATCCCGCCTGGCAGATTGAGATGGATGATGCTCTTCGCCTTCCCCTCCTTGAAAAACCCCGGCTCAACGACGGCCCGTGCTTCATGTTTGAGCAAATCGGCCATGCTAAGCCCCAACGCACTGCAAACCCCAATGCGCATCGCCTCACGACGCTGGAGATTCATTTGTCGAAAGCCGGAGCAGCCGGAGGAGGATGAATTTTTCATAAGATGAAGATTGGCGATCTAGCTGTGTTGGTATGAGGCCTACTTATCAAAGCGAATCCTTCTTGCACTACCCCAGATAACTCGTGTGAAAGCCAGGGCACTTTCAAGGTGGTGCTGAGTGGTTGGTGACGCTGCGCAGTTCTTTTCCCTCAGGCGTCCATTCGCGAACGGTGCCGGACCAGTCGCCGACGAGGGGATGCTGCGTGCTGGTGAAGGCGACGCGGAAGGCGGCGGTGTCGCAGTTTTTGAGGAGGGAGATTTCCTTGCCGGTTTCGTCCCAGAGACGGGCGGTGGCGTCGTGGCCGCCGGTGAGAATGCGACCTTCGCGGCTGTAGGCGATGCTGAGGACGCCGCCTTCGTGCGCGGGCCATTTGGCGACGAGACGTGCGGTGGCGGGGTCGTAGAGGAGGGCCTGGCCGTCGCCACAAGCGGCGGCGAGGGAGCGGGTGTCGCTGCGCCAGGCGAGCTGATTGACGGCGTCGGTGGAGCCGCCGAGGAGGCGCGGATTTTTGCCAGTGGTGGCGTCGCTGATGAAGATGCCGCCGGCGCGGTCGGCGCTGGCGAGTTGTTTGCCGTCGGGGGAAAAGTCGAGGCTGGTGATGAAGTCGGCGTGCTTTTTCATCGACCAGACGAGTGCGCCATCGGCGACGCGATAGACGCGCACGAGCTTCTCGGGTCCGGCGGTGGCGACGAGGCTTTGGTCGGGGCTGAGGTCGGCGGCGAGGACGACATCGAAGTCGTCGCCGACGGTGGTGAGGAGTTTGCCGGTCTTGAGTTCGATGAGCTGCACCTTGCCGGACGCGGTGGGGCGTCCGCCGCCGATGAGGAGCACCTGGCCGTTGCGGCTGAAGCGCAGCACGCGCACTTCGCCTTCGGCAAAAGGCAGCGCGCCGATGCGGTGGCCGTCAGCGAGGTCGTGGAGCACGGTTTCGTGATGTCCGCCGACGGCGATGACGGGAGCCCAGGGATTCGCGGCGAGGGCCATGACGGGCAGGGCGCGGACGAGCTTGGGCGTGTTCGCGAGCGGCGGCAGACTGCGGATGAAATCGGGCGCGGTCTTCGGCGCACCGAGCGTGGCGGCATCGACGGTGAGCTGCACCACGGCGCGGGTTTCGCGGGCCTTTCCGGTGGCATTGGGTTTGAGCCCGCCTTCAATCCACGTCTTGAACGCCGCGAGGATGTGCGGCGCCAGTTTGTCCTGCTCGGGCGGCATCGGCTCCTCATCGCCGATGTGCGAGATGGCGCGGAAGAGCGGGCTGTTTTCCGCGAGCCCGCCGACGACGGACGGCCCAGCGGAACCACCTTTCTCCAGCTTCTCCATCGTGGTGACATCGAGCCCGCCGCGCGTCTTGCCCGGCCGGTGGCAATTGGCGCAATGCTCACGCAACAGCGGCAGGATGTGGTCTTCAAAATTGCGCGGCTCCTCGGCATGCACGAGTGCGGCGAGGGCAATGGAGAGGGTGAGGCGAAAAACGAATCTCATTGCGCGGTCAGTGATTGAAGATGAATTCGTTCGAGTTCAGCACGGCCCAGAAGATGTCTTGCAGGGCGATTTTCGGGCCGCCGGCGTGCGTGCGGAGGACTTCGGTGAAGGCGGCGGTTTCGGACTCGGAGGGGAGGCGGGAGAGGCTGGTGAGGTAGAGGTTGCGGATGACTTGCTGCGGGTCTTTTTGCTGCGCGGTCCAGGCGGGGAGGTTTTTGCCGCGCTCGATGCAGTGGGTGATGCTGGTGCCGTTGATGAGGTTGAGCGCTTGCGAAAGGGTGGGCTGCGATTTGACCTCACAGGTGCAGGGCGTTTCGCGTTTCGAGCGGCCGAAGGTGGAGAGGAAGGTGGTGGTGATGCCGCCGTCGCCGATTTGCACGGCGCGGGTGCCGGGGCGCTCGAAGAAGAAGCCGTCGTCGAAGTAACCGGTGGCCTGCGTGAGGCAGTCCCAGAGCACTTCGGCGAGGATGCGGCGCGGATACGAGTGGGAGAAGTTGCGCGTGTCGGCGCGATTGGTTTCGTTTTCCAGCGATGCGTGCTGGTAGGTGCGGGAGAGCAGGATGTCGCGGATGAAGGCGCGGGGTTTGAAATCGACAGCGACGAGGCGCGCGGCGAGGGCATCGAGCAGCTCGGGGTTCGACGGCGGATTCGAGACGCGGGCGTCGTCCACGGGGTCGATGATGCCGACGCCGAAAAAGTGCTGCCAGTAGATGTTGGCGAGGTTGCGGGCGACGAGGCGATTGTCCGGCGCGGTGAGCCAATCGGCGAGCACGGTGCGGCGTTCGCGGTCGGCGGTGGTGGCGAGTGCGCCGCCGAGGAATTTCGGCGCGACTTGCTTCTGCGTGACGGGGTGGCTGGTCTCGCCGCTGGGCGCTTCATAGACGAGCACGTCCATCATGTCCTCGCAGCTCTTCTTCTGCGTGCGGGCGAAGAAGGCGACCATGCCGTAGTAGTCGTTTTGGGTCCAGCGGTCGAAGGGATGGTTGTGACACTGGGCGCATTGGATGCGCGCGCCGAGGAAAAGCTGCGCCATGTTTTCCATGAGCAGCTTCGGGTCGCGCTCGCGGTAGAAATTGGTCTCGGGGTTTTCAATCCAGGTGCCTTTCGCAGCGATGAGCCGATGGATGACTTCGTTCATCGGCGTCTCGTTTTCGATTTGGCGATGCAGCCACGCGGTGTAGCGCACGGTGGCTTTTTGATGCGAGGCGGAAGCGGAGACGATGCTGCGGGCCTGGAGCCGCTCGCCCCATTTCATGGTCCAGAGGTCGGTGAACTCGGGCCGCGCGAGCAGGCGGTCCACGAGGCGGGCGCGTTTGTCGCTGCGCGTGTCGTTTTGAAACTGCTCGTATTCCGCGAGGGTGGGCAGCAGGCCGATGGTGTCGATGAAAACGCGGCGCACGAAGTCGTCGTCGCTGCACACTTCGGCGGGTGTCATGCGCAGCTTCGAGAGGCGGGCATAGACGGCTTCGTCGATGAAGTTCCAGCCCTGCGCGAGCACGGCGGGCGGCTGCTGGCCGGGCACGACATCCACGCGCACGCCGCTGATGAAGGCGGGCAGGCGCACGGAGATGAAGACCTCGCCGCGCCGATGACTGGTGACAACGCCCTCACGCGTGACGCTGGCGATGGAGTCGTCGGAGCTTTCCAAAATGCTGAGGCGCGTGACATCGCGCTGCGAGCCATCGGTGAAGCTGCCCATGACGACGAGGCGATGACTCTGCCCGGCGGCATCGAGCGTGAGGTCGGCGGGAAACACGCTGACGCTGCTCAGGTGCGCTTCGTCGGCCGGGCCTTTCGGCGCGCCAGCGGCAATCCAGTCGCGCAGCAGGGTGAAGTTCGCATCGTCAGGCGTGAGCTTTTTGCCACCGCCATGCGGCACGGTGCCCGCGCTCTTTTTCAGCAGCAGACTATCCTCCGGCAGCGCGACGTTGACGCGACGATTCACAAACTCGCGCGTGAGGCGGAAGTGGTCGGCATCGGGGTCATAACCGAAGAGCGAAAGGCGAAAGCCCTCCTTCCCGCGCGTGGCACCGTGGCACGAACCGGCGCTGCAACCGTAGCGCATGAGCACCGGCACGACTTCATTTTGAAATGACGGCGCAGCGGCGTCCGCGCTGCGCGTGACCTTCACATCCGCCGTGGCACTGAGGCCCGCGTGCTTCACCACGAGCCGCGTGCTGCCTGAGGCCAAAGGCGTGAGCGTGCCCGACTGCCAGCGGGCGAGGCTGGCGTTTTCCAAAGTCACCTTAGCCTCCGCAGTGACATCGCTGGTCAGCCCTTGTGCATCGGTGAGCGTGACGACCACGCGCTGACTTGCCGCGAGCGGATGAATGTCGATGCGCTCGGGAAAGATGCGCAACTCGGCGGCAGACGCGGCGTGGCTCAGCGCGAGTGCGCTGAGCAAGACGAGTGAGCGAATGATGAGAGCGTGGGCTGTCATGGCGGTGGGAAAGTCAGGGCTTCGCGGCGGGCAGCACGCGCAGGTAAGTGAGCGGGGCGCAGGTCCAGTGGTGGCCTTGCACGGCGAGCGCCTCGTTCTGGTTGTTTGAGTGATAGTAGGGCCACTTGCCGTCGTGCAGATGCGCGGCATCGGAGTCGCACACGACGACCGCAAGCGGCCATTCGCCGGGCGGACAGGCGGCGGGGATTTCGAGGTCGAACGAAGCCTCGGTCGCGTCGGCAGGAATCTCCACCGTGCCATGCACCACGCCCGACGGCAGCGCGGGAAACATGGCGGTCAAAGGCTGCGGCGCTGCGCCCGGACTGCGGGTCACGGTGAGCTTGAGCGACACTTTTTTGCCCGCCTGCACGCCCTCAGCGACGGGCGCGATGCCGATGGCAAACGGCAGTGCCTCGACCACCGCGACGGGCACAGAAGAGAAGCGCTCCGTATGCCACGCAGTCTGACCGGGATGGCTGTAAACCATGCCGAGCCGTTGCTCGAAGGGCACCTCCGTGCCGTCGCTCGCCGGAGCCTTGCCCGCAGGTTTGGCAAAGCTGCCCGCGAGTGCCGCATCGGCCTCGGCAGTGAGCACGACGGGATAGTGACCGTTCGCCAGCGGCAGTTTGGCAACGTCCGCCTTCACGCCGGCGGGTAGGCCGCTGATGCGGATGTCCAGCGGTCCCGGCGGCACGGTTTCATCGCCCTGTTTTTCCAAAAGCAACAACCCGCGACCGCCGCGCGGGACGCTGATGTAGTGACCGGTTTTGAAGAGCGGCAGGAGCGTCATCACTTCCACCGAAGCCGTCGTCAGATTCACCTGCGGCACCGCTTCCTCCACCACGAGCCGATAACCGAAATCGCTCCCGCCTTCACCGCGTGTGTCGGCGACGCGCACGGTGACTTCCTCGCCCGTGCCTTTGACGATGAGCGTGGAATCCATGTCGAAGCGCGAGCGGTCATCGTTCTCCTGCGGCACTGCGTTTTTGTCGGCGGGATAGAGCGTGAGCTTCGGGTCCATCGGAGAACGCAGACGCCGCGCGAAGACATCGACACGCCATGATTTGTCCTTGGGAAGACGGAAGCGATACCAGTCGTCCACATCCGCTTTTTCAATGCGTCCCTCCACCGCGAAGGGCGGCGGCGGCAGCACCTGTGCCGACTCCCGCGTGAGATGCTCTGCGGCCTCACGGATGCTGGGCTGCGGGCTCGCCATGATGAAGAGCGGCCCGGTGCCGAGGCTCTTGCCATCGTCAGGCAGCACGGTATCCGGCTTGTCGAAGACCCACACATTGTTCTGCCGTCCCAGCGGCGCAAAGTTGAACGTGGGCCGCGCGGGCAGCTTCACCGTCTGCCGGATGACGCCGCGCACATCGCCCTGCATTTCCACCTCGATGGTTTGCCCGGTCGTTCCGCCGAGCGGAAAGACGCTCGTCGCCTGCGGATAATCGCCGACGTGCATCACATAGAGGCACTCGCTGCTCAAGCCATAGCGCGCGTCGCTTTGATGAGCGCCATTGAGCGAGTCGCGCAGCGCGATGGTGTAACGCCCGGCCTGCGGCGCGATGAAGCTGCACACCGGGTCGTGGTAATAGAGCTGCGAGGTGTCCTTTTCCTGAAACAGCCGCCCGTCCGGCCCCCACACTTGCAGCATCGCATCCAGGTCCGTGGGCGAGATGCGATACGCCAGCACTTCCAGACTGCACCGCTGCCCCTGCGCGAGGTCCACCGCATACCAGTCCGTCTCCGCGCCGGTGATGTGCCCCCACACCGTGCGGTCCATCGGGATGAGTTGCGCCGTCTCGCGTTTCGCCGTCGCCGTGGTCTCCACGACGATTGGCAGGCGGTTCACATGCAGCGTGCGCGGATTGGAGACGCCGCTGCGCGTGCGCACATGCAGCGCCACATTTCCCACCGGCACATCCGCCGCGAACTCCAGTTCCACGCGCACCTCATCCTTCTCCGGCGTCTTGTCGTGGCCGGGGATGATTTTCTTTTCAACGATGCGCTGCACGCGCACCCCGGCCTCGCGACACATCACCTCCTCGATGTCGCTCAGTCGCACCCCGCGCAACACCACCTCCTGCCGCGTGCCCGCCTGCGCGCACGGCGGCTCGATGCCGAGCAAAATCGGCGTGCCCGTCTCCGCACCAAATGCGGGCGCGACGAACATGAGCGCGATGAATGTGGGAATGAAGGTGAGGTAACGCTTCAAGCAAACGGAAGGGGTTGGGAGTTACGCGAGGATGTCCTGCACCACCTTGCCGCCATTGATGGCAATCGGGCGCGTGCCCATCGCCATCAGCTTTTTCTCCGGCGCGATGCCCATGAGGTGGAAGATGGTCGCCGCCAGGTCTTCCGCGGCCACCGCGCCTTCCATCGGCTCCGCGCCCGTCGCGTCCGACACGCCATGCACGAGGCCGCGCTTCACGCCGCCGCCCGCCAGCGCCACGCTGAAGCACTTCGCCCAATGGTCGCGCCCGCCCGCGCTGTTCATTTTCGGCGTGCGGCCAAAGTCCGTGGACACCAGCACCAGCGTCTCATCGAGCATGCCGCTCGCCGCGAGGTCCGCGATGAGCGCCGCATACGCCTGATCAAACTGGGGCAACTGGTCGCTCACGCCCTTTTTCAGATTTTGATGATGGTCCCACGAGCCATACGACACCGTCACAAAACGCACGCCCGCGCCCACCAGCCGCCGCGCCATCAGCAAGCCCTGCCCCGCGAGATTTTGCCCGTAGCTCTCGCACATCGCCTTTGGCTCCGCCTTCAAATCGAAAGCCTCCCGCGCCGCCGGAGATGAAATCATCGAGTAGGCATTCTGGTAAAACTTGCCCATCGGCTCCACCGCCCCGCTGCGCGCCAGATGCGCGTGATGCGCATCGACGACTTCCTTCAACGACCGCCGCGTGTCGAACCGCGCCGCATCCACGCCCGGCGGCAACGCCAGGTCCTGCACCGTAAAGCCCGGCGCACTCGGGTCGCCACCGACACTGAACGCGCCAAACGTCGGGCTCAAATACCCCGTGCCCGCTTGCGCCGGCGTGGACGGGATGGTCACAAAAGGCGGGAGATTTTTACGCGCCCCCAGCTCATGCGACACGATGCTGCCCATGCTCGGATACATCACTGCCGGACTCGGACGCCAGCCCGTGAGCATCGTCATCTGCCCGCGTTCATGCGCCGACTCCGTGTGCCACACGCCTCGCAACAGCGTCAGCTTGTCCGCCACACCCGCCGTCTTTTTCAGCAACTCGCAAAGCTGCATTCCCGGCACCTTTGTCCCAATCGCCCCAAACTCTCCACGATACTCCGCCGCCGCCTCCGGCTTCGGGTCCCACGACTCATGCTGCCCCAGCGCTCCCGGCAGGAAGATGTGAATCACCGACTTCGCCCGCGCCACCGGAGCCGCAGGCCCCTCCGCCGCCTGCAACTCCAAATACCGCCCCAGTGAAAGGCTCAGGCAACTGCCCACTCCCACGCAGAGCAGGTGACGACGGGACATGGAGTGTGATGCGTTCATAGAATTGGAAGTGTTATTCAGAGATGTCTTGTGCCGAGAAGCCAAGGTCCTCGCTGGCGCGGAGCAGGTGCTTCTCCATCGCCCGTCTGGCCGCTTCACTCTGGCGATCACGAATCGCGGTCAAAATCACCAAGTGCTCAGCCTCGGTGCGGTCACTCGTGCGTCCGCGATAGCCCTTGGCATGACTCGCCTCACGTAGTTCAGCCAACGACTCCAGCAGGAGCCTTGCGATCTGGTTTCCTGAAGCATCGGCAATCGCACGGTGAAACTCCATGTCCGCCACCACCAAGGCTTCGGGATTGGAAGCTGTGAGCAGACCATCGTGAGCGGCTTCGATACGTTTCATCTGGGAACGAGTCGCATGCTGCGCTGCACGCTGCGCATTGTGAGGCTCGATCATGTAGCGCACCTGAAAAAGCTGCCGCATCCGCTCCTTTTCTTTGGGCACCAGCAGCTCCAGCGAGGCCGAGATCGGCTTGTGCAAACGGTCCACCACACGCGTCCCCTGACCCTGCCGAATCTCCAGCAGCCCCTGAAGCTCCAGCCGCTTCGTCGCCTCTCGCAACACATTCCGACTCACCCCCAGCTTCACCGCCAGCTCCCGCTCTGCTGGTAATTTTACCTGCTGCCCAGGATCAACTCTCAGCATCGCAGCCAACTGCTGGCAAACCTTCTCCACCAAAGTGGGTGAACGAAGAATGGATTCAAAGGATGCGCTGGCCATGTGGTGGAATGGTAGAACCAGTTACGAAAAGCCTGATCATGATCTTTCCCAGAAAGATAGTCCGCGAGTTTTTCTGCGCACTAAACACCGTCTTTTGCATGATGGGGAAGACTGTCGCATACTGCAGCATGAACTTGAATCTCGAAGGTCGGTCGATTGCTGTGTTTGGAGCCGCCCGAGGCATTGGCCGTGCCATTGCGGACGGGTTTGTGGCTGAAGGCTGCACGGTGCGCGGATTCGATCGGGAAAAGAGCGCGGATTTCATCACCACGGGCGATGTGACGAGTTACGAGGCTGTTAAAGCGTTCGCGGCGGGTTTTCAGGCCGTAGATCACGTCGTTTTTTGTGTGGGAATCGGCTCCGGAAAGTTTGGCTTTCCATTTTGGAATCTGGAGCCGTCCGACTGGGCGCGGGTGCTGGAGGTGAACCTCATCGGTGCCGTGAATGTGGCACACGCCTTCGCTCCGAAGCTGATCGAACGCGGCGGTGGCTCGATACTGTTTCTCGTTTCCGTGGCTGGCCAGATGGGATCGCAAACTGATCCGCCGTACAGCGCATCAAAGGCGGCGCTGATCAATTTCACGCAATGTGCGGCCAAGGATCTCGGTCCGCACAACATCCGTGTGAACGCACTGGCACCGGGGATGGTGAAGACGGAGTTGAACCAGTCGATTTGGGCCGCCGGACAAAAGAAACTGCCGGAAAGCCAGCGTCAGAGCTTCGACGACTGGGCAGCGGAGAAGATCAAGAAAGTCTCCCACCTCGGTCGCTGGCAAATGCCAGACGAATATGCGGCGATGGCGACGTTTTTGGCCTCAGATCACGCCAAGAACATCACCGGCCAGACGATCAACATCGACGGCGGGCAGGTGATGCATTCGTGATCACTCATAGAGGCGGAACAAGCCGCTGTGATCGAGATCGCCGAAGCCTTTCTCGTGAACGAACTTCTCCCACTGCGCGAGCGAGTTCTTCAGCGTCGGTGAATCGAGGCCGACGGAATCGGCGAGCTGGGACATGAGGCGGACGTCTTTGAGTTGGAGGGTGGCACGGCCACCGGGAGCGAAGTCGCGGCGGACCATGCGGTCGCCATGGAGATCGAGGATGCGGCTTTCGGCAAAGCCGCCGAGCAGGGCTTTACGTACAAGGGCGGGTTCGACGCCGGAGAGTTCGGCGAGCCGCAAGGCTTGGGCGACGGCGTCGATGGTTTGGGCGACGATGAGCTGATTGGCGAGCTTGGTGACCTGCCCGCTGCCGATGGGGCCGAGGTGGGTGATGTTTTTGCCGACAGCCTGGAAGATGGGGAGTGCACGTTGGAAATTCGCGTCACTGCCGCCAGCCATGATGGTGAGCGTGGCGGCCTCTGCGCCGACTTGACCTCCGGAGACGGGCGCATCGACCCAATTCACGCGTTCGGCCCATTTTTTGGTCTCGGGGACGCCGGTGGTGCCGAAGTCGATGATGAGGGCATCTTTGTGCAGGCCTTCGAACAAGCCGCCAGGACCAAAGACGACATTTTCGACGACGTCGGTCATGGTGAGGTTGATGCAGATGACCCCGGGACCAATTTCGCGGGCGAGATCGGGCAGCGAGGCGGCGCGACGCATTCCAAGCGCCACAGCGGCCTCGGCGGGCGCTGCGCTGCGATTCCAGACGACCACATCGGCTCCCGCCTCGTGCAAATGGCGTGCGTTGGCCCGACCCATGTTTCCGAGTCCGACGAATCCGATCTTGTGTCCTGCGAGTGGCTTGCTCATGTCGGCGAACTCACATCAGGCCATGCCTGATAGCAAACATCTTCCCCATTCACTCATGAAAATCATCATCACCGGCGGCGGCGGCTTTCTTGGCTCCCAACTCGCACAGAAGCTCCTGGAACGCGGCACTTGGAATGGCGGACCTATCACGGAGATGGTGCTGCTGGATGCGTTTTTTCGCAATGAGCCGACCGATGCGCGGGTGAAGCATGTGAAGGGTGACATTGGTGACCGTGCGACGGTGTTTGCCGCCACGGGATCGAAGTTCGATGTGATCTTCCACCTGGCCTCGATGGTGAGCGGTGAGTGCGAGGAACGCTTCGATGATGCGATGCGCGTGAACTTGGATGGCGGACGAAATGTGTTTGAAGCAGCGAGAGCGGCGGAAGGCAGGCCGCGTGTTGTGTTTGCGAGCAGTGTGGCCTGCTACGGCGGTCTGGATATGTCGCAAATGATGACCGACCAGACGAAGCAACTGCCGCAGACGACCTACGGGATGACGAAGGCGATGTGCGAGATGATGGTGAACGATCACACGCGCAAAGGCCACTTCGACGGCCGCAGCGTGCGCCTGCCCACGGTGATCGTGCGCCCCGGCAAGCCGAATGCTGCTGCTTCGAGTTGGGCGAGCGGGATGTTCCGTGAGCCGCTGAATGGTGAGGCCTGCAACCTGCCGATTCGCCGTGAGCAGCCACATCCGATGACGGGTTATCGCACCGTGATCGAGTCGTTCATCGCTTTGAGTGAAGTCGAGGAAGCCAAACTCAGCAAAGATCGCGCTTATGTGCTGCCTGCACATCGAGTGACGCCGCAGATCGCGGAGAAGGTGATTCAAGAGGTGGCGGCGGAGCGCAGGATCAAGCTGGGGCCGATTGTGGATGCCTTTGATGCGAGGATTCAAGGCATCGTGGATAACTGGCCGCAGCAGGTGGATGGCGCACGCGCTGAGGCGATTGGCCTGCCGCGTCCGCCAGAGCTGAAGGTGATTGTGGAACAATATTTGGCAGACTTTGGAACGAAGTGAGCTTTCACGCATGTTGCTTGCCGCCTGGATTGCAGTAGCCTCATGGCATGAGCGACATACGACCCTTCCCGAATGCGCCGCAGATCAAGCTTGATCCACGCCGTATTCTCATCGGCTTCGGCGTGCTGATGATTGCCATCGGCCTATTCTCCGGCATTTACCAAGTTCCCGCAGAATCCGTGGCAGTGGTGCAGCGGTTTGGCGGTTATTTGAAAACCGAGGACCCCGGTCTGCACATCAAGCTGCCATGGGGCATTGATCAGATCACGCTGGTGGAGATTCTGCGTCAGCAGAAGCTTGAATTTGGCTTTGGAACTCGTGGTGCCACCAATCCCTACCAATACTCGCAAGATTATCGCGACCAAGAGGAGGAGAAAAACATGGTCACCGGTGATCTGAACACCGCGCTGGTGGAATGGGTGGTGCAGTATCACATCAGCGATCCCGTGGCCTATGTATTTAATTTCCGCGAGCCTTTGCCTACGCTCCGTGATCTCACGCAGGCGGTGATGCGCGAGGTGGTGGGCGACCGCACCGTGGATGAAGTGCTCACCATTGGCCGTCAGGAGATGGAAACCAAATGCGCGGAGCGTCTGCGTGAACTGGTGATCGCGCTGAGCATGGGGGTGCGTATTGATCAAATTCAACTCGGCAACATCAACCCGCCTGCCGATGTGCAGGCCAGCTTCAGCGATGTGAACCGAGCCAAGCAGGAGAAGGAATCCACCATCAATAAAGCCAGCGGTGAGTATTATCAGATCATTCCACGCGCCAAGGGTGAGGCGGATCAAAAAATCAAGGGCGCCGAAGGCTACGTAGCCAAACGTGTCAATGAAGCGGAGGGCGACGCCGCTCGTTTCAAATCCGTCTTGGCCGAATATCTCAAGGCACCCGAGGTTACCAAACAGCGTCTCTATTTGGAAACCATGAGTGAGGTGCTGGCGCAGGTGCCGGGCAAGATAATCCTGGATGAAAAGGCCTCCTCGTTCCTGCCACTCATGAATCTGCGTCAGGCAGTTCCGCAACCTCAGCCCAAACCCGCAGCACGATGAAAGCCACCGTCACTCTGATTGTTCTCCTCGCACTGAGCATTGTGCTCGGTTCCGGCTTGTACACCGTGAACGAAACGGAGCAGGTCGTCGTCACCCAGTTCGGCAAGCCGGTGGGAGAGCCGGTCAAAACGGCCGGGCTGCACTGGAAAACGCCCTTCATTCAAGCAGTGAACCGCATCGACAAGCGCGTGCTGGAATGGGACGGGGCCTCCACTCCCATGACCACCAAGGACAAAGTCATCGTCGTGGTGGATGTGTTTGGCCGTTGGGAAATCGCCGACCCGCTGGTGTTCTTCCGCCAACTCACCGACGAACGTCGCGCTCTGTCACGGCTTGATGACATTCTGGCCAGCGAGACGCGCATCGTCATCGCCAAGCATGATTTCATCGAGGCGGTGCGCACGACCAAGGACCGCAAAGCGGTGCGCGATGTGGACAACAGTTCCAGCGTCGGCAGCACTCCTTCCAGTGCCGATGCGCGCATCGGCGTGCTGCCGCCGATCAATTTTGGACGTGTGGAACTTGAGGCTGAAGTGCTCAGGAATGCCATTCCCAAAGTTGAGGGTTATGGTATCAAGCTGCTCGACGTACGCTTCAAGCGCATCGACTACGATCCGTCTGTGAGCCAGTCGATTCACCTGCGCATGATCAGCGAGCGTGAACAGATCGCCAAGCTGCACCGCGCCGAGGGCGAAGGGGCAGCAGCCACCATCAATGGCGAACGCGAGCGCGACCTCGCCACGATTGAATCCGAGGCCTATCGCAAAGTGCAAGAGCTCGAAGGTACGGCGGACGCGAAGGCCACGGAGATTTACGCCAAGGCCTATAACCAGACACCCGAAGCCGCGCAGCTCTTTGAGTTCCTCAAAACGATGGAAACCTACAAGAAGCTCATCACCAGCGACACGACGATGATCTTCACCACCGACAGCGAGCTGTTCCGCTACTTGAAGTCAAGCAACCCGCAGGCCAAGGCGGCGACGGGCGGCAGTGTTGAGTTCACGCCGTTGAACAAATTGCCGACGTTGTTAGAAGTGGGGCGGTGAAACCTCAAAGAACAATCGAGCCCTGGGGCGGTAGCATGTTTCAAATCGCTAATTTGCTCTAGCGCTTCCAGCATCCTATTCGGCATATTTGGAAGTCGTAAGTGTGTTCTCACGCCTACCACTCTCCGAACATTGAGGATAGCAACAACACGATTGAAACCGCCCAAAGCCAAAACCAGATGAGTCCAACGAGGAACAAAAGAACCAAATTGATGCCGATGCCAACAAGGCCATAGACAAGCCTTTGCCTGCCGGACGTTTCTGTGAACCATTCTAGCATCTAAAAAACGGAGTTAGGGCTTCAATGGTTTTGAGCTTTGCTCAATGGCACGAGTTGGCTAATAGCCATGCTGAAACTCACGGCTGCGGCTTCGGCACTGGCAGCAATGGAGCATCTGGCTCGAAGTCGAGCACGTCTTGATGCGTGCGCAGGGCTTTGCGGGCCTTGTCGAAGAAGGAGCTGAGGTCTTCGGCGTTCATTTGCTGCTTGTCGTCGATGTAGGCGTGCAGCTTCTGGAGTTGCGCATCGGCATCGAGATTCACGGAGCCCATGACCTTCTGCGCCTGAGTGTAGGTGGTGGAGAACTTGCCCTGAGCCTGCTCGAAGGCTTCTTTGGCGCCTTCCTGGCGGAGGTATTCTTTTTCGGCTTCGCGGAAGTCGGAGCTGAACAGGCGCTTGAAGAAACCGCCTTTGGGTTTCGTGATCTGCTTCGAAGCCTGGGCTTCAAAGTAGTTCGCCAGTTCCTGAAACTCCTGCATGGGCTTCTGATATTGCTTCTTCAGGTAACCGAGACCGGTGGTGATGATGCTGAGTTTTTCCACTTCGGCCTTTGAGAGCGTTTGACCAGCCTTCACCTTGTCCTCCAGCAGGTCGATGTATTGCAGCGTGGTCTTGTTGCCCTCGAAGATGTTTTCAAACTCCTTCGCGGCGGTGGCGAGGCGCTGGCGCTCGCCTTTGCGCAGGGCATCGATCTTCTTTTCGTTCTCGTCATTGAGCGCGGTGATCATCTTCTGATGCTGATCAGCCTGAGCACTGAGAGTGCGCTGGAACTCAGCCTCTTTGCTCTTGAGTTCATCGATGTGCTCAGCCTTGAGGTGCTCAAGGTCGGAACGCAGGGCCGTGAGATCGGAGCGTGATTGAAACAGGAACCAGCCCAGCACGCCGGAGGCGAGGAAGCTGAGCACGAGCAGCGCGGTGAGATTTTTGATGGCAGTCATGATGTGGGAAGGATTCGTGAGACGTGGGCAGGGTGCAAGAGCATTCAATGCGTGAGTTTTTACCTGCGCCATAGGGTGATGCACGTCTTCGGTCTGTTCATCAAGCCGGAATCCTGTTAGGGCTGGTTAAAATCCAGCGTCTTGTCTTCACGATGCCCACCGCCGCCCGCCCCACGATCGTCCGCCATCAAATCCTTGCCACGGCAACGATGGTGGCCTTCCTGATGTATTTGGACCGCATCTGCCTGGCGCAGATCGTTTCGTCAGATTCGTTTCACAAGCACATCGAGCTCGAGGGCTGGCAGATCGACTGGGTCAAAGGTGCCTTCTTCTGGGCCTACGCGCTCGCGCAGGTGCCGGCAGGCTGGTTGAGTGATCGTTTCGGCACACGGGCGTTGATCACGATTTACATCGCTACTTGGTCGTTGTTCACGGCGCTGACGAGTTTTTCATTCGGCTTCACGACTTTGCTGCTGGCACGACTGGGCTGTGGTTTGGCGGAAGCGGGTTATTACCCGGCCAGCAGCGGCCTGCTCACGCGTTGGGCGCATATTGAGGCGCGCGGATTTGCCAGCAGCCTCATTTCTTGGGGTGGGCGTGTCGGCGGTGCCTTGGCTCCAGCTTTGACGGCCTATGTAATTCTACAAGCGGGAGACTGGCGCTGGGCGGGATGGCTGTATGGCCTCGTGGGCATCCTCGTGGCGCTATGCTACTGGCGGGTGTTCCGCGAGCATCCGCGTCAGCATCCGAACTGCAACGCGGAAGAAATCATGCTGCTCGCGGAGGGCCGCGGTGATTTTCAGCCCGTGAAGGATCCACCGAAGCGCTTTCCACTTCGAGCGGCCTGCCGCAGCGGTAATTTGTGGATGGCCAACGGGGTGCAGTTCTTCACCAACATCGGCTGGGCCTTTCTCATCCTTTCCCTACCGGACTATCTCAAAAAGGTCATGCACCTCAATGAAGGCATGACTGGCATCATCACGACCGGCGCGCTGTTCATTGGCATCGTGGCGCTGCCGTTGGGCGGCATAATGACCGATTACATCACACGTCACCACGGCAAGCGGTTGGGACGCATGCTGCCGATGTCCGTGACCAAATTTGCCGCCGCTGCGTGTTACATGCTCGCCATGTGGACTGATTCGCCGTGGGGCATGGCCATCGCCTTCGGCCTTGTGGCTTTTTTTGCCGACATCGGCCTGCCGGCAATGTGGACCTTCATGCAGGACATCAGCGGCAAGCATCAAGCGCAGCTCTTTGGCTGGGGCAACATGTGGGGAAACTTCGGTGCCGCGATCATGCCCGTGTTGTTCACCGCCGTGCTCAAGTCCTACGACACGAACAACGATTACCATGAAGGCGTCTGGCTCTGCGCCGGAGCGTTTGTACTCGCCGGAGTCTTCGCCCTGTTCGTAAACGCAGAAAAGCCCGTGACACAGGCTGAAGAGGCAAAAAAATGAACGCCCACCGAGTTTTTTCTCGACCATTCTACCGCCCTCATGGTAATGAGTTGAACATTCGTTCTTGGATATCTACTAACAAAGCTCCGAAAATCATCGTCCTATCATATTATGCGCAAATTTATCCTCTCCCTCGTCACTGGACTCAGTGTTCAACAGGCTTCGGCGACAGTTGTTTATTCCGAAAACTTTAATTCCACCAGTGTTGGCAGCACCATTGCAGGCTGGGGTTATGAAGCTGGTAACATCTGGCAGGTAACCACGGACGCGACACTTGATCCAACAGCCCCGAACCACGTCTTTAGCAATGCGGGCAACGGCCAGCAGAATGTGGGTGTCAAATTTGCGTCAGGCACGCCAACCTTGCTCGGCGGCACAGGTGACTGGATCAAAGTAAGCTTCGACTACCGCTATTCAGGCACGCCGACCAGTCCCGGCCTTCAGCCGTACAATTTCTTCCGCTACGGCCTCTACAACAGAGGCTCCAACGCTACCTTCAGCGACGACATCGGTTACCTCGCTGACGTGAGCTACTGGGACCACGCCTCCGCCAGCAAGGATGGCGACTGGAACATCCGCAAGGAAGTCAATGTGTATGACGCGTTCAGCAACGGCATCCTCCTGGACAACCTGTCCAGCACGGATCCCGGTCCCAGTGGCGACATGCTCAGCCTGATCACGGGCCCCGCGCCGACCAAGAGCTTCGATGACGGTGCCACCCCTCGCAGCACCAGCCTGCTCATCACCCGCAATGGCTTCAATGTGGACTTGGCACTTTATCAGGATGGCGTTCTGCGGGCCACTGGCAACGACTCAGCCAGTGCGCTCATGATCTTTGACACGCTGTACTTTGAATCGCCCTCCGACTCCACGGGCTTTGCTCTGGACAACCTTTTGATTGAGACATGGGCAGCGCCCGAGCCTTCGCGTATGGTACTTCTTGGCTTGGGTTGCAGCGGGTTGCTTCTGCGTCGTCGTCGGCGCTAAACGGTAATTGGAATGGAGAAAATGGGATTGCCTACGCAGCAAGTGTGGAGCGTTCCGCGTGCATGGCCGTCGGATACAAAAAACCCGTGACGCAGGAACCGGCATAACCGGCTCGCCACATCACGGGTTTGAAAAGAAACTAACGAGAGGTGTTACCAGCCTTCGCCGCCACCGCCGTCGCCACGGCTGCCACGGTCAAAGCCGCCGCCACCGCGTTTGCCACCACCGCCGCCGCCA
>Ga0114970_10000983_pt1 | contig 21442 bp, 16 predicted proteins | sample M_140205_XF_Meta_FD_87030 | JGI IMG/M metagenome (GOLD analysis project Ga0114970, IMG submission 87030) | Freshwater microbial communities from Lake Montjoie, Canada to study carbon cycling - M_140205_XF_MetaG | ecosystem: Environmental > Aquatic > Freshwater > Lake | place: Lake Montjoie...
AAAAGAAATTGTCAGTAGACCTGCCATCTATAAAATATGGTTAGCTATTGAAAAATTTAGCGTGCCAAAATTCAAAGATGGCTATACGGTAAACAAGTGGATAGCAGCAGCCTTTGAAAAAAGATATGGGGTACACTATCGAACTATTCGAAACTTACCAGTTAAATACGAGGCTAATAAAGTTCCAAAACAAAAACGGTTCATTTTATACCAAGGAGCCGTAAATGAAGGAAGGTGTTTTGAAACCCTAATTCCAGCTATGAAAAATGTTAATTGCAAATTGGCAATTTATGGAAATGGAAACTTTTCAAATCAATCATTATCAATTATTGATAAAAATTTACTTAATAATAAAGTTTCAATTATTTCTGCCATTTCTCCAAACGATCTGCGTAAAATAACACCCACCGCTTATATTGGGTTAACCCTTTTCGACAAAACAGGACTTAACCAATACCATTCATTAGCTAACCGTTTTTTTGATTATATCATGGCGGGTATTCCACAGCTTTGTGTAGACTATCCAGAATACAGATCTATTAACGATGTTTACGAAGTAGCCTATCTAATACCTGATACCAAATCAGAAACAATTTCAGCCGCTTTGAACAAATTACTAGACGACAATGTTCTATACCAAAGGCTTGAGTTAAATTGCCAAAAAGCTAGAGAAATCTTTAACTGGGAACAAGAACAGCAAGGTTTAATTGATTTTTACAAACACCTATTTATTTAAATTGAACGCCAACAAACACTTACATATTATTGCATTCAACATCCCACTTCCTGCCGACTATGGGGGAGCTTACGATGTGTTTTACAAACTCCCTGCGCTTCAAGCTGCCGGCGTTAAAATACACTTTCATTGCTTTAAATACGGCAGAGAAGAACAACCCCTATTAAATCAATATTGTGAATCCGTACAATACTACAAGCGCGAAAAAGGACACAAAGCTATTTCAACAACCCTGCCCTATATTGTTGCCAGCAGAAAGAATGAAGAACTGATTACCAATTTGTTAAGTGATAACTATCCAATATTAATGGAAGGTGTACATTGCACTTATCCAATCATGGACCCAAGGTTTGTTAACAGAAAATGTTTTGTTCGACTACACAATGTAGAATACCAATACTACCACGACCTTTTTAAAAATAGCAACACCCTTATAAAAAAATTTTACTACTGGAACGAAAGCCGATTATTACGCAAGTACGAAGCTGCATTAGCCAAGAAAGCTACATTTTGGGGTGTTACTGAAAAAGACGATGCCGTTTACCGGAATGAATTTGGATGCAGTAATATTGAACATCTACCCTTATACTTACCCAATTGGCAAGTTTCTGGAATTGAAGGCATGGGTAATTATTGCTTATATCATGGAGATCTTAGTATTGACGCAAATGAAAAAGCAGCGATTTGGCTTCTAGAAAAAGTCTTTCAAAAATTAAAAACACCACTTGTAATTGCAGGAAAGAACCCATCAAAAAAATTACTTGATTTAGCGCACCAGCAAACGCATACTTGTTTGGTAGCAAACCCAACTGAAAATGAAATGCAAGACATGATTGCCAAAGCGCATATCAACGTATTGCCTTCCTATACTTTTACGGGAATGAAAGTGAAACTAGTAAATGCCTTATACCATGGACGTCATTGCGTTGTGAATGATGCCACAATAGAAGGTTCTGGTCTTTCAGCTGCTTGCCATGTTGGATCAACTGCCAATGCATTCCAAGAAATTATTGCACAACTATACCACCAACCTTTTACTTCAGAAGAAATTAACGGAAGAAAACGTTTATTAAATGAACTATTTAATAGCGCTGAAAATGCTAAAAAACAAGTATACTGGATTTGGGGAGAAAATTAAAAGCCCAATTCTTAACTAGCCGCACTATCAATTAACTTACCTAATTCTGTTTTAAGCATTCTAGAGGGATACCGGTTAATTACAATAAAATCATGGGTAGCCATAATAACGGTAGTGCCATAATCTTTGGCAATTTGTATAAGCAATTGCATAATCTCATCACTAGTTTCTGGATCTAGGTTGCCAGTTGGCTCATCGGCCAATATTAATTTAGGAGAATTGAGTAAGGCCCGAGCTATATCAACGCGCTGCTGCTCTCCGCCACTCATTTCAAATGGCATTTTAAATCCCTTACTTTTTAAACCAACTTTATCAAGTACGTCATTAATCTTTCCTTCAATTAGGCGTTCATCGTTCCAACCAGTGGCTTTTAAAACGAATTTTAGATTTTCGTAAACACTTCTATCAGTTAACAATTGAAAATCCTGAAAAATTACGCCTAAGTTTCTACGCAAGAATGGCACTTTCTTCCAATCCATATCTAACAAATCAAATCCTACTACATTACCAATACCCTCTTTTAGTGTAAGTTCACCATATAAAGTTTTTAGCAGACTACTTTTGCCTGTACCTGTTTTTCCTACTAGGTATACAAATTCGCCTTTTTGCACTTCGAAGTTTACATCCGCTAATATGAGGTTAGAACCTTGATAAATATTGGCATTCTTGATTAATACAACTGCTTCAGACATAGTGCTAATTTAAAAAAATAGAACTGTTTTCTATTGTTAAAATTAATAATTCAATTCTCCAAAATTGCCTTTCAGCAATAATTCCTTTTTATTAGAGGCTGCAACAGATCCAATAATTTGCGCTTCTATACCCAAGGAATTTGCAATGTCAATCATTGCAGCTGCCGAATTTTGATTAGTAAATACTTCTAAACGATGCCCCATATTAAACACTTGGTACATTTCATAATCAGTAGCACCAGAGTTTTCTTTTATCAATTTAAATATAGGTGGTGCTTCGAACAAATTGTCTTTCAGTATTTTAAGTGATTTCGGTAAATACTTCATACACTTAGTTTGACCACCACCACTACAATGAATTACCCCAGTGATTGCATCAAAATGCTGGTCTAATAGCTGCTTCATTAAAGGTGCATAGGTGCGGGTTGGAGAAAGTAAGAGCTTACCAATATTGGTGCTTTTACCATTTACCATTATTGGGTCTTGCATTTTATTCTTTCCTAAATACACTACCGCATCGTTCAAGGTAGGCTCAAATGTTTCGGGGTATTCTTTTGCATAGTGCTTATTTAACACATCATGTCTTGCACTAGTTAAGCCATTACTGCCTAATCCACTATTGTATTCAGATTCGTAATTGGCTTGCCCAAAACTTGCAAACCCAACTATTACATTACCCTCGGTAATTTTTTCGTTGGTAATTAGTTTGCTTTTGGGCCACCTTGCAGTCATGGTTCCGTTCACGGCAATGGTGCGAACCACATCTCCTACATCGGCAGTTTCTCCGCCTAGGTAATGAATATTTACACCAAAACTGCGTAATTGATTAAAAAATGACTGTGTGCCATTGATAATTTTTTCTAATACTTGGCCAGGTATCAATAATTTATTTCTATCAATGGTAGAGGAGAATAAAATATTATCGGTAATTCCCACGCACAATAAATCGTCTAAATTCATAGCCACGGCATCTTGGGCAATTCCTTCCCAAACCGATGCATCACCTGTTTCTTTCCAATACAAGTAGGCTAAAATACTTTTGGTACCTGCACCATCTGCATGCATGATATTTACCCAATCAGCATCCCCACATAAAAAATCTGGGTAAATTTTACAAAATGCATCAGGGTATAATCCTTGATCCAGTTTTTGAATGGCGGCATGCACTTCTTCTTTTTGAGCTGAAACACCGCGTTGTGCGTATAAAGACATACTGGAATTTTGGAATTTCTATAATAGTTACAAATGTACAATATAGGCTTTAAAAATAGGGAATCATGGCAGTTAGTTATTGGATTGATATATTTTATTGGGTTTGACTTTCTCTCTTGGGCACTATGTATTAGATTTGCACCCAATTATGCAGGTACATTATCAGTCAAAAGGACCAATCCCAAAGTTTAAAAAAGCAGTTATAACCATTGGCACCTTTGACGGAGTTCATTTAGGGCATCAACAAATAATTGCACAGTTAAAAAGCGAGGCGGCAAATATTGGCGGAGAATCTGTTATTATTAGTTTTTACCCCCACCCTCGTTCGGTTATTGCCAAAGCTCCTGGCGAAATAAAATTACTTGCCACCCCCAACGAAAAAATTGAACTATTAACAACAGCAGGTATTGATCATTTAGTAATTATTCCATTCAATCAAACCTTTGCTAACCAATCTGCCGAAGCATATATTACAGACTTTCTGGTAAAAACCTTTCAACCCCATACCATGATTATTGGTTACGACCATAAGTTTGGTAAAAACAGAACCGGCAATTTTGAATTATTGCAGCAGCATGCAAATCAATTAGGTTTTATAGTTAAAGAAATACCCGAATACTTGTTTAATGAAGTAATTATTAGTTCCACCAAAATCAGACACGCTTTATTAAATGCTGATATTTCAACAGCTAATCAGTTATTAGGATACCCATATTTTTTTGAAGGAACCATTGTTAAAGGCAACCAAGTAGGAAGAACTATTGGTTACCCCACTGCCAATTTATCAATTGCTTCTTTAGAAAAATTGATACCAGGCAATGGCGTTTATGCAGTGACTGCGCAAATAAAAAATGCAAATCCTCAAACGATATACAAAGGAATGATGAATATTGGTATTCGCCCTACTATTGAAGGAACAGTTCGGGTGATTGAAGTGAATTTATTTGATTTTGATGCAGAAATTTACGGAGAAATTTTACAAGTTTCTGTCCACCATTTTTTAAGGTCAGAGCAAAAATTTGCAGGATTAGATGCCTTAAAAGAACAATTGGCAAAAGATAAAAATAGTGCAATTATGTCATTGCAATAAACGAAATTATTGCATCATTTTTACAACCATTTCTTTTAATAATCCAGCATCAGAACTTCCACCATCATTCACCCCAACACTTCTTAAATTGTATTCGTGTAATAATAGCATAATTCGCTCAACACCTTCATAGGCATACTTTCTAGCCGCATTGGTATAGTCTTTTACAAAATAAGGGTTCACCCCTAATTCTGTTGCTACCGAACGGTCGTCGGTATTAGCCATTCCATAAATCATAAACACTTTACTAAAGAAATTATAGATAGCAGGTAATATTAATACTATTGGAGCCGCTTTGGGATTTGATTCAAAATAGCAAATAATTCTTATCGCTTTTGCCAAATCTTTTTTAGCAATAGCATCTTGCAATTCAAAAACATTAAATTCTTTACTGATGCCAATATAGTTTTCGATATCATCTTCAGTAATGCCTTTTCTTGCACCCAGATTTACTGCTAATTTTTCAATTTCGTTTTCAATTCTACTTAAATCATTTCCAATATGGTCAACCAATAAAGCAAGCGCTTTGGGGTTAATAGTTAACCCATGTTGCAAAACCATTTGATTGGTCCAATCTGGCAAAGCAGACTCATACATTTTTTTGGTAGAGAAAAATTCTGTCTTTGCTTTTAACAGTTTACCAAATTTTGATCTACCATCTGCTTTTTTCTCTTTATAACTCACCACAAACACGGTACTCTTTAAAGGATTCTCGATATAGTTTTCTAACTTATCAATTTCCTTCATGTGCTGTGCTTCTTTGAGCACCACCACTTGTCTTTCCGCAAACATAGGATAGCGCATACAAGCATTCAATACACTTGCCCATTCTGCGTCTTTTCCGTAAAAAATAGATAAATTAAAACCTGCTTCGGCCTCGGTTAAAATATGGTGTTCTGCATAATTTACAATCTGGTCAATATAATAAGATTCCTCCCCTTCCAACCAATAGACGGGTTTGAATAGTTTTTTCTTAAAATCAGCGATGATTTTTTCTGCAGACATGGTTACAAAGATGGGATAAGCTTTTTAAAACGCAAATCATTTATTAGAACTATTACACAAGATTCTTAATAATTTAATAGAATTTAAGGCTAAAAAGCAATTTGGCACGGTTTTAGTAATTTACAGTTGAACATTTAAATTCAAATTTTATGAGTTATTCTACTACACCAACATCAAACTATGCGCAACAGGCCCCAAAAGGCAATGATAATCGTAAACTTATTTACGGTATTTTAATTACTGCTTTATTACTTACATGGGGGTATATTTTTTACGACAAAAGCAAAACAAAAGAAACGGTTACACTTTTAGAAACCAAAATCACCAATATTGATAGTGCTAGATCGGCCATTCAACAAGACTTTTTATTGGTATCGGCTAAGGCAGATTCTTTAACCCAAACCAATATTCAGTTGCAAGGGTCATTGGCAGAAAAAAGCACAGAGATTCAACAATTGAAAGGCAATATCAGTGGCATCCTTCGCAAGAAAAATGCTACAACGGCAGAATTGACTGATGCTAAAAAAATGATTAGCGAGTTGAACGGAAAAATCAACGGCTTGTTTGTAGAAATTGAACAACTAAAAGGAGAAAACAAACAACTAACCTCCACTAACCAACAGTTGAATACCGAAAAAACACAATTAACTTCCGACAAGCAAAACTTAGAACAAAATCTTAATAAAACTACATCTGAAAAACAACAGCTAGCAGAAAAAGTAGATGTTGCTTCTACACTGCATGCGTCGAACATTGGCATCACTGCCATTGATGTAAAAAGTAGTGGTAAAGAAAAAGAAACCTCTACTGCTAAACGTGCCGATTTTATGCGTGTAAATTTTGCTTTAGATCCTAACCGTGTTACACCATCTGGTTCAAAAGATTTATACATTGTTATTACCGGACCAGACGGAAAAGTATTTAAAGATGGCGGCAGTTTTAATACCCGTGAAGAAGGAGAAAAAGCGTTTACAAATAAAGTGACCGTTTCTTATGAGCAAGGGAAATTAACCCCAGTAAGTTTTAATTGGAAAAAGTCAGACAAATATGCAGAAGGCGATTATAAAATTGAAATCTATAATAATGGATTTAAAATTGGCGAAAGTATTAGAACCCTAAAAAAAGGCGGATTATTTAGCTAGTCGTTTAATTTCAAAACATTATAGCAAAGAGGCTATCTCACTGAGATGGCCTCTTTCTTTATGAATAATAATTTTCTGTGGCTAATTAGCTTATTTTAGAGTTATGATTGGATCTTGGTTAAATTGGCGCACACTGCTTGTATTGATTGCCATCATTATTGCAAGTGGCACCATTGTGTATTCTCAATATTTAGCAGGAAAAATTGCCACAGAAGAAAGAAAAAATGTGGCGGCATGGGTAGAAGCGCAAAGAACTATTTTAAATTCAGGTGATACTGCTAGCATTAATCTGGCCACAAAAATTAGTACCGAAAATGACCAAATTCCAATTATTGAAACTAATGAAAAAGACCAAATTACTGGGAACTTTTTAAACCTAGATACGGCACTTGTAAAAAACCAAGCTGGTTATTTGCAAGATAAATTGCGCCAATTTAAACGGTACAATGCTACTCCCATTATTAGTGTTTTATTGGTTTCTCCTTATGCTGCAAATAAATATTATTATGGCGAAAGCCCCATGCTTAAAGAAACCAAGCTATACCCTATTGTACAATTGGTTGTAGTTGCTTTATTTAGCATCATTGCTATTGTAATGCTTCAAACCAATTATAAAAGTGCCCAAAACCAACTTTGGGCATCACTAGCAAAAGAAACAGCACACCAACTAGGCACGCCTGTAAGTAGTTTAGAAGGATGGCTAGAAATTTTAAAAGAAACACCAGGAAACGAAAAAATAATTCCAGAAATAGCCAAGGATGTTAAACGATTACAATTAATTTCTGACCGTTTTGGGAAAATCGGATCTCCACCAAAACTAGAGCCAGTATTGGTTGCAGATCAAATTACTAGCATTCTAAATTACATGAAAAAAAGAGCGGGAGGCGAAGTAGTTTTTGAATGGGATCAATCAACTATAGCAGCAACCCAAGTGAATCTTTCCGCGCCTTTGTTTGACTGGGTAATGGAAAATTTAATTAAAAATGCCTTGGATGCTATTGATGGAAAAGGCTTAATTAATATTACTGCACACACCAATAATCATGAAATGATTATTGATATAACCGATTCAGGAAAAGGAATTTCTGCGTTGAATATTACAAAAGTTTTCAACCCAGGCTTTACCACAAAAAAAAGGGGCTGGGGACTTGGCTTATCGCTAAGTAAAAGAATTGTTGAGCAATACCACAAAGGCAAGCTTACCATTAAATGGAGCGAACTAAATAAAGGAACTTGTTTTAGAATTATTCTGCCCCTTCCTCCATCAATAATGCAGGCATAATATTTTCTCCAAAACAATTCATTGCCGACTGAAATTGATACAATGTTTGTGGTGTTGTAGTTTCTGTAAATAAATCTGCCTCACCAAATAAATTGAAAAACTCAGTTTTAATTGTATTCAATTCATTGTTTGCATTTTGCTTACCCAAACGGTGTAAACATTGTTGCATTCTGGAAATTTTTTCATCCGATAAATGATCGAATGCATGTTGTTGCATTAATTGTCCTGTTGCATTTACCAAGAGTTGGTAAGAATTAGTTTTCATCTTGTACAGTTTACGGGTAATTCGGATTAATACTGTAAAAAGACACTAATTTTCTATCAAACGCTTCTTATCAAATTGTTAAGCATAGCTACAAGTGAATAACATGTGAATACTATATCTAATCAGCCTGCATGCTAGCGTAGCACTAGCGCTCCTAAGGCAGGAAGTTGCAGTGTGAGTTTGTAACAAAGGGTTGGCTTGTCCACTAATTTAGAAACCACTATTGGATTAAAAACATCGCCTGTTCCCCAAAACTCCTCGCTATTGCTATTAAATATTTCTTGCCATTTTCCTTTTCCGTGTACATAAATTTCCCAGTCTTTTCTTTCAACAGGGGTTACATTAAGTACAATTAACACATTGTCTTTTGTTTTTTTCCCTTTCCGCATATACACTAAAACACTCTCTGATCGATGGTTTAAATCAACCCATTCAAAACCAGCTGGCTCAAATTGATTTTCATACAATGCAGGTTCGCTTTTGTATAATTCATTGAGTTTTTGCACACAATATTTAAGTCCACTATGACTTGCGTGTTGCAATAAATCCCATTGGAGTTCACTTTTATAATCCCATTCTTTTGTGGCTCCAAATTCATTACCCATGAACAATAATTTTGAACCTGGATGCGTAAACATATAGGTATATAAAACTCGCAGATTGGCAAACTTCTGCCAGTCATCTCCTGGCATTTTATACAACATTGGGCTCTTGCCATGTACCACTTCGTCATGAGACAATGGAAGCATAAAATTTTCATCGTAGAAATACATCATACTAAATGAAAATTTATCTTGTTGTGTTTGTTTGAACACCGGATCTAATTTAAAATAATCTAGCGTATCGTGCATCCATCCCATCATCCATTTCATACCAAATCCTAAACCACCATTAACTGTTGGCTTAGATATTTTTGGCCAATCTGTTGCTTCTTCGGCAATGGTTTGAATATCTGGAAAATCTCTATACAAAGTTTCGTTTAAATCTGTAATAAAATTAATGGCCTCTAAATTGCCATTACCGCCGTATTCATTGGGTTCCCACTGTCCTGCATTTCGGCTATAGTCTAGTCTTAGCATAGAACTCACAGCATCAACACGAATACCATCTGTATGAAATTGGTCGCACCAAAAACGGGCACTACTTATTAAAAAAGATTTTACTTCTCCCCTTTTATAATTAAAAATATAGGAGTTCCAATCTGGATGAAATCCTTTGCGCATATCTGCATACTCATAGGTATGCGTTCCATCAAACATAAATAAACCGTGGGCATCATACGGAAAATGCGAAGGAACCCAATCGAGAATTACACCAATACCCGCTTGGTGAAAAGCATCCACCATTGCCGCATAATCTTGCGGCGTTCCAAAACGAGATGTGGGTGCAAAATAGCCTGTACCCTGGTATCCCCAACTGCCATCAAAGGGGTATTCCATTACAGGCATAAATTCAACATGCGTGAAACCCATTTCTTTTACATAAGGTACTAGGCGTTCTGCAATTTGTGCGTAAGTATTATAAGACTCTTCGTCATTTTTATCAGGCCGCATCCAACTGGCTAAATGCACTTCATAAACCGAATAAGGCGCATTTAGTGAATTGTGTTTTTTACGAACTTTCATCCATTCACTATCCTTCCAGTCATATTGAGTATCCCAAGTTATTGACGCTGTTTGAGGGCGTTTTTCCCAGAAATTGGCAAAAGGATCTCCTTTGTCTGTACGAACACCTTTGAACCCGTGAATATGGTATTTATAGGTTTCTCCTTTGGGAAGTTTGGGAATAAAACCTTCCCAGATACCCGAACTATCTAACCGGACTTTTAGTGGATGGGCTTCGTTATTCCAATTATTAAAATTTCCTGTAACACTTACATAGCTTGCATTTGGCGCCCAAACAGCAAAATAAGTACCTGATGTATCATTCACCGTTAATTGCTTGTTGCCAAATAAACGGTACAATTGATAATGGGTACCATTTTGAAAATTACGAATATCGGCTTCTGTAAATAAAGAGTAATTCCAAACAGAATGAGCAGTATCTACAAAATGAATCTCTTCGTATTTTTTCATGTATCAGGTTCGAACTTTTCGTGCATACACTGTTAGTAGCATATACTGTTTTCGATAAATAATCTTCCACAATTTATGGATTTTGCTATCAAAAATTGATACCATTACAACCAACCGTTACTAATCATCCAAAATTTACAACGATCTAACCAACTATCTTGAGATGTTTTATTTATTAAGCCAAATCCATGTCCGCCATTTTGGAATGTGTGAATTTCTGCTTTTACATGATTTGCCACTAGTGCTTGATAAAATAAAATACTGTTTGCCACTTTTACTCCTGCATCATCACTTGCATGCACCAAAAAAGTTGGAGGTGTTTGGTTGGTTACGTGTAGTTCGTTGGAGTAGAAATCCTTTTTTTCTTGGGTAGGATTTTTTCCTAATAAATTATTTCTAGACCCCATATGTGCTAGTGAATCTTGCAAACTGATTACTGGATATCCTAGTATCATAAAATCTGGACGAACACTAGTATGATTGGGGTTGGGTATTAAAGATTCCATAAAATGTGTACCGGCAGTTGCAGCCAAATGACCTCCTGCAGAAAATCCTAGGATGCCAATTTTAGTAGGATCAATATTCCATTTTTCAGCATTTTCACGCGCTAATAAAATAGCTTGTTGCGCATCTTGTAATGGACCTATTTCTTTATTAATCATAGTTGTATCATCTGGCATTCTATACTTAATTAATATTGCTGTTACGCCCATATCATTTAGTGCCTTTGCAACTGCTATTCCTTCATGACCACTAGCTGTTAAAGAATATCCCCCACCAGGAAAAATAATCACAGCACTGCGCTTTACACTAGGCGTTGTAGGTATATATAAAGTATACGTTGGTATACTAATTTTACTAATACGCAATTTACCGTCTGTTATTACTGATTTTTCTTTATTAACAGTAGGTTTACTATTGGGAATGGATCCTTCGTATAATAACACTTCTGTTTGTGCATTCAATTGTAGCATGCTGATAGCAAATAATAGGGTACAGTAAAATATTTTTTTCATGGCATTATTTTGTTAGTTCTAATACCCACATTCTTTTTGCAGGAATGGTAAATTTATTATTTAAAACTTTGCCATCAATAATATTTTTTGCCCCGGTAAATCCAGCTGTTCTTTCGGTGTATTTAGAAAAATCAATTTCTTTTTCTTTATCGGATGTATTCATTGTACAAAGCACGGTTTGATTGGCGTCATACCTGAAATAAATATACAGCCCGTCGTCGGGTACATATTGCATTAAACCACCCTTAGTGATAGCGGTAGTTTTTAAACGATAGTTGGCTAGGGTAGACACATAATTTTGCATGTCTTTTTCTTCATCGGTTAATCCAACTGTGGTGAATGCACTTTTTTTATCGCCATTCCAACCACCAGGGAAATCTAAACGAACATTTCCATCGGCTGGATTTTTTTCGCCTTTCATTAGCACTTCGGTACCATAGTACAATTGAGGTATACCGCGGGTGGTAAGCAACCAAGCGATTGCCATTTTTAATTTATTAATATCCCCACCTACTTCCGAAAAAATTCTGGTTAAATCGTGATTGTCTAAAAAAACACAATTCCTATTGGCATCTTTATATAAAAAATCATTGCTTAAAGTGCTATATAATTTATTAACTCCTTCTGTCCAACCAAAATTTTGATTCAGTGCTGGTTGAATGCCATAGAATAAGGTTTGAAAATCGGTAACACCTTGCAGATTGCTTTTAAATGTTGTTTGAATATTATTTTCTGCAAAATATGCTTGTGCTGCGGTTCCATGCACCCAGGTTTCACCGAACATGGTCATTTTAGGGTATTCGTCAGTTAAGGCTTTATTACAACGATTCATAAATGGTAAATCGTTATAGATATAGGTATCAATGCGCCATCCATCAACACCAAAATTCTCTACACTCCAAATAGCATGTTGAATTAAAAAATTAGCAACGTATGGATTGTTTTGATTTAAATCAGGCATCTCTGGAACAAACCATCCATCGGAAGTTTTTTTTGCATCTGATTTTGTACCATACAAATCAAACAAAGGTTGGTCTTTAAAAGAACTGCCAGTATACGTTGGCCATTGATGAAACCAATCTTTCATTGGTTGGTCTAAGAAAAGAATATTTTTACTACCTACATGATTGTACACTGCATCCTGCATTAATTTCATGCCACGCTTGTGTAATTCATTACTTAGCTGCTGGTACTTTTCGGTGCCCCCAATCCTTGGTTCAATAGAATAATGATCGGTAAACGCATAGCCATGTTCTGTTCGATTCGGTTGGTCATTGGCTATTACTGGTGTCATCCAAACAGTGGTAACTCCTAATTTTTTTAAGTAGTCTAAATGATTAATGACCCCTTGTAAATCTCCTCCATGACGGTCATAAATTTTTTCTCTGTTTAAACTTTGATCGCGTAGTCCTGCAATTCTATCATTAGTAGTATCTCCATTACTGAAACGATCTGGCATTAATAAATAGACCAAATCTTGAGAAGTTACCCCTTGCGCAAAATCCTTGCCACGACCGGGCCTCCTAGCACTAAGCGGCCATTTCACTTTATTAATTTTGCCTAAATTATTAAATACAATTTCTATATCCCCAGGCTTTGCTGTTGTAGCAATTTGCAGGTCAATGGTTAAAAATTTTCCATTATCTAGTGGCGTTATTTTTAATAATTGCACCCCAGGATATTGAATACTTATTTTCTCTTTATTAAACCCATCATAATCTCCGTGTACTAAAATTTGTACTTTATTCCAATGCATATTGGTCCACCAATTACTTGGATATAATTTGGCATACTGTGCAGAAACCAACTGTGTAAAAAACACTAATAAAAGTGTGCAAGTAGTAACTTTTTTCATAGCAATTATTTTTTTTCTAGTTTAATTTCAATAGCTCCAGCATCATATACAAACAATACACTAACAGCGCCACAAAGCATTAAAAATCCTGCCAATACAATGGCATAAATTGGTTGTCCATTATATAAATGTTTTACAATCCACCCACCAGCAATCCCATTAATAATTTGTGGAAGTGTAATAAAGAAATTAAAAATACCCATGTAAATACCTAATTTACCTGCTGGAATTGAACCAGATAATATAACATAAGGCATGGCTAAAATACTAGCCCATGCTAAACCAATTCCTATCATTGAATAAGTTAACATGGCAGGATCTTTAATAAAATAGATAGATATTAATCCAATGCCTCCTGCAAATAATGAAAAAGCATGTGTCCCTTTTCTACCTAAAAACTTTGCAACCAAGGGTAACATTAATGCATATAATGCAGCCACTAAATTATAGGTGCCAAATGCAGAACTAACTTTATTTCCGGCATCATTATAAGCTACTGATTTTACATAATCACCAGTCAATCCATACACATGAGTGGCCACTGCATCTGTAGTAAATACCCACATACTAAACAATGCAAACCACGAAAAAAATTGCACCAAACCCAATTGTTTCATGGTTTTTGGCATATTTGAAAAATCAGCAAATATTTGAGAAAGCCCTTTTTTTTCTGTGTCTGCAGGCTTGCCATGATACTGTTCATATTCTGATGGCGTGTATTCCCTAGACATAAATACAGTTACTAAAATAGCAGCAATAAAAACAGCAGCACCAATATAAAATGAATACCGAATATTGTCTGCAACACCCGATACACCTGGGTCTTGCGAAAAACCATGCTTGGCTAAAAAAGAAGGTAATTCAGAACCTACAACTGCTCCTACTCCAATTAAAAATGTTTGAACCGCAAACCCACTAGTTCTTTGTGAATCGGGTAAGTTATCTGCCACCAATGCCCTAAATGGTTCCATTGCCACATTAAAAGAAGCATCCATTAACATTACCATTCCTGCACCAGTCCATAATGCAGGAATAATACTTGATAAAAAAGCGGCATTGGGTAAAAATAATAATGCAGCCGAAGACAATAATGCCCCTACTAAAAAATAAGGTTTTCTTCGTCCAAATCTATTCCAAGTTTTATCACTGTAATGGCCAATTAGTGGTTGTACAATCATCCCTACTAAGGGTGCTACAATCCAGAACATTGGCAACTGGTCTACATCAGCACCAAATGATCGAAGGATTCTACTGGTGTTGCCATTTTGTAAGGCAAAACCAAATTGAATGCCTAAAAATCCAAAACTCATGAAAAATATCTGAGACAAACTCAACCTAGGTTTGGTCAAGGTACTGGTTGAACTACCTGATTTTGTAGATAAAGACATAGCAATCGTTTAAAAGCGTAATGTGTAAAAATTACATGAAAGATAAATGTACAAAAAAAACACCCTCGAAAGGATGTTTTTTTTGTACCAATTATATTACAAACCCATCGGGTAAAATAGCTCTTTTTTTAACTACCACAATACCATCTTTAACAGCATATAATGGATGGTCAGTACTGGCCAAATGCTTGCCACCATTAATTCGTACATCATTTCCTATTCTACAATTCTTATCTATAATAGCATCTTTAATATAGCAGCGTTCTCCAATGCCAATTTTAGGCACCCCTTTTTTAAAATCCGATTCCATTTCACCAATGGTTTCATAATAGTCATTTCCCATTATATAAGTATTAACTATGGTTGTACCCAAACCTATACGAGAACGAATCCCTACCACACTTTGCTCTATTCTACTAGCATTAATTATTGAACCTTCTGCAATAATTGTTTTCTCTAGTGTTGTTCCACTAATTTTTGCTGGAGGTAGCATTCTTGCACGACTGTAAACCGTTTTATTATTATCGAACAAATTAAACAATGGCACGTCTTGCGTAAGCGCTAAGTTCGCTTCATAAAAAGAATAGATATTTCCAATATCCGTCCAGTAACCATCATACTGGTAACTAATTACTTTATTGTTAACAATTGATTCTGGAATAATTTCTTTGCCAAAATCAGTAGCTATTGGATTTTTTTCAGTCAGCAATTGGTCTAATACTTTTTTATTGAAAATATATATACCCATTGATGCTAAATAATTTCTTCCTTCTTTCTGCATTTGCGCACCTGTATCACTCACCCATTCTGGCAATAAGTCTTTGTTAGGTTTTTCAATAAATGAAGTAATGTAATTTTCGTCATTAGTTTTTAATATCCCAAATTCAGGTGCTTCTCTACTAGCAACAGGAATGGTTGCAATGGTAATATCGGCTCCTTTTGCTTTGTGATTGGCAATCATTTGAAAAAAATCCATTTGATACAATTGATCGCCACTTAAAATTAAAATGTAATCGTAATCAAAATTTTCAATGTGTCTTAAAGACTGCCTAACAGCATCTGCAGTACCTTGAAACCAACCTGGATTATCGGGTGTTTGTTCGGCTGCTAAAATATCTACAAAACCTGTACTAAATGCACTAAAATGGTAGGTGTTTTTTATGTGTTTGTTTAAAGAAGCAGAATTAAACTGCGTTAACACAAACATTCTATTGATATTACTATTAATACAATTACTAATTGGAATATCTACCAATCGATACTTGCCAGCTATTGGTACCGCTGGCTTTGAGCGATTTGCTGTTAAAGGATACAATCTACTACCTGCACCTCCACCCAAAATAACTGCCACTACAGAACTCGAAAAATCATTCATGCGAATTTGGTTTAAACCATTACAAAATACTATGATAAATATTACTAAACTTCTCTACTGTTAACTCCCAACTATTATCAATTTGCATCATAGTTGTACGCATCTTTTTTAACTGTTTTTTATCTTGATAAACCGATGCTGCGCGGCTAATTGAATAAACCAAATCTGCAGCACTTGCATGATTAAAACAAACTCCATAACCATTTTCATCACCCATATCTACTACGGTATCTTTTAAACCTCCTGTTCTTCTAACAATAGGTACGGTACCGTATCGCATAGCATACATTTGATTCAAGCCACAGGGTTCTACCCTACTAGGCATTAATAAAAAATCTGCCGCTGCATAAATCAAATGGCTTAATGCTTCATTGTAACCAATATATGAATTATAAATTCCTGGAAATTCATGAACCATTTGCTGTAATGGCCATTCTATTTCGGTTTGGCCACTACCTAAAACAAAAAAACTAGCAGTACTATTGGTATTAAAAATGGCAGTTGCAATTGATTCAGGTAAAATTTCGGCTGCTTTTTCGCCAACCAATCGACCAATAAATACAAACAAAGGTTTTTGAGAATCCAAGCCATATTTAGTGCATAGTATTTCTTTATTTTGTTGCTTTCCTTCTGTTACATCCTTTATAGAAAAATGATGCGCCAAATAATAATCTGTTGAAGGATTCCAAACATCATTGTCAATTCCATTTAAAATTCCTACACATTTTTCTTTTTCATATGCAAACAAAGTCTCTAATCCATTGGCATCTTCGTGCAGTTCTTCCATATAAGATTTGCTAACTGTAGTGATCTTATCGGCACATTTAATGGCACAAGCCAATGGATTAATGCCCCCATTCCATTCTAAAAGTCCCGTTTTATAATGGTCCCATTCAGGAATTAATATACTTTGATTCCAATTCATCCATCCTTGGTATTGTGCATTATGGATGGTAAAAACAGTAGCAACCCTACTTAATTGCTTAAAATTAAAACAATGCCGCATCATAAATGGAATCAGTGCTGTTTGATGATCGTGGCAATGCACAATATCAGGACGGTGTTCCCAACTATTCAACCAAGTAACTACTGCAATCTGAAAAGCCATAAACCGCTCGGTATCGTCTTCGTACCCATAAATCTTTTCTCGGTCTAAAAGGCTATTGATATCTACTAAATACAGGTCGAAACCTACTATATTGGTCTTTTCTTTGATGATGGTAAAATCAAAGAACCAGTCACCTAAATTGGCATTTCCCTTAAAATCAACCACCCATTCATTGGTATATAGAAATTTAGTGCGATACATGGGCATTACCACTTTAGCCAGATAACCGGCATTACACTGGTATTTAGGTAAAGCGCCTACCACATCACCTAGTCCTCCAGCCTTTGCTACCGGATAACATTCCGCACTAATGTGTACAATCTCCATCTAAAATTTATTGATTCCTTGAATTGCATTAAATTTAAGCCTCATTATTAGAAGCACAAAAAACATTTAAAGTTTTTTGCTTAATAATTTATATTTATTTTACACCATAATTTTTTAACACATAAAGCCTGTCATGAATCAAAAAACTAATTGGTCACAATTTGGAACCCTTATTTCCATTTTTTTCTTTTGGGGTTTTGTTGCTGCTAGCAACGACATTTTAATTCCTGTATTTAAGAAAGCATTTACACTAACACAATTGCAAAGTCAATTGGTAGCAGTTGCTTTTTATGTGGCCTATACAGTTGGTTCCATCATTTATGTGGGTGTTTCTTCTTTAATTGGCGGAGACCTTTTAAATAAAATTGGCTACAAAAATGGTATTGCAGTAGGATTGGGCATTTCTGCCCTAGGTACTTTACTATTTATTCCTGCAGCTAATAATGGATCATTTGATTTAATGATTATTGCTTTATTTATTGTTGCATTAGGATTTAGTTTACAACAAATTGCAGCAAATCCTTTAGCTGTTGTAATTGGCGACCCTAAAACAGGTGCTCAAAGATTAAACATGGCTGGTGGGGTAAATAATTTTGGAACCACTATTGGACCATTACTTGTAAGTTTTGCTATTTTTGGAAGTGTAAGTAGCGGATCTACTGTAGCAAATATTTCAAGCGTAAAAATCCCCTATTTAATTCTTGGTGCTGCATTTGTATTGGTAGCCATATTTTTTAAGTTCTCTTCTATCCCTAATAAAATTGATTTAGACCATGTAGCAGAAGAAGAAGCAGAAAATTCTTCAAAAGTATTACACAAAAATTCTGCCATGCAATACCCACAATTGGTATTGGGTATGATTGGTATTTTTGTGTATGTAGGTGTGGAGGTTGCAACCGCAAGTAATTTGCCAGAATATATGCGTATACATATTGGCATACCTACCGAAAAAATTGCCCCTTATATTTCTTTATACTGGGCAAGTTTAATGATAGGACGTTGGACAGGAGCTGTAGGAGCATTTGGCGTAAGCAAAAGCAAGGCCAAAATTTTAAACTTTGTAATGCCTTATTTAGCGTTCGCAGTTTTCTTAATTGTTAATGCTATTGCACAACACGATATATCTCAATTCTACATTTATGGATTGGTAATTATTGCCATGATTATTGGAGATATCATGAGTAAGGGAAGCCCAGTTAGAATGCTATTAATTTTCTCTTCTATGGGAATTACAGCGCTTGTAATTGGCATGCTAACTTCTGGCATGGTGAGTGTTTTTGCTTTCATTAGTGTTGGATTATTCTGTAGTACTTTATGGCCATGTATTTTTACCCTTGCAGTTGCAGGATTAGGAAAGCACACTAATCAAGGAAGCAGTTTGTTGATTATGATGATCATGGGCGGTGGTGTTATTGCTGCATTACAAGGATGGGTGGCAGATGAAAAAATACTTGGCATTCAATTTAGTTATATAGTTGATGTTTTGTGTTTTGCTTATTTAGCATTTTATGCAATACGTGTAAAATCTATTTTAAAATCACAAGGTATTGACTACGACACTAAAGTTTCAGGAGGTCATTAATTTTAATTAAGTTCATCATTCAAATTTGTATTGACAATGGCATTTAACAAGCCGAGTTTAGAACAATTAGCCATTGGCATTGACATTGGCGGAACCGGCACCAAATTTGGTATCGTAGACAAAGAAGGAAACGTACTTTTTTCTAGCGAAATGTCTACAAAAAAGCATGCAACTATAGAGTCGTTTATAACAGACTTACACAAGCATCTTGTTCCGCTGATTGATAATGTTGGTGGTATTGGCAGAATTAAAGGAATAGGCGTTGGTGCTCCCAATGGAAACTTCTATACTGGCACTATTGAATACGCCCCCAATTTACCTTGGAGAGGCATTATTCCCTTATGTAAATTATTGCAAGACGAGTTCATGCTTCCAGTGGTATTAACCAATGATGCAAATGCGGCAGCTTTGGGAGAAATGAAATATGGTGCGGCAAAAGACATAAAAGACTTTATCATGATTACACTTGGCACAGGTGTTGGATCTGGTATTGTTGCCAATGGCACCCTAGTTTATGGACACGATGGATTTGCTGGAGAATTGGGCCATATTATTATTATCCCTGATGGTAGATATCATGAAGGAACAGGTAAAAAAGGTTCTTTAGAAAGTTATGCTTCTGCAACTGGGGTTCGATTAACCACCTTAGAATTTTTAAAGAATTCTACTACGCCTAGTTTATTAAGAGATATTCCTGCCGATGAATTAGATTCAAAAAAAGTATATGATGCAGCAATGGCTGGCGACCAATTGGCTAAAGATGTATTTGACTATACTGGAAAAATACTAGGAATGGCTTTAGCAAATTTTGTGATGTTCTCTAGTCCAGAAGCCATCATATTATTTGGCGGATTAACAAAAGCTGGTGATCTTATATTAAAACCTACAAAAGAACATATGGAGGCGAATTTAATACAAGTGTTTCAGAATAAAGTAAAGATCCTTGTTAGCCATTTAAAAGAATCGGATGCTGCAATACTTGGCGCATCTGCACTGGCTTGGGATATATAAATTCATCGAAAATATTTTTCAATCCACACATAAAAAAGCGGCTATCTAAATTAGGTAGCCGCTTTTTTATTATGCTTCAGAAGTTTTTGGTTCTTCTTCTATTCTTGGGAGAAATTCAAATTTAATTTTTGAATTTTCCTTATCTAGATCAGCCACCAATTTATCTCCTTGTTTTATATTTAGATTTAAAATTTCTTCTGCTAAAGGATCTTCTAAGTATTTCTGTAATGCACGGTGCAAAGGCCTTGCACCAAATTGTGCGTCATATCCTTTCTCTGCAATAAATTCTTTTGCAGCCAAAGTTAATTCCATTGAAAATCCTAAATTCTGCAAACGTTTAGTAACCCCTTTCATTAAAATATCAATGATATTAAAGATGTTTTCTTTATTCAATGAATTAAAGATAACTACATCATCAATTCTATTTAAAAATTCAGGAGAGAAAGTACGTTTCAGTGCTTTTTCAATAACTGCTTTGTTATTTTCATCGGCATTTTGAACACGTGTTGCAGTAGCAAAACCAACCCCATCGCCAAACTCTTTTAACTGACGTGCGCCAATATTAGAAGTCATGATAATCAAGGTATTCTTGAAGTCAATTTTTCTTCCTAAGCCATCTGTAAGTTGACCATCGTCTAATACTTGTAATAAAATATTGTAAATGTCTGGATGTGCTTTTTCTATTTCATCTAATAAAATAACGCAATAAGGTTTACGACGTACTTTTTCGGTTAACTGTCCACCTTCTTCGTATCCAACATATCCTGGAGGTGCACCAATTAATCTACTCACTGTAAATTTTTCCATGTATTCACTCATGTCAATTCTAATTAAAGAATCTTCGGAGTCAAACATATACCTAGCAATGGAGCGGGCTAATTCTGTTTTTCCTACTCCTGTTGGACCAAGAAAAATAAATGTCCCAATGGGTTTTTTAGGGTCTTTCAAACCAACTCGATTACGCTGAATAGCTTTCACTACTTTTTGAATGGCTTCGTCTTGACCAATCACCATATCCTGCATATCAATGCTCATCCTACGCAACTTTTCAGTTTCTGCCTGCACCATTCTTTTTACAGGAATACCCGTCATCATACTCACCACTTCGGCAATATGTTCTTCGGTAATTGGATAACGTTTGTG
>Ga0114970_10000986_pt1 | contig 21428 bp, 20 predicted proteins | sample M_140205_XF_Meta_FD_87030 | JGI IMG/M metagenome (GOLD analysis project Ga0114970, IMG submission 87030) | Freshwater microbial communities from Lake Montjoie, Canada to study carbon cycling - M_140205_XF_MetaG | ecosystem: Environmental > Aquatic > Freshwater > Lake | place: Lake Montjoie...
GCCCTTGATGGCAGTATCTAGGGTTCCAGAAATACTCTGCATATTACTGTTCTTTCAATTCTAAGCTAACCTCATAAAAGATTGCATTAGATAGATAATCCCTGCGAATAATGTCTTCACTATAACTTTCTATCCAGACATTATAGGTTTGAGTTGTGCCTATCGGCGCACGAACAACTAGCGCAAGAACTGCCTGAGTATCAGATAATAACTTTAAAGTGTTGCGAGCTTCTTTCTTATCATATGTCTGAGTAGATAGGCTAGGAAGCTGAGTCCATTTAAGGCTGAAAGAATATTTAACTGCCTTAAAATATTTCTTTGTAAGCCCGCTGGCAAGTTCAACAGGAATTGAGCGCTCATCTCTCGCAGACGAGAAAGTGCGGCCCTGATCGGTAAGTTCATAGCCACCAAGACTAATTAGATTAGGCAATGCCATTAGATTCTACCGCTCCTTTGAGAATTATCTTGGTAAGACGTTACTTTCCTATTAATTGTACCATAAGCCTGCTGATTTTTTGGTGCAACTTTGACACCATATTCTTTCATCATTGACTCAAACCAGGCAGGCTCCCCAATGAAATTATCGACATAGATATTAGTTGCCGAAGCTTGCGGGGCTGATGGAGCAGAGTTATTAGTTATATTAACTGACATTCCAGAATAATCAGATGGAGCAGTCTTGGCAGAGTTGAAACTCTTTACAAATTCAGACATACCCTGAGGAAGAGGAATAACTGCTTCATCATATCGACCCTCGCCAATTTGAGCAAGCATTCCACCCATCTGACGCTTAACAAGACCTCCAGAAGCCATCTTGAATGGAGCAATGTTATTAATTATTTGCTCAATTGGCCCATGATGGTCATTTGCTCCACCTTGTTCATCGGTCCAACCGTTTACAGCATCAGCCCATTTTCCTACTTTTTTCCAGTTTTCCCATAAACCTGCAAATTGGCGATTAAAGGCAGAGAATATATTTGCATTTACATCGAGTCCATTGCCAAGAACATCGTTAATAATAGACTCAAAGCCACTCTTGAGGCCGCCCTGATTTTGCATGTCCCATGAAATAAGAAGGGTAACAGTTCTACGAATGCGGTTATAAGAATCCAGCAAGTCGTTTACGGCGTTCTTGAAATTAAGCTTGCTCGAAGGGGACTCAATCCCCATAGCGATACCATCAACAAAAGGCTTGCCAATCTCATCGGCAGCAACCCTAGATGGTGACTCAATCTTTAGAGATTTTTTACCATGATCTAACATCTCACTAGTTAAATCACCAACAGCTTTTTTAGGCTTTCCCTTATTTTCCTTAACACCATCTTCTACGCCATCAGCATATCCTTTTCCAACTTTTTTTCCATGCTTGTTGGCTTTGTCCGTATTTTTCTTTTCATCACCGAGAACCTCCTTGGTGCCCTTTGTTTTATCGGACTCAGCGGCCCCAGTGGTAGATTCTTTTTCCTCTTTTGCTGGTTTAGATTTGACAATTTGACCTTTATCGTCAATCCAAAATTTATATTTGTTTCCAGCCAGATCGTCGTATATACCATCATACTCAGAATCACCGGCTTTCCAGTTTTTACGCATTTTTACAACTGCCTCACCTACATTGGCTTTAATCCACTTCAGGTTTTTATTTAGCGCATCTGTACCGGATTTCGTCAGATTCCTCTTGTCGCGACCCATATTTTTAAAACCTTTTCCAGTTACAATGCCATCACTGTCTGTTATCGGAGTAGCTCCTTCATCTACAACTACATTGCCCTTTTTGTCAAAATGAGTTCCAGCAATACCGCCAGCGCCAGTTTTTGGCAGCACTGTTTTAGCTATAAATTCTTTTAAACCGTTATTGCCTGTGAATCCATTGTTTTTTTGCCATTTTCTAAATTTATTTAAATCTTTAACATCTTGAGCAGACTGAAAATTCCCACGAAAAAGTCTATGATATTTAGATAATTCATCTTCCATAATTGCTCTACCATAGATAGAAGTATTAGCTATTTTTGTCACCAGGTCCGCACCAGCTTTAGCATTTGATGTCTTTACAGATTCGACTTTTTGCTCAGGAGTCTGGAACTCACGGAGTCCCGCTTCATTAAAGCCTAGCGCGCCAGGAGAACTGACATTTTTTTTACGATTGGCAACTCTTCCATTAAACATATCAAATAATTTTTGCTCTTTCAAGTATGCAACAAATTGCTTATCTTTTAATAAGGTTTTCCAAACATCTGGATTATAGTCAGCTTTATATAGAAAATCTAACATCTGTCCAAACTTTGGAATGTTAGATTTTCTATATAGATATTTCCCACCAGCTTGTGCCCATTTTCCATCACTTACGGTTACTGCCTTTGGTACCTTATCCCCGCTAGCTGGATCTTTGGGCGTGCTATCTGGGTTTGTATCTCCAGTATCTGTATTGTCTTCAGGAGTAGAATCAGGGTTTAGAGAACTTTCATCAATGCCAGACTTAGCGCTATCGGCCATAGACTTAACAATATTCTTAATGTCAATCTCAGCAAGTTTAGATATCCAAGAATATATTCCAGTATAAGCCCATTCACCGCTCCAGAAAGACTCGTTGTTCATATCAACCTTAACTTGAGCAATAGCAAGTTTAAACATATCAAGGCCATTAGTCCAGGCACCAGCAATAAGTGGCATTCCATAGTTAGTTAAAGTAGCATTAATCTGATCCATCATAGCAACCCACTCCGCATCATTTTTGGGAGTGTACTTGGTGATAAGATCTATCTGCTCTTTAAGCGCTTTCTCTTGTATCGCCTTTAAGTCTTCAGCCGCTTTTTTGGCATCTGCAATTTTCTGTCTCTGCAAGTCGCGAGTTGCCTTAAGAAGCACTCCCCCACGCGCCTTGTCAATATCAGTAATTGCCTTCACATTGCCCTTATCATTTTCAGCAAAAGTTAAGTCTAAGTTTCTAGCATCATCAATACGGCCCTCATAAATCGCAAGGCTTCTATCTCTACGATAATTTTCCTGGTCTAAAGAACGCTTATTCAGCGCTTCACGACGGCTCTGAACGTACTCCTGAGTAGCAAGAAGTTCTGCTTCTTTTTTCTCAACCTCGTCCATTGCTTTAATCTGGTCATCAAAGACTTGAAGTCGTTTCTTCCAAACTTCATCAAACTCTTTACTAATCATATCTTTTAATGAAGAAATAAAGTCATTGAGTTTTGCCTGAAGCGCCGACAAAAAATTATCATAAGGATTCTTACCGCCAGAACCAGAACTACTATCCAACGAATCTTTAGGTTTAGGAACTAAGACCTCAGATGGTCTAATTTCTTTTGTTTTATTTACAAAAGTAGTTTTTACTTCAACGGGCTTTCTCTTAGTTAATTTATCTAAACCTGCTCTAATGCTCTTAGTAATATCAAGTTTATCCGCAAAATCATTTACTTGCTTTTGAATTCCCTTGGCACCCAAAAGACCCGCAAGCCAACCGACACCTTTTGCTATCACCTTTACAATGGACTCAAATGACTTAGTAAAAGGTTGCATCAGATCGACCATAAACATTATTACGCTAGCAAAAGCCCTGCCTAGATATCCTAATGCTTCTTTCCAGTCTCCGTGAAATACTGCCATTAAAGCTTGGAAGATATTGATAATTACTTTAAAAGCATCAGCGATAGGATCGAACGCCATCTTGAGGCCAGGAGCTAATTTGGTTATAATCCAAGCAAATGCTTTAATAACCCAAGCAATAGCAGAAGCCACCCCGCCAATAATCTGACCGATACCCTCCCATACGCTAGCAGTCTTCTTGCCACCCTCGGCGCCTGCGCTAACAGTCTTAAAACTATCTTTAAATACCCCGACAATTACCCCAACAGCGTCACCAACAGCGCTAAAAGCTTTCTTAATGCTATTAATTCCGCCGGACATTCCCTTGGAAATCTCTTTCCAATGCTTGGCTAAAGTAACTACAATAGCAATCACAGCAGCAATAGCGGCAATAATAAGAGCAATAGGACCTAGCATGGATGCAAACCCAGCCCCTCCAGCCACTACGCCTCCCTCAGCAGCCGCAACGCCAGCCCCAGCCGCTCCAGCCCCCCCCGCACCAGCCGCAGCCGCTCCAGCCCCAAGCCCAGGAATAAGTCCCTTGCCTACTTTAAGAACCTTCGATCCAACGCCTTTAAGCAGCCCACCAGTTCTTCCAAGAAGACCTACTTTAGCAATAGGAGCGACGGCTGTAGAATTGGCTGCCGCTTGCACCCCAGCGGCCTCAACAAGTAATGCTATTTCTGCCGCTAAAGTCTCATTATATAGTAGCGTAGATGCAGCAAGGGCATCCGTTGCGCTAACGCCCTTCGCCAATTCCCCGTTGTACAATACCATAGCCTCAGTTAGAGCATTTTTTTCAGCCTCAGCTAAACCATCCGCAACAACTTGCAGGTCAGTTGCATCAGCATTAGCAAGCCTTGCAACCGTATCCGCAGCCATCTGATCTGTATTTATTGCTTGCCCAAGAAAAAGTTGCTCTTTCATCAATGCCAAATCTTCAGTGCTAACAGCAAGAGAATTAGTGGCGTCGGCCTCTACAAGAGTTGCCGTAGTCACTCTGGCTGATGCATCTAATACGTTAGCATCGTGAGCTGACCTCAGGCCAGATGCAATATTCTCTGCATCAATAGAATCAGTTTTTGCAATATTTGCCGCAGTCTGAGCATCTGTGCTTGCAACTCGCAAGTCATCAATAACTATACCTTTCTCATTAACGGCGTTCTGAGCATTCGTGGCAGCAGTTAGAGTAGATGTTTCTTTTCTTTCGGCTGCCTTGGCTATAGTTACCTCTTCAGACGCAGCAATAGATGCATTCTTAGAAACGAGACTCGCATTCTCAGCAGCAGCATCTGCATTAATAGATGCGGTTAAAGCATCTGTTTCTGCCCTTTCAGCCGCTATTGTTTCCGCCTTTAATTTGTTAAGTCTAGTTACGCTGCTTGGGTGCCCCACCATAGTAGGAGAATTTGCTATCTGAGTCTCAACAATGCTTGCTTGAGCCTTCTCTGCCGCTCTCGCTTGACGCAAACTTTCTTTTGAATGCCTAACTAGGGTTTTGGCTGCTATTTTTTCTTGTATTGCCTCAGTTTCTATAGCAGACGCAGCAATTTTGGCATCATTTGCAATTTGCAGATTGGTTCTTGCCGTATCTGCAGCAGAGGCTGCATCTTTGTGCGCTTTCAATGCATCTGTAGATGCTGTTTGTGCTAATGTATACGATCTTTCCTTAACAGCTAACTGATTGTGTAGTTTAGTCGCAGCAGTTTGAGTCCGAGTAGCTTCAGCATCAGCAAGTTTAGCGGCTGTTTCCGCATCTTTAACAGGTTGACCGACAACTAAAGCATTTTTATATTCTTTATTGGCTAACGTAAGTTCTTCTTGAGCAAGGGCTTGCTTTTGCATTAAATCTTCATTTATTGCCTGAAGTGGTGCAACTTTCGCAGCAGCTGCTTCTTGTTCTCTAGTCCATATTTCGGTGGCAAGAATCTTTGCGGCATTATACTGCAAGAAACTTTCAGCCTCAGCTGCAGTCATAGCCTCAGTTACGCCCATAGCCGCATTAACTACGGACTGGGAAGTAATCATTTCTTCATCAGCTAGGACAGAACCTTTTTTAATTCCTATGAGGTTGGAAAGTCTTTGAGATAAGCTAGTAGAACTCTTTCCCAGATAGAAGAAACTGTCGCCAACCATGCCAACACTTCTAGTCATTCCAGTTAAATTATATTCAGCAACTAGCGCCTCTTTGGTTACCATCTGAAGCCCGGGCAGAACTGAAGTCATAGCCCTAAATAATACGCCGAAAACGCTGCCTGCGAGTCCACCAAGATATAGCAGAGGTCCAAGCGCAGCCAATCCAACCATCAAGCTGCCTAGAAATATTCTAACTCCTGCACTCATTTTTTCAAACTTTTCAAAAACAGATAAAAGAACTTGACCTATCTTGAGCAAAGCAGGGAACATAGATTGACCCAAGCTTGCTCCAACCATCTTAAAGGTTTCACTCATGATACGCATCTTCGCTTCAGGAGATTTTAGTTTAATTTCAATTTCTCTACCGGACATTTTACGATATTCGGTAGCCAACTCTTTCATGCCTTTAGTCGAGACGTCTACCATAGCGGAGCTAGCAATAAGAGCTCGACCGAAACCGTTAGTCATATTTCCAGAAGCTAAAATTTCAGTACGATATTTTATTAAAACCTGAGCCATATCTTGAAAACTTGACTTGTTAACATCAAGATTCAAATCTTGCATCATTTTTGCCGCTGCGGGCAATTTTGTCATCAAAGTAGCGACAGCTTCTCTAATTTGAATATTTCCTTCATTAAGGGAAGCAGCCATTGGCTGGAAAGTTTTAATCTGCCTGCGCTGAACTACCTCAGCAATTACCTTATTAGCCTCAGCCTCATTGTTCTTAGTGCCAGCTGCGCCTCCCGCAACTCCACGAATTCTTAGCTCTTCATAGTCTTGAGATATTTTCATTATCTTGGAAAGACCATCACCAGTGTTCTGAATAGCCGCTAAAGCACCTTTTCCAAAGGCTTTATCATAAACTTCCCCAGCTTTTTTAGTTGGAGCAACAATGCGAGCAAGAACAAAACTCAAACCAGTAGCGGCAGTTTCTAGAGGAAGACCCTTGTCGATAATACCAGTAAGAACTGAAGCTAACTCGGCAGCATTCAATCCAAACAATTTTGCGGCACCAGCAGCAACAGGCATTGCTGTAGCCAACTGGCTTAAGTTAATAACAGTCTTGTTTTCAATCTGGTTTAACTGGTCAATGATAAAGTTAGTACCTTTAAGTTGATCGTTGAAAGTTTTAATTGCAGGGTTGGATGCAACGAACACTTTCATAGTGTTGCGATAGAAATCTGTAGCAGTCCTAAGGCCAACGTCACCTAGAGCAGCAACATACTGAATGTTCTTACCTAGACGAATGGCCTCAGAACTAACTCCACCAATGCCATAACCCATAGACACAAGGTCACCAGTTAGAGTAGCTGCAGCTTTTTGGCTTGTACCAAAAGTCCTAACCTGGTCTGCGATACCCTCTTCAATATATCCATGAAATTTCTTGAAAAGATCTCTGCCTCCAACCTTTTCAATTCTAGTCATTTCCTTGTTTACTTGCAAGAACATACTAGTTGCGGCTTTAATGCCCATCAACAAAGGAATAGTAAAACCAGTCATCATCTGACGTCCAGTCCACTGCATATTCTTACCCATAGAAGTGATTTGCATTCCTACACCAGAAAGGGTATTCCTGAGAGCCCCCCACTTCATCGAAGCCATCTCGCCAGAAGTTAAAGCCTGCCTGAATGTAGCCTGAGTTCCGGCTGCAATCTGACCCATGTTGGTGGAATCGATTCTTCCGATTGGCATGATAGAACCACCAGCAGGACCATTCATTGGCATACGAGCCTGCGTTGCGCCAGCATTTATCTGACTGCGATAAGTTGCGGCAAGATTATTCAGGTAACGACTTTGATTAGCAACCCCTGCCATTCCAGGGGAAGCATTTCTACCAAAAGCCTGTGCCCCCATACTGCGAGACATTTGTGTATAAGCAGCAGCCTGCTGTCTAAGCATTGCAGTGGTAGTTCTAGAAGCTGCCTGTTGCGCACTCTGACCTGTAACTCCAGCTGCACTTGCTGCAGCGGCTGCTTCTCCAAGAGAAGTAAAAGACGTTGCGGCAAGAGTAGCCATAGCACTCATCTGCTTCGCTACATTAGTGAATGTTTGACCAAAAGACTGAACGCCTTTAGTCATGGCAGTAAGTTGACTTATATTTGCTTGGATACCAACATAAATATTTGCCATATTAATCTATTGTCTCATATCCCATATTAATAGGCAAGAAACCAAGATCATTTGAGCTATTAATATCGTACCCGCTGGTATCGAGACTAGAATCAGAGTCATCAGACATATCAGCTCCCATAGCGGCAGCGACAGTCTTCATAAGTCTATTTTGTCTCTCGATAGCGCTCGCATATAACTCCATCAACTCTTCCATGGTTAGACAATCTTCTAAGTCCATGAAATTCTTCCAAGCGCCGCACTCGGAGAATACTTCTTTTTCGTAGGTAAGGAGGGGGAGGTCATCGAAGTGAATTCCTTCACCAGATGACGACCCCCCCTCCGTTACTCGTTTGGGTCTACGCCCATAGCGGCGTTAAGGATCTCGTTAAAGGTTCTGATATCCAACGAATCTTCGATGGCATCATTATCTTTAGCTAGATCAGGAGCAGCTTTTTCAAGGGCAATTGAAGCAGCTTCTACCATCTTATCAATATCTTCATCTGTTAGTTCTGCCTGATTCTCGAAGTTTAAATCTCCAACAATCTTAACAAAACGACGCAGTTGACGAATCGTCAATGGTCGAACCTCTACCTCGGTATCACCGATTAAAATCTTAACTCCTGTTGCTAAGTCTTTATTACTCATAAAGACTCACCTCCTTGTTTTTGAATTTTTGTTATTGTTATGCGTCAGCAATTGTACCATACTCTTTACCAGTAAATTGCGGGTCTGGAAGAATACGGAAAGATACTGGCAGTTTAATGTTCTCATTACGCTTGTAACTGATTTCCGAAGATGCCATAGAGATTGCACGTGTGCAAAGATATGTACGAGTCCTCGGTACAGCAGTCGTTGTTCCCGGTGCGGGACCAACAACCTTAAGCTTACGCTCCTCGGGAAGAGCTGAGTGAATACCCAGGTTCAGAGTAGGCGTAGTTGAGCCATTGATAACACCAGGCTTAGTTGTATCAGTGACGTTACTGTCACCATATGCGGTAATACCACCATAACCCCAAGCAAGTGCTAGGTTAGAGAATGTGTTCTCAGCCATAGTTGTCTTAATTGAAACTTTAACCTTAGATTGGATAACGCGTGCTGCGTCACCGAACTGGTCAACCTCGATGTCAACCATATCCGGCTCCCACGAGATAACCACTCCTTCTTGCGTAGCGCCAACGTCATAGAACGTCGCACCAGCTACGTTGCTGCTGACGGAAAGATTTCCCTCACCAACGATAATATTTGCGAATGTTACAGCCATTTTAATAGCCTCCTTATTTATTCAAGAACAAACATTTTTTTGCCGTTCCTATCCCGCCGTTTCGATAGACGCATCGCATGTGTAAAATCGACCTCTTCGGGCCGCCTACCAATGCCTAATGACTTTTGCCACTCAAATTCATAAATGCGTTTGCCTACCTTTGCGGCAAAACCAGGTGTCTTTCCAATGTACGTAATTGCAGTATACATTGCCATACCACTCCATAATAATAGATTCTTGGTTATTAAGCAATATTAACTTGCTGGAATCCAGCAAAACTCGAATAAAGAAGAAATCTCATAGTAACCCTCTGGATTTACAGGCCGCCTATCGGCAGACCTGTATAGGTTCATATATAATAGTCTACCATACGTACCGGCAATTGGCTTAGTTTGTATGAGATCTGAATGATTTAATAAAGCAATTATTCTATCTCTAATCGCATAGCCACGGGCAATATCAGTATCTAATACGGTAAACCATACAGTATCATGATGGATATAGTACATTTCTTCACTTTTTATATCTGGAGAATAGTAATATATAATTACTGGAGCCGTATCTTCATCATAACCAATCATGGGGCTTATCGTTATAGAAGCTTTGCCCGCCAAGGATAGCAAGGTAGCATCACTTTGAATATATTGATTAATGCTATATATAATCATAAGTTAAAAACTCCTATCCGTAGGTTCAAACCAGCTGGGACCTTCTCCGCTGCTTCTTCCGCCTGACTTTTCACCAAAGGTTCCACCTTCTAGTGCAACTACATTTTCACGGTTTCCAGTAGATTTATTGCTAGTGAACGCAATCGCCGTTCCAAGATTAACTGCGGGCTGAAGTCTCCATATATCATCTGCGAGAGCAATGATTGTTCCAACAGCTTTATGAAGCTCATTTTCTGCTATTTGCTCTATGAAGCCTCCAAGCCACTCGCCATAAGAAGCCGCTCCTAGATGACTAACCGCAAGCTTGGCATCGGTAAAGCCAGATTTAGATCTTTTCCAAACTAATGTTGGATTACCTGTCATCTTATGGGGGGTAGTTCCAGCCAGTATATATGTTCCAATAGGTTCTGGCTCTTTCTCATTTGGAGAAACGGTTATCCCATAAAAAGCTTGAGATGTTGAAGGGTCCTGAACTCTTTGAACTTTAAAGTGATCGCTGCCGTGACTTGTGCGTACCTGCGAGTCGCTACCCGGTCTATTTTCTTGCATATGCTCATTAGGATACTCATATGTATTTGGGTCATCTAAAAAGTTAATTACGGCAGTGTGAGCATTCTGGTTTCCAATGGCAAGAACTTTATTTATATTTCCCGTAGCAGTCCTTATTTCACGAATCATAGTCTTAACTGCAATAGCACAATCCATTGTTACTTCTATCATTGGTCCATCACCTTATATCCCGAAACTTCATAATGATGAAGTTTTCCACTATATCCGGGAATAGACAATACTGCTGTGATTTCCACAGGACCCGCCTCAATAACTTCGCCAGTAGCGTCTGTTACATTATATATTCTTTTAGTAAAATCTATTGCTGCGTCTGGCCCAAAAAAGAAATGAATAACTTGATCATATCCATATTTTGTATCATTTGCAACGCTAATTTCTTTAGTGAATTTGGGAATATAGGCACAAGAAACTGCAGAAGAAGAAATAGCCCAAGTTGCTACCTTCTGACCAGCAGCAGATACTGCGGTTGCTTTGCTGTAAATGTCTGCACGATTAATTAATCGCAGATATGGATTGCTCATATCATACCCATTGTATAGAGGGTATAATCCATCAACAATACATCTACCTCAATATTTCCGGTTCCAGCCATAGCAGCTGCCCCAAATGTTAGAGAATATTGGTCCATCTTCATTTGAGAAATACCATGCTTAGCATAGGCATTATCATCATTTAGATAATCATAAATAAGAAGAGTCGCAGCATCAGTTATGTTGGTGGGCACATAATCCCAGCCCCAATTACCTCGAAATAAATAAAATTCATTTTCGCTAAACCGAGGTTGCAGATACATCTTTTCAGATGTAGCAATAGGAATTAACTGCTCTATCCTGCGCACATAGGCTTTAGACTCCACCGTAATTTCGCAGTCGCCAGTAATATCAACGTCTGGCTTTTGAGTTGCTTCTATGAGCGATGTGCAGTTGATACCAAAGTATATTGTTTCGCGATCTTCACCTTCAAAAGATAAAGTTTTATTTTTTATTGATTGAAAGTTTTGACCACAGACAGTATCTATTACAGAACGTACTCGACGCTCTGTGCTGTCAAACTTATCGCTAGCAGCAGTCTCAAGCTCTGGATAGATATCAAAGAACTCTCCACTGCTCACATATTGCGCATATACATTAATATATGAAGTAGAAGTATATGTTACAGATGTTTTAATATACCTCCAAACAATCTTATGAGTCCCAAAACTACCCATATTGTCTGCTGAAAACTCATAGATGTATTCGCCCGCTGACGACCTAGTAGCAACTACGTTATCTACTACAACGTCAGTCCAGTCATGAACTAGTGATATAAAAACTTGATAAACGCCCGAAACTACGTCGGCATCAGATGCCAGACTAAGGCTGGCGACATAGGCTACGTTCTGCTTGGTATAAGACTGAACCGCCATTTAGACCCTGAACTTCGCTTTAAGCGTTGCGCGCGATAATTGCGGCAATGCGCTGAAGTTTCCTTTCAGCTCTACAATATATTTCATCTCTGCGGCTGGGACTGTATAGTCATAATAATATACGCCAGCAGATTGTCGGGTCGCAGACCCGGTACTCACAAGCCTTAAAGAGTCAGCATTGTAGATAGTAAATGTGACATTATTAGAGTCAGCGTCAATTAGAGTATTAGATTGATTTTTAAATGTGCCTTTTACTCTAATAGTATCTCCGGTATAAACTGTTGTTGTTGTTGTCATATATGTATTATACCCTTTCTAATCTTTAAAGGCCAGAGAAAATTATATCTCCCGTCACTAAAGCATTAATCTCAATAGTAATGTTGTAATCGTCTAACTGCGTTATTTCGGGGCTGGTAATGGACTTAATCTCCATAGTTATATTAATATCATCAATAGTATCTATGTCAACTGTCTCTGAATCCTCAATGCTCATTGTAACTGGCACCCTGCTTGATATTTCTATAATACCCTGTATCGGGACTGGGGCAACATAAAAGAGCTTAATAAGGGCACCCAGGGCCGTTACAGCGCCTTGTAGACGCTTAGTCGCTGCCTTTCGAATAACCCCATATGGAGAAGAAATTCCCTCTATGTGATTGGAGGCTTTTTTGCGAATTAAGCCAGATGAAGATATTGACGCTATAAAGTTTCGGACTATTGATTTTCTTGCAACCACAGAACCGCCCGATGAGACAGAAGCAATAAATCTTCTCCTTGTAGCCTTCCGAAGAAGCGCCGAAGAAGATATGGCCCCAGCAACGCTTCTTCCAAATCGTTTGGCTGTCGTACCAGATGAACCAAGAGTTCCAGCAATCAGCCTATGCGCAGTAACCCCGGAGGAAACTAATCCACTGGAAGATATGTGAGATATGAACACGGCGACAAATCTAGTAACTAAGTGAAGGCTAGATCCTGGCGATATACTCCCAGCAAAAAACCTACGAGAGGCTTTCTTAACAACAGAAGATGAAGCAATAGAGGCAGCAATATTTTTAGATGACTTCTTGCTAATTGCCGCTGAAGAGGATATGGAAGATATGAGCCTGCGAGATACTCGGCCAACCTTGCTTCCAGACGAAGATATAGAAGATTGCAAACTTTTTGATAAATATTTAACTAAGCTAGATGTTGAAGTAATTGCTCCAGATATTAGCCTACTTATGTATTTGCCAACAAGTCCCGAAGAATTAATGCTGCCAGCAAGAGTGCGTACAAACAATCTTGATGAGCTTAATGTAGCGCTTGAAGAAATGTTAGCATTTATAGGTTTAGATATATATTTATTAACAACTGCATTAGATGTTATATATGCCAAAAATGTTCTTTTAATAGATTGTTTGCTTCCATTGGAACCACTAGACGATAAAGACCCGGACAAGGACAGCGAAAGAACCCCTACAGGAGGGTTTCTGTTCAATCTAAAGATAGTCGCAGTTGCTCTGCGGGACCTAGCCACTACCAGTTGGCCGATCTACTAATACCCTGCATCGCTGGTTTAATATTAGAAACAGATATATCATTTATTGACAGACTTTTTATATCACCATAATATGCAGGAGTAGTTGAAATTAATGCTCCCCTTCTGGAGGGAGTAATTACTCCACTACAGTCTCCAGATGAATATTTAGATAATGCAGTAGATGTATAGGTTACTGTCTCTGCAGGCGCTCCACCAACAGAGGCTGGAATTTTTGCTGTAATTTTTATAGTATATAATCCACTACCGGATGGCGACGTTTCTACGCTGACATCCCAAACATCATATGCCGCTCTATCTATAAGATTGGCTCCCTGAGCAGACCCAATTAAAGTGGTTACTCCATTTTCAACCTTATATAAACCAACTAAAGCATAGGTTGAATTAGCAACATTAGCATTTTTATTAGAATAAACAAATCCTATCGATGCATAATAATAATTAAGAAGTTTGCCAGCAGACATTTCTCCAAAAAAATAAATATATGTTGTTGAAGCAGAGGATGCTCCACCAGCAGTTTTAGCAGGGGCAGCGGGGGCTACCATAGAATATTGATAAGTTCCTACCGGAGATACATCTGCCGTAGTAGCACCTGTCGTAGATACTAACGGGACATTAACCATACCACCATACCAATGAGAATAGACTCTACAGGTTATGTATGTCCACGCTGCAGCTCCAGTTGTATAGGTAAGAGCTGTGCTGCTTCCAGTTGTGGTAAAATCTGAAATAGAACCTACTGCATTTGCTAAAGTAAGATTGGAGCCAGTTAAGCCAGTTCCACTATAAGTGCCTCCAGTAGAAGTATTATTTTTAAGCACAAAGCCCATATTAATGCCACCGAGAGTAGAAGAATCCACTGCTGTAGTTGCAAATGTAGCAGTTGTTGAGCTTACATTGGTGCCAGTCGCAAAAATGCCGGTGCAGAGGATTGCCTCTGTAGAACTTACCGCATTGGTTCCACTCATTGAATAGCAGATAGCAGCCACATTAGACTGAGAAACAGAGAAAGTAGCTACAATGCTAGCAGAAGTTGGAGCAGCGGAAGTTGGGGCGGCAGCAACATACATACTAAGTCTTCTAACTCCGTTGCCAAAAGTGCCAACTTGATTCCATGTCATATTAGCGCCAGTAACGCTAGTGGGCGCTACAGTATTATTTGCAGTAGAGCCATTAGAATAAATAAATAAGACAGTAACCCGATTAGCAGGAGGGGCAGATGCTAGCGGGATAGTAAATGTCGTAGTAGACGCTGCCGTTGTAGCATTAGGTGAAGAGCTAAGCATATTCACACCATAGACTGGTGTTCCAGATTTTAAGCCAATCATTTGGCCGCTGGTGAATTCAACAACATCGCCACTGACTAGCGCAGAAATAGTTTCAGTTAATTTATTTGCATCTCCAAAAGCATAAACAGATGCAGTAGGAACTCCAGAAGCAGTAGGCCATGAATCAGCCGCACCGGCGGTAGCAATATTAAACTGTTTATCTAAAGAAGTTTTATTAGACAAGGACGCAATCCAATGCTGTATTTATATTAAATACTTCAAAAGCTTTTAGTGCTTTAATTAAATCGGACTCTGGACTGGCCAGCTCAAGTTGATGAAAGAATGTTTCAAAGTTAGTCATATTCCAGAATGGTCCATCAATTAATATATCTGGAAGGATTGCGTTGCCTCCATTCATGATGTCGTTCATCCACGAAACAATAGATAGATGAATGGGGTCAATAAAATATAAAGAATTAATATAATCTTGAATATTGTTTTCAGAAAAAGTAGCGTCTATTTCATGTAAAAAATCTACATAAAATGTTCTAGTTTCAGCAAGATGTGCAATAAAAGTATCATAGCTGCGCTCCCATGAGCAACTAATAAAAGGCCAATTGTTAAAAGACAGCAATATAGTATAAGCATAGATATCGTCCATCTCAAAACTGCAGATAGCTACATGCTTATTGCAAGCGACAAGAGTAAACTGTTTAAATTGAGTTAAATCAATTTCAGTATAGGTAGGAGCGCCTTCAAAATCATTGCAAGTAAAGTTGCTAGCAAGATATAATGCCATGCCATCTACATTTGGATTGTATAGCATATCTGCTCTAAATGGATCTTCAGTAGTTCCCGAGCCTAAATATCTAACATAAAAATAGATTAAAGACATGACTACTCCTGCCAGACAATACCAACAGAAGCATTGACCGAAGCTGCAGCGGTTACACGCAAGCGCAAGAAAGCACTCACAGGAATTTGAATTTCACGATCAAGTGGATACTGAACTAAGATGCCAGACTGAGGGTGAACATAGTGAGACTCTAGCGCATTAGTCACACCAATAGTGCCCTCGTTGGTAGATGTATGCTTGGCAACAGTAACCGCAGCATCATACTTATCAGTATACTTTTCTGCTGTAATCGATGTTCCAGTAATGCCGCCCGTACCGCGAATTAACTCAACCTTAATAGGAGTTCCAGAACCAGAAGTACCATCAAACTCTACCCACCAACTTAAGATAGTAGCTCTCATGTTAGCGCTAGTTCCCAGCTCCATCAATGTTTTTAGTGAAGTACCTGTTGAGATGCCAGAAAGACTGGCAGTATAAATACCATTTGCCATATTATCCTCCAGAGTTAAGCGTTAAATCATAGGTAGTCTCAAGTGAATCTCCACTGCTTAAGTTAATAGCAGAGAATACTGAACGGTCTAAAAGAGTCCCGCCAGCAACAGCCGCTTGAGTAAAAATACCATGCTCAGTAATAGCAGCGCTTCCATCTAAAGTATTGGTAGCAACAGTACGAAATACGTTAGCCGTGGGGTTAGACTTAGTTCCCGTAGGGCGCACGTTGTCTGTGGCATAAGCAGTAGTAAGCTCAGAGCCAAGAGCAGTATTGGCAGCAGACTCTGCGCCAGTTCCAATCCCAATACCATGAAAGTTAAAGTTTCCAGCACTAGCGTTGCCATTAAGTCCAGTAGCGATAGCCGCTACCCCGGCATCAGTCACAACACGCATGGAAATAATACCAAGGTCTACAACCTCACCATCTCTGACGACAGTCCCCCAAAGCATCCCAAAAAATGTGGGAATGTTGTTGTCATAAGCCATCTTAGCTTTCTTGTAGCCACGATAGATATTTTCCCAGTTCATAGTACGATAGTTGCGTACCTCACGGCTAAGCCGAGAATGTGGCATAGCATATTCATTAATTAACTCGTTTAAATCCGGCGAACCCTCGCTAGCGCGAATTACTTGGATACCAAGATTTCCAGCAGCTGCAAGTGAATGCGGACTATTTTGCTCTGACTTTTTAAGTCCAAAAACAGACATTTATTCCTCCTAAGGATGACAGGTGATTACCCTATACCTAGTTTCTCACAAACTAGACTAAGTAGCAACTTTATAATTATAATAAGAACGCAATTCATCAGAAGATGCATTACGAAATCTTTGTGTTGACAGCAAAATTTCTGATTCTGCTTTGTAAACCAATTGATATGGATGATCGCGTGAAAAATCCACGCCATCAGCGGTTAAATATCCAACACCAGTCTCCATATATAGCAAGACTTTTTCCATCTAAACAGTATAGCAGAAAGCGGCCCCGAAGGGCCGCTCTCCATTACGCTAATAATTATTACTAATTAGAAACTACGAACCTTAATGTTCTTTACGTGAACGTAAGCCTCGGCGTTCTCAATCTGAGAAGCAACACGGATAAACTGTGTGTACTCGATTGTGTCCTTCTTCGGCTTGAACTCGCGATAAACAACGATATCACGCTGAATACCCCAAATCCTGTTGTCCGGGAATGTCAGCTCAAGCACACCGTGGTTGCCAGCGGCACCAGAGTATGATCCAGTCTCAGTCTCGGGGAACAAAGGAACTTCCTTAAGGGTAATACCGAACGGACGGATTCCCTGGACTACAGCGCTACCGCCTCCAGAGCCTGCACCCGTACCGGCATTGACAATAATGTCACCGAGAGTGCTTCCTGGCGAGGGAGCCCCGGTACCATCGATGATACCAGCAGTGCCAGTATTTGATAGTGACCAAAGGTAATCCTGAAGCAGGCTTGACGAAGTGTACCATGACAGTCCACTGCGACGCTGTAGGTACTTGTTCGGAAGGTTACGAAGTGCCTTGTCGAATGTTGAGCGGCTAAGGTTTGCACCAGCCGCATCTACAACCGTGGCATTCGCACGAGCGCGAACGATGTATCCGTCAAGAGCCTTAAGCAGTGCATCTGACGAAGATACACTACCATTGATTGCAAGGTCCTCAAGGTCGTTTGCTGTCTGGCGAGCCATAAGCGAAGCGACATGATCCTCAAGGCTTGTGCCCTCAATGTTGTCTTCCAAGCCTTCAGTTGAAAGCTCCCAGTCAAGACGAAGCTTGACCGTTGTCATCGAAATCTTGGAGAACGTGGGGTCCACGTTCGTCCCGTCATCTACCGACTCGGTGGCCTTACGCATAACGCGTGTACCAACACTAACCTTATCGATTTCTACGGTTGGGTTGTTCATTCGCACAACACGTACATCGTTAAGGAGTACTGACTGCTCTACCAAGTAGTCAAGGAAACGATTGGCTTGCTGGGGCTTAAGAACCCCTCCGCCACCGGCACCAAGTTGCGTAGTAGAAACAACCTTCTCTAATAGTTCTCTAGAACTCATTTTATATTACCTCCTATTAGGACTCGTAGCCCAAAGCTTCTGCGATTTGCACTGGTACGAAGATGCCGCCCCAGAAAGACTCAGCCTTCTTCTCGATGATTGACTCATCGCTTGTAACTTCTTCATCTACTGACTTCTTAACAGCTCCAGCATCCTCGACCTTTTCAATACGGTCGGCAACGCCTTCAACCTTGTCATCAACAGACTTTGTAACTTCTGCCAGCTTCTCATCCACTGACTCAATTACTTCTTCCTTCATCTTGCTGATTTTCTCATCTAGAAGGGTACTAAGGCCCTCCATGAGCTTTTCAATATCCATATCGATACCTCCATCGTTTTCACCATCGGTGATTATTTCATCTGAATCATCAGACTTAGTTACACTATCGCCAGAAGCTTCCATTGCCGCCCCACAGTCGCTGCAGTATGATGCGGAAGCATCACACATAGAACCACAGTCAGGACAAGCCATTTCTGAACCTGAAGCATCTTCACTATCATCTCCAATTTCTACGGAAACGATAGCAATTTCAGCTTCAGCTTTAGCGATAGAAGTTACATCATCTGCTTTTTCGATATCAGTGTTACGCCCAACATAAATATTTACGTTAGGTGCTCCCTGAGTATTTGATGAAACAGAATTATCTGCGGACATCCCATCGGCATCGATTGACTTAGAAACATCATTGGATGTCTCTCCGTTGATCCAAGTAATAAACTTGGTAATCAAACCAACCTTTGCGTTATCGGATAATGTCTGCACAGACTCTACTGTATCATCTGATACGTTTTCATGCAAATCCATATTGCCTCCTATAGAATGTTTATTTAAATCCTCATAAGATTTATTTGTCTCATTCTCATTTTTTCTTTTCATACGGTCAGAAATAGAGTTAGCCCAAGTTCTGCCAGCGTCTCCGCCCCACAGAGCCCAAGCTATTCTCCCGGCAGATGGAAAACCATCTTCACCGGGCGACCAACCTTGACCTTTTTTATCAACTTCGTGTCTTGCAAAGTAACTAACCATTCTATTAATAGTATCAAGAGGAAGTTGCTTACCGTTAGATAAGTCACGAGCTCGTGCTACTCCTATAGCAGTTCCACCACGATTAAATTCTTTGCGCCACTCCAAACCCTTACGAGCTTCAGAACGAGCACCTTGTGGTGGACTAAAACCATCACTGGCTTTTTTCATTTCGGTTTGTACTACTTTAACTATAACATCAATATCGAGTTCATCAACAATTCCAACTTCTCTCATAGCATCGCCATGATCGCAGTTAGCATTATCAATTTTAGCAACTCCATGTCTGTCACAGTAAAAAACTTTATACTTAGCAAGATCGTAAGTAAGGGAACCATCAGGAGCCCTTTTAACCATTGTTACAACAGCGGCAGGATTGCCCATGTTGTCTACAAGACTAAGTTCATTCAGCTCATACTGATTGATTCGTCTTATAGTTCGATTACTAATTTTATCCATGTCTTCTGACGATTTTACAATACGTCCACCGACAGAAAAACCCTTCAGGGTTCCGTCAAGGATTTTTTCCCAAGTATCTTGGGCACCTTTGGAAATGTAGGCATCAACCTCAAATCCTCGATACTCTCGACCTTGGTAGGGAACCATGACGGGGCGATAATTAATTGCTTTACCGACAGCCTTTGGTGCATGCATTTCTCGGATATTTCCTACCCAATTCTTGAATGCATCAGCAGAAGCGGCATACTCAATTAAATCCCCTGAAGGATCTACATTATCAGCAGTTGCATAACCTGTCACAATGCGACGAGCTATATCAACTTTGCTGAATGGGATAGATAATGTAATTTCATTTGACATTTATATATATCTCCCTACTAGCAATATGTGGCAATACTGCAGATTGGGATAGCAACGGCTATGTTGTCCCCTGAAGCATACCAGAAGATATGACATATGTCAACTAGCCAAATACAATATAACTAACAGTGCTTGTGCCAATAGTTGCAGTCTGATAGTTTCCCTCAACTGTAACATATTGTGGAGCAGAAGCTGGTAAATATATTGTATATTTACCGTCCAAGAGAACAGTGGCAGCAGCGGCTGCTGAAAACATCCATTTCTTGGTTCTGTTGGTTACAGTAATGGTATTAGTAGATGCAGCTTGCCCTGAAGCAATAACTTGTGCAATTTCCATTTTAACCTCTTTCCCTTACGCCCTGAGTATCTTGGGCTTCACCGCGTTCTTGCCCCGTACCATCAGTCTTAGGAGTAGCATTAGAGCCATTATCCTGACCTGACTTAGGTGGAGTTCCAAACATTGCATTAGTATTTCCAGTACCATCCGCAGCAGGCTTTCCAGCTTGCTGCAGTTTCAAGTTAGTGGGGTACATCAATACTTCATCTCCACCAGCAATTGCTGGCAAACCTACCTGAGTTCTTACCTCATTGGGAGTAATAACCTCAGTACGAAGATAACGATCATGAATTCTAGACCGCAAATCTTCATCGATAATATCTAGCTGCTCGAAGAAGAACAAGAACAAGTCACTAAACTCGGTGACAATTCTGTTGATTTTCTTTTCAGCAATGACCTGATCTGGACTCACAACTTGAGTCTTGAATGTCTTATCAGCATCACGAGCGACTGCCATGTTTGCGTTATCATAAACTCCGACCTTAGTTGGTGGGACACGATACGCAGAAATTATTTCGTCTCTGTTGGACTTTCGGTACTGGTCGAACGAGCCTTCCTGTACTCCGGCCTCAAGCTTCTCAAATCGGATATCAGCATCATTGTTAGATCCAATAGTCGCAGGGATAGGAACAACGAGTGTTCCGTGATTTCGGCCTTTAACTTCTTTCTTAAAATACGTAATAAGTTCACGTTTTGAGGCTTCACTTAACTTTACCCCCTTCAAGATAATAGCATAACGGGGAATAGCCTTATTTTCAAAATAATCAATGTTGTATTCTTTAGCAAACTTATCTCCCACAATAGCTGAGATTACAGAAACTGAAGGTGGGATTCCATAGAAAGTATGATTTGGGCTATAAACTTTAAAATGCAAAATTTCATTGGGCTTGGGGTCGTCGCCAATTGGGTCTTTAGTCTCAGAGTCGCCAAAGTTCCTAAAGAAAATAGCAACACGATTAGCTAACTGAACGTACCCATCTCGTTCTTTCCTAACTCGCATAAGGCGACTAGGAATATGTCCAACATACCCAACTTTACCAGAGTTAGTGCGGCCAATTTCCATGTATCCGTTTCCAGTTACAAGCATATCGGTCCAAATTTTAACCATTGTCTCAGTAAAAGTTTCTTCTTCATTAAAAGACTCAAAAAGAAGTTCCAGACGATCCTGCTCAGACTGATGCATATTGCGAATACGGTCTGCTTTCTCGGCATTAGTCGCAGACCGAGAAACTCTTTTCTCTGCCTTGGTTGTGGGTTTCCAGTTAAAGCCAAGTCCAACAGTATTCATAACACGAGCA
>Ga0114970_10000988_pt1 | contig 21398 bp, 43 predicted proteins | sample M_140205_XF_Meta_FD_87030 | JGI IMG/M metagenome (GOLD analysis project Ga0114970, IMG submission 87030) | Freshwater microbial communities from Lake Montjoie, Canada to study carbon cycling - M_140205_XF_MetaG | ecosystem: Environmental > Aquatic > Freshwater > Lake | place: Lake Montjoie...
GTTGTATTTTTACAACACTACTTTTCTCTTTTTTAAGGCTTTTTCCAAGGGAACATAAGTTCCTTCGGTGGGTCCCTCGATGCGAAAATCAACTAGCCATTGTGAATCTCTCCATAGATACGCGATCTCGCAAGAGATGTAGTCCCAGCGCAAATCAGCCAAGCTGGTAAAGGACTTGCTGCTAGTACCCGGGGCGATCACCAACGGGTCAATACTCAACAGATTCCCGGTTGAGATCAACTTATTGACATTCCGCCCACTGTACAGGTTGTACAGGATCACACCAACTTGATCTATCTTGCTTTGGGCGCAGCGAACAGCTCGCAAAATAGATCCGGTATCGACAGCAATAACAGAGCTGGCCATATCCTTAGTCCCGCTGAGTAACTGTGAAACTGGTCTCGCAGCCGCGTCCACCTAAGCCGGCATAGCGGAAATCCATGTCCAGGGCCCACAATCCATCATAGATCAGTTCGTTCATGTCCAGATCATCCAGGGTGATCTTCTGCGTTTTCAGCATGAACACTATACAATGTGCCTTATAGGTCAAAGTGTAGTGTACACCGAACTTGTTCAAGACCGCGCAGGCCTCATCCCATGAGTCCTTGCTGTCCGCACGATCCTGCTCGGTAGTACCGATCTCGTCGTAGGCCACAAAAACCAAAGGGGTATCAATCAGCAATTTCATCGTGCTACTCCGTATCGTCGTGCCAGTTGGCAAATGGTGTCAATGCGGGCCGGGCCCAGTGTGTCGTCGTTAGTCAATTCGCCAAGAAAGTCAAACACCAGCATTTCGGCAAACTTCAAATCAACTGCTGAAGGTGACAGCATTCTTTCAGGGAAAGAATCATGTACGGAAAGCAGTGCATCAACATACAAATCTTTAATTAACTTGTTCATCTTGCACTCCGTTTCGCTACAGTAAACATATTATAGCACAGGCCGATTTATTGGTCAACCGGTCCTAGTACACTTCTTTGACAATGTCGAACTGTTCCTTGGGCCACTTGGCCTTGAATTCATCCGACTTGATGTATTCGTTGTAGCTCTTGGCTTCGAAGAATACCTTCTTGAATACCGAGTTATGACTGCCCTTGGGCAGAATAGTTAGATAGATCGAAGTTGCTTTGCCGGCCATTTTAGTTCCTTGGGGTTACCATTCGTCCATTACTGTGAACAACACTGCGAAGCCAACCAGCACCGCAACCACGCACCATTCAAACATTTAAGTATGCACCTTGGTATAACGATAGTCTGCAAGTCTGGTGCTCAACCAGATAGACAACTTTCGGCACTCGTCCTGCATAAGAAAGATCTTAGTTTCAAACACGATAGGATCCTTTGTGTTCTCAAGTAAAGTCGTATGCGATCTCGAGCCCAATTTCTTTGCTCATCTGCACACCACACAGCACAGACCCACGGATACGATCCAAAAGAAGAGTAGCTTGATTCTGATTAAGCCCGGAAACAAACAACGTTCCGTAGTTGAATTCAGCTGCGGTTCCCGGGATAAAGTCTTCAACAACTGCCAAGATCTTGTTTTCAAAAGCCACAAAGTTCTCCTGTTTTGCTAGTGTATGTGAGTATTATACAGCAAATTGATTAAGTTGTCAACCGAAGTGGATCAGGGTTTGCCCGGACTCAATCCAGTCATCTAGCTCGGCCTCGTCGATAGCATCTTGCTCGATATCATCCAGATCCTGCTGGAACTGCGCAATCTCTGCCGCGGTCGAATCACGGGGGAAGTCGCTGGGGAAGTGCGCGGGGAAGTGCGCGGGGATACGGTTAGCGGGCATGTTGTTTCCTTTTGCGTTGTTCATGTGTGTATTATAGCAGACTTATATTATGCTGTCAACCACTGCTCATCGGACTGTAGGACAATGCTTTCCTTGCCATCGTACTCAGCAACACGGAACTTGACACCGATTGGGATCCAGCGCACCTCGAGCCGTTCTTCGCCGCTAAAGTACTGTTCAGGATACAGTTCCCGAACATAGGCGCGGATCCATTCCCAGGCTGCAAACTTGTCGATGGTCTCGTCCTCCAGGACCTCAACGATCTTGGGATCATACAGTAAACTTTCAATTCCGTGCCAACTGTACCAACCACCACCATAGTCACTGTGGATGATGACCCCGACTCGGCGCTGGCCTTCAATGATCTTGATCGCTTTCATCTTCTGCTCCTTGTTTTCTCAGTGTAAACTATTATGATAATAGGGCTAATCGCCACTATCAATGATAAATCCCTCGGCGCAATGGCGACAGGTATAGGCAGTGAGGCAGCGGCCAATGGTCTTGCCTTGATACTCATGCAGGCAAGCCTCGCCGTTGGGCCGAACAGTGACTAGCCCTGTGGCTCGTCCCCACATGGTCTGACCACCACAGTTCGTACAGGGTTTGTGAGTCTTTCCCCGATTCCATGAATACGCCGCTTCATCCGCTTCAAGGGGGATTTCCTTAGTACCCGAGCACTTTGGACAAGTCAGCTTCACAGGAACCTCACTGTTTTCCGGATCGTTTTGTTCAAGCGAATGATCTGACTGGTGATCTTGTCAACTTTGCTCATCTTTTGCTCCGTTATCTAACTGTATAAAGCTATTATAGCACAGGTGCCATTTCTGGTCAACCAGATTGCTAATAGGTACCCGGGTAGATCTTGTTGTAGGCCGTGTAGAAATCCATCGCCCAATCCTCTACGTCGTAGACGTTGACACAGGTGCTTTCGCTCATCTCGTGATACCAACGATAGGCAGGTTGAACCCAAGGATTGATCTCCAGCATGGTGTGGATGATCCCAAGTTGGTATTCAGTGAATTGATACATAGTCGAGTTCATTATGTTTATTCAGCCCAAACTCGGTATTGGCCCATGCTGAAGATGTCAGTGATAAACTTCAGCCCGGCGTTGCTAAGGAATTCTCTGGCTACTTTTTCAGTCTGTTCAACAGGTGCTTGCAGCACAGCGATGCGTTGACTGTCGGTACCGATAACGATTACGTTGACTATTCGCATTTGCTTCTCCTTGTTGCTAACTGTATAAAGCTATTATATCACAGGTGGGATTTATTGTCAACCATACAAGGATTTCAATCTCCAGAACATGCGCCACTGCCTGCTAGCCCGTTCACGATGCCGACTTTGAGTGCCCACATGAACATGAGTACCGATGAACTTGACATAAGGGCGCTTTCCCTTTGACGATTGATCTTGAAGCAACCTATCACTTGTTCGTTCATACGCTCTGGGAAAGGTCATCACTTGCTCCTAATTGCTAATTGTATAAAGCTATTATAGCACAGGAGCCATTTCTGGTCAAATTTGGGTATGTTGTTTTTATACAACTTCGGTCACTGTCATATTAAAACGTAAATAACATATATCATGCGAACTACTAAATGCGGTCCCGGATCCAGTCATTGATCGGCTGTTTTCTACAAGAGTAGCACGACCTTCACTAACCATCTTGAGTGCTAGCTTATTCCACTTAGCACCTTCAACTGTGCGGCAATGCCCATCAGCATTCATCTGGTCCACTACATCAAAAGTAAAACTACGCATTTTATTTCCTGTTCTTTACTGTTTAAGATTCTTTTATATACCCAAAACCATTTATTGTCAACTAGATGGCCAGCAGGTGTTGCGTTCCTGCAACATCAAATTCAGTCTTGCTGTAAAAATCAACCAAGCGACGCTGGCACAGTGACACTAGGTCTCCGCCATCATCGGGGATCAAAAAACGCACAGGGCACCGTCCCCAAGTTTTTTGAGTTTGAAACTCATAAAACCATTGCCGATGTTCCTTGTTCGATGCATCAAATGCCACAAACGGGCGGCCAAAATATGCAAGTCTGCTCATGTTTTTTCCTTAGATCTTAAAGTAAGTGTAATGGGTTTCCAAATTCCAAGCTGTCATATCAACCTTGGTACCATCATGCGTTTCAATCTGGATACCGAGCTGCTGATACCGTTGCCAGAACCAATAAATGTCCGGCGTAGTTGAACCCAGCTTGGTCGAGTTCAACTTTTTATGCTTTACAGCACTCAAGCGGCACGTTGGAATATTCAATGCTTCGTCAATTGTTAATCGGCCAACCAGCAACAAGTCACGTGCCACTGAGGCCGGGATCACATGTTCAAATTCTGTCTTGGTTTCGTGCGGCAATCCTTTTTCGAAGTAGTGAGCCCCGATGTGTTCCTTGATTGAATAATTATGATATCTGCGCAACAAGAAGTCAATAGTGTCACGAACAAGACGTGCAGTCTGATCCTCGGTCCGAAGACGTCGGTACATCCACACTAACATCTTGATTCCTCGATAAGCGAATTTGTGAGTGGCCGCATAGCTCTGGCCATTTCGCTTTACTCGAGTAGGTTTGTTTTGTGCAAACCCACTGACTCGCTCCACAAGTGTTTTCATTGGAACAAACATGCACAACTCCATAACGTGTTGTTATTTTTAGGTTAGCTGGTAGAATTCCCTACCACAAACGTATTGTAGCACAGGTTCCATTAATGGTCAAACACTAGTTCAGTACACGAACTGCCACTTGTTGATGCCGGCTCACGTAGCCAATGTATTCAAACTTGATGCGATGTGCTGTAACATACTCCTGCCAAGCACGGAACTCATCCAACTGCCAGCCCGGATAGTTAAGGTACTCATCAAACACAATCACAGTCCCGGGCACAATCTGTTTTTGCAACAAATCAAGCACAGTCTTGGTACTAGAGTACAGATCTGCATCAAAGTGCAGCAAAGCAATGGGCGCCTGGTTCTCTTCAGCTTCAAGGAACTCAGGCAGGGTATAATCAAACGAGCCCACATGCAATTTACAGTTTTTTCGAACGTTGGGCAGCGTGTCTTGTTTGAAGGCCCCGGTCTCAAATCGACTGTCCCATACTTCGGGCAATCCGTCAAATCCGTCAAATCCGTGCACAGTTTTCTCCGGGAGAAAACGAGCAAACTGGTTAAGAGTTCGACCGGTAGCCACACCAAATTCCAGTACAAGTCCAGTCTTGCGCAGTTCAGGATCAAGAGTCTTGGCGCTGACGTACTCATGCAAATCGTAGTCAGTGGAGAAGTTTTTGACCTTCCTCATGTTATCTAGAATGAACCGGGCTGACTGAACCGACGCTAATTTACGAGCAGTAAAGTCAGTGTCAATACTGTCAGTGTACATGCCCAACAGACGTTTCTGAAACCAGTTGGGCTGTGGATAACGATCCCACTCAGAGATGCGATCAATTAACCTGTAAAGGAATTTTTTCATGCTAGAATTGTACTAATTTACTTGAAGAATATCAATGCCATTAGGACAGATTGGAGCATAAATCCCAAGCTGATTGTAATGGTAATCAGTGTGTTCTTGTTTACCACAGCCTGTGCAAACATTGCTGCCAGTCCGGCCCAGGTCAGCAGTACAAAATCCACAGTGGGCATCTTGTCACTGAGTCCGGTCAGGATTGCCAGCAGCGTCGGAACTGTTGCACTGTGCAAACAACAGCACTGCACACCAACCCAGTGTTTCGGCCGAGATAGGAGCCACATTGGTACGACACCAGGTGGTGATTGTGCTTACATCGAACTTAACCATTTTTGTTTCCTTTGTCTTTGTAAAATATATGTCGACCAATTTTGATCAGCCGATCCTTGTCCCAGTTAGGACTCACGTAGTCTGCATGGTAATAGAGTGCAGTTTTGAGACTGGGCAAGCGGAAGCCTTCCATCAGCACCATCTTGGCAGCATCGGCACTTTCTTGCCAATTTTTTTGATTCTTGTTGATCTTTGAAAAGTCTGTCTTGCCTTCACAATACCAACTAAATTGACACACAGTTTTTTCATAGAACACATTCTTTTGATAGATCACCTTGCAGAGATCTTCCGGAAACTGCCCACTTTTGGATCGATTCATCACCACTTGCGCAACCGCCAACTTGCCTTCGGCCGGCTCGCTTCCGGCTTCGTAGTAGATGTTCTGGGTCATGCAAAGCAGTTGCCGCTCTCGTGCCTTGAGAGAAGTAGCATCGGCGGACTGAGACGATTGGTCTCCTCGCAGCCTGGCCAACTTGTTTGTTACAGTCCAATTGACTGCCCAGACAGCGCCGGTTGCTACCACAGCCAGCAAGACTAAACGAATAGCCCAACGTAGGTATTTGATCATACTAGGTTCCTTTATAGTTAATGTGCGCTTGTGCTGCACACCAGACACTAAAAACTGTGTCTGTAGACTTATTTTTTGAAGTCGTAAGAGTATATATAACAACAATCAACTAGTATAACTGTTGTTTAATGAAAAGTCAAATCGTCATAACTAACTCCACTTCAGAATAAACGCACAAAAGTCTCGTTCGTCATTGAAGTAAAAAATGTAACGACCCAATTGGCGTTCGCCGCTTGAATCAACCAGTTGCCAGCGCCATTCCTGGCCACACTCTTCCTTGCACCAGTCTAAGATAGACTCTAACTCGTGGCTGCTGCGAGCTATTTCTTTTGCATGTTTAAATGCGCAAGGAATATCAGGATGGATTTCTCGGTCTCGGTTCGGACTGTAGATAGCGTTTTCGAATGATAGCATAGGCTTCTTCAGGTGTTTGGCTAAAATACAAGAGATTGTCTTGTATATTAAATTTAGTACAGAAACTCGGTCCTGGCTTTTGATTTCTCAACCCGTCAAACACATATTCTTTTTTCCATGTGTCGAACTCAAGTTGAGATACTTTTCGAACATATTCTGCACGATAGCCTGTGAGCTGACTTACCATACTGGCCATCATCAGGCAGCAATCTCAGGTTCACCAATTTGGTAATAAGGCATACTCATATAACGATTAGTGAGTACATGCCAAGAAGCTCGCAGCTTGACATACCCGGGACGAATAATGCTGTCAACCAGGGATCGCAACGGACTACCGGCCTGAACTGCCCACATACAAGGCTGGCCCTCGGTGTCGCCAAACCAGTATTCATACACTTCTGAAGACCTGCGGCTCTTAAAGATGATTTCAATCAACTGTAGATACCGTGTTTCTTTGCCCATGATTGTCAAACTTGACAACGGTTTGCTGGGCCAATGCGGGAACTCTCGAGCTACCTGTGCTCGACGCTGATCTTCTTGATAAAAGTAGGGCAGTCGATATACCATGCCCAGATGTTTTTTTGTGAATCGTTCCGTGGACAGCAGCTCATACAAGTCTCGTTGGAACGGTGTCAGCTTGGGACCTTTAAGACCCCGTACCGTTAGTGCTCCTTTGTAATGTGTGCGCAGGTCACGGGCAACCTCTCGATCATAGGTATCTGGGGTTTGGCTTTCCAGGGCTGCCCAACGAGTTCGTCCACCAGAGTTTATAAACTGCCTGTGGCTGGCCACACTCAGCGCAATAGGGTCATCCCCTAGTCGCAGTTCCTCGGGCTCAAGGTTAGAGTTTGTCATTAGGGTCAGTTGCTCCCATGGACGGATAGAACTCATTGCATTGGTCATCACGTTGTGTATTCCTTTAAAAAATTAAAGTACAAAATTACCAAGATCCATCATCGATCCAGACTCTAACAGTAAGCATGAGCCAAGTGAATCGTCCGGTGTACTGTCCCGGAGTATCCCAGACACTGGTTTCGCGTCGCAGAGAAGGAAGCCAGTGCCAGTGCAAAGGATTGACGGTGACGGTGATTGATGCGCCCGAATATCGTACCCAATCAAACAGTGTCGGTGGCAACATCTTTGTCCCTTGTTTCTACAATACGTCGAACAACGCCCTGGTCCCCGAGCCGCTGGATCAACTCATCTTGATCTCGTCCTTGCACCAAAAAAGAGCCGTCACGAGCATCGTACACATAAAACATTCCATCAATCTCTTCCACACGGACTGCAATTGATACTTTTTTTATGCGCGGGGGAGCTGTCACACGTTTTACCCACTTGGACAAAAGCCAAGCCATGGTTATTAGAACCGATACCACCCCGGCCACAAATCCTAGAAATAATTCCATAATTCATATTCCCTTCAAAAGTCCACGCTTGCTATATTATAGCACGTATTAAATTTATGCGCAACTAGAAGAAAGCCCGCATTGCGCGGGCTTTATATGTACTATGTGCCCATTGGGAGTTGGGCAGCGATGTTGTTAGACCAGGCCCAGGGCCATGGCCTTATAGCCTGCAGCCACCAACTTACGCGAAGGCTTGCCAATCACGTACTCGGTAACTTTGGCGCCATTGCTGGCTTTACGGCTATTGGTGTAGACAGCAAATCCGTGCTGACGGATACGGCTGGCTTCGGCAGCCAAGTTCTTCACACCAAAGCGGCTGTTTGCAGTAGCAGCGGTAAGGGCCTCACCGGCCTGGAGAGCTTGAAAAACCTTGAAAGTCTTGGTATCGGTGCTGATCAATTTCATAAAATTTCCTTTAAGTTAAGTGTTGCGTGTTCTGCGCAACTGATCTTATTATAGCAGAAACAAAATAATACACAAGTAAAACGGATAAATTGTTTAAAAACCACCGAATTCATTGACTCCACACGCTGATGTGCTATATAATAGCTCATGCTGCAACATTACAGCATATCAACATATTGAAAAAGGAAACGAAACATGAAGAAAATTCTAACTGCTACCGTGATCGCCCTGGCCGCTGCCACTGCATCTGCTGCTAATTATGTGTCAATGGAAGTTGACAGCGTCAAGGACACTGGCAACAAGGCTACCAGCACTGCTCAGTACTTCCGTGCTGGAACTGATGCTGCTGGTCTCAATCTTGACCTGGCTGTTCGTACCGCTGTGTATCGCAAGGGCGGCATGCTGAACAGCATTGAAGGTACTGTAGGCAAGGGTATTGGTCCTGTTACTGTGTTTGGTGGCGTTGGCTATGACAATGGCTTTAACGGTGCCAAGGGCGCCAACTACCAATACGGCCTTGTTGGTGCCAGCACTGGTGCAAAGCTTGGTCCGGTTTGGGCATTTGGTGGTGTCAAGACCCGTGTCAATTGGGATAGTTCTAATCCCAAGCAAACTGTTGCTTTTGCCGGTTTAAGCTATCCGTTGACCAAGACCCTGTCAGTTGATCTTGACGTTAGCCGTAGCTACCAAACCATCCAGGAAAAGGCCATGGGAGTTGGCATGCGTGTTACGTTCTAAACAGAACAACACATAAGAAAAACCGCCCTAGGGCGGTTTTGTTTTGACTGTGAAAGTCAGGACTGGTTGACTTCTTCTAGATGTCGGCACTTGCCCCTGAACTTGAATCCACTGCAGGTACAAGACAAGCTGCCATTTTCTTCGCTTACAGTATACACAGTACCTTTGCTGCCGGCCACCTGCCAGGTGCGGCCTGTAGGCACTTCCGGATCCACATCAGAAAAGCCCCACACGTTTTTGACCTCAACGAACTTGCGTCCGCGTAGGCTCATACGCATAGGGCTGGAGAATTTAAACGGAGTATCGGTACCAAGCCGAACATAAGCAATGGCCTTGGTGCGGCTGTCGTTCATGATGTACACATGATTCTGTGCAAGTCCGGACCAGTCTGTAACTTCTTGCAAGAACTTCATCGCTAACCCCTTGTGTTCCTTAATGCATACATTATAGCAGAACGGGAATTATTGGGCAAATCTTGCTATTTGGTTTCTTCAAGCGCCGCAAGTACCGCGCTCAAAAGCTCCGGCGGGTCACCACCATCGCTAACATACCATACTCCGTCTCGCATGAGGTAGAAGAACTCGCAGTCCGAGAAGTAATCAACCATGTCTTCAAATGTGGTAAACACCTGCCAGGTTGAATGGCTATCACCACGATCTCGATCGTAGAACACACAAACATCGTCCTGCGGACTGTCAAAAGAATGTGGGCTGTCGGCCCTGGGGTTGATCTCTTTGCCCAACCTACTCATATTACCATGAGATACCAAAGCATTGGCCCGTTCACTAGTGTAGTGGTCGAGCAGTATCCGGCCATTGTGTTCCGGGTACCCGTCCCAATGGCAGTGGACGGCCTTGTATACATCACCATGCATAACACCAATCGCGCTACGTGTTGCCATTTACAAGTCTTTCCAGTTTTTAGCAGCAGTGGCAACAGGGCCACGTAGTTCAGTGGGGTATTTGGCAACCCCGTATTCTGTTAATTCTACGGACTCGGCGAACACAAACGGTCTACCATTGACACGGCTCATGAACTCTCCGGATTTACCAAAGATAGCACCACCTTGTGGGATTTCATTATGGTAGCCCGGATATCCATCTTGGCAATGGTTGGTTCCGATAAGAGTACCTACTTCGCCTGCGGCACCAAAAATGATAGAATCTTGGTCAAACTCTTCGCCCAACACCATAAGAGTTTGTTTTAAGTTGCCTCGGTCCTGCATGTCGACTACTAGAAACGAGTTTTCGCCGACTTCGCGAGCATTCTCTGTGTTGTAGTTTTCAATGTAACTGCCCTTGATAGAGGTTACACCATATCCACTGGCCCTCAACTTTGCCAATAAACTCTTATTACGCCGAATGTTCTCAGAGTAAGTGTATGGTTTTCCAAGACCGCAATCTGGCGCAAATCGAAATGCTGTGATGGTGCCGTAATCGTGATCACGGGTAGCAGAGAATACTCGACTAAGTCCAGATTCGTAAAGTATGTCGGTAACTTTCATGTTTCTATTTATCGAGTAAAGTGCTCGGGTACCATCTGCTTAGAAGAATGATGCAACAAACAAACCCAAATACATGATCACAAACAAGCCAAGCAGACCAATAACTGCTAGATCAATTTTGCGTATCATGTGATGATGAGATTTAATATACCAATCAGCAGCAGCCCAATTACAATCATAATAAAAATTGTGAAAGCCGTCTGCTCGTGGTGTTGTTTGATCATTGCGTGTTCCTGTTGAAGTAACCGTACGGGAGACCGTTACGGTAGCAAAAGTACTCAAAATCGCCGCCAGCATTTTCGGCATCCATGAGCCAAGCAATGACCCGCTCACGGTTGGTACCGGTGTGCATGAGATTGGTCACACTGTCCTCAAACTTGAGGATTGCCGTAGCCTCCGCCTCACGACGCAGGGCCTCGTTGTCGCGAATCACGATCTCCAAGGCATCAATTTCCTTGTTGAACTGGCTCTCAGTCCAGGAGTCGGTGTTGATGCCACGGGGCCGGACGCCATGAGCATCCTTGTACATGTCCCAGAAGATGCTGTAAAGTTGCTCAATCTTGGTCATTGTCGTTGCGTTCATTTTCAACTCCTAGTTGCTAACTGTATAAAGCTATTATAGCAGAACGGGAATTATTGGTCAACCGTATGAAACTTGCTCATCATAAGTGTCCAAGTCCACAGGCTGCGACATCAGCAGATTTGCTTCCTCGGCCAGGACCCAGTCTAGTGGGATATTCAACACTGAGGCGATCAGCCGGGGATTGCGGCCGCTAGCCAACGCATCGTTGATCTCCATGTGTAGTTCAGCCATCTTGCTCATGTTATTTCCTAAGAATGTCAACTAACCGGTTATTAATCATGTCCATTTCGGACTGTTCCAAGTAAAAATCGCTGGACGGGTCATAGTACTCACCTTGCTTGACATCGTAATACAGAACACGCCCTGAGAAGTTGAACGGACCTTCCAGGCCCTTGCGCGGACCGTACTTGACGCGCATTTCGTCCATCTCGGCCTTGCTAGCGATGATCTTATAAGCCATGTGCTGCTCCTTGTTTCTCACTGTAAGCATACATTATAGCACAGGCACCATTTCTGGTCAACCGGGCAGCAGGTCAATCTGAACGTCAATTTCGGTGCCGCGGTAGCCCGGGCTGTTACTATCCAACCTTGTTGCCAATCCAGTAGGAATAAGTCGACCGTTTTCTCGGGCAATACGACGGTCACGCACCAGAGTCTCAGTCACTGTCCACACCGCAATGCAGTGCGCCGAAGTAGCGAACTTGCCGGCGATTTCGCCTACCGTCATATAGATGCCCACACCGTTGATGAACACGCGGATCTTTTGGCTGTTCTTGAGACCATGGATCAAAGTTTTTGTACGCATTTCTTGCTCCTAGTTGCTAACTGTATAAAGCTATTATAGCAGATCGGGAATTATTGGTCAACCAATTCTGCGGTCTTGGGATAGCGGTCATAAGCTTCGGATGCGCCATCACAGGAGAATTTAACATTTCCATAAGGGCCCAGGACCTGGACTAGGATGTCATCATAGGCCGCCCACTCAATGCACTCTTTTCGTGCGACTAGATAGTTGTTGGTTTTGAACAACATCTGGCGGCCTTTCTCGTCGATCTCGGCATCTTCCTTACTAGAATATTCTGTGACTACACGGTAAGTGAATGGATATCTCATAGTGCGCTCCTGTTACGTTATTCAAGTAGTATAGCAGAAGTTGAATTATTGGTCAAATTTTGGGCAGTTTGGGCAGTTTGGGCAGTTTGGGCAGTTTGGGCAGTAGGAAATCACACAGATTTTCCAACGGGTTATCGCTGTTCTTGTGAGTGCTGATCCATTTGGTTGAGCCGGGCGAGTTCTTCTCAATCAGCTGGCACGAGATGGAACTGTTGAAAATTTGAGCCATTGCAGCAGCCAGTGGCAAACGAAGAATCAACTTGAATATTTCCAAGTCCCGTAACGGTGTCCATGTCAGTGTGTTGCCAAGATGCCAGTGCTGCCAGTCGTTGATGATAATGTTACACAGTGACTGAACAAATTCAGTACGAGATTGAGAGCGATTAACACCTTGGCGATGGAAAATTGCTTGGTTATCGGGCTTGTGAAAATACTTGTAGTGCATGCAGTCACGCCACTCGGGCTTTTCCAGCTCAGTTGCAGTATCTATGCCGTGATATTTAAGATAGAGATCTATAGTGGTCGGTCCACGCAACATAAACTCATCACCCGGGGCGCCCGATGCTAGTATCGACGGAGCTCTCCAGTGATGGATTTGACTATAGCCCCAGAAGTTCTTGGTAATTGTGCCCGAGTTCTTTAACCAAAACTCATCAAATTCAATACCACTGCCAGAAATTATTCGATAGTTGCAAGTTACTGATTGCAACAAACCAAACACCAACATGGTGTCCACACCGCCACTTAAAAAGACGTTGATCCGACCGGGATTATTGTCAACAAATTGTTGGGCACGCGCAAGCAGCCGACTATTGATCATGGATACCACCTGCTTGACTGACAACTCCGACTCGTCAACCGTGCCAATGATATCAAATTTTTGTTCCCGTACTGCTAGCAATTGATCAACTGTGATCAGGCTGTCGGTCCAGAATGTTTGTTTGCCGGCCACAAGATTGGTAATCTCGCCCGACCCATGTTGCCATATTGGGAAGCTACGGTACAGATCAGTGCGAAAGAATATCTCCCCAGAAACATTGTCTAGCACAACTACACAAAAATTACCAAGGTCCCGGGGCACTGTCTGATGTATCAGATGCGGGATACCATCTGCAAGCCGGTAGTTCTCGGCATATCCCTTGTACACACAGGTGTAGTGGTCAATATCAACCTGACACCAACCTGCGTCGGTGTTGAGCACAAGGCTCCCCAAGGGCCAGTGTGCTACAAAGTTTGGTTTGTGTTGTTGTGCTAGATTAAAAAACATGCTATACCCGTGCTGTTACCACCTGATCAGCAAGTCCATATGCTACAGCAGACTCTGCAGTCATGAAGTTGTCACGCTCCATGTCCGATTTAAGCTGTTCAAAGGTTTGCCCGGTGTGTTTGACATATATATCGGTCAGCACTTGCTTCCATCGCAAAAGCTCACGGGCTTGAATCTCAACGTCAGTGGCCTGACCCGATGCGCCGCCCAAGGGCTGGTGGATCATGTGCCGTGCATTGGGCAAAATACTGCGCTTGCCCGGGGCGCCGGCTGCGGCCAACAGTGACCCCATGCTGGCCGCCTGTCCCAGGACAATAGTAGCAATGTCACACTTGACAAACTGCATAGTATCATAAATGCTCATGCCTGCTGTGACTGATCCGCCAGGACTGTTGATGTAAAGAAGAATATCCTTCTCGGGGTCATCTGCTTCTAAGAACAAAATTTGTGCTACTACGAGACTGGCCGAGTGACTGCTGACTTCAGTGTCCAACATGATGATTCGATCTCGCAGTAGTCGACTGTAGATATCGTAACTGCGTTCGCCCTTGCTGGTGTTTTCGAGGACGATGGGTACAAGATTGGGCACAATTAAATCCTTTATTATTAATAAGTGTTTGATAAGTATAGCACAACTTCTTGGAAAAAACAATGAGACACCTACTCAATTTAATCGATTATATCAGCGAAAGCCGTGGGCTCAGTGCCCGTTTGCCTGGTTCGTCATATGCCCGTGGCACTGAGGCCGATGATCAAATTGTATTCCAAAGCTTGGATTTCTATCCCAAAGTTGGTAGCTATCCTACCGAAGAAGCCACTATGGCCGCATTTGATCAAGTACAACAACATGTCGGGCATCCGATTGAAAAAATTAATCAGCCCACAGCCGGGCTACGAGCATTTGGTATTGCTACATTTGACACTGCGGTAGGCACACGGTACTTGGCCAAGTTTGCCAGAGACATCAAACCAGTTAAAACACAAAACACTTTCTTCCAAACCAAAGACATTCCGGGAAACTTTAGTCAAACTGATGCTCGTGGGTCCAAAGAAAAGGCTGGATACAAACCCAGTGACGTGTTAACTGACTTTAAAAATCAGACTCCACAAAGCATATTAGCGCAAATTGCCGCCAAGTTCGGGCAAGATAGCGACGAATATCAGGCTGCTGTAATTATTTCCAATGCTCGCACGTTTCCGGTCACTGTGCCCGGCGGCAACATGGACTTCAAAGGCTTCCGGGATTACTTCTGTGAAATGCTGCAACCTATTGTGTTGATCAATGGCGGCGCAGTATCAGGAAATGCTGCCGAAGCTGCAGCCTTGTTCATGGGCAAGAATGGTTATTCAGACTGCACAGTCAGCTTTAACCAAAATGTATCCGGTGGCCTGTATGACAGCTTGTTGGTCAGCCCCGAAGGCAAGCAAATCAAATTGTCCAGCAAGGGTGCCAAGGGAGCAATGGCCAGTTCTGTCAACCTGTTGATTGCAGTGCGAGAACTTGAAGCAGCCGGCATGTCTGAGTTCGGTAAAAAGTATCGTGATATCATTGACATCTTAGAAGTGATTGACAAAGGTGATCACAACTCTGGGCCACTGAATCTTGCCATGCAGTATGATATGATCACGCCCGAGGAAGCCAAGCAGGTAATGTCATTGAAAAAGTATGCCGGGGCCGAAGGGTTTGACATTGACGATACTGATCTTACTGACAATTTAAAAAAGATCTACAAAGAACGCACCTCCGATGATCCCAGTAAGATTGTGCCAATGAATCACTTGGTTAGTTCAATCGCATACAAAGTGATTAACGATATCAATATGAAAACCAACTTCAGTGAAGCTGCTGCAGACATTCTCAACCACTCGGCGTTTGTGCAGATGTACACCAACGCCAGCAAGGCCAAGAATGGCGAGTTTGTGATCCAAGGGTTCACAACTGTATGGCCCAGCAAGTTGTTCACGGAAGTTACACTTGAGGCATCAAAGAGCTACAGCTCAACTTCCAGTTCCGGTGGTAAACTGGTGTTCAACATCAACAAGGAACCCAAGGCAGTGCCCAACAAGGAAGAAGGCCCCAAAGAGGCTGAACCAGGTGAATTTCCTGCTTCCCCGGGCGTGTCTGCGGAAAATGATCAACTAGACGCCGTTGATCAAGCTCGTAGCAAAGTTGTTGCCAGACGTGCCCCTGCACCTGATCGCGGAGCCGGTGTCAACGCTTCGGTGTTTGGACGCAAGAAGCGTTAATGATTTAGGTCTGCAACATGATCGCAGACTTTCAACGTTAGTGCATCTTGTGCACTGAGCCATACATCCTGTGGCGGCAACAGGTGTTGCCTAATCTTTGCTTCTGTTAGTCCGGTGCAAGCTTGGTAGTGCGCAACCATACGGTTCTGTGTCAGCTCAAACTCTTTCATTGTGGCAAACAGCTCATGTGCTTTACCTTCGTTGTACCAACTAAATTGATGACTTAGAATGCTGGTGTTGGGTGTTAGTAGTCTACGGCCAGGTGTGCCAGCAAGGAAAATCAACAATCCGGCAGATGCAATCATGCCCAGGCCGATAGTTTTGATTGGGATGCGGCTAGACTTCATTACATCAATCAGTGCAAATGCCGCTGCTGTATCTCCGCCTTCGCTACAAATCATTAGCAAAAGCTCTTTGCGTTTTTTCTTCACAACATAGTTTTCGCACAGGATCCATTCAACAATGGGTCGTATAGTTTCTGCATCTACAGGTCCCATGAACACATACATTCCAGCAGTGCGAGTTTCGGCAGTATAGAGAGAGTATAAGGGGTCTTCGAGTGGTATGGGTGCCATAATGACAAAAGCCTGTTTGTGTATATATCATACATAAACAGGCCCGGGCAGTTAACTACAGCCGATTAAACTTGGAAAATAGTCTTGATTGAATTACCGAATGCAGAGAATGCTGCTTGTTGTGCACGGCACAGAGCAATACCAGCAGTGGTCATTGTATCAACAGCTTCACGGGTACGTTCATCTGTGATCATCGAAACAGTAGACTTGGTAGTTTTTTCGATGGTATCAATTACAACTGTGGTATCAAAAAGTTGAGTGGGGTTGATTTTAGTAAATTCCATAATATTCTCCTTGGGAATAAGCGAGTTCAAGACTGACAGGACCTGCACCATGCAGCACCTTGTTGTCTATAATACTGTAGCAGTATAACATATATTTATGTTGCAACGCAACATAAGTTTGCCTTTCTGTTCAAAAATCCTGATTCATTGACTAGGAAGTAAATATAGCTCAAGGAGTGAACCCATGTTCAAAACAATTCAAGAATTTTTATTTGGTAAGAAGAGTATGCCGGCTGCAGTTCCTGAGGCACCGTACAAGATAGAGGCGCCAGCAGTACAAGAGAAACCAGTAGAAGAAGTACCTGTTGCAGCACCAGCTACTGTAGCTACTGCACCTGTTATGACCCCGGCTCGAAAAAAGCCAGTTGTAGAATAATCTATAATTGCCATGCTAACAAGTTATGAGTTTGAATGTACTCATAAACATTGTTAGCAATTTTGATTTGATCATCGTCAGTAGTGTGCCAACGCCGTGTTGAAGATTTTCCAAGAAGTTGGTTATTGTACCGATATGGCCCTAATCTACCATCACTTACGATTCTAGGATCAGATTTGCTAAGATAATCACTTTGGGCAGTTACCCAGACAGCATGTGGCAAGAACAAGTATGGAATTTTTGCTTGTCTGATTGCTAGTAGTGCACTCTCAATAATCCATACATCCTGAAGTTGCCGAAACTTTGGATCATAAAGATACGCAGTATAACGTTTAACAGCATCAAACTGATCATCAGTTAAATTCTTTAAATAATTTTTATTTTTATTACCTTGCCTATCAAAAAAATTATTTAGAGTATCACTCTCCATGTTATCATGCGCGAACCCTGACTCTAATGCACTCTGATCTGGAGTACGACCATAGTTAATATTGTAAATGCCCAACTCGGGATTAAATCCAGACTTAATAGGGACTTCAATTCGATTTTCTGTTTCACTACCAAAGATGATGAAATCAACTTGTCGGCAAATCATTTCGTTAATCTGCAATCGAATTGCGCTGTTGCTCACAGCCCCGCGAGCCAACGTAATATAATTATAGTCTAATTTTTTAGCTAGAATTTCTGTAAAATGTTTACCTGCACTATCAGAACAATCGGTTCGATGTAAATTTTGTGTGGCTGCCATCCAACTTGCACCACATACACCAACTGTTGGCATTATTCTTTAATCAATAGAATACAGATAGTTCACTGTATTCTCATTGATTCTGAACTCTTTGGCACCGTTGCGCAAGTGAAAGATGCGCGCCATATCAGTCTGCGGGCTAAGTGTAACAAACTCAGTAATGTTGGTACGATTTTTTCGTATCCATTCAGCTGCACTGCGTATCAATCTACGGCCAGCACCTGGGTAATAACTCCAAATCGTATAAAATACAGCCACAGTGGTAACTAGATCAATTGCACATGATAGCTCATGTGTGTCTGACGGTACATGATTGTTGTATGCACAGCAAACAACTGCTTCTGGTTCTAGGGTTTCGTTAGTCTGTAATACAAATATCTCAGAAGTGCGCGACACCCTAAAATCCAGTGGGATCTCGGGCCTGACCGGATCATCGGCTACTAGTCGGGTCAGTGGATCTGTGAGTGTCTGGATAACATGTAATGGCATACAAAGGGCTTCATTGTGGGTATATAACAACCATTAGTTATCATTATTATGTTGATGACAAAAATTACATAGTACAAGACTCATAAAGTTGTTGGCTAGCTAAGTTTTTGCCCTTGGCTTCGACTTGAATATCGGCCCATTCCAGATGTGTTAGTGCCCATTTGTTGCAGGCAGTGTTCCACATAAAGTCACTGTGGGCTCTTAATTTTTGCTTTTTATATCCTTGTGCCAATAATGTAGTCATGTTTGGCAGCACATCAACAGCATGATTAACCAGCACATCTTCTCTGCTTTGGCTGAAGTGTATTGCCGGCCTTACCCCTCTCCAACTATCAATTATGCGCTTAATTCTGTCATCCGACGCTTGGATGTACTCTCCAGTGCGGATGAAGTGATGATGTATGTCAAGCACAAGGGCACAGTGTTCAGCAAGTTCAAGACTGCTATCGATCCCCCAGCAGTTTTCGTCATTTTCGATAGTGATGCAGTTTCTTGCTTCGGGGCTAAGCCGTTGGATAGCAGCCTGAATGCCTTTGGGACCTTGTTTACCCGAGATGTGTACGTTGATTTTAAAGTCCTGGAAAGTCTTGCCGTATCCCATCCACCTGGCCATATCTGCATGATATTCAAACTCCTCTATTGAACGTTCTACAATACCTGGATTCTCACTGGCCAACACACAAAACTGTCCGGGGTGAAAGCTGAGTCTGACATCTAGTCTACGTGCTGTTTCACCGACCGGAGCAAAGATGCGTTCAAGATGACTTTGTACATCTGACTGTTGCCACCATTCCTTCCAGTCTTTTTCAGTATAGCCCTGAAGCATTTCCGATCCTATACGCACCATCCTACGTTCAGCAGGCAGTTGCGCTACACGCTCAATCATCTTGACAGCAGCACTAGTATTATGATTCATGATGTCCCACTGCCGTTGTTCAGCTTCTATCGGGTGTTCGCGCAGCCATCGCATGGTGGTACTTCGACCATTCAGTTCTCGGTTGGCAGCATTTACCTTCATGCCTTTAACCTCCGAGACATTGTCTAGCCATTTGCAGCAAAATCCAATACGACCAGTCATTGTACAGCCTTGTATAGAGTGCGTTAAGTGATTAATTGTAACACATTTTCCATTGTATCGCAAGTTATATTGTCAAGTTCACGATAAGCTTTGTCCAAATCAGCTGCATGATCAACCACTACCCATTGTACTGCCGGACTGGTTGCAATGGTACTACGTACTAGGCCATGATAGTTACGAATTTTGTGCAACTTGAATTGATCCTCCACCGGGATTAGTTTTGCTAAATCAAATCCGGCTAGCAGTACAATGTCCGAAATTGGGGCGACCAAGTGCAATGCAATTACATCTTCAATATTGTCTAATTCGGCTAGATATTCTCCGTTGTATATCCTAACTCCGTGCGGACGGCCCAAATCACTGTACAAGTTGGTTGGCATGTAAAAATTGCAATTGGCCTGGAAGTTTCGTTGAAGTAATTGCTGTAGCTTGGTTTGATCATGACATATCACGTTGTCCGTACCACACCCGCGCCAGGTGCTCCAGCCTCCCCAGGTGGGACCGCAGGACTTTAGTTGCTCAATGTTCACAGTTGGATCAAGATTATAGCCGGTAGCAAATACCCAATTAACACGCATCATGCACCTTTAATTGTTTGCCACTTGACCCCGCCTAAACATACCCAAGCAAAAGGTGTGTTGGGTTTGGGATCAGAGTTAAACACCAGGTCGCCACGAGTTCCCATGTATCCAGGAACACCCGGTGCATAGCCGATTCTGTGTTGCCCTATCCTGAGCTGCTTGATTGTGGTTAACCCGTCGGTGTCAAATTCCAGTAAGGGTGTTCGATTAATACCAATAGCCAAATTTTGCAATCTACCGGTACCAACGTAGGCCTGACCTTGTTTGAGCTTGCCGGCCACAATTGATACTTCTTCGTCCCATACGCTCAGGGCCATTTCGGGATCAGTTGTGTTGATGCCCACACGCCGTCGATGTACGTTCAAAGTTTGGTTAAGCTCAGTATGCCCGTCCACATGCAAGTCACGTAGTACACCAGTTTTTTGTATGTTAGATTCTGTAATATCCGGAGTAAGCATATTGCCAGTATATAACGGGCTACCATTGATGGTTACATTTTCAAACCCAATACCTTGTGTTTTTGCCAGCTCCAGGACCTGGTCAACCAATTGTGTCTTCCAACTATCTCCAATGCGGGCAACCGCCTGGGTCGCAGCACGGTCGGTAATCTCGTCCCAGCTGTGATTATCAGTGTTGATGATTCCGCGTACCAGCAGATTGTTAACTGAAAGGGACCCATCAACTTGTGCATCAGTTTCAATCTTGACTGAATTTGTCACCAACTGTGGTTTGATATAAACAGTATCATCTGTGACCACTAACTGTACATCCTGCGCTTGGTCCACAATACCACGGCTGGCAAAGTTGTCAGTTATTCGAGCATGCCACTTGTCAATACTCAAATCAATATGCTTTACTACCATTGCATCAAGATCAATACTGCTTAATCTCTCAAACAGCTTAGTGGACATTTGATGATTGACCAACTGCTCAATTTTCTTGACCCATACATCGTCCTGACTTAGATTTTCAATCGAAGCCGAAACAAGTGTTTGCACCGCCGAATCAATTGCAGTGTTTATTGTTACTTGATCTACATACGTATCAATACCCGGAATACGTCCTTGATCAAACAAGCTCTGAACATTGGTCTTTACAGTGTTGATAAGTTCCGGAACCGATTCAAGACTACGGAATTTAGCAGTGATACGATCCTGGATGTACTTGGTAACCTTGGCCTCGACTGTGTCAAACCAGTCGCGCTCGACAATTTGAGCCGCTACCTGCTGCTCAACTACTAATTTAATTTGTGTTTCTATCAGATTTCCGAACACTTCTGTGTCAATCATTCTGTCTCCAGGTATCTAGGGTAACACAATGAAATCCACCGCCTAGTGTTCTACTGTGCCGCAGGGTATGCGGGATCACAGTAAACTTCATTGCTTCTAGTCGTTTAATAATATCAGTCTGCGCTGCGTCCACAA
>Ga0114970_10000993_pt1 | contig 21291 bp, 23 predicted proteins | sample M_140205_XF_Meta_FD_87030 | JGI IMG/M metagenome (GOLD analysis project Ga0114970, IMG submission 87030) | Freshwater microbial communities from Lake Montjoie, Canada to study carbon cycling - M_140205_XF_MetaG | ecosystem: Environmental > Aquatic > Freshwater > Lake | place: Lake Montjoie...
CAGCAGTCGCAGCAGTCGCAGCAGCACCACCGGATGCAGCAGCACCACCAGACAAAGCAGTCGCAGCAGCACCAGTCGCAGCAGCACCACCACCAGACAAAGCAGTCACAGCAGGTGTATAACCTAGATTCGCGTACGAATTAGGATGTACAGGTTTGCCTAAATAAGCGCTTCTAGCTCTAGCATGAGCTTCTATTGCTGCTTTACGGCGATTACCAGCTTTTTGTTCAAGGAACATATAATCATCCACCGATAAGCATGTTCGTGTGCGAGGATCGCGTTCACTCGATACATTATCGAAACTTACGCACGGTGATGAATACAGGCGTCCGGGCACATATCTTACAACTATTCCAGTTTCATCATCATCCGAATTCATGAGGAGTACACTAGGATGCGGACTATGACCTCTTTTAATCGTATATCTTTGCCCAACAATAAGTTCTTCAGGTGGAATTACTCTGACCATTGCTAGGATATTTTCATGAGTTAGTAAACGGAAATAAACCAGTTTATCATCTAGAGTGTAAAGCGTTCTAGGGTTGCTTTCATTCGATAGATTGTTAAATTGTGCTTGAGCTATTTTTCCAGGTACAGCGAACGACCTCACACATGTTCCTATGATGCGATCTCTGTAACCAAAACCATGACGATTTTCTATAACATATCTTTGCCCAACAACTAGTTCTTCAATTGGAATACTGGTCATTCTAAAGTGTGGTCTGAATTAAATTATTCCAGCGTAGGGCTGGATAGCTCCAATTATTACTATATGAAATAACAGTATAATTAGTATCATAAACAGAAATGTAATTTATGTTTATAATATATCAATTATTCTAATCTGTATTCGTGGATTTCATAAAAGGGTTATGAAAGGGGGGGAGATATCCCCTTTATTCCAGCGTTCACATACTTATAGTATGTTCGGCATTCCCATGTTGAAAACCGAATACCTCAGTAACGAAGTAATTTATTTTATCGTGAAGGTTCTTTTGGAAAAAAAGTAAAATAACACCAATGATTTCACCACCGTGTATTTCCCGTAGCCGTTCATGTTCAAAACCAGCCACGCCTTCCAAAGGAAACGGAATAGCTCCTACAACATTTCGTAAAATATATGCTACAATAGCAATAGCAAAAAGATGAAATAGAATTTCTAGGAGCAGCTGAAACTTCGAAACTCGTTTGTAATCTTTTTCGTCGAACACTCCGTAAGCATAATCAAACAGTTTCGCGACCGCAATACCGAATACAAAGAAATAGACAGTTACAAACCCGATATCTATTATTTTGACCAATGCAAATAAAGGAGTATAGGGTACTTCTTTCACATCCTTCACCATAATTAAACTCTAGATAGGTAGTAGAAATATGTTAGAGTGGTTAGTAGAATTTTTGGGAACGTTTTTGTTCTTATCTACTATTATTGCTACGGGTAGCCCCATGCTCATTTCGTTATCACTTCTTCTTGTCATTTTACTAGGGGGCGGTATTAGCGGCGGACACTTTAACCCCGCGGTTTCATTGATGTTCTGGGCAAAGGGTGCGCTCAGTAATGTAAATCTCGGCGGTTATATAGTTGCGCAAGCCCTAGGCGGTATTAGCGCACTTGCGGTATATTCGATGTTGCATAAAAAATAAATATGTTTTGAATCGTTTATAGCCCATTCGTATTTCCAACACTGATTATTCAAAAATAGACAATGTTGGAAATAAAGGAATCAAATTATTTTGAAACATACATGGAAACACCTAAAAAAAGCGCAGCAAAGAGAACACCCGCAGCGAGTTTAGACTTCGAATCAGTGCCAGAAAATCCTTCTGTATCAGGCAACTGACCCGATGTTTCAGTTTTCTGAGTAGCATCATAGACTTCCTGCGTCACGTATGTATCATGAACCCATCGAGTTTGGTGAGGCAGACCACCGACAACTTTATACGGGTCCGTTATCCAAACATTTGACTCATCGAACGATGACCGAACAGCACCATCCATATTACCTACCGGCTTTGTAATTTTCTTACATTGCGCATATCCCGAACCGATTACAGATTGAAAGAGGGGCTTTGGATTAAGAGCACCCACAGCGTCCTCAATAATACCGGGTGCTAATCCGCGGAACTGTACTCCCATCGTCTTTTGAACTTCTGCGCCAACACGTCCCGGTAATCCAGATGGAACTGTACTGATATATTCATACATATCCGCGCCATTACTACACACCGCTCCCGTTTTCATAAAATAACGGATTCCGAGCGGTTGTTGGTTCATACCACTCAGTTTCGCAAGTGCCGTGGCTTCGCCGAATCCGATTGCGTCCACATAGTAATTCACGCCACCTACAGCACGCATGATACCATCAAATGACCCATCGCGTCCAATACCGAGTTCGGACGGTGTTTTCAATTCATCCGCGTAACTGTATTTCGGTCCGAGGAATCCACCGGTATCCATCTTATTTATATATGCGTTATTTAAATTTTACAAAAAAATGAAGACCGAGTACAAACCGAATTCGTGTCTAAATATTCCGTGAATGAGTTCTTTACTCTTTCCAGGAATTTGTAGGGATGCAACGGAGGTTGTACTACCGACGACACCGACAGAAAAGAGCGAGGGCACAGACGAATGGAAGAGATTGTTTGAAATACAGGATATAAAGGAAGATGAGGGATATAAATGTCCGGACTGTCATACGGATAAGCATATTCAAATCCAGAACGAGGAAATAGAATGTAGGGAATGCGGGACTCACCTAGGATTTATGATAGATAGTTCAGCAGAGTATCGTTGGTTTGGCAGCGAGGATCGTGCTCCCGACCCTACGCGTGTCGGAAATCCCATGAATCCTCTTCTACCTGAATCCTCACTAGGTACGCGTATTTTGACTCGTCCCGGTGATTGTAAAGCGATGCGCCGTATTCGTCAATACCATTTATGGAATATTATGCCGTATAAAGAACGTACGCTTTGGTCGGTCTTTGAAATGCTACAAGTCCGTGCGTCGAACGCAGGGATTTCAATCGCAATCGTAGAAGAAACAAAACAACTCTATGCGCAAGTATCGCCGTTATGTATTTGCCGCGGATTACAAAAAGATGCCCTGCTCGCAGCCTGTTTGTATGAAAGTCTGAAACGCCACGATACGCCGCGTCGCCCAATGGATATTGCTGAAATCTTTCAGATTGACGAAAAACTCATTACACGGGGTGTCAAACAGTTTTCAGGTTTGCTTGAGGAACATAAACATGCATCATCGTCGTCAATCATGATGCCTGAAAAGAAGAGTACGACTCCATCCACAAGTTTCCGGCATTATTTAGAACCCGCAATCAATCGTTTGGAAACGCCACGGACACTTCACGGTCGTATTATTGATATTGCTACGAAACTCGGTAATACGATTGACGAATTAGGTATTTGCCCTGAGACAACTCCGTCGTCTTTAGCTGCTTCGGCGCTAACACTCGCGTGCGAGAAACTCGGTATTGATAAATCCAATGCGGACATTGCGAAAACATGTTCTATTAGTGCGGCAACGCTACAAAAATGTATGAAACGGATACAGAATTGGCGTGGCTTACTTATGAAGGACTAATCACAAATACTATGACTTTATTGAGGCGAGTGATAACAAAGATTTTATCACTCGCCTCAATAGAATGGGCAACAAACAGTCCGCTGTCCAATCAGCGGATGAAAAACAGTTGGCAAAATACGGCGTTTTTTCATTACGTTCGTCGCAAGCCTATGTATCCGATGTAATTACGGATATGGTCAATGAATTAGTCAATACCAAAAGTGTATTTGACCTAGAGGATATTTTAACAAATGAAGGCAAATGTAAATCACTCTTTATTGTACTACTTGGTACGATTAAACAGGAATTTGTAGGATTACGTTTCCCGGAATCGAATAATCCAACGGGTGAGCGAAGTACATTTTTTATGCCAACGAGTAAGTACACGAGTCTCGTAGATGAGGATAAGCGAAAAGTCAGTTGCAATCATATTACGTATTTTATTATTCGCTTAGTGACCTTGATTGCGGCAATTTCTGCGAGCATCCGTGTCAATCCTGCGCTTGCCGATAGAACGTTTGGTGTAAAGCCATCTTCGTCGGGCGCGTTAGCAAAACAGAATAAGGATTATCGTATGCCGGATGAAATTAATCAACTTGTTGGTCGTGATAAGATTCCCGATTGGATTTTGAACAAACTCACAACTGCGGGACATTTAAAAAGGGTTATGTTCGGTACGGAAGCTGATTCGCGTCCTCTATATTTCTTCAATACATACAATACAGTTGTTATCAATACGGAGAAAAGTGTGCTCTTTTCGCCTCTTGCAAAAGATGCTGGCGGTGAAATTATATTGAAGGACACAACGGGAATTTTAGGAATTACAATTCGCCCTTATGAAGCACAAACACAAACACAACGCAGCGGCTACATGCCGCAATTCGGAATGGCATCGCAGATGATGATGCCGCCTGGATATCCACCTATGATGACACAAGGGCAACCGCCATTACAACCTTGGGAACCACGCCCACCTACAAATACTGCGTTACCTTTAGTACGGACTCGTCGTGGACGAAGACATTCTAGACGCAAAACTCGTCGTGTTCAGCGTGGTGGAGGTGTAAGTTTCTGGGAAATCGTAATAAAACAAGTCTTCTGCTCGGATTGTAGAGAACTCGGAAAATTCATATTAGACGATTATGGAAATACCTACGATTACGCAGAATTCAAGGCGCGCGAAGGTTCGTCGAGCCCGCCAACTGCGGTAATTTTCGCAGAACGAATGATGAAATTCTTAGATGCTGAACCGACGACAAAGCAATATAAGAATCCGGAAGTCGGTGCGGTATCGTCGCAGAAAACGGGTTTGTATTCACCGATTTATGCGCGCGAACCCCCGACAATTGCACGATTGAAAACGATTTATACGACACTGAAGGAGATTGAAGAAGGAACATCGCCGGCGAATTACCGCGCGTTCCTTCTTGCGTCGCGTGTCAATGAAGAGAAGAATATCATGACATCGTTCTGTAAAGACAAATGGGCTGGACAGGCTATGAGTTCATCCGTCGCCTATTCGCTATTACAATCGCTGTATAAAAGCGATGAAGTCCTGGACGGACCCGTCGGTAAATCGGAACTCACAGAGTTAGTTGCGCGATTCAACGCAGGTATCGCAGATAAAGTACAAGGTGTAGGAAGTGTAGAAACATTTGACCAGATAAAATTCAGGACACCGAATACACGTGCGGATCTCAAGTCTATCTGTGCGGATACAGAATCGCAAGTATTAATTAACAATAAATACAAAGAGATTGTTATGCTAACACATAGAGACTTACGAAAACTCTATGATGTACATGTGAATATGTGTGTGCAGTTTCTCAAACAAATTGTATCGTTCTCTGCGCCATCGGGATACAGTTCTAAACCCGTACTTCGTATCCATCCGGATTTTTACAAATCTGAAAAGGGGTCTATGGTTTTATTGAACGAGTATATTCGTCAAGCCCGTACATTTATAGGCGAGCATTACTTGCGAACGGAGGAGATATACAATAAAGCCTTGAATACACTAGGGGCGATGTCGTCGGGTATTCGCATGAGTACGAACGGTCGTACAAGTACTGAATCTCAAAGTTCATCGCGTACTGCGTAAAGAGCACACGAACCGAAAACGGGTGGTATGTAATTATAAATAAACCACGAATGGACACCGGATGTATTGAATCGCCAACCCGTCCATGACGCATCGATAGCACCACCGGATGGTACGGACGAACCAAATAGCAACCCCGTCCCAAGCAATCCTGCTATAGCCGTACAGGCTTTATGAAAACTATGACCGGTTTTAAACGGTACTAGTTTTCCGAAATCTAAGAATCCGCACCAAAGAATTTCATAAATTGCTTGCGCCCCCTCAATTGTAACGCGCCCTGTATTTGCGACAACGACAATTTCACACGGAAGTCCGGAACTACGCTTGAAAACACTGATATTCCCACGACGATTCTCGGGTGTCGTCGCAACAATACACGGTGCGCAAGACGAAACCCAATCAGGACTGTTGGAAATCCAGAGCGTGTGAAATTCCGACCAGTCCATGCGCGAATACTCTGTGTTTCCAACCGTCGCAGTACAAGAAATATAACCGTATGTCGCAGTTTGAATCGCCGTCGTGAATAAAGGTTTTCGATTGAGTTCCCGTGACCAAAAGAGCACTGTTGGTCCATATATGATTGTTGTATGATAATCAATATTATGAATCATAAAACCCGCGACACCTGTACCGCGTAAATCGGAATGCACACAGAGCCCTTCAATAACCCGCGCATCTACATGAGCACCGTGGCTCATAAAGGTTTTTCCTCGACAGAACGGCGTACTCACAATCGTTGCCACAACCGTATCCTTGCATACTAGCCCAAGAAGAATAACACGCGAGTCGTTTGTATAAGAATCTGCGTTATTTTGTACGAATCGCCAATCGTCACCGCGATAATGCTGCGTCCAAAATAGATTTACACGCGCCGTATCGTCACCTCGGAGTCGTACAATACTATACTCCTTCCATATTTGCGGTGGTTTCGTCGGCGTTTCAGTACGTAAGAACCGCGGGGCAAGTGAGGACAAACCGGATGCCATCCATAAGGATGGCGCAGCGGATGTTTTGGACCAAAACTCCATATACGTCTAAAAAATTGAAATGCGTTATCCGTTTAAATAAAATCACCGGTTACTGTATATGCGTCCTGCGTTTCAAACATCTCCCCATATTTCCTCTGTTACTTCCTCGCATACGACTCCCCCTTCCTTATTCCTGAATCCCCATACAATGACGATTACGGAATCTACGACGAAAACTACGAAAACGAATCGGTGTGCGCACGACGATTGTAAGAAAAAACTTGCGCTTACGGATTTCGCGTGCCGCTGCGAAGCGCGGTTCTGCGCTGCGCACCGGTTTCCGCAAGACCACGCGTGTGCGTACGATTACAAGGCGGCGGCAACATCGATGCTGGGTAAGCAATTGGTGAAATGCGCGGGCGACCGTATGGTGGATAAAATCTAGGGGCTGTGCCCCCTTAATTATGCCTCCGTGTTTGTCGTGAAAATCGCCTACGCCGGTGGGACAGTTTACGTTTACGTTTTCCTGCATTATCTGACGAGTTATTGTTTGGTACGGGAATGGATGCGGCATGTGCTAATAAACGTGCTGCTGCTTCTGCTTCTGCTTCTGCTTCTGCTTCTGCTTCTGCTGCTGCCGCCTGATTACGGCTTACAGCATTCACATGTTCTGTTACCGGTCTCAATAGCTCAATAATCTGCGCGGCACGCGGTCTTTTTGCCTGATATCGGATAAAAGCTACATTATCACGTTCATCCGGTCTTGAAGCGAACAATTCTGCATTTTCTAATAAAGCGACTTGAAGCGCTGTTTGTGGTCTGCTACTAAAAAATGTCGTTACACTATTTGGGTTCGCTCCAGCATTCAATAACTGACGAACGTGTTTGGGATTCATATTACTGACCGCGACATGTAATGGATTCACACCGTTACAAGTACAATTCACATCCGCCCCAGCAACGAGTAGCCAATCAATAATCTCGGAGAATTCGTGAGTAATCGCAAGCATAAGAGGTGTATTATGGTGAACGTCGCGTGCTTCAATATTTACACCATTTTCTAATAATAAGCGCACAATCCCTGGGCGTTCTAGGCGAACTGCCGATAAAAGTGGTGTATCACCCGATTGGTCGTCTATGGTTTCTTTATCTGCGCCACGCTCTACTAATAGACGCACTATATCTTCAAATCCGTAAATGGCAGCATAATGTAAGACCGTGTAACCGCTATGTTTGATATTGATAGTACCAGGTGAAGCGGTTAAAAGCATTTCTGTAATCTTTCTCTTACGCTCAAGTAAATCGTGTAATTTTGCTCCATTAAGTGATTTAACACTTTCACTATCTATGAGAACAGCATAATGGAGCGGTAAATAACCATCGTTTGTAATAATATTGGGGTCTGCTCCTGCGCGTAAAAGTAATTGAACAATTTCAGGGAAAGCATTAGATGCGGCTCTATGTAACTCCGTGATACCATCACTTAATATTAATTTCACGTTTGCTCCACTACGAATAAGAAAATCCACACACGCAATATTATTCATTTGTACTGCTAATTTTAGGGCTGTGAAGGGTTTTGAACCAGCTTTTGTATGGATAAAATCAATACGAATTTTTCCAGTCGCAAGTAGCGCTGTCGCAAACGGAAAACGCTTTGCAGGAAATGTAACCACGTAAGCGAACAATTTTCTTAGGTCTAGTGTCGGAAGACCTTTTATAGAATTTTTGAATCCAGCCATATCCATTTTTTCCACAAAGTCAAGTTGTTTGCTAAACAAATCACTTTCTTCTTTGAAAAGTGCCGACATAGCCATTCTATTCATAGGAATATGTTTTCAAGCACATTGTGAGACCCACCACCGTTTCGCGGTCTTTGATGCCTTTTTAGCTCGGTCAGCAATATCGGAATCCGTTGTTTCATAGGTTTTTCCACATAAGAGGAAAGAATGTACGCGTGCGTAGCCCCACGCTTGCTCGGTTGCACCGGGTCTATGCCCAGTACGCCACGCAGCAAGTCCACGATTGTACGATTCACGAATGAACCGTAACGGCACACCGGTCGCCTTTGATTTAGATTTTAATGAAAACGATGTAGGAAATAGAGCACGCCATTTTTTCGTGTATTGCGAAGGCTTTACTTTCACATCTTTATCGGTTTTGAATCCAATGTAAGCCTTAGGGTCTTTCCAATGTAAAGCACCGAATTTAGCAATCTCTTTCTTCCGTTGTATTTTTTTGGTTTTGGAAAGCCCTGCGAAATACCGCGCGGGTAAGTGCTTACGGGTTTTTGTCATCTTGATATGAGCAATTATTTTTTATAATACTACAGTAGATGTACATAGTTTCCGATACGTGTCATAAATACAATTTTGACAAACTTGATATGAATATTTGTAAATATCCAATAATTAAACTTGAAACAAAATCATTACAGTATCTTATTGATGAAGTATCCGCTGAGAAATGTCCGAACTTCAAACATCTTTCTAAAACAATTGTGCTTTTTAACGATTTGAAACCTATTTCGAATTGGGTCAATGGACTTGTAAATAATTATGCTGAAATTGTTCGTAAAACGCGAACAAAGTATATAACGTGTATTTTTATACAATATACAGATTTACAAGATTATATTCTACGCCCAAAGAATCCTCTTATCTATTCGGCGAAATCAGCCATTCAGGGTAAAGGTATATTTGCTGTAAAAGCTATGCCCAAAGGTCACGAAATAATGCGATTTATTGACCACGTTCAAGGAATGCCCTTTATGTATAACGACTCCTATTTAATAAATCATTCATCTAATCATCCAAACGTACGTTTGAAATATGTGAATTCGGATGGATGTAATTATTCAATGGTTGTATCAAAACGACCGATTCATAAGGATGAAGAATTACTTATAGATTATTTGTCTATGAATGACGCGTATCCATGGATGGGTGGAATTGTATTTGACGAGAAATGAGAAAAATTAATCTCACAACCAATAAATAGAATGAAACTTGTAGCCATTTTCGTACTATGTGTTTTCGTTGCTATCACAGGATTGCTAATTCGTCAAATCTATCTCTACGCTACAGACTCTCCGTATCGTATTTCTTCGGACGATGCGAAACACCGGCTACAGAAAGGAGATATCGATTTAATTCTTGATGTACGTACAGACGTAGAAAGAAGTACATTAGGATTTTATCCAGGGTCTATTCATATCCCGAGTGCTGATTTGGACAAAGTTATGTCAAATAGATACTCGAATAAACAGATGCATATTCTAGCGTATTGTAATACAGGACATAGGGCGCGAATGGCAACTGATAAATTACACGCTCTCGGATACACGAATGCTGTTTTTATTTCATCAACCTATAGAAGTCTTCAATAAGTTTGTTACGATTCTAGCGTTTCATTTGTGAATTTAATTCCCAAATGAAAAGAAGAATGAATATTGATTGGACGGGAATATTTGATACACATTTATATGTATTGAAAGATGGAACGGATGAATGGAGAGAGGGATGTAATACAATCCAAGATTTAGATGTTTTAGCGATACTGATGGAACGATTGAATATCCCGATTCGCTATTTGTCGGATGGCTATGTACAATTAGAGTTATGGAGATTTATGACTACGGGTGTTCAAGCATTTGAGAGTGGACGACAGGTGTTTTTTACAAACATTCGTATACTCAGCGGACAAAGCAAAACAAATATTGGTACTCATATCCGATAGCCGTCAAATCAATAAATTGTTTAAAAACGAATCCGAAGGATTCCGCCGTTGCGACAACTTCCTCCATTTTTGGCATATTCATACGATGAACTTGCTTGCGTACTTTACCATTCTTGAACCGGAATTCTTCACGAAATTCACCGGCAGAACCGTCTATATTAAAATTCGCCTCGTAGGAGAATTTATCAAAAGCGACTTTACTACGCGTTACACGTTTCTTAGCGTATTTTTGTACACTGAAGGCGACAAAAGGGGATGCGGCTTCAAGAATCGGGTCAAACTTCTCACGATTCACTAAATGTATCACAAGTGCGCCACCGGGTTGTAGCCATTGGAACATATTCTGGAAGACCATAGACGGATCGCGTAAATAATAATAGGTGAAATAATACATCGTTATTAAATTAAATTCACCCGCGGCAAATTGTCCCATTTGTTCAGCTTCACCAACGCGTAAATCGGTTTTCGGAAATTTTTTACGTCCTGCTGCGACCATTGCACTGGATGCATCTACGCCGACGGATTTACCAACACCGAGATTACGGAAATGTTCCACCGCACCGCCTGTTCCGCATCCGATATCAAGTGTTAGAATTGTTTTCGCTTCGGGGCGATATGTTTTTGCCCACGATAATGTGAAATTGACTTCTGCATCCATACGTGGTCCACCATCTACGACTTTATCGTAAATTTTGGAATAAAATTCGTCGTATAAATGGTCGTTCCCAAGGATAACGGTATCACCGTCGGGACCTTCGGGATTCGTAAAACCTTCAATACCGGCTAAATCCGCTTCACGATTTACACGCAGCGACCACCGCATATAAATATAATTCGCTACAATGATGGATAATACAACCACCAATACAATTTGAATTGTATCTAGCGAATCAATCTGTTTGAACCAATGGCTCATTCCCTATACAAGCATACGCTTTTATTCATTCTTATTCCGCAAGTTCTTAGGAACATCGCGAATCCAATCTACCCAGGACGATTTACGTCCATCCCAGACACTTCGACTTTCAACAGAAAGCGATGTATTACGATTGAGGACGGTCGCATTTACATGCGTCGGTTGATAGACTGTAAGATGATGTAAGATTTTTTGTATTCTCGTAAGCGGTAAAGTTCCACACGTATATAAATCAAATTGTAGGAGGCATTGGCTTTCTGGGTTTTTGAGAATATCGCGGTCGGGATTATTCCAGAAATGAAAGGCGATATGACTTGTTTGAATTGGTGCGAGTGCGGTGAGTCCTGCGTTGTAACGGGGTACATTGAGATAAAATACACGTGGTTCTGCGAGTAAAACCATACCAATATCGCGAAGAATACGCTTAATTAACTCTTTGGCTTTTGATTTATCGCTTTCCTGTGGGCATTTCTTGGTTTCCATACGCAGTAATAAATGATGGTGTTCTATTTTCATAGGGTTTTTTTGGGATTTTTGGTTTTTACGTGTTTTTTTCGCACTGTTTCCCGCATTGTTCTTACGGCTTTCAATCGCCATCTTACTCTATCCTGCGATTATTATTTCATTTCGAGTAAGCAAACTTCACGTCCAACTGGTCGTAAAACATTCCACGAATTCGACGCACGTAACGCAGCGAGTAAATTATCGGTGACTTCATTACGTACATCGTGACCAACCGCACGAGACATTTCAGTGATTTTCTTACCGAAGAGTTCTAAAGCGTATGTCGATTTACCTGGGCGACCATCTACTTTACGCCATACGACAGGGAAATAGTCTTTGATATCATTGAGTTTTACGAGTTTTGGACCGGCAAATGCGGGAGGGGCAGGCGGGGCAGGCGCAGGAACATTCATAAAAGGCGCGGGAGCAGAAGCAGCAGGAGCAGCAGGAGCAGCAGGAGCAGGAGCAGCAGGAGCAGGAGCAGCAGGAGCAGGAGCAGGAGCAGCACCAGCACCCGCTCTAACAGGCGCAGGAGCAGGAGCAGCAGCACCAGGCACCATCGCAATAATAACAATCTGATTTTTACGTTGCGGTGCTTCAATCGTGTATTTGTGCGGGTGTGCACGAAGGGCGTGGAGCAGCCTATATTCCGCATAGCGTTCGTATTCTAGAGATTCGCCCTCGCTGTACACGCGTTCCTTACGCCACTCATCAACCTTCTTTTTATTCCAAACAATTGCATGGCGTTCAATACCATCTGCACCTTCAATCGGAATAACATCCACTGGGAAATTCTCCCAGATACCTTTACGGAGTCGTAGGTCGGGAATGTTCCAGCCCTCTAACATTTCTTCATTTTGCTCATACAAATACTTATTGCTATTTTTACTTCCACGGCTCCCCTTGGAGCCCTTGGAGCCCTTGCTCCCCTTGGAGCCCTTTGAGTTTTTAGATGCACGGCGTGTTTTATTATTATTTGCCTTTGAATTCTTCTTCGAAGCATTTTTCACCGCTTTATTCAATGCACCGTTATTTGATATAATATTCCCCCAACTGAGTTCATGTTTATTTAACGCAGCAAGAATCGCATTGTTCTTCAAAATCTGTTTGAAGTTATTACTACGCGAATTTCCGGACATATCTACAATGGGTTTGGTTAAAAACAAAAGCAAATCACGGTTATGAATATTCATAAAAATAAACGTATAAACATAATGGCATCAGTTCCAACACTGAGCGAAGAACCGCACGCAACGAGTAAACATACATTATGTGGTTATGCGTGGGGAGATGTAAGCGCAGCACTTCTACGTGCGATTGCGAATGCGGATATGGCGAGGGCACAGCGTTGGGCAGCGGAACTTGTATGTTCCGAACTCGGTTTAGGGCGTTTAGAAGCCCTTCTTTTTCACGCGTGGGCGTTACACGCAGGTTCTAATTTACCGAACTGGTGTCATCTCTGGAATACATCGTCAAATCAACTTCGAAACATATTTACCAAAACGGGTAGTGATACAAAAGCAACACGGAATAACCCGATAATTCGTCAGTTAGTAGCAGAAGCCGTGGCATATTTAGTGTTAGTTACAAAGAAACCACTCGCAAAATTACCGACCGCAGCTGATTGTTTTAAGGAAGCGGAAGCCATGCGTTCCCGGTTACGGGCAGGTGGTGGTGCCGGTGACCAGACTGCAACTAGACGTATATGGGCGGCGGGTATTGATGGAGCCGATTTACGGACTGTAGGAAACGAAATGGAAGCAGCGCTGCGAGCAAACCATGTCGGTCGTATGCTCTTTTGGATAATTTGGATAATTACATTGGACCAGCAAACAGATGCGCCGCCTGCGAAGGAACGTGGTCCGCCACATTTACCTATAAAACAACGAAAATCCATTATTTGGTTTTTAATAACTTTACTCAAAGATATTTCCAATGAAACGATGTATTTAGCCGTAGATGAACGGAACGGTATGTTTGCGTGTTTAGAAACGATGTGGTCAAAATTAGGCAATAAAGGTCGTCGCGATTGTATTGCTGCGATTGCTTTACAACTACAAGAGCACGTGCAAAAGAAACGCTCTTTATCGCTAGGAACGTCCTCGTCAATCGCTGTTCCGTATTCCGCTATTAAAGCAGCCACATCCACAATAGATACAATCTATTCGGGTATTGCGATAGAAGCGCAACGATTTTTGTTAGAAACGCCGAAAATAGTCGGTTTGACAAAAGAAGCACAAGAACCAAAAAAGGTGAAAATGAACGTAGTGGATAAATTACATTTAGTATCTGAACTTGCGGGATTTCGTTATTAGACCGATTGCTAGGCTCATTCGTCGATGTATTGACACAATAATAAACTCTTTCTACGGTAGAGTATGTCAGCTGTACCTGCTGGTGGCGCAGCACCGCAACTGTCCGAAACAGCAAAAGGTTTTTTGTCAAGCGCAACATCCGTATTGAGTTCTGGTTACGCGAAACTCACAGCCCCAACAACAAACTTTTCAATTCTTGTAACTATTGGAATTATTGTCCTTACACTGGGTATTATGGTGTATTATTTTAAGGCAATAAGTTTGCTCGAAACACCTGGTAACATGCGGCGTATTAGTAAAGATATCATGGTTGCGAATGCGGCGTATGATACAAATAATCCATCTCGTATCGGATTACGTGCGTACGCGCAAGCATTAATCAATTCAGGAACACCCGAAACACATCTTGCTCTTACAAATTTCTATGTAAGTACAGTCAATGCGACAGGTGTTTTTTATCCTGCGCTAGATGGTGTTGTCAGTCCCGAAGCCGCGCGTATGGCAGTTAGAGCGGGTGCCCGAGGATTTGTGTTTGATTTATATCCTGATTTATCACCCAATGCGCATTTTTCACCCGTTGTACAAGTCGTAGAATCGGGTAGTTTATGGCGGCGCATAACACTAAATGAGCAACCATTTGCTGCCATACTCAAAGTATTAATACAAGAAGCGTTTGAAATATCGGAACGTCCAGGATCCGAAGACCCTGTATTTATTTATTTACGATTTCGTGGAAAACCGCGTACATCTACATTCCAATCAACCGCAAATGCGCTTCGTGTCGTATTAGACAATTATCGTTTAGATGCGTCGTATAATGGATGCCGTCGGCAACAGACTATATTTACGATTCCTATAACATCACTATTCAAAAAAGTTATAATTGTGAGTAATATACGTGCGGATAACACGGCACTCAATGATTATATCAATATTGGACCCGCGGACGGTATTGCACTTGAATATTTAACAAATACAGTCAAGGGTTTTACAGAAGCGGATAAAATATATGCAATGACGAAGATAAAAACGAATTTGACGTGGATAGCGCCGCTTTCTGAAGACCCACTTGCGGAAGCAAATAGTTACGATGTACCTGCGAATCAAGCCGTCGGTATTCACTTCTGCGCAATGAATTTTTGGAATAACAATGATAAACTCAAAGCCTATATGGCAGACACAATGTTTGGCAAACGTAGTTTCCTTATAAAGCCAGAGCCAATGCGCTACATTGTCGATATAATTCCGAAAGCACCGGTACCAGAAGACCCTAAGTGGGGCTCAGGTACATCTGCTGGTAAAATGTCAGATCCTACGGCAATTCGTAACCCATTCTAATTGTGTAATCCGACATAAAGATATACGTTCATATATACTAATATACATGAACCTTTATTTATCAGCGAAAGAAGATTTAATGACAAACCTCAATAAACGTTTTGATAAAGTCTGTAACATTTGGTTTTTACACGCGACATTGAATGATGTGCTGTATTTTTCTGGAGTGAAGTATGACACATCGGAAGGGCTACATCCCATTAATTACATTGGTGGTTCAATCGTAACAGAAGATGTAGCAAGAACACGATTACATGAATTAATACGTACGGCGTTGGACGATAATAGAGATTACAACGATGTATTATCTACAATGTTTGTAAATAGCAGCGACGAACTCTATACGTCCACAACTATCTTACTTCGTAAGTATCGCGATTGTATCAACGGAACGGTAACAGGCACTGAATCCGATTCGGATAGTAATTAGACCTAAAGGGGGATATCTCCCCCTTTCGTAACCCCACTGCGCAGTGCCAAAGGAATCCATGAATACAGATTTGTATCATTGATATATTATAAACAAGAATTACATTTCTGTTTATAATACTAATTTTACTGTTATTTCATATAGTATAAATTGGAGATATCCAACCCTAATTCGACCATTGTACCCATTCGTGTACAATCCCTAAAATTGATTGTACTTTTTCACCCGAAATAATAAAGTACAATGAATGACGTATTAGATGCGCTCGATAGTCTTTGTGAATCCGTCAAAGTAGATGGAGCAGACCCGATTGTAATTGAGCGTGCATTGAAATTTGTATTGCGGGTACCGCCTGACTCTCATTACACGGATGAAGACCACCCTTATCAACATTATGGAACGAAAGCCATAACGAAAAAGGAAGTCACACAGAGATTGTTTGACGCATTGAATCGCCTAATCGGCGCATACGAACCTATACTTCAAACAATGTTTTATGATTCATCGCATATTGTATTCAAAAAAACACAAACATTTATTGACGAGTATCGCAATTTCTGGGCATTATTTATCGCGATCGCCACACCTGGACAATACAAGGACCGTCCGTGTCCGTCGTAAAGCGGTGTGTTATCCAGTACGTCGGATGTTTCTCAAGTACATGTTTTATTTCTACACTGTCCCCATCGAGGAAACTATCCAGAATTAATTCTGCTTCTTCATACATACTTTCGTAAATAGGATTCCCGTCTTTATCAACTTTCATAAAACGTTCGGTTTTTTGTAAGCAGCTGTGCGATGTTGAAGAGACAATAGCTATTTTAAAGACTGCTAGCGGAACACCGTCGTCGTGGTACATTGTAGTTTTGTAAGTGTAGATACATTTGTTGAGAGCGTATTCATTTTTTCGGGTGAACCGAACAATCGGGAATCTTGTGCATTTCGTACAGCCATCATTTGTTCCAATTGACTATTCAATTCCGTAGAATGTGTTGAAGGTTTCTCATACCCGGACCCCTTGTTGCGAGAGCGAACAGTCGGACACGAACTCATTTTACATAGGGGGGGGTATTTTTCATTACGGGTTAAAGGATTCTTCGCTCTTAATATATAGACTATGGTGCGGCATTTACTGTCTATTGAGATAGAATATGGAACGAATGTATGGAATCGTACGTTATTATACGATTCCATACCAACAGTTGACGAATTGAAAGAGTATTATTGTTTGCTCTGTGGTTTAACGGACGCAAAGATAACAATTAAATCTGAGCGTGTTTCAGCGTCTTTTAACGAAGGTCTTTTACATAATGGGGAAATCGCACCAACGATATTTCCATTTCGTGATTTAGAATCTAAAACAGACGATACCGAAAAACGTCTTCATTATAAAAAATATATTCGTCAATTGTGTGATATGGAGGTAAGTCGTGCAAAACTTGAAACGTATAAACAAACCGAAGGCGCGGATGATACGGCTACGGAAGAACAGGATGTTATTAAGCGTACAAAGGCGTCGATTATTCGAACACGTGAATGGGTGAAGGATTTGCTACGTTCTTTGAATCCGGATGAAGATGACGAATCGCTCGTTGCGATTGTTATTGATGAAAATATTCCGCTTGGCTGGGTATTTACACCGGTCGTTAACGATATGCGTGAAAATGTAGGGTCACGTGTGATTACAAATACAGAACTCGGTAAGAAATGGGAAGGATTGTTAGGAACAGATTTGTATCCAGATTTAGTGGTAAGTCGGCGCATTACACCTGCGAATTGGCTCTTTCAACACGTAGCATCGGAGGCGGTTGTGAAAGCGACATTAGAGTGGTATATTGTCAGTCAGAATTCAAAGGCGAAGGACGGTATTTCGGAATGGATTGTACGTGCGGATTCGGATTTGAATACTTTATTCAAACCGTTCAAACAGATTCGTATTCATGAGAAATATTTGACTGAAAGTTCGGAAATGGCGGCAAATAAACATGAAATCTTTAAGATTTTAGGTGCATTTGAATCGAAATGTATTGCGTCCTCTCTTACGGATTCTACAATTTCGCCGATTTCTCTTGAAGTGTTTCAACATTATATGAAATATCTATTTCGTGGATATGGGCATGCGTATGAAACGTATAAAGGTATGGAATCAGTATCGCGACTATTTGTACGATGGACGCGGGGATCGTACGGATTTCGTGCGGGTGTGGACCCGCTCTTAGATACGTGGAAGGACTTATGGCATATTATTATGCGTGGAAATCCATCGGCAGAACGTGTCCAATTATTTTTAGTAACATTGGATTGCTGGGACCCGATTCTTTTACAAAGCATACCGGAAGGTGCACGGTCTGATATAGCGAAAAAATGGATGCATGTGTATTTTGATAACGAATTAATCGTTGAAACGAAACACATAATTCGTTCTGTATTTTTGTATGAACAAATGCGCCAATGGTGTTTTAAATTTATACCGGAAGCGATGTTTGATAAGAAGTTCAATCCCACACAAATCGCACCGTTGCTCAATTTACGTGGTCATGCCTCATCAAAACGCAATAGTGGACGATTTACGCTGAGTTTGCGCTTTCGCGACCGTACAATTGTTGATCCGACATTACAGAATATGAAAAAGATGAGAATGCCGGATTACGATTTGGTAGAGGCGAATGTTCTAACGGAACACGAAATGGAATTAAAAGCCGAAAAGGAAGCGGAGAAACGTGCACAAGAAAATGAGGCGTTGCGTACTGCGGATGACCTTCGTAAAGACCAAGAAGACGCAGAGAAGAAGCGCGAAGAGGAGTTAGAATCAAAGCGTGTATATTCACGACAGTGGCGTAAAGACAATCGTACTGGAACAAAAGAGGCGATAGTCGCGGCAGGATTGGATGTATCGGAGGCGTTACCGAAATATGTACGGAAGGTTCCTCTGAAAGAACCCCTTACAAGCAAAGCTAAACCAAAACCAAATATGGATATATCGGTCACATGTGAAAATACAATCGATTTAGGTCTTGTATAAAATCAAGGAGGAGAATATGTAGGCATATCACCGGAAGCCTTGACACTTTGAACATCTGTATCGCTAGCTTTTCCATTTTGTAAATCGCCGGCTTTCTTTGTAAGAGTTGAATTAATCTGTTTCTGTTTTTTCACTTGGTCCATAAGTGCCGCAAATTGTTGATGGAGAGTATTTGCTTTTCCTACGAGTTCATCGGCTTTTGATAATAAATCACCACCGGTTAAAAGCGTTTCACCAAACGATTCAACAGTTGTTACATTCACAGCCTTTTTTAGATGCGGTGCTGTAAATAATAAGGTGTACCAAATTTGTGAGCCTTTATCAACTGCAATTTTCAGTTCAGAACTATCAATTAATTTTGTAAGAGTATCAATCCCGGACCGTAAATTGTCTTCCAATGCGCCCGTATCTTGCGAATCTGTAAAACATTCTAATAGTTTGTGTTCTTTAGACGTTTCAAAATCGGATATTTCACCTTTGAAACGTTTTGCTGCATACTTTTTACGGCGTTCAAAATTTAAATTTTGTGTTTCGCGTGGTAATGAATATTCGGATTCATCAGAGGGTGCGGATTTCGATGAAATAAAGGTAGCCTCTACATTTTTCATTATATCACACGTTTCATCTGCGCTATCACCGTATGTATCTAAATCACCTTGTATATTATTGATTGCGTTTTGTACGTTTTGAATACGTGCGTTTAAGGCGGATGCGTAGGAATCTTCAAAGCGTTCATATGAATTTATGGGTGTTTTTGGACACGTAGCATTTTGAATGAATAGCACGATAGCGGCGATTACAACAGATGCTATAAGGCACCCGACTACAGAAAAAACAATACTTCCGACGTTTGCCATTCTATTGATATGAATTATTTTAGATTGTGTGATATGGGGTCGGTCTAAGAATGCATTCGCAGGGGTTCTTAGAGATGTATTCACGACAGACCTATTGTTGTGTAAAGAATTCGGGTCGTAGTGCTGTCCCGGAATCTTCGCGGATCGCAGCAGAACGATGTACACCATTTTATACACATACCGTATCCTCGGATTGTTCGGGTGCACGAGTAGTACAAATAGTTGTTCCGGTTGTACCAGGTGGCGATGTACCGTATGTAGATGTAAAAACGGTTTCTGCGTCTGCTACAGTCCAAAGTATGAAACAATCGCTTCTTGCTACGCAGCAAGATCCGTACAATCCACAAACGCGTTTTAGTCAGTATTTTCCACCGACCCCGCCAGGTTGTGTTACGCCGGTTCGAATTCCTAACAATATTCCTTTACCACCCGAGACGCCATGTATTGAAACTCGCCCATTTCAAGGTTCAACCAAGAAATAATATTATGCATATATATAGATGCCTGTTACAGATACAAGTGCGAGTTTAACAACGGCGCGCCGTCGGCAACTTGCGCTCTTTGGTTGGCGCAATGGGAAACCTGTAGGGTCTATTGTTAAGGAGCAGAATTCGAGTTACGGTTTTCAAGGTACGGGTCCTTCGGATTCTGTGCCACTCAACGTCTTTGTTGGTGCGCAACTTGTAGGACAAATGGTAGATACGTGCGCTTGCTCGCCTCGCGTGACGACGGAGGGCTACGTGAAAAAAGCACCGGCGCAGTGCCGTGGTAATACGTTTTAGACGGCGCAAACTATCAGATGTTCATTATTGAAAAATGTTTATTATGTAAATATTTTTGAATATATTTTTGTAAAATGTTTGTTTGAATGATTTACGCCTTGCTGACCTTCTTCACGACCTTCTTAGGCGCTGCTGCTGCTGCGACTGGTGCCTCAGCCTTCTTTGCGGGTACAGGTGGCGCAGGAAGAATCTCGCTCTCTTCATCGTCAGCATCATCATCGTCCTCGTCATCGGCATCGGCAGCCACAGCCGCAGCCGGTTTTCCAGCACCCGCAGAAGGAAGTACCGCCGCCATCAGATTGCTCTCCTCCGTCGCACTCACAAGAGAATCCGACTCATCCTCGATAAGGCAGCCACTCACACCACCCTCGCCAGCAACATTGACAAGCGCTTGTACGAGTTTCCAGGTCAGACCGAATTTCTTGTCCGCAATCCAGATACCCGTTGCGTCGATAACTGGTGTAATCTCAGCACCACGACGAAGAATATCAAGCGGTGCTACGCCCTCAATCTCCCGACGGCTCTTATCGTATAGGACTACATCAAACTCACCATCCTTCTTCTTCTTCAGTGATATAGACTGCGAAGGAGGGTAGTCCTTCGGGTTACCATCCTTATCCTTGGAAAGCTTGATCGTCGGCGTATAGAAGAGTGCAATCATCTCGCGACTTGCTCCCGGCATCTTGAACCACTTACCAGCATTCTTGGTAGCCTGGTCAATGACGAAGTCGTCCAC
>Ga0114970_10000994_pt1 | contig 21287 bp, 20 predicted proteins | sample M_140205_XF_Meta_FD_87030 | JGI IMG/M metagenome (GOLD analysis project Ga0114970, IMG submission 87030) | Freshwater microbial communities from Lake Montjoie, Canada to study carbon cycling - M_140205_XF_MetaG | ecosystem: Environmental > Aquatic > Freshwater > Lake | place: Lake Montjoie...
ACCGGTGGTGAAAACGGTCACGTAATGGCGTTTCAAGTAAGAGAGATAGCTTAATAATACGTACCGTAAATATCTGTTTTATTAACAGTCATATCAAACACCTTATTTTTAGAGAGGTCATTAATATCAAAAGTATATGATTTGACCTCTGATGCACTTGTACCTGCAATTGTTGTTGATAATATACCGGTACTAGCGCTCTCGTATATTTGTGCATTAACCTTTTCACCTGTAAGGCCAGGTTCGAACGAATATTCGTATCTCTTAGCTTTCACTCTATATACATAGTGACCTTGAAGTGGGTTTAAGCTAGCAATGTCCTGATCTACTCTCTCAGTTATTTCAAAAAACTTTGTACTACGACCGTTTGGTCTATCACAGCCTAACGCAGATAGTTCAATAATATCACCAGATTTAGGTTCTACACTCTGATTAAACGTAGCATAATTAAGTTGTGCGCTTAGAGTAGTGGTAAATGTATCTATATGCAGATAGCCTGTTAATTCATCATCAGATGCAAAGCCAAAGCGTGATAGGTTAATGGAGCCCTCTACTAACTCTATATACATCTGTAAATTAAAAGGTCCTGCAAACTTTAGTGTAGGTTGCTCACCATACAATAGATCAGCAGATAATGTATTAAATGTATTAACGTAGTAGTTTATAGGTATACCAAAGCTATTAATAATATCTCTAAAGCTTGCGTCATATATCAATTGCTCCGCTTGAAAATTAGCTGGGTTAAGGAATTGATTACACGCTGTTGTAGTTGCAGCTGCAAACACACTATCTATAGAGCATAGTTCTTTATTTGTATTACAACCCATATTATTTTTTCTTTCTTAGTTTGCCAAACTGTCTGCTTTCCTCATCTTCAAACATTTCTATCTCAACATCAGAATTACCTATTGTCTTAAGACCCACTTCAAATACCATATTATAAAGATTTAATATGTTATTAAGATTTGCCCCCGTGACCTGTATATTATCTGCTTTACCCTGACATATACTATTTATAATCGGATGCTTATGGTTATACTCTATAGGTACAGTATTGATGTGCTTACGTCCGTGGTGATTATTCCAATCTTTACCGTTATTACCATGCTTCATCTTTGATATTCCAAAAAATAAAGATTTGTCTTTATCTTTTACATATTCGAGTAAGTACTCCCTAAACGTTACCATGTTAATATTTATACAAAAAAAGCCCTGTAGTGGTAAACTACAGGGCTTTTCTAATTATTATTGTTTGATTATTGCTCGAATAAGGACTTACCAGTCTTGAGCTTGCTGACCTTATTACTTTTACCCATATTGGGTTGCTTAGCACCGTGTAATGCGTGACCATGATCACCGTCATTACCTAATTTATCAGTATATGCTGAATTAGCTCCGCCAGATTGTGTTTTAAGATTACCGACTTTGTTATTTTTGCCGTAGTTGACTTCAGTCGAAAGATTCTTAGCACCGCCAAGCTCTTCTTCGTCTTCGTCCCAGAAGCCTTCTTCATCTTCATCATCCATTTCACCCATTTCTTCTGTATCGCTAAACTCATCGTCGCCCATCATATCCTCTTCAGAATCAGGTCCCATAGCAGAATTAAGAACATCAAGAAGTTTTTCGGCTGTAGCACGATCAAGTGTAAAGGTTACTTCACCTTCATCACCAAACTCATCACCTTCACCGTCGATGCCGAGAGCATCACGTTCTTGGGAATCATCCATTTCACCGCTTTCAGGGCCACTAGGAGCGCCACCAGGTTGCATAACGTTTTCGTAAAGTTTATCAAAAATCGATTTTCTTCTCATAAAGTTATTTAGTCTCTCCTTAGCGATTTTTCCACTTTCTTTTACTAGTTCTCCATCGTCTTTTTTAGTTACCACTTTAGATTTACTATGGTTAGGCTTCTTACGCATGGCTTTTTTAGGTGACTTCTTAGTTTCTTCGTCTTCATCGTATGAAAGATCGTCAATTTTATAAAGATTATCACTAAGATCTTTTTTAGACATTGTCTTCTTATCGATCTTAGCTGGCATATAACCAGCCGTTGTCTGTGGTCCTCCTTTAACCAAGGGCGCTTCGCCGATTTCGCCTACTTTAGGTCCTATCTTGCCTTCAGAAACAAGCTTATGTTTAATACCGTTTAACATACTACCGTATAAATTTCCGATAGATGTGAAGTCATTCTTTGGTTTTGCCATATATATATTTATAGTAAGATGGCTAAAGATACAAATAAAACAAAATACTATCTTGGAAATCCAAATTTACCGGCAGCTGAGTCTCAGATTGCTTATGAGCCATGGATGTTAAAAGATATGGCAAAGAGTAAGCAAAACTTACTTCACTTTGCAGAGAACTTTTTTTATATTATAAATCCTGAAAAAGGTAAAAAGCAGGTTATTAAGCTCTTTCCTTATCAAAAGCAAATTTTAAGGACGCTGAGAGATAATAATAAAGTAATATTATTAGCTAGTCGACAATGTGGCAAGACGACTCTGCTAACTATCTATGCACTATGGGTCGCGTGTTTTAATGACTATCAAAATATAGTGATTGTTGCTAACAAGGAAGCTACTGCTATTGAAGTTTTTAGACGTATAAAGCTGGCATATGAAGAGCTACCAGAGTGGCTTAAACCTGGTGTCATATCGTTTGCTACTACAGCTTGCGAATTTGATAATGGTTCTCGAATATCTATCTCTACTACTACAGGATCAGCTGCGCGGGGTATGACAATCACGACTCTTTTGCTTGACGAATTAGCCTTCATCGAGCCCGCTTCAATCTTAGATGATTTTTGGCGATCTGTATATCCAACAATATCGCGCTCATCAACTGCAAAAGTTCTGATCGCTTCTACGCCAAACGGTACTGGTAACTTATTCTATAAGCTGTTTGATGGAGCAGAGAAAGGTGAAAATGGATTTGTGTACGAACGGGTCAGGTGGTATGATATACCTGGCCGTGATGAAGCCTGGAAGCAAAATGAAATAAGATCTATGGGATCGGTAGAATCGTTTTTACAAGAATATGAAACAGTATTCCTTGAATCAGGCGAATCTTCCATTGATAGTGAGCTTTTTGCGCAAATGCAATTACTGTGTATAGAGCCTAAGATTATACTAGATGACGGTAACTATAAAATTTGGAATGAACCTGATCCGTCGAGAGTGTATGTAGCTGGTGTCGATGTATCTGAGGGTGTAGGTGCAGATGCTTCTGTTATACAAATACTAGATATTACAGATATAAAAGATATTAAGCAAGTTGCTGTATATCACAATAGAAATATACCACCTCTAGAGTTTGCTAATAAAGTGCATACTATACTATTAAACTGGGGTTCACCATTAGCTCTTATCGAACGTAACAACTGCGGAGCACAAGTTGTTGATAGACTTGCATTCGATGTAGGTTACGAAAAAGTTGTATCGTATGGAGCTAAAGCCGCTCTAAGAAATAGGCCGCAAATGGGTATGATAGCTCATACTAACACCAAATATAAGGGTGTTATGAATATGCGGTATTTTATTAACGAAGTACGATCTGTTACTATACAAGATCTTAATACGCTTAAAGAAATGCGTGACTTTGTAAGGCACTCTAACGGTACATGGAAAGCAAAAAGCGGCTATCATGACGATAGAGTTATGTCATTTATGTATGCACTATACATCTTAGAGAAGGAAATAACAGAGCGATACTTTGATATACTTGAATTAGATGATCACGGTAAGCCCATGTCTATTGAACCTATGGATTTCGGTGTTGCTACATTCGAGAATGCTACATCTATATATAATGATTTTGAGGTGGTCGGCTTAAATAATGTATACATGTCACCTATAGTGTTCGGTATGGGTGGCTCAGAGCAAATATCTGATATTGAAACACTTGAACAAGATGGTTGGAAATTATATGGCAGCTAATACTAATACACAGTCCGTTCTTAATAAGTCTAGAGTAGACAAGTTTAAACTTGTGTTTCAACTACCGCATGCTTTATTACACATTAACAAAGCTGACGATCGTAGCTCGTTAAACGTTAATCAGAATTCCTTACAGTTCTCTATTTACGGTACTATTGTACCAGCTATAACGGTACCGGCGATAGAGATAAGATACTCAGGTAGCACCCTTTATAACTCCTCCCATAGTAAGCAACCGTATCCACCTGTCACAGTTAACTTTACAATAGACAATCAATACAATAATTACTGGGTCATATATAAATGGCTTAATTTATTACATGATGAAAAATCTGGTACGTATAACAACTCTGATATTGTAGAGGATGAACGTTTTACAAGCTATCAAACTGATTTAACAATATACGGTATTGATGAGTTTAATAATGAAAAAATTAAATTTATATATACAAAAGCCTTTCCAACTGATATCGGAGGCATTAATTATAACTATCGTGAGTCAGGTGAAATTGAATCGTCGTTTACTTTTGTATATTCGCAAATGCATGTGAGTCTTTTAAGCTAAATTTTATACTCAAAATGTATAAATAACTATATGGCAAGAAGAACAATTAATTCACCTGGTGTGGAGATCGGCGAAGTAGATCTTTCTCTAAGAACTCCGTCGCCTGCAGGCACGACGGTCTATATGACCGGTTATACAGATCAAGGACCCTCAGATGAAGTTATCCGTGTTACAAGCTTAACAGAGTTTGAGCGTATATATGGTTTACCTAAAACTCCTGCAGAGCGGTATTTTTATCACTCAGTTAAAGCAGCGTTCAGCTCGTCAGCTAATATTATTGTAAATAGATTACCGTATGGTTCAAATAGTGGTGAAGGATTCGGTAACTCTGTATCTATTCTCGCTTATCCTGCTAGAGTTGCTACTCTATCTAGTGGAAATAATGATGAAACACTCATTACTACAAATTTTAATACTACATCAGGCACCATCTTAATCGGTAGCCCTACACAATTTGTTCTGACGACAGCAGACTATATTAAGCTCAAAAACAATACATTGTTTACTTGGAGCACTAGCGCTGCTACTTCTTTCAATTCAGTCGGTTCTCTCAGTGGTGCAGCGTTAATTATCATTAACAAGGGTCAGACTGTCATTGACGGAAAAGGTCAAGGTTATTATGTAGGTCTTGCAGACAATACGAATGTTAACCCAGCTTCTAACTACGATGGTATTGGAAGTGTTAAAACTGTTACCTCCACAGCTCCTGCTGCTGGTTTAAGTAGCTTTACAACGATGCCAACATCTCGGTTTGAGTTCTCCTTAACAGCAACACCTGCGTTTGGAAGTAATCCGAAGACTGGTACGATTTCACAAATAATGGAAGAAAAGGTAACAGGTTACGATACTTCTATTAGGGCTTTTGATGACACTTTAAATGTAGGTATCTTTAAGTTAAGGCAATCAGTATTTTCAAATGACGCTAACACGCTCGCCTATGTAGTTGAAGATACATTTAACGGCTCGATTGGTTATCATAGACAAGTAACAAGTGATTCTGGTGGCTTACCAGTTAACTTTTCGCTTGAAAGTGTTAGTAATAGATCGAGAGATGCAGAGATAATTGTTAATCCTTATATAGCTGATTACTTCGAAGGTCTTCAAGTAGATTCGATAGGTAACCCAACTAAGAAAATAAGAATCATATCTGAGCAGCTCAAAACCGCGATGTCTACCGCATCACTAGTCGGACTCGGTACAACTGCACTATCAGGTGCAAGACTTTCAGCTGTTGGTTGCACATTTGGTCAGCTGACAGCGGCTGAAGCTGTTATAGGTAAGGGTGACAGTCTCTTTCCTCACGGATCATACGGTGAAGTTAAAGTTGCCTCAAGAGTTATAGGTGATATACCAACTAAGTTACTTAGAGCGGTGGATAGAGTTAGAAATGATGAGCTCTATGATATCGATATTGTTGCAGAAGCTGGTTTAGGAACTATTTACACTACAATGTGTGCGACTAGTCTTGATTATTTTGATGATCTTAAGACGGCTGACAGCCTTGAAGCTCTAAGAACTTCAAATGATCTCACTACGCCGACTGCGAGAGATAATTATAATACAGTATTTAATATCTTTAACGTATTTTGTGGACCTGTAAAAGATGGCGGCCGTGGAGATGTTTTATTTATTGCAGATCCTCTTCGTCAGATATTTGTAACAGGTAAAAATAACAAGGTCATTAATGCACCGACAAAGAACTTTACAGTTGATGTTTACTGGGCGTTAAGGCATCAGTTTGAAACCGCTAATACTTCTTACTCAACGGTCTATGCCAATTATATGAAGGTGTATGATACCCAAAGTGGTCAAGATGTGTGGGTTCCACCTTCGGGATTCGTTGCTGCAAAAATGGCAAGCAGTGATGCAGATGTTGGACCATGGGTCGCACCAGCAGGGTTTAATCGCGGTGTTATTAGTAATGTTCTAGATGTAGCTATATCACCTAATCAAAGACAGCGTGACGAATTATATAAGATTAGTACTAATCCGATAGCAAGCTTTCCAGATCAAGGCATTATAATATTCGGTCAAAAGACGTTGCTTAAAAAGCCGAGTGCTTTTGATAGAATTAACGTTCGTAGAGCGTTCCTATATCTTGAGAAGGCAGTAAAGTCAACAGTTAAGTTCTTCCTATTTGAGAATAACACTCTATACACTAGAACCCGGGTAATTAACACCCTCACACCGTTCTTTGAAAGAGTTAAGAGCTCGCAAGGTATATACGATTACTTGATCGTTTGTGATCAACGCAATAACACTGAAACAGTTATTGATAACAACGAACTTGTAGTAGATATATATATTAAGCCTGTTAAGAGTGCTGAATTTATCTTAGTGAATTTTTATGCAACTCGCACCGATACTAAATTTGAAGAATTGGTAGGAGGTTAATTTTAACTTAATAGAACGCAAGTCATTTAACTACCTTAAGAAAAAATAGAGTACAACCATAAATATAAGTATGCCAGTTAACCAAAACATTACGAACTTTTATAGAGCAGCTGCTGCAAGAGACTTTACAAGAGACTTTCTTTTTAGAGTTACTGACTTGAATATTAATGGCGTCGTTGCATTAACAGAAGCTGACCTGATATATGTTAAGGCTGCTTCCTTGCCGGGTAGAAATATCGGTAATGTACCTGTACCATATATGGGCTTAACCCTTAATGTACCAGGTAGTGTTACCTACCCTGGCTCAGATTCATATTCACTTACATTCTATCTTGATGCTAGTTCATATTTACGTGATTGGTTTGAAGCTGCATCACGTGCCGTTTTTGATGATAAGACATCAGGAGGCATGTATGGCACACCTGGAGATGATAGCTATATACAATTAACTCAACTAGATAAAGAGTTAAATCCGATTACTAATTATAAACTTGTAGGTGTCTCAATAAGAAATGTTGGTAATATTGACTATAAGATATCTGATGGTACAGGAGCAACGCTTGAGATAAGTACTACATTTGCTTATCACTTTTACGAGCAGTTACCTATCTAACATACTGGTTATTGTGGCTGGACCAATCTTCTTAAGGCTTAGTAAGCAGACAGAGTGGGTAAATGATATTCCGCTAAAGTTTCTATGGACTATAGCACTCTTACCGAGAGATAATCAGTCTATGACGGATTTAGCGAAAAATATCTCTAGTATAGTTAAGCGTTACGAAGGTGATAACAGGTGGCCAGTTAGTCAAGACGTATATAATAAACAAGCAGATGATGCTTATGGATATATGTTTGCATCGTCTGTTGGTTTTCCGAGCGACGCTTATAATATATCTAATTCTAGTACAGCTAACTACGGTGGATATTTACCTGGACCTATAGGTGGAGAGAGAAACGGTTATGGAGGTAGTAATAATCTATCTATTAGCTTTCTTGAGACGAATATAGATATCATTGATAACTTAATTCGGCCATGGATAATAGCAGCTTCGCATAAAGGCTTAATAGAAGATGGTAAGGAGGATATTAAGTGTAATATTGCGATTAATATGTATACTAAAGATGCTCATACACAAAATGTTGATCCTCTAGCGACATCTATTACAGCAAAGTTTCAGAGAAGAAAAAGCTTCATCTTTGAAGATGCGGTGCCATTTCAGGTAAGTGGTGATGAGATAAGTTATGGTGAGCTATCTATCTCTGATATAACTAAGTCAGTATCTTTTGCTTTTAGCAAGTATTATACTACACTGGTGAATGATAGGTAAATTTCATGTAAAACTAGCATTACCTAGTGGGAAGTCAATAGACGTAGCAGAGCTGACGAATTGTAACTATCTAACTATTTTAAAGTATTGTGAAAATCAAGACCTTGCAGGGTTAAATCTTTTTTTTGAGGAGATTATATTTAAGAGTAGTACTGAAAGTTATAGTATAATAGATAAATTTTACTGCTTAGTTGCTATTAGGATGATTTTTGTGGGATCTGAGATTTCATTACTAAATGATAATCACGGTATTAGCTATAGTGTAGCAAAAATCCTCAGTAATCTAGAAAGCTTTGAAATGGAGCAGAGTAAGCTTATTACGGTACATGGGTTTAAAATACTATTAGGCTTACCTAATACAATGTACTTTAATAATATAGGTGAAATGTATACAAGTATGATAAAAACAATATGCTTTAATAATAACACTATTAATTTTAGCTCTCTTACGAAAGAAGAACAGGATATAATACTCACACAATTGCCTACTATTATACTTACACGTATAAATCAATTTGCACGAGAGTTATCAAAAACTCTAAAAGACTGTACTATAATAGATGGCAATAATAGTTTTAATCTTACAGAGGTAAAAGCTACCGTGTTGTCTAATGAGTTTATGAATATTATATTATCTTTATTTTCAACAGGATTGCAGAATTTTTATAATACAATGTATACAGCGTTTACTAAAATTAATATAGACGGTTCTACTTTCCAGCAAATGTCACCTCAAGAAATAGCTATACTTATTAATATCTATAACGAGGAAATTAATGAGCAGAATAAAGCTATAGCGTTGCAAAATGAAAATATAAGGTAAATATAATTATGAGTGATATTAAAATGTTCTTAAGTGATTTAAAAGAACTTAACGAAAAAGATTGTTTTGAGGTTCTTGTACCTTCAATTAAGAAGAAAGTATCGTTTAGAGCTTTCACAGTCAAGCAATATAAAGATATTATTAATACGGTACTCGACGGTATAGACGGTACACTTTTAACGAGTAAGATTTTAAATAATGCAATCATAGAGAATGCAACTACACCGGTTGACTTTAAACTATGGGATCGTGCTAAAGTACTTATCGATATGAGATGCAGCTGCATCAGTAATATCATTAAAATTGGTGATATAGAATATGATCTACTAAACCTACCGGCTTTTGATTTTAATTTTGAAGAAGAGCGTACTTTAGAGTATAAGGGGGTTACGATTAGTTTGTGTATTCCGAGTATCGCTACTGATACTAAAGTAACTGAGAGTTGCTTATTAGAGTTAGGAAAAGTAGTCGCAGATGATAAGAAAGCAGGTAGTTCACTTAGTATTTTACTAACACATGAGATAATTAAGTTTATAACCTCCGTAAAAATGGGCGATAGTGTTATTCAGTTTAGTGATAGTAATATGCTTGATAGAAAGACTATTGTAGATAACTTACCACTTAAGCTTAATAACGATATATTAGAGTTTATTGCAGATTATAAGAGTTACGAACAAAATTTATTTACATTTAATGATGGAGCTGAGCTCGTTATTGATGCTAGTTTCTTAGCGTGTGAATAAATAATAATGTGTTAGATAATTCAATATCCGCTTTAGTTGATCTTACTGCTAAGCTAGGCAGTATGGCAGAGGCTAAAGGAACGGTTGGGAATACTACCTCTATTATAAAAGCTTCACAGGATGATATATCTATATCTGAACTAGCAAGATGGGAAAAAGTAGCAAAGGTATTTAGACGTACATTTAATGTTAAAACAGAGTTACCTAAGGCAGAGTCCTCTAAGGCAGAGTCACCTAAGGCAGAGTCACCTAAGGCAGAGTCACGGTCGCCTAAGACAGAGTCATCTAAGCTCACGTCAGCTATAAGTAAACTACCATTTATACAAAAGGTTATACCACAACCTAAGACAGAGTCATCTAAGCTCACGTCTACTATAACTAAAAATATACCAGTACCCTTAATAGGCTTAGTTAAGTCATCTCTAACCTCTAATGAGAGTTCTAGATATGATAAAATTGCAACAATATTTGGTCAAAACCTTCAGATAGGTAAATATGCACCTAGAGCTGAAACCTCACGACTTTCTGACTTAACGCCTGATAAGCTGAGCCAAACTAAAGATAAGTTGGGGCTGTTTAAACAATATACTCAAGGTAAAACTATGAGCACTGATAGCCCTGCTGGATTATTAGCAGGCGCTCTACCTGCTGTTTGGGCTGCTATTAAACGTCGCGCTGTAGATGCTATTAAGGGTGTTGCTAAGAGTGCTTGGAAAGCTATTAAGGGTGTTGCTAAGAGTGCTTGGAAAGCTATTAAGGGTGTTGCTAAGAGTGCTTGGAAAGCTATTAAAAGTGGGTCGAAGAGTGCTTGGAAAGCTATTAAAAGTGGGTCGGAGAGTGCTTGGAAAGCTATTAAAAGCAGTAGTGTGGGTAAAGCAGTGGGTAAAGCATTAAGTAGTGCAAAGAGTGCTATTAAAAACAGTAGTGTGGGTAAAGCAGCAGTTAAAGCATTAAGTAGTGCAAAGAGTGCTACTAAAAACTTTATAACCCCAGCAGTTAAGGCATTAAGTAGTGCAAAGAGTGCTATAGGTAACTTTATAAAGCCAGCAGTTAACGTAGTAAAGGCTGCAATAAAGCCCGGCGCATTAAAAAACCTTGCTGGTGGTGCTATTAGTAAACTATTTAAAGGTTCAGCTAAAAACCTATCAAAATTTATAAAGGGTGTACCTATTGTTGCACCGCTTATAGAGACGTTATTTGCAGCTAATGATATTAATAATTATAAGTCAGAATTTAGTAGGAAAGAAATTACGAAAGATGAATTGCATACAAAAGCTGGTAAGCGTGCTGTTGAAGGTCTTACAAGTTTAGGTGGAGCAGCTTTAGGTGGTGTTATCGGTACTGCTCTTGGAGGTCCCGTTGGAAGCGTTATTGGAGCTGTCGGCGGCGACTGGTTAGGTAGATGGTTAGGTGAATATATTATAGACAATCTAGTAAGTCCTGATATAACTAAAAAGATAGGTGGTATAGTGCTTAAAGGTAGTTGGGATTCCGGTACTGAATTGCAAGACTACATTGTACAGCGCGGAAATATTACACCATTTAGCAGTAAAGATGAGGTGTTAGGAATGAAGCCAGGTGGCGCTATCGCTAACCTCTTTAAGAGTATTAGTGATAGTTTACCAACTATGTCTAGTAACAAGCCTGATACTGTTACTTCTGATGTAAATAACTCTATTAATTCACTCGCGAAAGAAACAACTAACCATAATAAATTCACGAAATCTGCACTAATTGAGCAGCTTAAAAAGCAAGATAAACTTATAGAATTGCTTTATATTCTAACTACGAAGAGTAGTGGTACTACAGTAACTCAAAATAATAACAAGACAGCAAATAGCTTCCAGTCTAACTTCCGCGAAACTTTTAATTCTCATACACATGCCACCGCCTGATCCGATATACGCTACAACAGTAAACGAGCCAAATGCGGATCTTGTTATATCTAGTGAAAACACGAATGGTCATATTATACTTAAACCAAAGACAGATATAATAGATGTCCGTCGAGATTTTGCATGGACCATATCTCCAAAAAACAATACCTTAAAGGAAATACCAGCAATGTATTTAACTGAGCGAACACAAAAAACTAACTCGCTCATTTCTTCTGCTCTGTACTATATTACAACTATATTAGATAAATCTGGTGCTGGTTCTGCTATTTCTAATAATAATATACTTACGAGCATTATAAAAATTCTTGCTGGTATCGGTACATTTTTTACGACTGATTCATTTGAGAAAACACTTAACACCCTTCAGGGTAAGCTTAAGAGACTAATTGATAACACTGAGGATGTAGCTCTTCTTGATAAAGACACGTTAAAATCTTATATAGGTATATACTTAACAGCAGCAACAGGATTTAAATACGTTCTACCATATTTTTCTGACTCGATGTTTTCTGTTGGAACAAGTTGGACGGAAACTGCGCAAAATGTAAATTCTTATGCTAGCGGAGCAGTTAATACCATGATGCAGGTTGTCGATGAATCAGCAGCATCTTTAAATATTTTGCAGCCTGGTACCTTTATTGAAAAACCTAAGTATTTTCAATACCCTGCAGAAGGGGAGAGTATAACGGTTACCTTTCCACTGCTTAATACGCACAAGCAACATGCAGATATTCTACCATATCAACAAAATTACGAGTTGTTATGGATCTTGGCATTTCAAAACAAGCCATATAGGACCTCCTTTTCAAGAATTATACCACCGAAAATATACACACTGTGTGTACCTGGTATAAAGTATATGCCATATTGCTATATAAATAATATGACGATTGATTTTCAAGGAACGAGGCGTAATTTAAGCGTCACACTGCCTACAGGTAAGACGATTCAAGCACCTATACCTGATGCTTATGTAGTAAGTATTACCTTTACAAGTCTGCTAGCTGACATAGCTAACATGATGGTCACAGAAGATTTTGGCAGCTTAATACAAACAGGTACTAAATAGTTATAATGAAAGGCAAATTGCAGAATGATATATCTGATCTACCTATACTGAGTAAGTATAGGTATGAAAATATTTTTAGAGTATACGAGACAACCAAAGCAGAAACTGATGTATATTACTTTTATAATATTATTAATGCTGTCAAACTACCTACATCAATAGATGAATCCTTAATTAGTTATAAAAATATAACAACTAAGATTGCATGGACGTCTTTATCTTATAAATTATACGGTACAATTAACTTATGGTGGTTAATAATATTATTAAATAAGCAAGCAAATATCTTTTATGCAGAAGCTGGAAAGACCTATAAATATTTTTTACCAGAATATATAGATACAATCCTTAATAATATTAAAGCTCAGGTCCAATGAACACAGCCTTTTTTAATAACTGTAGCTTTAAGTTTGAAATATCACTTATAAGTACTAAGAAAGGACAAGAACTACTGTTAGAATTACCGCAGAGCGCTATTGAATATCTTGAAATAGAGGACACATTTATACGCTTTAGTCGTTCAGGTAAATGTAAACTAAATAATTTTAACAGTGTACTACACCAGTTAAATGTACTTGATACTGATCGCGCTAACTGTATATCAATTAAAATACAGAATCTTGATTTTGTTACATTAGGATCGGACGAATCTATAACAACAATTAATCTTTTTGCTCTGTTATTAAATAGTGCTGATACATCGTCTAATAGTGTTGATCAATCAATAAATTGTAGCTTTGAAGACTTTATAACTGCAACAGCGCGGACTCAGTCATTAAGAGATTACCCAAGCCTTACCGACTCATATACTCCTATATCTCACATACAGAGATTATTTGACTTTAGCAATAAAGAGTCTGTGTCTGATGATATAAACTCTATAATAACCGCTGGTGAAGCTGATGCGACAGTTAAGTTGTCAGAGTTGTATGATGGAAATAAGATCAAGTCTGTCTTTGACATGATAGATGAGTTATATAAATATGCTACATATATACAGCCGTCGAGAGGTCCGGCAATAGTGTCTCTTTCTAATAGTCTTGAAAGTAAGGTTACTATTAAGCCGCTTTCAACATACCTACGTGGCTTTTATGAGAAATATCAAAACAATGAGTCTGATCTATCTGAATATGTAGAAGAGGAGTTTATTATAGGTAAAGGTAGTGAGGATAAGGCACTTAATACAAACTTTATATCATCATATAGTATTATTACAACCGATAAGGAAGTAACACAATCAGAGAAGTGGGTTAATTATAAGGTATGTGCAGCTGGAGTAGGTGACCTAACTAATACCTCTATTGATTTAATAGAATATTCAAAGATTGCGAGTGAATTTCAAGAGTTTTACTTAGCAAATATATCAGCGAACTTACCGTCTGTAAATAATCTCAATGTAAGTGAAAAAGTAATAACAAAAAAGCTTGTAGATGATAAGAATGTACTAACTGATAATTATATAAGAAATATGCTACTAAAAAGCTTCGTGCTTGATAATATAGCGCTTACTTTTACGATTCAAGGTAATACGCATAGACAGGTAGGTAAATTTATACGCATATATAGCTCAGATGAATTAGCTGAAGAGAAGAGAAAAGCAGTAGATGGATTTTGGTTCGTTATAGTAATTAAACATATATTTAGTGCTGGTGTATATACAAATGAATATGTATGTGTACGCTTACACTCTACTACAACTTCTTCTAGGGAAGAGTTATTTAATATTAACACGACGACATCTAACGCAGCTATACTCACACCATTTAATTCACCTAATGTACCTGATTCAGAAATATCACCAAACTCTGAACTATATAAAAGTCCACTACCAACTGATTATGGAACTAGTCTAACAAATAATGAGGATGGTATGGTATTACCACCAAAAAATGTAGAGTTACCTCGGACAGAAATACTACCCTTTAATAAAGAAATTAATACGGGTATTGTTAAGATTAATGCTGATCCTAACTTATTCAGACGATCGATAAATCAACCTGCAAAAATTACCTTCTTACCTCTTGATTAATGATAATATACTCACACAACCTACATGAGAAGCTCTTTGGCTACGCAATATCCCGTGAGTTTATAAAATATCAATCACCGTTTTGTGATATGCTTGATGATCCGTCACTTGCTTTAGATTTTGATCTAGCTATAAAATTTAACCAGGCAATTAATAGTTCTACCAATAACGCAGCTGCGAATACAGCTGCGAATACAGCTGCGAATACAGCTGCGAATACAGCTGCGAATACAGGTACAGGTATAAGTGGGACGGAAATTGGAAGTAATGGCAATCTACCTGCTTCAACAATATTTACCAACACACTTATACTATGTAGTACTAATGTTGATGTAACTACGTTGGAGTTTTACAGGCATAAAATGCTAACATATCCTATTTTTACATATGAAATAAATAGAATAAATTATATTTTTGATAATTTACCTCAATTACCGAGTGACGGGGGAGGTTTTATTGATAAGCTTAAAAACGCGGTAAAAGATTGTATAAACTCACCTTGTAATTTATTCACACAATCTTCGACGAGTATAGGTAAGTTATCACAAGGTATACTATTTTCAACAAATGGTACAACGCTACCTGTTGCAGACTTACAGGATTCATTTGCCGTATTTACTGGTGGTATAGATATGACTATCTTTAATAAAATACCTGAAGCCTTTCAACGTGGATTAATAAATCTAAAGCATATAGGTAAAGCTGCGTGGTCAGAGTCACTAAATATGCTAACAAAAGATAATCTACCGGAGCTTATAGCTAAGGCAAGTAGTGGTCAGTCTTTAAGAACAAATACAAGAGGTTATAGATATACTCCCGACCTTAAATCTGCCTTTGATTTGAACGCCATCGGTGCCGAGCTTCTTGGTGGTATAGCTTCTGATATGGGTGATTGCTTTAGACGTTATCAGCATGCATATAGATATAATCCTTATGATCCAGCACAAAATAAATCGAGTGTTTCAAAGGCACCACTACAGGATCAAGTTAATGGGGTAATATATCACCGAAACTCCTTTGGTCAGTCAGTACAAGCAAATACAGGTGGGCAGTGCACAGATAATTTGCAATACGGTGGTGGAGGTAATCGACCCTTACCGCCGCTTACATTACCAGCAAGTAATCGAACCACAACCAGTACTACTGTGGATCAAGTCTCGCAACGCTTCTCCATATATAGTTCATGGCTCGATACAAAATCTAAGAAATTTTATAGAGATTTAAGTCTAACACAACAAGAAGCTACTAAGGCTGGTAGGACCGATGTACCTGGGGTTATGATTGGTCAAGATTCTTATAATGAGTATAAAAGGCAGGTGAGCGAAGGGATTACCGATAATACCAGTCTTACAACTATAGATAAGTCTAAGTTTAATAATGGATTCGCAATTAATCTCACTTATCTTGCTACCCTCTTTGGTAGTCAGACTAATATTGGTGAGATACGTGAGATATTATCTTCTCCTGATAAGCAATCATCTAAATGGATATATGCTGCTATATCTAAGAATGGAGGACAGGCTGTAAACTGTCAGCTTATAGATACATGTATTGAATCTGACACAATAAAATTAACGCCGTATGCCTACGAGAAGATTATAGGGCTAATACCTAAAGCACCTTCTACTTCTGAACCAGTTACGTTTGATGACTTTAACGTAGTAGATTATTTGGTATCTCCTATGGTTAACTTGAAAGTTACATTCTTTATTGGTGTTATAGGCAACCTCGGAGCTGTAAATAAAATTGATCCTGCTCAACTGAGAGCGTATATAGAGCAAAGAATACCATTGTACGCAAACCTCTACAACAAAGTACCTATTGACGGGCCTAATTACGGTATTACTACCGGTTCACCTCAAGAATGGGCTGCTTTCTTTAGTAGGCTATGTAATCTAGAATCAGGGTTTAAAAATAGCTCTACCGGGGATGAAGGCAAATTTGACGGCGGCTCACATGGCTTGTTTCAGTTGTCGAGAGGTGATGCTTCTGACTACGATTTAAACAACGGTCAACCGTTCACTCTTGAACAATTGCGCGATCCATATATAAATACGGATACAACACTAGTAATAGCAAATAATTTGATAGGTAAGGTTAATTATATTAAAATTCAAACAGGGAGGCCCTACCCTTATGACTGGGCAGGTCTTGCGGCTTACTGGGGCCCACTTAGACGTAGCTCGCGTATTTAAGTATCTAACTGAATTATAGAGTCCTTAGATTTATCTATTAACTCACGCATCATTTCTTTTCTCGAGACTAAAAATGTAACATTATCCTGAGTGTTTATTCTTTCTTTTGAATTAATATCCATTTGCTTTATATCTTTTGCATTCTTATTTCTCTCCATAGAAATATAGATCTTATTTAGTGCCTCCATACTAGCTGATGAAGCCTTAAGTAATTCAGCAAAAGCAGCTACATCCTTTGCATCTGGTGCAGAAGCAATATATGTCTGAACGTCATCAATAATATCGAGTGACTTATTTATAAGTCTTCCAGAATTTTTAATAATAAATTCTTCTAAGTTCTCTTTCGTTAACTCATCAACTGGAGCTCTCGTAGCTAGTACAGTATTACCCTTAAGCTGTGATATTATATCGTCTATTGCGTTATCAAGCTCGTTCTCCATTTAAGTTTATTTAATCTTGATTTTAATATATCCATCAGTATAATTACTATATGAAGAATATAGCTTTATTAGAAGGAGTAGATGTATATGAATATGATGTATGCTTACGGTTTAAACGGGTTCACCCAGATGCTAAGCTGCCAACTAAGAATAATGCTACCGACACGGGATACGACGTCTCTGCTACCGAGACGGTGGTCATACCCGCACGTGGTAGCGCAGTAGTAGATGTTGGATTAATTTTAGCTTATATTACACCTGGTTACTGGTTTCAGATCTGCAGCCGATCCGGACTAGGCTTTATGAAGGGCATCACTGCGTTTCCAGGCGTTGTTGATGAGACATATAGAGGTTCTTGCGGTATCAAGCTTATTAACGGTACAGATGCAGATTATACTGTTTCTGCAGGTGATAGAATTGCGCAGTTTGTAGTACATAAAAATTATGATGTTCTTATAGAAGAAGGCGAAATAGAGACTACTATTAGAGGTGATAAGGGATTTGGCTCATCTGGTAACTAATTATGATTGATTTTAAGAATATATGGACAGAGCGGTATAGGCCGTTGAAGCTCAACGACTTAATTCTATCAGATAGAACGCGTGAGATTGTACAAGGCTATGAGAGTGAAATTCCTAATTTACTATTTGTAGGTACACCCGGGACTGGTAAGACAACTCTTGCTCGTATTATTGTGCATGATATACTAAAGTGCGACTTTTTGTATATTAATGCCTCCGATGAGTCTGGGATAGATACTATCCGGCATAAGGTAACTAACTTCTCTCAGACTAAGTCATTTGATGGTAAGGTTAAGGTAGTAATACTTGACGAAGCAGATGGCTTAACCGCGCAGAGTCAGGCAGCTCTACGTAATACTATGGAGTCGTTTGCTAAGTATACGCGCTTTATACTTACAGCTAATCATAAGCATAAGATCATTCCTGCTCTTCAGTCAAGGTGTCAGTCTCTCGATATTAAGCCTACTATCGAAGATGCTGTTAAGAGATGCTATAATATTCTTAAGCTTGAAGGTATTGAAGTTGATGATCTACAAAAGAAGAAATTTGTTGAGCTTGTAAAGGCTAATTTTCCTGATCTTCGTAAGACTATTAATGAGATTCAAAAGAACTGCATTAACAGTGTATTATGTATTACTAATATTAGTGTTGATACAGAGCTGCTCGATAACATCTTTAACGGTATTAAGAATAAAGATACTATTTCATTGAGAAAGTATCTTATCGAGAATGAAGATAGGTTTTATAACGACTATGATAGCTTACTTCGTAGCTTTCTTAACTATATCTATACTGCTTCTGTAGTAGATAGTAAAAAGAAAGAGATGATCGCGGTAATCGCAGATCATCTCTATAAGTCAGTTTTTGTTCTTGACAAGGAAATTAACGCTTTTGCTTGTTGGATTACGCTCGAGAGAATTTAAAGACCAGTTATAGTATAACCAAATTTTTGTTTTAATTCTTGGTTTACTTTTTGCTTAATATAATTGACATTTTTGTTATTTATTTCTATTCCTGTTGTTTTAAGCCCTTGTTTAATATCACCAACTGTAACTGTACTATTTTCCGCCGCGTTAATAACGAAGTTTATAATTTGTTGTGCTTTTTGTGCTTTTGAAGAACCGCCTCCACCGCCTCCACCGCCGCCTCCACCGCCGCCGCCGCCTCCACCACCGCCGCCGCATTTAGCTTCGCATTCAGCTTTTGAACTATATTTACCATCAGGTCTTGAATAACAAGTACCATCCTTTCTACAAGCCCATCTTTTTCGTTTAGGTGGTACTGGTGGTACTGGTGGTACTGGAGGAGAACCTCCACCACAGTTTGCTTCACATTCTTCTTTAGAATTGTACGTACCTGTATCTGAAATGCGGCAAGAACTACCACCGCCAGGTGCTGGTGCGCATTCCCACTTTTCACCTGACGGCGGCGGCGGAGAATCACCACCTGTACATTGTGTACTAAGATTTGTAGGGTGATTGATAGCTTGAGCCATACACGCAACCTTCATAGCTATTTCAGGATATTTTGTTTCAAAGTCACTCAATGAATTCATATTGTCCATTGTCTGAACTTCATTAAGAAATTTATCGATATCTTTTGCAATTCTAGCGTATAAGCGATTTTTAAAATCAGCTGCCTTACCTTGATTATAACCTGTACCGCCAAAAACTTTGGTGTTCATTACGCCTTTAGCGCGAGCACCAAGTCTATCAAATATACCTTCTTGATATACCTGGAAAATTGCGTCATTGTGTCTATTATTCATATATCGGTAATATTATTTATGTAAAAACCGCTTTAAGATTGGGTTAAATACCTTTGCCTTATCAGCCATAGACATTGTGTTCCAGTCAAGACCGCGTTGTTGAAGTGTAGACATAATAGCTTTAAGTGCACCTTCATCTACGGAGCTTACACCGCGAGCTGCACTACCTGCATTAGTCATCTGACCAAATACTGTGTTACTAAGTCTCGGCCAATCTTTAATAATTGAACTCTTAAGATCAGGCGCAACCGCATTCGCTGCATCCCCTAAACCACTTGTGTTTATCTTCATTTGACGACCACTATTATACTCATCAGCTAGTGGATTACGCTTATTTATAGGTGAACGGACTTGCGAAACATCACTTGGCGATGCGGGTGCTGCATTAGCTTGTGTTTGGCCAAATGCTGCAAGCACTACTTTAAGTACTTCACCAATTTTTTCCTTTGTAGAAAGTTGAGTATTGTTCATTAAGGTAGCTGTTCTACCACCCCCTGCTAATATACCGGCAAGTGCTTTAGCAGTTAACCCGTAAATACCTATAGTAGGAGCAAGATAAGATACTGCAATAGCAAAAGGTGCAGCAAAAGCTGATGTGCCTATACCACGACCGACGCCGTAACCAATTTTTTGAAGGAGTTTACCTTGTTTGTCGACTTTAGGTTCGATATCAATAATTTTCTGAATAAATTCATTTACTTCTTTAGGCTCTACATTTAAAAGCTTAGAATCTTTATCAATTTCCCATAAATGGCCATTTATATCACTTAAAAGAAGACTATAACGTCTATCAATCGAACTACCACCACCAAGCTTAGCACCCATATTAGCTCTAAATCTCTCGAATGCTTCTGTAACTGGTTGTTCTTCCTGGTTACCAGCCTCACCTTGCTGCTGTGCCTGTGTAATGATCTTTTCCGCAAAAGCAGGATCTGTAAGCATTTTTTTTGCTTCTTCATCACCAGCATCTGCTTTTGTTACAAGCTCTGTAATAGCTTTTACTATTTCAGGTGGCAATTGTGATGTATTTTCACAAATAACATAATCATACACATTACCCATGACATTTAAATCTTGCTTTTTATACATAATTATATATATTTATTAAGCCTTCGCTAGATCACCTAGGTATTGGTGAGTGTAGGAGGCTACTGCTGGAGAAGGTGTTGCAGACTTAACAGGTAAGGTAGTGTTGGTAGTTGGAAGAGATAGGTTAGTATCTGACAATTTGCCATCACCCTTATCTGTTTTGTTAGCAATATTATCACTCTTATCGAGTTCTTTTGGCTTAATGTTAACTTTACCTTTACGCCTCATCGCGTCAGGAATAGGAGGAAGATTAGGGTAATGTGATTCAGGTTGACCTAAACTAGGCGAAACTGTTACATAGTGTGAATATCTACCGCCACCGTTATCTATAGCTAGTGATAGCTGAACACTACTTGCATCTGAGGTTTGAGGATTCCCTGGAAATCTTTGACCATTAGTATCATTAATACCAACAACGCGGACGTGTAACCCTGTTGCTAACATATCATCAATTAAATCTTTTGTATTCTGTCCTAGAGCTTTATAAGCG
>Ga0114970_10000995_pt1 | contig 21279 bp, 5 predicted proteins | sample M_140205_XF_Meta_FD_87030 | JGI IMG/M metagenome (GOLD analysis project Ga0114970, IMG submission 87030) | Freshwater microbial communities from Lake Montjoie, Canada to study carbon cycling - M_140205_XF_MetaG | ecosystem: Environmental > Aquatic > Freshwater > Lake | place: Lake Montjoie...
CAGCCGCGGACCGTCCAGACGATTTTCACGCCGGGTGAGTCCGGCGGATACGCCTTTGAAGTGCTGAGCTGGACCGATGCCGAGCCCGACACCGTGGTCGTGCACGCTACGGGCCGCTGCGTCGCCGAGCCGGCGAAACCCACGTCGCTCGACCTCGCCCAGTTGAGGGGCGCACTCCAGCCAGTCGCCCATCTCGCCGGCCACTATGCGACCATGGACAAGATGGACGTGCGCCTCGGGGCCAGCTTCCGCTGGATCGCCGAGATGCACCGAAGCGAGCGGCAATCGCTGCTGCGCCTGGTGGCCCCGGTCGGACTCGAGCGGACGCGCGAGTGGCACCCCGGCTTGGTGGATTCGTTCCTCCAGGCAGCGGTCCCGGCCATTGGCTTGGACGGTGCGCGGACCCTGATTCCGTTTCGCGTGGGGCAACTCGTTTTCCATCGCAACCCCGATGGGCAAGCGCTCTTCGCGCACGCGCGCCAGCTCCCGGCGGAGCGGGCGACAGAGGTAAACGTTTTCCGCTGCGACGTTTGCCTTTACGATGCCGGCGGTGCCTTGGTCGCCGAGGCGCTGGGCTTTGAGCTTCGCAACTTGCAGGCGCAGGACGTGCAGACCGCGACGGCGCCGAAGTTCTTCGAGACCACGTGGGAAACGCTGGGCGCGCCGGCCGAGATTTTGCGGAGTTCCCCGGCGGGGTCGTGGCTTTTCCTTTCGGAAGGCGATCCGGCGTCCCGGGCGTTGCAGCAGTCGCTACGCGCGGCGGGTGGGACCGTGCAGGAAGTGCCGGTTTCACGCGCGGCCGAGGCCGAGGGGCTGTTGGCCTCCCAGCGTTGGGCGGGCGTGGTCTACGCTTGGAGCCTGAGCGCCGAATCGCCTGCAGCGATCGGCTGGCGGGAGTTGCTCGCCTGTGTGCAGGCTGCCGCCAACCGCAAGGGCGAGGGTGTGGCGCGTTGGGTTTTCCTCACTGCGCGCGGTGTCACGGCGCAGGCGCCTCTGGGTGGCTTCGTCACGGGTCTCGTCCACGAGCATCCCGAGTGGCGGCCCCTCCACCTCGAGATCGATCCGGCGCTAGAGACCGTTGACCAGTGGACCCCCTGGCTCTTGGACACGGCGAGCAGTGAAATCCGGCTCACGGACCAAAGCGGTGCGGTGCAAGGCATGCGCCTCACCGAGAAAGCACTTCTCCCGAAGACGGTCACGGTGCGTGCCGATGGCAGCTATCTGGTCACGGGTGCGTCGGGCGCGCTCGGTCAGGCCGTCGCGGAATGGCTGGTCACTCAAGGTGCGCGTGCACTCTGCTTGTCCGGCCGACGCGAGCCCGGCGATGAGTTGCAGGCCAAGATCGCCGAGTGGGCACGCCGCGGCGTGCGGGTTAACTTTGAAATCGCGGACCTGAGCGACGCGGTGAGCATTGACCGCCTCGTGCAAAAGGCGGGCGAGGCTCAGCCCTTGCGCGGCGTGTTTCATGCGGCCGGCGCATTGCGGGACGGCTTCCTGCGGCAGGCGGACGCCGCGGCCTTCACTTCTATTTTCAGTGCGAAAATCACGGGGTCGTGGGAACTGCACCGCGCGACCCAAGGCCTGCAGCTCGATTGCTTCGTGCTGTTCTCGTCCATCGCCTCTCTGCTCGGCTCGCCGGGTCAGGCGAATTACGCGGCGGCCAATGCTTACATGGATGCGCTGGCACGGGAGCGCCAGCAGGCTGGGCTGGCCGGACTCAGCATCCAGTGGGGCCCGTGGGATGGCATCGGTATGACCGCTCGCCTCGGCGCGCGCGACCGCGAGCGTTTGCACGAGCGCGGCTTGCTCGCGATGGAGCCGACGCAGGCCCTCTGGGCGCTGGAGCAGGTCTTGGGCTCCGCGGGCTGCGTGGGTGTATTTGCCTGGAATAGCCGGACCTATCGCACGGCCTTGAAAGGGCCGGTGCCGGCGTTTTATCGGCGCGTCTTTGCCAGCGAAACACCCGCCGCGATCCCAGCCGTCGCACCGGTCGCGCTCGCCCCGCGCGGTTACGCCGCCCTGCCGTTCTCCGAGCGTTCGGAGGCGATCGAGCGCGTGATCCGTGAAATCGTGGCCACGCTGCTTGGCTTGGACTCGTACCTAAACGTCGAGCGGGAAAAGGGGTTGTTTGACCTCGGAATCGATTCGTTGACGGCCATCGACCTCAAGGATCGCCTCGAGAAAGCGCTCGGACACACCCTGCGCTCCACGATCGCCTTTGACTATCCCACGTCGCAGGAGATGGCGGCGCATCTCGCTGAGACACTGTTCCCGGCGACGATGCCCCCCGTGACCGCCGCCGCGACCGCGGCGGACGCCAAATCCGCCGTGGGCGGCAATGAAGATTTGACGGGCTTGACCGCCGCTGATCTCGAGGCGCTTTTGCAAAAAGAACTGAGTGAGTGAACCGAATAAAAACGACGTCATGACTTATCAAAAAGTAGGAGTAATTGGTGCCGGTGTGATGGGTACCGGCGTAGCGCAAAATCTGGCCCAACGGGGCATGCGGGCCGTCTTGGTGGACGTGTCGGAAACCGTCCTGACCAAGGCCCGCGAGACCATTTTTAACAGTCTGCGCGTGGCCGGCATGTTCCGGCGCGACGACGCGCCCGTCGCCGACCCGGAGCAAACGGTCGGGATGATCGAATTTACGACCGACTACACGCGGCTGTCCGACGTGGAGTTTGTGGTCGAGAACGTCGTCGAAAAGCTGGCGATCAAAACCGAGATTTATCCCCGGCTCGATGCGATCTGCCCGCCGGAGTGTATCTTTGCGGCGAATACCTCGGCCATTTCAATCACCAAGCTGGGCGGCTTCACCAAGCGACCGGACAAGGTGCTCGGGATGCACTTCATGAATCCCGTGCCGATGAAGAGCATGGTGGAGGTCATCCGCGGTCATCACACGAGCGAGGAGACGCTGGTCCGCGGTAAAGCCTTTCTCGCCCAGCTCGGCAAGGAGGCGGTGGTGGTGAATGACATGCCCGGCTTCGTTTCGAACCGGGTACTCATGCTCACCGTCAACGAGGCCGTCTGGCTCGTGCAGGACCAAGTGGCCTCGGCGGCCGATGTGGACAAGATTTTCCGCTCCTGCTTCGGCCACAAGATGGGGCCGTTGGAGACGGGAGACCTGATCGGCTTGGATACGATCTTGTTCTCCTTGGATGAACTTTATGCGGCTTTCGGTGATCCCAAATTCCGGCGTTGTCCGCTGCTTCAGAAAATGGTGGACGCCGGCTTGCATGGGCGAAAATCAGGCGAAGGGTTTTACAAGTATTCGGTCTAACTAGACGGGTGCCCTCCGGGAGGCATTCATTCCACAAATTTTCCTTCATCTATGACACAATCAGACGCTCGTTCGAAGGTTCGCGCCTTCCTCGAAAAATTCATCCGGGACCAAGATTTCGAAGACGGGGACAATGTCTTTGCCCTCGGTCTCGTGAACTCGCTGATGGCGATGCAACTCGTGCTTTTTCTGGAGAAAGAGTTCGGGGTTAAATTCACCAACCAGGATCTCAATCTGAAGAATTTCCGCTCCGTGGATTCGATGGTCGAGTTGCTCGGTGCGCGCGGAATCATCGCGGCCGTCTGACCTCATGACGCTGCAAGGCTATATCGACTCAGCGATCGCGCCCCACGCCGATCAGTGGGACTGCGAGGAACGCATCCCGCGCCAAGTGCTTTCCGATTTGGCGGGCCTCGGTGTGCTCGGGGCCCACGTGTCCGTCGCTCAAGGTGGCGGGGGGCGGCCAGTAGTGGAGTGGGGCGAGGCGCTGGAGGCGGTGGGCGAGGCGAGCATGTCGCTGCTGAGCGTCCTGACCATCCACGCGATGTCCTCCTACGCGCTCGCCCGCTGGGGCGAGGCCGAAGCGCAACGGGAGTGGCTGCCGAGCCTCACCTCTGGCGCGAAGCTGGGTGGGTTTTGTCTCACCGAGCCGACGATCGGGTGCGATGCGAAGTCCGTCACCACCCGCCTCGAGGAGGCGGGGGATAGTTGGCGGGTGACCGGCACCAAGCGCTGGACTTCCGCGGCGGAATTGGTGGATGTATTTCTGGTCTTCGGCCAGACCGACCAAGGGCCGACTTCCGTGCTCGTGCCGCGCGAGACGCCGGGTGTCACGGTGACGCCGATCAGCGGCGTCCTCGGCTTCCGGGGGGCGCGGGCCTGCGAGCTGACCTTCAAGGACGTGGTGGTGCCGAAGCGCTGGACGATCGGGCCGCAGGGCATGGGTTTCTCGTACGTCGCCAGCTCGACGTTGGACGTGGGGCGATTCTGCATCGCCTGCGGGTCAACCGGCCTGATTCGCGCGTGTGTCCGGGCGAGTGTGGACTACGCCCGCCAGCGCAAGCAATTCGGCGTCCCGTTGAGCGAGCATCAATTGATCCAGGCGCTGATTGCAGACATGACGACCTCGTATAAGGCGGCCAACGCCCTCTGGCGACAGGCCGCGAAGGCGCGGGAGGAGCTCCTGCCGAGCTCGATCATGGAGACGACCACGGCCAAATACTTTGCATCGACCGCGGCCTCCCGCGCGGCGAATGACGCGGTGCAAATCCACGGGGCCAATGGCTGTGGTCCCGATTATCCGGTGCAGCGCTACTTCCGCGATGCGCGCATCACGGAGCTCATCGAAGGCAGCAACCAAATGCAGCAAGTCATGATCGCGCAGGATGCGCTCAACGCTTTCGCCACCCGCCGCCGCTGAAACCATGTCCCAGAAAAAGATCAAATGTGTGGTGTGGGATCTCGACCACACGGTCTGGAGCGGAATCCTGCTTGAGGGCGATACCCTCGTGCTGCGACCCGGCGTGCGGGAATTGATCGAAGCTTTCGACGAGCGGGGGATCCTTCAGTCCGTGGCCAGTCGCAACGAGAGCGCACCGGCCCGCGAGCAGTTGAAAAAATTTGGGCTGGAGCAGTATTTCTTGCACCCGCAGATCAATTGGGACCCCAAATCCGAGTCGGTGAAGCGTATTGCGGAACGTCTGAATATTGGTTTGGACACCTTCGCCTTCATCGACGATCAGCCCTTTGAGCGCGACGAGGTGCGGTTCAGCGTGCCGGCAGTGCGCACCTACGATGCCGGCGACGTCGAGCGGTTGCAGGCGGATCTCGATTTCATGCCGCGCGTAATCACCGAAGATGCGCGCTGCCGCCGAGCGATGTACCAAGCCGACATGGTGCGGCAGGAGGAAGAAACGTCGTTCAAGGGGCCGAACGACGCATTTTTAGCGACGCTCGACATGACGTTTTCGTTTGGCCCGGCGACCGCGGCGGACCTGTTGCGGGTGGAGGAGCTGGTCGCGCGTACCAATCAACTGAATACCACTGGGCGGATCTATTCCTACGAGGAGCTGGCGGCCCTGCGGGAGTCCCCGGACCACGTGTTGCTCGTCGCGGACCTGACGGACAAGCACGGGCCCTACGGTAAGATTGGCGTCGTGCTGCTGCAGCGCACCGACGGCGCTTGGACCATCAAGCTGCTGTTGATGTCCTGCCGCGTGATGAGCCGCGGCGTGGGCGGCGCACTGATCACGCTTTTGCGCCGCGAGGCCAAGGCGGGCGGCGTGCGGCTCCTCGCAGATTTTCGCGCCACCGACCGAAACCGGATGATGTACATCACCTACAAGTTTGCGGGATTCTCTGACCTCTCGGAGACGGACGGGACGAGCCTGCTGGAGGCTGACCTGAATGAGATTCCGGAATTGCCGGCGTATCTGGTGGTCAACTCGACCTGGCAAGGAGGCTCCCGTGGCTGACGACTCAAAAGATTTGCTGGCCAAGGCGCTCGGGGAACTCCGCCGCCTGAAGCAGGAGAACAAGGCGCTCAAATCGCTGGGCGGTGAGCCGATCGCCGTCGTCGGCATGGCGTGCCAGTTTCCCGGGGAGTGCACGGACCCGGAGGCTTATTGGGATTTTCTGGCGGCGGGCCGCTCGGCCATTGAGCCCACTCCCCCAGACCGGGCCGAGGGCACGGCGGGCGGCTTCGGCTCCTACCTCAAGAGCACGGATCAGTTTGACGCCGCGTTTTTCGGCATCTCTCCGAAGGAGGCGCAGAGCATGGACCCGCAGCAGCGCTTGCTGCTGGAGTTGGCGTGGCATGCGTTTGAATCGGGCCACCTCCGCGCCGATGCATGGGCCGGCCGAGAGGTCGGCGTATTTGTCGGCATGAGCGGCATCGACTACGCGCTCAAGCTCTTCGCGCCCTCCAATCGCGCGCAGATCGATCCCTACTTCGGCACCGGCTCGACCCAGAGCCCGGCGGCGGGGCGGCTCGCGTACTCCTTTAAGTTCAACGGCCCCGCGATGGTGGTCGACACCGCGTGCTCGTCCTCGCTGGTCGCGATCCACCTCGCCGTGCAGAGCTTGCGCCGCGGCGAGTGTGAGCTGGCGCTGGTGGCGGGCGTGAACCGCATCCTCGGTCCCGATCTGACGTTGAATTTCGAACAATCCGGCCTGCTCGCGCCGGACGGCAAGTGCTACACCTTCGATGCTCGGGCCGAGGGCTACTCGCGCGGCGAGGGCGGCGGCGCGCTGGTCTTGAAACGCCTGAGTGACGCCGAGGCGGCCGGCGACACGATCTTCGCCTTGGTTTTGGGCTCGGCGGTCAATCAGGACGGCGGCTCGGGTGGCCTCACGGTCCCGAGCGGACCGGCGCAGCAGAAGGTCATCCGCCGTGCGTTGCAGGCAGCGGGACTCACTCCGGAGGACGTCGATTACGTCGAGGCCCACGGCACCGCGACGCCGTTGGGCGATCCCATCGAGGTCAACGCGCTGAGCGAAGTGTTTACCAAGGGACGGGCCGCGGGCCGCCCGCTCCGCGTCGGATCGGTGAAGACCAACCTCGGGCACTTGGAGGCGGCCGCCGGCATGGCGAGCAGCCTCAAGGTCATCCAGTCTCTCCGGCGCGAGGCACTGCCGCCGCACCTTAATTTCACCGAGCCGAGTCCGCATATTGACTGGAAAAATGCGGCGCTGCGGGTGGTGGATAAGCTGGAGCCGTGGGGCCGCGGGGAGCGCCGCCGGGTGGCGGGCGTGAGTGGATTTGGTTTTGTCGGCACCAACGCGCACATTATTTTTGCCGAGGCTCCGACGAAGGTGCCTTCACCAGCGAAAGACGCCACACCTCATCCGGAGTTGTTGGTGTTGAGCGCCCGCACACCCGAGGCGCTGCGCGGCCAAGCCAAGGCGTTTGCCGCGAGGCTGAGCGAGCTGCCGATTACGGATTGGCCAGCGGCGGCTTGGTCGGCCCGCGCCGGCCGGGTGCCCTTTGCGGAACGTCTGAGCGTGGTGGCGGGGAAGGCGGAAGAAGCGGCGGCAGTCCTGCGCAAGTTTGCTGAGACCGGCAAGGCGCGAGGTGCCGGGGTGGGACGGTCCGCTGAGCGGGTCCGGTCCGCCTTTGTCTTCACCGGGCAGGGTGCGCAGTACGCAGGGATGGGCCGGAGGCTCTATGCCCAGCATCCGCTTTTCAGGGAGATCGTTGATCGCTGTGCAGCCCAGCTCCGAGAGCCGCTCGGCCGTGACCTGCGGGATATCATGTTTACGGATACCGCCGTGACGGCGGTCGACTCAGAGGCTTCGGTCTTCGACGGGGCGCGGAATGTGGCACCGCTGGGCGAGCTCGACCAGACAGCGTTCACGCAAGCGGGTCTCTTCGTGATCGAGTATGCGTTGGCCCGCGTCTGGGAGGCGATGGGCGTGCGGCCGGAGATCGTTTTGGGGCACAGTGTCGGCGAATACGCTGCCGCGTGCATCGCCGGGGTTTTCAGCGTGGAGGACGCTTTGAAGCTGATCGCGGCGCGCGGGCGACTCATGGAGCGGCGGTCCGCCCCGGGCGCGATGTTCACGGTGTTTGCGGACGAAGCGGTCGTGGCGAAGCTGATCGCGCCCTTCGCGAAAACGGTGGCGATCGCCGCGGTGAACGGTCCGGAAATTATTCTCGTGTCCGGGGCGACGGATACGATCGCGAAGGTAAAAGCACTCTGCGAGCAGGCGGAGCTGCGTGTGGTGATGATGCGGATTTCGCATGCGTTTCATTCGCCCCTGACCGATCCCGTGCTGGCTGAATTGGAAGCGGTCGCGCGCTCACTCACCCTGAACCGGCCGAAGATTCCGCTGATTTCCAATGTTACCGGCGGATTTGTTGACGAAGAGGTCACCGATCCGAGCTACTGGTCGCGTCATCTCCGGCAATCCGTGCGCTTCTGCGAGAGCATTGCCCTGTTGCATGCGCAAAAGCTCGACTACTTCATCGAGGTGGGCCCCGAACCCACGCTGATCGGGCTGGATCTCGCCTTCGGCGCCGCGCGTACCGACCAGGCCTCGTCCGCGAAATGGATTCCCAGTCTGCAACGGGGACACGACGACGTGCGCTCGCTGCTTGACGGCGCTGGTCGGCTCTGGACCGCCGGGGTCAATCTGGTGTGGTCCGCGATCCAGCCCGACGCGGCAGATCATTACGTTCCTCTCCCGGGCTACGCTTTTCTCCGGAAGCGCCACTGGTTCAATTTCGCCGATTCCGTGCCTGCTCCTGCATCCATCTCTGCTCCTGCGCCCGCCATGCCCACGCCCGTTATGCCTCCCGTCTCCGTCTCCGCCGCCCCCGTCCCGGTGCGCCCCAATGCCGATGCCGTGTTGGCAGAAGTCCAAGCGATCATCTGCGAAGTGAGCGGCCTGGAGCCTGCGGACCTGTCCCTCGCGGCCAACCTGTTGGAGATGGGTCTCGATTCGCTCATGTTTGTGCGCAGCGGACGCGTTCTGGAGAAACGCTTTCAGGTGAAAATTTCGATCAAGCAGTTCTACGAAGACCTGCATCGCATCGGTGCGCTGGTGGATTTCCTTGTGGCAAATGCCACCGTGGAAACCGTCGCTCCGACGCCTGTTGTGGTCGCGGCCGCCCCCGCCGCGCCTGCGCCTGCGCCTGCACCTGCGCCGGTGGCGGCCGCACCGGCAGCAGCACCCGCGGTGGCGGTGGCTGCGCCCATGATGGCGGCGCGGCCCGCACCGGTCGCTCCGATGGCGACTACGGGGCTCGACCCCGTGTTGGAAGCGCATTTCCGGCTGATGGAGCGCTATCTCGAATTGCGCACGGGCGTCGCGGCCCCTGCGGCCCCCGCTGCCCCTGCGGCGCAGGTCGCCCCCGTGGCGGTGGCTCCCGTGGCTACGGCTCGGATTGAACCCACGCCAGTGGCAGGGCCGGCGGCCCCAGCGCCGATGAGCGGCAAGCTGGCCGTGAACTTCGGTGGACTAAACCTCGAAGAGGAAAAAAATCTGTCCCCGCAGCAGAAACAGTTTTTGCGCGGGCTCACCGAACGGCTCGCCGCCAAGACCCGACGTTCTAAGGAGCAGACGCAGGCGTGGCGGCATGAGCTCGCCGATTGGAAAGGCAGCCTACAGTTCAAGCGCAGCCTGAAAGAGCTCAAGTATCCCATCGTTTCCAATCGTTCGCAGGGTAGCCGAATCTGGGATGTTGACGGCAATGAGTACGTCGACCTGGCCCTCGGCATGGGCGTGCATTTTCTTGGCCATGCGCCGGCCTATATTAATGAGGCGCTGCACCGGCAGATTGACCGCACCGCCGCCCTCGGTCCGCAGTCGGATCTTGCCGGCGAAGTCGCGAAGAAGATTTGCCAACTCACCGGCACGGAGCGCGCGAGTCTGGCGATCACCGGCTCGGGCGCGGTGATGCTCGCCCAGCGCCTCGCGCGCGCGGCGGCGGGCCGGCCCTTGATCGCGCAGTTTGCCGGAGCCTATCACGGCATCGGCAGCGAAGTGCTGGTCGTCGGCGGCGAGGAAGGCTCGCGCCCGATGTCGCCGGGGATTCCCTCGAGCGTGGTGCAGAACGCCCAGGTGCTGGACTACGGCAGCGAAGAGTCGCTGGAGTGGATCCGCGAACACGCCGCGCAATTGGCGGCGGTGATTGTCGAGCCGGTGCAGAGCCGCCGGCCGAGCTTCCAGCCGCATCGCTTCCTGCGCCGCCTGCGCAAACTCACGGCGGAGTTAAATATCATCCTGATCTTCGACGAGATGATTAACGGCTTCCGGATTCATGGCGGCGGCGCGCAGGCGTGGTTCGGCATCGAGGCCGATCTCGTGACCTACGGTAAGATCGTGGGCGGCGGCATGCCCCTCGCGGTCGTGGCGGGCAAAGCGAAGCTGCTGGACTGGATCGACGGCGGATTCTGGCAATTTGGCGATGACTCGGCCCCCACGGGGCGGACGATTTTCACCGGCGGCACGCACAACCGCCATCCGCTCGCCCTCGCGGCCGCGGGTGCGGCGCTCGACTACTTGATCGCGGAAGGTCCCTCGCTGCATGAGGCGGTGAACCGCAAGACGGAGCGCCTCGGCAAGGAGCTCAACGCGTTCTTCGAGGCGGAAACGGTTTCGGTCCGCGCGGCTTGGTTTGGCTCGCAGTTCCGCTTCGAGGCCCTGGGCGATGCCTTCGACCTGGAGGTCCTGTTCTATTTGCTGACCGAGCTGGGCTTCTACACGTGGGAGCAGCGGATTTGCTGTCTGTCGGTGGCGCACACCGATGAGGAAATCGACCGGCTGATCGCCGCGGTCCGCTCGGCGGTCGCAGCGATGCGCGCCGGCGGCTTCGCGCTGCTCGCCGGACCGCGCGCGCCGCGCCGCGTGCTGCCGCTTTCTCCCGTCCAAGAGCGCCTCTTCGCCCTCTGTCAGCGTGAAGGGGCCGAGATGCCTTACCACCTCTCCGGAGTCTGGGAAATGTTTGGCCAGCTGGACCTCTTCAAACTGCAGGACGCGTTTCAGGAAATCGTGCGGCGCCACGAAAGTCTGCGGACCGCCTTTGGCCTAATCGATGGCAAACCCTCTCAGTACGTCTTCGAAGAGCCGCGCTTCTTCCTCGAGGAGATCAAGGTGGCGGGGAAAGCTCCGGGCGAGTTGTTGCAGGATTTCATCCGGCCCTTCGACCTCGAGCGGCCGCCTTTGCTGCGGGTGGGCGCTGTCGTGCTCGACGCCAATCGCACCCTGCTGCTCATCGACGTCCACCACATCGCGGCCGACGGCCTGTCGATGAACGTAATCCTGAGCGAGTTCGCGAAGCTCTACGACGGCCAGGCACTGGGCCCAGTAAAGCGGCAGTATCGCCACGCCTGCAGCGAAGCGGAAGCGTTGAAAAAACAGCCGGACTATCGCCTCGAGGAGGCCTACTGGCTGAAAGAAATGGCGGGGAGCCTCCCTGTGCTCGACCTGCCGGGCGACCACGTCCGCTCGGGCGAGATGGATTTCCGCGGAGACAAATGTGGCATCAGTATCGACGCGGACCGCACGCGCCGGTTGGAGATGCTGGCCCGCGAGCACGGCGCCTCGCTCTACATGGTCCTGCTGGCCGCTTATGTGACGCTGCTGCACCGGCTGAGCGGAGCAGAGGATCTCGTCGTCGGTCTGCCGGTCGCGGGCCGCCCGGGCGCGGACAATGACGAGGTGGTCGGAATGTTCGTGAACTCGCTGCCCCTGCGTTTCCGACCGCAAGCCGACCAGCCCTTTGACGCCCTGCTGCGTGCGGTGCGCGGCACCTGCTTGGGTGCGTACGACCATGCGGCCTACGAGTTTTCCGACCTCGTCGCACGGCTCGACCTGCCGCGAAATCCGGACCGCAACCCGGTGTTCGACACCATGTTTGCTTACGAGAGCGCCGACGACCGCGTGATGCGGACGCGCGACCTGACGATCCGGACGATCGATCAGTTCGAGGGCTCCGGGATGTTCGATCTCAGCGTGGACATCATCCGCGAGCGCGGGGTGCTGGGCATCCGCTTCCACTACGCGACGCGGCTTTTCAACCGCGAGACGATCGAGCGCTACGGCGCGGCCTTCAACCGACTGCTGGATGCCGTGCTCGAGCGCCCGCGGTACCCGATCGGTCGGCTGTCGATGCTCATGCCGGCGGAGCTGGCGCAGGTCTCGGTGAATTTCTGCAGCACGGCCGGCCCAGTATCGGCGCCGACCACCCTCGTGGCCTTGTGGACGAATGCGGCGAAGGTCCATGCCGAGCTGATCGCGCTGGTTTGCGGTGAGCGGCGATTGACTTACCGGGAGGTCGACGCGCTGGCGGACGCCGTAGCGTGGCGTCTGATGGGCGAGTATCGCGTGAAGCGTGGCGACCGCGTTGCGCTGCTGGTCGGAGCGAGCGACCACATGATCGTGGCGATCCTTGGCGTGTTGAAAGCCGGGGCGGCCTACGTGCCGATCGATGTGGAAAACCCCGCCGACCGGGTGCGCGGCCTGCTGGCCGACGCCGGGGCGCATATCCTGATCGTCGATACTCCGCCGGAATGGTCCGCGCCGGGCGTGGAGCCCGTGTCGCTGGCGACGCTCTGCCGCGCCGCGGTGGAAAAATCCACTCCCCTGACTCCGCCGACGCCGGATACGCTGGCTTACGTGATCTACACCTCGGGCAGCACGGGCAAGCCGAAGGGCGTGATGATCGAGCACGGGGCGATCGCGAACTCGATCCTCTGGCGCATCGAGGCCTACCCATTTGCCCCGAGGGATTGCACGCTGCTCATGCCGTCGTACGCCTTCGATGCTTCGACGCTCGATATTTTTCCGACGCTGATCAGCGGCGGGAGCCTCCTGCTGGTCAGCGCGGTGGAAAAGCGCGATCTTGCGGCCCAGGCCGCGCGCCTCCAGCGGGAGCACGTCACCTCGGTGCTCCTCACCCCGAGCCTGCACTCCCTCTATCTTGACGAGATCGCGACGGCGCTGTCGGGGCTGAAGTGGGTCTGCGTGGCCGGGGAGGCCACGACACTCTCGCTCGTGCGCCGGCATTTTGAGCGGCTCTCCGGCGTGCGGCTGTTCAACGAATACGGTCCCACGGAAAACAGCGTGGTGACGACCTACACCGAGTTGTTCCCCACGGATACAATGGTGTCGATCGGCCGGCCGGTGGCGGGATGTCAGGTGTACGTGATCCAGCCGAACGGCGAGTTTTGCGGCGTGGGCGTCCCTGGCGAGCTGGTGACTAGCGGTGTCGGTCTGGCGCGTGGTTATCTCAACCAGCCGGAGCTGACTACGGCGGCCTTTGGGTCGGCGCCCTGGGATGCAGAACGCCGGATCTACCGCACCGGCGATCTGGCGCGGTGGCGCGCGGATGGCACGTTGGAATTTTTGGGCCGACGCGACGCTCAGGTGAAGCTCCGCGGCTATCGCATTGAGCTCGACGAGATCGAGGAAGTCGTGCGCCGCCAGCACGGGGTCGCGGCCGCCGCGGTAAAAGTAGCGTCCGTCGCCGGCGAGTCCCAGTTGATCGCGTATGTGACCACTCGATACGGCTTTGATGAGTCCGCCGTGCGTGGAGCCTGTCAGGCAGTGCTGCCGATTTACATGGTGCCCACGGTGTTTTTCCGTCTGGACGCGATGCCGCTGAACACCAGCGGCAAGGTGGACCGGAAGGCGCTGCCGGTGCCGGTGAGTCTGGCGACCCGAGAGACGGGCGGCCTGGCGCGGGGCGCGCGCGAGCAGGTGCTCGCCCAAGTGTGGAGCGATGTACTGCGGCAGCCGAACATCGGCCGCGACGAAGATTATTTCCGACTCGGTGGCGACTCGATCAAGGGCATCCAGATTATCTCCCGCCTGTTGCAAGCGGGCTGGCGCTTGGACATGCGCTGGCTGTTCCGCCACCCCACGATCGCAGGGCTGGCGCCAAAATTGGAAGCGACCCGTGGCTCGGCCGACGCCGTCGCACCGGAGAGCGTCGGCGAAGTGCCGCTCGGCCCGATTCAGCGGTGGTTCTTCGATCGTAGTTCGATCAGCCCCGAGCATTTTAACCAAGCGATCTGGCTGGACGCCCGCGGACGGTGGAATGTCGAGGCGATGCAGGCGGCGCTGCGTCACGTCGTTTCCGGGCATGATGCCTTCCGTTTCCGCTTCACCCGTGAAGCGGACGGTTGGCACCAGCACTGCACGCCGGGCCTGGGGTCGATCGTGTGTCACGTCTTCGACTGGCGTGAAGCGGACCGGATCGAACAGCGGCTGGCCGAGTTGCAGCAAGCGGAGCAGGCCGCCCTCAATCTCGCGCAAGGCCCGGTGACGCGTGCCGTGATCGTGCAACTGGCAACCGGAGACCGCCTCTTCTGGACCGCGCATCATCTCGTGGTGGATGGGGTGTCGTGGCGCATTTTGCTCGAAGATCTCGCTGCGACCTACGCGGCTGAGTTGGCTGACCAATTGCCGCCGCGCCTGCTGCGCACGGTGAGCTTCGGCAACTGGACGCGCGCCGTGAGCGGCGCCGTGGTCAATGGCCTGCTGCGGGACGAGGCCGCCTATTGGCAAGAGCTCGCGAGCCGGCCGGAGCCGAAGCTACCCCGCGGACGCGGTCGCGCTACGGGCACCGTGGCGGACCTGCGGACGGTGGAGATCACTCTGTCCGAGGACGTATCGCAGCGACTATTACAGCAGGCCCATACGCCCTTCCGCACGCGCGGCAATGAGCTGTTCATCGCGGCGCTGCGGCTCGCCTACGCCGATTGGAACCCTTGGCAGCCGCTCGAGCTGCTGCTCGAGGGTCATGGCCGCGAGGCCGCTTTGTCGGACTTGGACATCAGCCGGACGGTCGGGTGGTTCACCAGTGTCCATCCGGCGTACTTCCCGCCGGCCCGGATCGGGCCGCCCGACGCGGACCTGATTCGCGAGACCAAGGAGTATTTGCGCTCCGTGCCGCGCAATGGCGCCGGCTTCGGCTGGTTGCAGGCCACGGGCGCGGCGTTGTTCAGCCCGGAGCGGCAGCGCTCGGCCATCAGCTTCAATTTCCTCGGTGCGTTCGAAAGTGGCGCCGGCGCGTTTGCCCTCAGCGCGGAGCGTCCGGTTGGAGTGCGGGCCGGAAACCAGCCGGTGGATCACTCCATCGCGATTATGGGTTACGTCGCCGGCGGGCGGATGTATTGGTCGGTCGAGTACGACTCGGTGCGCTGGCCGGAGATCACGATGCAAGGCCTGCTCGGGCGGTTCATCCAGGTGCTCGGTGAAGTGGCCGCCTGCACGGCGGCGACGCCGGCGGTGGTGCCCAGCCCGGCGGATTTTGTCTTCCACCGGCTGAAGCTCGAGGCCTTTGATCGCATGGTGGCGCGACGCGAGTGGCCGCCCGCTACGATCGAAGATATTTATCCGCTCTCGCCGATGCAGAAGGGCCTGTTTTACGAGGCGATCAAAGCGCCTTCGTCCGAGGCTTACTTTGAGCAGATGTCATTCTGTCTCGACGGCACGATCGATCTCCCGGCGCTCGAGACGAGCTGGCGTGACCTCGTGGCCCGTCACCCGGCGTTACGCTCGGTCTTCGTCCATGCCGAGGGCGGCGACGATGCGTTGCAAGTGGTGTTCCGCACCCAGGAGCCAACCTTGTCGTTTGAGTCGCTGGTGAATCAGAGTCCTGAGCAGCAGCAGAAAACCGTGGACGCTTACCAACGCGCCGACCGCGCCGTGCCGTTCGCGCTGGAGTGTGGGCCGTTGATGCGCGTGCGTATTTTCCAACTCGGTCGCGACCGCCTCCAACTGGTGTGGAGCCATCACCACATCCTGATGGATGGCTGGTGCGTGGGCATCCTCTACGAGGATTTGATGCGGAGCTATGAGGCCCGTGCCCAGCACCGGGAACTGCGGTGGGAGGCTCCGGCCGATTACCGGAGTTATCTGCGTTGGCTGGAGACTGTGGATCGCAAGGCGGCGGCGGCCTTCTGGCGCGCCGAACTGGCGGGTTACGATCGCATGATCTCGTTGCCACGCAACCAGGCTGCCGGTGCGGCCGACTATCGCTGCGGCAAGTCGAAGATGCGCTTGGCGGGACCGGCCTGGGTGGCGTTGCAGAATTTCGCGAGCCAACACGGTGCGACGACGGCGACGTTGTTGAATACGCTCTGGGGCATTCTCCTGGCGCGCTACAATCAGGCGGACGACATCGTGTTTGGTGGCATCGTTTCGGGCCGCCCGGAGTCCGTGCCGGACGTCGAGCAGATGGTGGGCCTCTTCATCAATGCGCTGCCGGTGCGGCTACGCTTCTCCGACGGGATAACTCTGCGTGAGGCCCTGCGGCAATTCCAAGCCCAGGCCATTGAGCGCCGTCCGCACGAGTACCTCGCCCTCGCGGAAATCACCGAGCAGGCGGGTATACGTGAGCTGTTTGATCACTTGGTCGTGCTCGAAAATTATCCGATGGACGAGGAGCTGCGCGGAGAGGGAGCCGGGAAGAGCGCGACGGTGCGCCCGCGCCTCTCGCAGATCGAAGGCTTCGAACGTACCCACCTCGATTTCACGCTTGTCGCCGTGCCAAGGGCCGGCGCGCTCGAAATCGAAATGACCTATAACGAGGCGGTGTACGCGGCCGCCCAGATGGTCCGGGTGCAGACCCACCTCGCCCACCTCGTCGAGGAGCTCGCGGCGCGCCCAGAGACCGCGTGCCTCGATGTCGACTTCCTGCCGACGGAGGAGCGACGAATGCTCGAAAGCTGGAATGCGACGGCGGCGAAGTATCCGACCGACGCGACGATCCATAGCCTCTTTGCCGAGCAAGTGATCCGTCATCCCCAACGTGGGGCGGTGTCGGCGGGTGGAAAGACGCTCAACTATACGGAGCTGGATGCGGCGGCGCGCCAGCTCGCCGGGCAACTCGTGCAGGCCGGCGTTCGTGTGGGCGATCGCGTCGCGATCTGGCTCCCGCGGGGGACCGACCTCGTCGTCTCGTTGCTGGCTACGATCATGGCCGGCGGGTGTTACGTGCCCCTCGATCCGGAGTATCCGGAGGAGCGGCTACGCTTCATCATGGAAGACAGCGGCGCGCGGGTCGTCGTCAGTCACAGCGGACACCGCTCGCCCTTTGCGACCGTGCGCGAGCTCTGCATCGATACGACGGCTGCCGCGACGGCGATCGCGCTGCCCGTCGTGGGTCCGGATCATCCGGCGTATATTATTTACACCTCTGGCTCGACCGGGAAACCCAAGGGCTGTCTGATCTCGCACCGGAATGTCGTCCGTCTCTTGCGCAACGACCGGCTCGATTTCACGTTTGGACCGGACGATGTCTGGGTCGTTGCTCATTCGTTCTGCTTCGATTTTTCGGTGTGGGAAATGTACGGCGCCCTGACCTTTGGCGGCCGCGTGGTCGTGGCGCCCCGCGAGGTGGTCCGCGATGTTGCTAGCTTTGTCGAACTGGTGGGGGCGGAGCGGGTGACTGTGCTGAACCAGACGCCGGCGGCGTTCTACGCTTTCATCGCGGAAGCGCAGAAGCACACCACGCACGACTTCTCCAGCCACCTGCGTTACGTGATCTTTGGCGGCGACCGCCTCGAGGCGAGTTACCTCTCGGAGTGGGCAGATCGCTACGGTGCGGACCGGCCGCAGCTGATCAATATGTACGGCATCACCGAGACCACGGTGCACGTGACCTTTCACCGGGTGACTGAGGCGGAGATTCGCTTGGGCGGCGGCCAGAGCGTTATTGGCGGACCGTTGCCGGAGACCCAAGTCTGGGTCCTTGATCGTAAGCGTCGGGTGCTGCCGATCGGCATGGTGGGTGAATTATACGTGGGCGGCACTGGTGTCGGCCTGGGCTATCTTAATCGTCCCGAATTGACGGCGGAGCGCTTCCTGTCCGATCCGAACCGCCCGGGACTTCGCCTCTATCGTACTGGTGACATCGGGCGCTGGCGCGACGATGGACGTCTCGAATATCTCGGGCGCAATGACCACCAGGTGCAGGTGCGCGGGTTCCGCGTGGAACTCGGCGAGGTCGAGGCAGCCTGTCTCGCCCAAGGCGGAATCGACCAGGCGGTGGTACTGCCCCACGAAGAGACGGCCGGCCAGATCGAGCTGGTCGCTTATCTCGTCGGCTCGAAACGAAGTGCCTCTGAAATGCGCACCGCGCTCGTCGGGCGCCTGCCGCACTACATGGTGCCCAGTTACTTCGAATGGCTGGCCAAGATTCCTTTGACCGCCAACGGCAAGATTGACCGCAAAGCCCTGCCTCGCCCGGGCGCGGGCGTAGATGCGGCCCGGGAAGCCGCTGCGCCGCGCAATGCCGTCGAGCAAACGCTACTCGCCCTCTGGCGGGAAGTGCTCGGCCTCGCGACCATTGGCATCCATGACAACTTCTTCGATCTCGGCGGGCAGAGCCTGAAAGCCGTGCGCCTTCGGGCGAAGATCGAATCTACCCTCAATGTCTCGGTCTCGCTGCGCGACCTGTTTGCCCGACCGACCATCGCTGAACTGGCCGTGGCGATCGCCGAGGCTAGCGGTGGCGAGCAAGCCGCCGTCGTCAGTCCTGAGCTGGCGGAGCTGATGGCCGGGCTGTCGTCGGAAGAGCTCGAGGAGCAACTGCGCGAGCTCCAGCTCTGATGGATCAGACGAGCCTGCAGGCCAAACTCGGGGCGCTCACCCCGGAGCAGCGCGAGGAGCTGAAGCGCTTGCTTGCGGCCAAGCGGCAGACGGAGCGTGGGGTGAAGCCGGAGCCTTCGGCGGTGGCGGTGCGGAACGCGGTGGAAGCGATTCCCCGCGTCCCCGAGGCCGAAGACTATGCCCCGAGCTTTGCCCAGAAGCGCCTGTGGATGCAGGAGGAGCTGAGCGAGGGGACGTCGTCGGCGTACAATGTGCCGCTGGCCGTGTATTTGTCCGGCGAGCTGGATGTGGCTGGGTTGGCGCAGGCCTTTCGGCAGGTGCTGCAAAACCACGCGGTCCTGCGCACCCGCATCGTCCGCCGTGGTGACGAGCCGCGGCAGGTGATCGTGGAATCGCCGGAGTGGGCGCTGGAACGTTGGCCGGACGGGGCCGGTGACGCGGGCCGGGTGGAGTTTCAACGCCGGTCTGACGCGCTGGCCAACCAGCCATTTACCCTCGCGCGCGACCTGCCGTTTCGCGCCGCGCTGATGGTGCTCGGTCCCCGGCGGCACGGCCTCGTCCTCGTGTTTCATCACATCGCCTGCGACGGCCGGTCGGTAGCGACCCTGATCGAGGACGTCGATCGCTGCTATGCGGCGCTCACGCGCGGTGAGACCACGCCGACGATGTATTCTAAGATAAGATACGTCGACTACGCCGCGTGGCACCGAGCTTGGCTGAACAGCGCGGCCGGCGCCAAGGCGAAGGCCTTTTGGTTGCGTCAGTTTGCCGAGCTGCCGGAGCCGCTCGAGCTGCCGAGTGACCGCCCGCGGCCCCCGGTTCAAAATTTCTCCGGGGAGCATTTACACCGGAAGCTGCCGGCGGTTTTGCGGGAGCGCATGGCCCAGTTCGGGCAACGCGCCGGGGCGAGTTTGTTTGGGACGATTCTGGCCTCGGTCGTGACCTTCCTGCACCGCTACACCGGCCGGGAGGACATCACGATCGGTTCGCCGACCGAGGGTCGACCGCACCCGGATTTGGACGGACTCGTGGGGTTTTTCGTCAACACCCTGCCGCTGCGTACCCGGGTCGCGGCCACGGACTCCTTCCGGAAAGTGGTCGAGCGCGTGCGGGATGGCCTGCTCGATGCGCTGGAGCACCAAGGCTGCCCGTTCGACGTGATGGTGCAGTCGCTCCCGCTGGAACGTGACCTGTCGCGGTCTCCGCTTTTCACCGTGATGCTCGGCCTGACGCGAGCGCAGGAAGAAGCCTTTCGCCTGCCGGGGCTGCAGACGGAGATCGTACCCCTCGGGCTGAGTTCAAGCAAAGTGGACCTCACCTTTCATTTTGTGGAGACGGCCGACGGGCTCGAGCTGGATCTCGAGTACTCCACGGCGCTCTTCAACCGGCAGCGGATGCAGCGCCTCGTCGAAGGCTTCGAGACGATGCTCCAGGCGGCGCTGGCCGCGCCCGACACGGCCATCGGGGACCTCGGACTGATGACACCCGCGCAGTCCCGCGACTGGTCGCGGGCGGCGAATCCCCCGCGGGCCGACTACCCCCGCGACCGCTCGCTCGCCTCGCTCTTTCGCGAACAGGTGCTGCGCAATCCGGAGGCGCCGGCGGTGCTCTATCGCGGTGTGGCTCACTCTTACGCGCAGCTTGACCGCCTCTCGGATGCCATCGCTGGCCAACTCGTGGCCCGCTTGGGACCGCTGCGCCCGGACGAGCCGATCGCCCTCCAAGTAGATCGCTCCGAGCGCATGCTGGCCGCGCTGCTCGGCATCCTCAAAGCCGGTGGCTGCTATCTCCCGATCAATCCCGGTACGCCCGCTGAGCGCGTGCTTATCCTGCTGTCGATGAGTGGCGCGCGCCTGCGCCTCGTCGAAGGCGAGCCGCCGGTATCGGGCTGGAATGGCTCGGATGTGGACCTGCGAGAGTGGTGCAGCCGTCCGCCGCAGGTGACCGCGAGCAGCGGGGTGGGCGAGCGGAGCGGGGCGGGACGCCGACTGGCCTATATTATTTTCACCTCCGGCTCCACCGGTGAGCCCAAGGGCGTGCTGATCGAACAGCATTCGGTGGTGCGCCTCGTGCGCTCGACCGACTTCCTCCAGCTCGGGCCGAGCGACCGCGTGTTGCAGACCGGGTCGCTGGCTTTCGATGCGTCGACATTTGAAATCTGGGGCCCCCTGCTCAACGGCGGCTGCTGCTGCCTGCCGGAAGGGAAAGAGATCCTGGAAATCGACCAGTTCGGCGCGCTGCTGACCGCGATGGGCGCGACGACCTGTTTCGTCACCACGGGGCTCTTCAACCAGGTGGCAGACTTCAATCCCGAGGCCTTTCGCGGCCTGCGACATGTGTTGACGGGTGGAGAAAAAGTTTCGGTCCCGCACATCAACCGCGTGATGGCCGCGGCTCCGGAGCTCACGCTGCTGCATGTGTACGGCCCGACGGAGAACACCACGTTTTCCACCTGGTACCAGGTGAAAGGCCCGCAGCAGCACGACGTACCCATCGGCCGACCCATCGCGCACTCGACCCTCTACATCCTCGACGAGCGGGGCAATCTCCAGCCGCCCGGCGTTTCGGGGGAAATCTATTGCGGCGGCGATGGCATCGCGCGCGGTTACCTCGGCCGGCCCGATGCGACGGCCGACCGTTTCGTGCCGGACCCCTTTTCTGAACGGCCCGGGTCGCGACTCTATCGTACCGGTGATTTCGGCCGCTGGGACGAGGCGGGCAATGTTGAATTCGCCGGGCGCAAGGACGACCAAGTCAAAATTCGCGGCTTCCGCATCGAGCTCGGTGAAGTGGAATTACGGCTGCGGGCCCAGCCTGCGGTCCAGCAGGCGGTGGTGGTGGCGCGCCCCTCCGGCGGCACGCACGAGCTCATCGCCTACGTGGTGAGCGCGGGTCAGGCCTCGGAAGAGGCGTTGCGCGCCGGCCTCCTC